>Ga0194043_1001548_pt1 | contig 12886 bp, 5 predicted proteins | sample JunL4415m_MetaG_FD_161274 | JGI IMG/M metagenome (GOLD analysis project Ga0194043, IMG submission 161274) | Anoxic zone freshwater microbial communities from boreal shield lake in IISD Experimental Lakes Area, Ontario, Canada - Jun2016-L442-15m | ecosystem: Environmental > Aquatic > Freshwater >...
ATGTCGGCCTGCTGCTCAATCCCGACCGCGAAGCAGAGCAGGGCGATCGATCAGAAGCTCTGCAGAAAACAGCAGGATCTGCTCTGGAAACAGCTGGAGCTCCGGCCGCGCTGTCGGCGCCGAGGGGACGACTGCGAGCGATGCTTGCTGCGCCTCTGCTGGGAATGGGGGAGGTAACGCTGCAGTATGAACTTCGAACCCCAGCCGTTTCTGCGGAGACAACCGTGGCCGAAGACCTGCCGCTGGTGCTCCCTGCCGATACGAGGATCGGCCGACAGTCGATCACTCTGACCACGCCAGAGACATTATCAATCGAAGTTCGCGGTGATACCTGGAAACGCGACATTCAAGCGTTCGGATCGAGCATCAGCCGCACTTGGACGACGGCCAGACCGCAGGAGGCGGTTCCCCTGGCGCTGTCGGCCCGAAAGCGGTCGCCACTCGGTGAGACCGTCGTCGATGCGGCGTGGTTGCAGACGCGGCTGCTCGGCGACCGGCGGGAGGATGTCTATCGCTTTTGCGTTACGAGTTCGGCGGAGCAGCTGTCGTTTAGGTTGCCGTCTGAATTCGCAGGCCCGCAGCCGACGGCTGCCGCGCTTGAGTTGCCGGTAGCTGCCGCGCTTCCATCGGATGAGGCCACCATCGAAGTGCGACTCAACGGCCAGCCGCTGCCCGGGGCGGCACGAGCCAACGGCCGGGTCGTTATTGATCTCTCGCCACGTGCCGGCGAGCGGCCCTGGCTTGTGGAGGTCGCCGTCAGCTGGCGAAAAACCAGTCGGCAGAGAAAGAAGCTACCAGGCGGAATCGACCTCGGAGCAGCCCTGCCGGTAACCATCACCCTCGAACCGCCCCTCTTCCCCGGGGGCACGCTTCAGCGGCGGTTCTACTGGGAACTCTCAGTGGGACCCGACGAGCACCCGATCAATCATCCGAGCGGATGGACGTCACAGCAGCAGTGGGAGTGGGGTGCATTCGGACTCAGCCGAGTGCCGACAGTCTCCCGCAACTCTCTGGCCGCTTGGTTTACAGCCGCTGCGCTGCCCACCGTGCAGACCATTGGCTCCCCAGGGAATGCCGATCCATCCCGGGCCTCGGTGGTGTCTGTTCTCCCGGTGGATGCGCCGACGGCCGGCCCGCGGTTTGTCTATTCAGGAGTGGGACCGCCGCAGACGGGCCGAATCTGGGTGGTGCCGACGTGGCTGCTTGTCCTTTCCATGTCCGGACCAGTGCTGGCTATTGGGCTGCTGGGCGTCTATCAGCCTCGGCTGCGGACCACGCCGATCGTGCTCGCTCTGGTGGTGGTGGCGAGTCTGGCGGCAGCTGCCTGGCCAGAGCGTGCGCCCCTTGTCGTGCAGGCCGCACTTCCCGGAGTGGCTCTGGCGCTTCTGGCTGCGGGGCTTGAGTCGCTGCTCGGTCAGCGGTCGATCGTTTCGCGAACAGCCGCGCCAGCCGTTCTCGTCTCCGCGAGTTCGATGACGCAGGTCGCGCCGCTGCCTTCGCTGATCATCGCCCCCACCACGCCGCCTGGGCGTGAGCGGGGCACCGTCGCCAGACGAGATCCCCCATGAGGAATTGGCGCATTTTGCCGCTGCTGCCCGCTGGTCGTTGCGGCCGTTGGTCTGCAGTGGCTGTGATCTGCTGCTGCTACGGCAGCCTGCCGGCGTGGCTGACGGCGCAGACGCCAAACGATCAGATCGTCGCTGATCCTGTCACGCAACAGAAACCGCTTGAGTTTACGCGAGTGCATGTGCCGGCCGGGCGGCTTGCAGACATTCCACTCGGGACGGTGCGGTATGTGCCCATGTCGGCCCGCGAGTTTGAGGAGGGCGTCGCCCGCCTCTCGGTGGGCCTGCGCAGCGTCGTTGAGCGTTCTGAACACCCAGCCTTGAGTCCCTTGGCTGATGCGGCGCGGTATGTGGTCGAACACACCGCAGACGGTAGCCTCGCGGGCACGGTCTCATTCGACATCGGACCGGCCGTCGCGGCACGGGAGATGCCGCTTGGCGGCCTTGATGCGCAGACCGGGTCGATGCAGACCGCTGCCGGAATCGGAGAGGCGGTCGTAGTCGGACGTCGTGACGGCAGCCTGGCCGTGGCCACCCCACAGGCCGGCACCTACACCCTCCCGTTCCGCCTTGCTGCCAACCCTGGGCTGAGTGGACAGGCCCAGTTTTCTCTGCCGCTGGTGCCGGCGCTCTCCTCAGCCTTGACCCTCCGGCTTCCGCCCGGTCTTGAGCCCATGGTCGTCGGAGAGCAGTGGTCCCAGCCGGTACGAGAGGTTGTGACTGATGAGGCTCCAAACGGTTTTACTCCAGCCCAGGGGAGCGTTGTCTGGCGGATCAACTCCGGTCCCCGCGAGAGGCTGGAATTGATGCTTGTGGCGGCCGATCGGGCCGCACCGCTCTTGTCGCTCTGGACCGACGTGGGCATCCACGGCCGGCAATCAACGCTGACCACGCTCGTGCAGCCAATGTCCCCGTGGCTGCCGGGTCGGGTACGAATCGAAAAGGATCCCGACGTGCTGGTGACCACGGTCACGACTGCCGGAGTCGGCCCGCGGCAGACGACGAGCGAGGCGTCGTGGGCGGTTGTGGAAGCTGGCCGCGCGGTGTTGATCGAACTTCCGGCCCTCTGCATCGGTGGCCGAGAGCCGTTGGTCGTCTCAGCCGTGGCTCCGGTCGTGAGCCATGCGGCTCCGCTGCCATTGCTGCGGGCCCCAGCTGCAGACTGGGCTGGCGGAGGCGTCGTGATCCATGTCGCACCGGCATTCTCGCTGGCTTCGATCGAACTTGTCCGTTGTCTGGTGGTGCCACGAGAAGTAGCCGCCCGTTGGCCTCTGCCCGTGCCGACCGGTGCGGCCGTCGCTGGGGCATCGGTCATGGAACCGCCGGCGACAGTGATCATGCCGACCAATCCACTTGACGCGTCAGGAGATCCCGCCGCAGCCATCGCCACCACGATTGAGCCGACAGTGAGGCAGCCCAACACTTCCCCGTGGATCGGGCCGGCCCGCCTGTTTGTCGAGCAGCAGGCTCCCGATGGAAGCGTGATCTTATCGCTCTTGCCCCGCATCGCGTCGCTCGACTTGGCGAGGGTCACTACTGTCGATCTGTCTCCGGGAGTGATCGTGGGCCGCGCGGTCTGTGACGTGCGGGTGCAGCGCGGGGAAGCCTTCGACCTAACGGCGCGGATCATGCCGGGCTGGTTCATCGATTCCGTTGAGGTAATCGCGCTGCCTACGCCGGCGGAAGTCGTGGATACCGCCTGGCTCCGCAGCGGCGACGAGCCGGCCAACAGACTGGATTGGAAGGTCCTGCGCGACACCCGCGGCGATCTGCTGCGGATTGAATTCACCGCGGCGTTGACGCCCGCTCGCGGGCTCGGCCTGCGGATCACGGGGCATCGGGCGGGCATCGCGCTCGGGGAAGACTTTTCGACGACGGAGCTCGACATGGTCCGCGTCGATGGCGAGTCTGAGCTGCTGACGCTGCTTGAATTTCGTACGAGTCCGGAGACGACGGTGGAGTTTGCTGCGGAGCGGCCTGCCGAAAAGGAACGCACGTCTCCCGCGGAGACCGGCTTGGCGGAATTTTCCTTGGCCGGGCCGGACGGTCGCGTGGCTCTCTTAACGGAAGAGGGGCCGATGCGGGCCAGAATGCGGGCCGGATTCCGCGCGGCGTCGCGGACCGCGCGGCTGGTTCGCAAACGGCCGCCGCTCGACGCGCGCGTGCAGGTGCGGCTCACTGTTCGCGATGACCGACTCACGGAATCGTTCACGTTCGAGTGTCACCCAGTGGCGTCGGACCTCGATTCGATCGTGGTGCAATTCTCCACGCCCGTGGACGACCGGCTCGAGTGGTCGCTCTTGCCGCCCGCCGTGGGAGTCGTGTCGGCGCGGCGGCTGGACTCTTCCGACCGCCGCCCGGGGCCCGGCGGGGGTTCGCCCGTGGGGGGCGAACGCTGGCTCGTCGAATTGAGTCCTGCGGCCCGCGGATCGGTGACGATTCGGGCTGTGCGCACGCTCCCCTTCAACCGGTCCACGCCAGTGCCGCTGGCCTGGGTGGATGGAGCGACCTCAGGCGTGGGGCATCTGTTCGTGCGGCATGTTGGTCGCGTTCCGCCGCAGGTGATCAACCGCAGCCTGACGGAAGTACCTTCCGATCCAGCCGCAGCCGACCGTGATCCGGTTACCATCGCGGAATTCTCCTTTACGGAGACAACCGCCGCGGAGACGGCGGCGGCCGCCGCCGCGGAACTGGTGCCCGGGGATAACGACGCCAGAGCATGGGTCTGGCGCGAGATCACATCGACCTGGTGCCACGCTTCTGGTGCGACCGAATATGAAACACGTTTCGACATCGACAACCGGGGTCGCACGAGCCTGTCACTTGGGCTGCCGCCGAGCCGGCGGGTTGTGGGGATCCTGCTGGATGGTGTGCGGCTACCGCTGAGTGAACGGGCGGCTGCGGGAGGTGAGGTGCCGATCGAGCTACCCGCGGGGCGTCCGCTCGTATCGCTCTTGGTGCGGACGGTGGCCGGTCGCGAGGCCCCCACTGACTGGCTGGGCAACTCGCTGGCCGGCAGCGTGTGGCCCGTCTGGCAGGTCGCGCCCGCGGCGGTGACACTCGACATTCCCGTGTTGCACCGCGAGTGGCGGTTGCTCGTGCCGCCCGAGCTTGAGCTTGTGGTATTTGGCGGAGCAGTCCGCTTCGGTGGGTCTGCCAATCGCGGCGCCAACTGGGCCACGCGACTCCTGGGGACCACGCTCTGGCCGGCTGTCGCGACCGCCACGCATAACGCAGAGGATGATGCCGCCGGCATGCCCCCCCAGCCCTTGGCACCGTCGAATGAACTTGCCGAGGGGTTTCGCAGTGTGCTCGTCGTGCCGGCCGGTTCGGTCGGCGGCGAAGCGGGAGTGGTGGTCGTGCGGGCCAGCGCCATAACAACTGCGGCGGTCCTCGTCGGCCTTGCCGTGGGCATCGGCACCTTGCTGTTGGGCAGAGGGAGTTCGTGGGGAACACTGCTGGTCTGTCTGCTGGCGGGCTGTGCGGCCCTCTGGGTCGAGCCACCGTTTGACGTCATTGCCCGGGCCGCATGGTGGGCAGGCCTGGCCGCAGTGACGCTCGTCGTGGCGGGGTGGAGGAGGAGCCTCGGAGGGAGCTTCTGGAAGACGCGAGTGACGCCCTTTGTCTTCACATTCACAGTCTCTTTGGCTGGTAGCGTGTGCCTGTCTGCCACACCGATCGCGGCAGCGGAGGAGAGCGATTCGCGGACCGAAAATGCCTCCACCGCGTCGCCGGTGACCACGACGGTCGACCCGCTTCAGGTCTTCATCACACCGATCGACGGCGGCCGCGAGCCAGGCCGACGCGGCGAAGCCACGGCCCTTGTGCCGGAGGAACTGTTTCGTCGAATTATCCGCGGCGAGGCCAGCCGCGCCGCGGCGGCCGTGCGGGTGCTGACGGCCCGTGTCGCTGCGACACCGCCAGACGCCACTGGTCATTGGCCGGCGTGGCGGCTGGTTGTTGACATCGATGCCGACGCGGGAGGCGTGTTCATGCTCGACCAGGCTGCGAGTGCCGCGAGGTTGAGGCCGGGCACGCTGCGGATCGATGGCGCGGCCGTGCCCACGCCCCTCGAAGCCGCTGGCAGACTCCTCCGAATAACAATCCCGGATGCCGGCCGGCATGCCGTCACGATCGATATCGAACCAGCCGTCCAGCGGCGCGGCGACGTGGAAACCGCGACGATTGGACTGCCGATCGCTCCAGCGGCGTCGCTGCAGGTGCTGCCCGCTTCGGGGGCCGGCGTCGCAGCGACTGGGCTGATCTGTGACCGGGCTGGAATGTCGGGCGTTTTTGCCGCAGCGCCGCTGCTGCGCAGCGTCGCACCCAATTCCGTCGTCTTCGACGTTTCGAGGTCTGCTGAGGCCCGCATTGTCCGATCGGTGGCAGCGGGCGTTGTGCTCGCCGCCTTGCCATGCACGGCCGCCAGTCACAATGACATCATCTGGAATCTTGGCGAGTGCCGGCTGACAGGTGTCTATGACGTTGAGTCCGGAGATGGAGTCGTACGGTCTGTGATTGTGCGGGCAGATCCAGGGCTGGAGTGGATCGCACCGTCTGAGCACCAGAATGGTCAGCAGACAGATGGCGTTGAGACTCCCGAGCAGGTCTCAATCAAGCCGCTTGGTGGCGGCCGTTTTCTCGTCGAGCGGCGGTTGCCCGTGAGCGGCCGGATGCGGCTGGAGATGTCGTTTCGAATGCCGCTGGCTGATCCCGTGGGCGTGTTTGATGTTCCTGGAGCATGGCTTGAGGCTATGGCAGTCGATGAGCAGTCGGTACGGTTCGTGGCGAGCCCCAGTCTTGCGGTGCGGATCGATCTGCCGGCTGGACTGACACACGCAGCCAGTCCGGAGGGCGAGACCTCGTTCGAAACCAGGTTTTGGCGAGGCGAGGTGCTGCGGCCGGTGGCGGACGATACCGTGGTGACTGCCGGCACACCCGCCCCAGCCGTGACGAGCAGCACGCAGCCCGCACTTCGGGCCCGCCTCACTTCCCAGCGCCGACGTCAGGAGATTCGCGGTTCGCAGCGGGAGTCGGTCGTATTCGCAGCGGATCAAGTACTGATTCATCTCGATGCCAGGCTCGATGCCAATTTGACCGCGCTGGTGGTGATCCCGCTGGAGGTGCCCGCGGGATGCGTCATCGATCGGCTTGAGCTGTTTGAGGACGACATGTTGCATCCCGAGACGGCCGAACGTGGCGTCATCGACCAGCGGTGGAGCCGCGTTACCGACACAGGCGTGACGGTGGTGGTGCAGCGGCCGCGGGCCGGCCGCTTCCGGCTGGAAGTGGATGCCCGCATTCCCGGACGTCCGGCCCTGCGTTCTCCGCTGCCTTGCCTGCGGGTCAGTCTGACTGCTGGCTGGCGCACCCTGATCGATTGGCGAGCCGAAGACGGCCTGCGGGCGGTGCTGGCGGAGTCGTCGGGAGGAGGTCCTCGACGAGGTGTCGACGGGCAGTTCGAACTGGTCGCGGGAGACACGCCGCCGGACTACCTGCTTGAGCAAGTGTCCAGAGAACCATCAGACAATGCCGCCGAAGAGGAAACGCCAGACACGTTGATGGCAGCCACACTTACGGCACAGGAGGGCCGAGTCGAACTGGCCGACATCCGCTTGGCGACCGACGAGCGAGGCCGCATGTGGGGCCTCGCCTGCTTCGAACTCACGGCGACCGAGCGGGCGGTGCGTCTCCAACTCCCGCGGTCGTGGCGGCTCTTCGATACGGTCGTCGATGGCCGCGCGGTGGAAAGCGTCGTGGCAACGTCGGCCACAGCTGAAAATGTTTGGGAACTGCGGCTGCTCGATACCGGCTGGCCGCGGACTGTGGTGGCCCTGTTTGCGGGAGAGCTCTACGCGGGGGCAACGGGGCGACGACTGCTGGACGGCAAGCCGCTGGAACTTTCACCGCCGGAGATCGTGGGCCTGCCCTGCCGGCAGGTCATCTGGACGCTCCAGTTTCCCGCCGGTATCAGCTTCCGCGTGGCAGCGCCGGCGCGGCTGGTGCCGGCCGAGGATCTTCAGGCAGAGCGACAGGTAGCCCAGGAAAGGCTGCGCGAGGATTTCGAGCGAGCGATCAACGGGAACACCGGCTGGGAGCGGGAGCAGATCGCGGCGCTGATGGACGCACGGCGCAGCGGGGGCAGCGTTGCCGCTGACAAGGTTTGGAAGCGGGCAGCGACCGTGGCTGCACCTTCCTTTCCACTGTTGTTGCCCTCAGGAATCGTGGCCGACTCTCAGTCTTCTGGCGTTGCAGCGGGCCGGATTACGATCCGCGCCGTGCGTGAACCCAATCCCACTCTACGCGGTCGGGCCATCGCAACACTGTCGCTCCTGGCCTGCGGCTGCTTGGCATGGATTCTCGCGCGGCGACAGGCGTCGCAGTGGCTGATGCGGCCGCCACAGGTTTCCAGCCCCTCACCTACAGCCAGCGACATCGCCGACACCTCGACGGTCTATCGACGGCCAACGTAGGTCGCTGCCACGCGGCATCCTGCCGTGCCGTTTCCGGCGCCTTTTTCCCTCCTCCGTGGGAAGTCGGGTAGGCCAGGGAAGAGAAAACCGGGCTGGCTCTCGGGGACAGGCCGCCGCTAGTGTCCGCCCTCCAAGGGCAGCAACGTGCCCAGCAGCCGGGCGTTTTCAGAATGAATCCGCCCGGACGTGAGCTGGATTTCAAGGAGGCTGATCGGTATGCAGGTCGGACGTATTGACGCTGGGCGGACCCTGGGCCGCCGCACGATTGTGAGCATTGTGTTGATCGCGGTCGGCGGCGCGTGGCTTGCCACGGCCGTCGAGGCAGCTGGCCATCGCACCGCCAATTTTGTGGTGGAGGCGCCAACCGAGCTTCTCGCGCGGCGGATTGGCGATGCCGCCGAGCAATACCGCAACGATTTGGCGATCGAGTGGACTGGTAGCCCGCTGCCACGCTGGAGCCGGCCCTGTCCGATCACCGCGCAGGTCGCCCCGCATCTGGGGGCCGGCGGCGCGACGAGCTTCGTCTTCGACAACGGTGAGGTGTTTAACTGGACGATGACGATCCAGGGGAGCGAGCAGCGGATTCTCGACTCCGTGTTACCGCACGAGGTCACCCATACAATCTTCGCCAGCTACTTTCGTAAACCGCTGCCCCGCTGGGCCGACGAAGGCGCCTGCACAACGGTCGAGCATCCGGTGGAGCGAGCCCGTCAGCATCGGCTGCTGATTGAATTCCTCACGTCCGGTCGCGGCATCGCCTTTCCACAGATGTTTGCGATGCGGGAGTATCCCGCGGATGTCCTGCCTCTCTACTCGCAGGGCTATTCGCTCGCGCGGTATTTGATTGAGCGGGGCGGTCGGCATAGATATGTGGCTTTTGTGGGCGAGGGGCTCGTTACCGACGACTGGTCGGGGGCGCTTGCAAAGCACTACAGCGTGCCGGGCGTTGCGCAGCTGCAGCACCAGTGGCTGGAATGGGTAAAGCTTGGCTGCCCAGCGCCGCCCGCGGCAGTGGCCGTCTCACCGGCGCAGCCCACCGACTGGAAACGGCTCCCTCGCGGCCAGAGCCCCGATCCGCTTCCGCCTCAGCCGGTGACCGCCACGCCCACGGCGCTGGCCACCACCGCCGGCCGCCGTTCGATCTACGCCTCTCAGGCCCGCCGCGTTCTTGAGCCGGGGAGCGCTGTTCCTAGAGCCCCGCGCCCGTGACCAGCAGCGTGATGTGGTAGAAGACCGGCGCGGCGAAGCAGATAGAGTCGATCCGGTCGAGCACGCCGCCGTGGCCGACTACGAGCGTGCCATAATCCTTGACGCCACGGTCGCGTTTGATCGCCGACATCGTCATGCCGCCTGCGAAGCCCATCGTGGCCACGACGAGGCCGGCGAGCGCCGCCTGCCATGGCTGGAAGGGGGGCGCCGCCCACCAGAGCGCCGCAGCCAGCAGGGCTGTGCTCGCTGCGCTGCCGAGGAGTCCTTCCCAGGTGCGGTTGGAACTCACCGACTCAGCCACCAGCCGTCGGCCGAGCATCCGACTCCAGACATACTGCATGCAGTCGGCGAACTGCACGAGTAAAATCAGGAAAAAGAGCAGCCGGAAATTTGTGCTCCGGCCCGCGACTGCAGAGCCCGCCATCGGAATCTGCAGGAGCGCGGGGGCGAATGACAGACAGTAGACGCAGACGACTAGGCCCGCCTGAATCTTTGCCGTGCGTTCCAGAAACCGCTTGTAGTCGCCGGCGAAGGCAACGCGAGCCAGCACAAAGAGCGTCGCATAGACCGGCAGGAAGACGCTGAAAATATCGTAGCGATTCAGGCCGACAAGGAGGTAGTGGAGCGGCGTGAAGGCGAAGAAGACCCAGAACAGGGCGCGGTGATCGCCCTTCCGGGTTGGCGTGAGCGTGATGAATTCCCGCAGCGCCCAAAACGACACCAGCCCAAACAGCACGACGGTGGCGGTGGTTCCCAGCCAGAATGCCGCCGCGAGGACGGTGCAGATCACCCACCAACCGCGGATGCGCAGATTAAAAGTACGAACGGCGGCGGGGTCGAGACCGCGGTCGGGATGCCGCTTGAGAAATTGTCCGATCGCAGTGGCGGCAGTCAGCAGGGCCAGCACGCCGGTGATCAGGGCGATGGTACGGATGTCGTTCATGGCCGCAGATGATTTCCTGACGCTGCAGACGCTTCCAGACTCATAGTCGACTCTTCGTCGGACTATTCCCAAAGCGAGAGCGACTATTCCTTGAGCGAGAGCGACTATTCCCTTGAGCGAGAGCGACTATTCCTTGAGCGAGAGCACGGCCCGGCGGGCCCGGGCGAGGAAGTCGAGCTTGGCTTCTCCCCGCTCCAGCCACAAGGGCGGGCCAAAGCTGATGCAGGAGAGCAGGGGGACCGGTAGGAATTCGCCACGCGGCAGCACGCGGTTGAGGTTGTCGATGTGCACCGGAATCAATTCAATGTCGGGCCGCTTTTTCGCCAGGTAGTAGAGTCCGCTCTTAAACTCGCCGATCTCGCCGCTGATGCTGCGGCTCCCCTCAGGAAATACGATCAGCGAGTGGCTGGTGCCCGCCTCACGCAGCATCAGATCGACTGGGCTCTGGTGAACCTTGATGGCTGTGCGGTCGATGAGGATTGCATCGAAGACCTCTTCTGCGAGCCAGCGGCGGACGATGCCGCGAGACCAGTAGTCTTTGGCGGCGACCGGCCGGGTCACCTCCCGCACCGGCTGTGGCAGCGACGCCCAGATTACCAGCGCGTCGAGATGGCTCGTGTGGTTCGCAAAATAAATCCGCTGACAGGTATCCGGCTGGCTGGCAATCCAGCGAACACTGGCTCCGGCCAGCAGTCGGGCGAGCGCCGCCAGCGAGAATCCAGCTGCGTAGCAAAACGCCGAACGGCTGGTTGGCAGGCTGTGGGGCGGCCCGCTGGCCGCGGTGGAGACAACGTGTTCTGGGAGGTCGGCTGGCGACAACATCACGTTATCATCCACGGGGGTCGGGCATCTGGTCAATCAGATCTGTCGTGGGGGCCGCGCTTCCGACACAAATGGGTTGTGGTGGCGTTCATGGCCGATGGTCGTCGTGTCGCCGTGCCCGGGAAACACAACCGTTTCATCCGGTAGCGTATAGAGTTCGCGGCGGATACCGGCGGCAAGCGCGGCGAAGTCGCCGTCGGGAAAGTCGGTCCGCCCGATCCCCTCCTGAAAGAGCACGTCGCCCCCGAACACGAGCCCGGGGTGCATGCCGTCGACGCGGAAGACGATATGCCCGCACGAGTGGCCGGGGATCTCCAGAACCGTGATGGCCAGGCCTGCGAGATCGAGCGTGTCACCTTGCGAGAGCAACTGGTCGGCCGGCGGGCTCACAATCGCCATGCCAAACGCTGCGGACAGGTTTGCGGCCGGGTCGGTCAGTTTTGCGGCATCGTCGCGGCCAATCAGAATTGACAGGGTGGGCCAGCGGTCACGGAGTGCTGCGTTGCCGGCGATGTGGTCAGAGTGGCCATGCGTGAGGAGAATGGCGACGGGGGTCAGCCCGTGGTTCTTGATCCAGTCGATCACCGCCGCGGGTTCAAAGCCCGGATCGACAACAAGACACTCTGGCCGGCCGCGACGGCTGAGAACGTATGTATTTTCGCCAAACGGCGCCGACTCAATGCGGGCCACCACGACGTCGGCGGGAGTCGGTAGGAGGGCGGTGTGGGCCATCGGAATCGGTTTTTAAAGGGGGAGTGGGCGGTTTGACTGGAGGGCCAGCAGCCCCGTGCGTGGCGGCGAGATGGCCTGATGCGAGCATCGTTATCCTTGGCCGGTCGGGCAAGGCGCAGCATGATACCGGCTAAAAAGCGGCTCGAAATGGCATGGTAGTGGCCAAGTGGGCCCGCTAGACTCCGACGATCGCGCCTCGATTTGGGCACTCTTTCAAGGGATGGAGTGCGGATCGCGTGGATGTGAGGCCAGGTTTATGGAGGTTATGATGGTCGGATTTTTTCGCACGTTGGTAGACACCGGGTCGCGCATGGTCCTCAGCCTCGCCATCATGAGTGGCATGAGCGGCATGAGCGGCGTTTGCGTCTATGGGCAGCAGCCCAACCCGGCCCCGCTTGCTGGTCAGCCAGCGATGCCAGGCCTTGTGCCCAACGGTGGCCTCTCGCAGACGAACGCAGGCGCCGGCGTCGCCGCGGCCGCCACTGGCGTCCATCCGCTCCAGCCGGCGCTCGATCTCGCCCAGCAAGGGTTGGCCAAGATCAACGCAAACATCCGCGACTACTCTTGCACCATCGTCAAGCGGGAGCGGATCGACGGCAAACTTGGCGAGCACGAATACATGTTTGCCAAGGTCCGCAGCCAGCCGTTTAGCGCGTATCTCTACTTTCTCGGGCCCGACAGCGTGAAGGGGCAGGAAGTGCTTTACGTGGCCGGCCACAACGACGGCAACATGCTGGCCCATGCCGGCAGCGGCGTGCGGGCAATGGTGGGCACGGTGTCACTCAAGCCACAGAGCATGCTGGCAATGCAGGGCAACCGCTATCCCATCACCGAGATCGGTGTTGAAAATCTAGCCCGTCGTCTGGCGGAAGTCGCCGAGCACGACAAGCAGTTTGGTGAGTGCGAAGTCAACTTCTATCCCAACGCCAAGGTCAACGGCCGCATTTGTACCTGCGTGCAGGTGTCTCACCCGGTGCCGCGCCGCAACTTCCGATTTCATCTGGCCCGCGTGTTCATCGACGACGAGCTGACGATCCCGATCCGCTACGAGGCCTACGACTGGCCGCAGGAAGCGGGTGGTCAGCCGGTGCTTCTTGAGGAATACACGTACATGAATGTGAAGATCAACAACGGCTTTACAG
>Ga0194043_1001552_pt1 | contig 12878 bp, 10 predicted proteins | sample JunL4415m_MetaG_FD_161274 | JGI IMG/M metagenome (GOLD analysis project Ga0194043, IMG submission 161274) | Anoxic zone freshwater microbial communities from boreal shield lake in IISD Experimental Lakes Area, Ontario, Canada - Jun2016-L442-15m | ecosystem: Environmental > Aquatic > Freshwater >...
AATGAGGAAGTGTGAATCCATTCCGATGTGTAGGACTCCGAGACGATTGCCATGTCCGCCTTCGTCATGGCTGTCAAACCGCAGACGTCCGTCGACAGATGCGGTGAGAGCGCTGAAGACGTAGTCACTTCGGTTCTCGACGATGTAGCGAGACAGGGCAGGTAGTCGCCCCTTGTTGAGCGACCTCTGCGCGCGCAATTGAGCCGGGACGTCTTCCTCGTCGAACAGGAAGAGTCTGGGGAGGTAGCGCAGTGGGCACATGATTACGTAGAACTCTCGGCCCGCTTGAATTCCGCGCATTGCTGGAAATGACACTGCGAAATCGTCAGCAGCAGTGGGTTCTGGGGAACGCTGGCGTGACCCGGAGGGAGATGTTTTGGCGGCCATGGGGTCAGATTAGTATGTGAAATAGATGACACACAAGTATCAGAGTGTTAACGTTTCTGTGTCACCCAAAGAAATATGGAGGAGGCGTGCTTTACCTAGATACCGCCGCCACAACCGCGGTTGATCCGCGGGTAGCTGAGGTTGTTCTCAGGCTGATGACCGACGAGTTCGGCAACGCCGGCAGCCGGACCCACGAGTGGGGATCACGGGCGAAGCGAGTCGTGCAGGATGCCCGCGAGACCGTGGCGAGCGTCGCAAACGTCGGTACCGACGAGATCACCTTTACCAGTGGTGCGACGGAGAGCAATAACATCGCCCTTCTTGGGCTCGCTGAGCACGGGCGTGCAACTAACCGTCGCCACATCATTAGCAGCGCCATCGAACATAAAGCTGTCATCGAACCCCTTGAATACTTGGCCACTCAGGGTTTCGAAGTGGAGTTTCTCTCGCCGGGAACATCAGGCCGCTTCAGCGCGGCTGACGTGCTCGCGCGAGTCCGTCCCGACACGCTCGTGGTTTCGATGATGCACGTCAACAACGAGACCGGAGTGACGCAGCCCGTCGCTGAGTTGGCTGAGGCACTTGTTGAGACTCCGGCACTCCTTCACGTAGATGCTGCACAGGGTTTCGCGAAACTAGGTGATGTCGTCGCAAATGCGCCAATCGACTTGATGTCGGTAAGTGGGCACAAGCTGGGGTCCCCAAAAGGCGTTGGTGTTCTGGTTACACGAAGAAGAGGTTGGAATCGAGTTCCGCTGAGCCCGATCATGTATGGCGGCGGTCAGGAACGAGGTCTGCGACCGGGGACCATCCCCGTTCCTCTGGTGGCGGGCGTTGCCGAAGCAGCCAAGCTCATGCGGCAAGAACACTTCGGGTGGTTTGCAGGTGTTACGACCTTCCGGCAAAGCCTGCTCGAAGCCTTTCAAGGGATTGACCATTCACTCAACGGCGATCAAGCACATTGCGCTCCACACATTCTGAATGTTTCCTTTCATGGCATCGATAGTGAAGCGGTTGTGTTGGGAATCAAGGATGTAGCTGCGGTTGCGACTGGTTCCGCGTGTACCTCGGCGAGTTACACACCCAGCCATGTACTCACTGCGATGGGGTTGCCAGAGGAGCGAGTCAACGAGGCCATTCGAATGTCGTGGTGGTCGGACACTGACGCGACTCAACTTCCAGCATTACGTGATGCATTAATGCAACTCAGCCGCTAGATGCGGCCTTCACTAGGCGATGCCCACGCAACTCAACACCGCATCGGAGTAACTCCCCTTGCCAACCGACTTCAGTGCCGATGACCGAGGGGTTGCTGTAGAGCCCAGCTGCCATCTCGGCTGAAGTAAGCCGGGCGTACTTGTCGCGCATCGGGTCATTTGTTGCGAGAAATTCCTCTTTCCGGTGGAGTAACGGCCGGTTTGCTCGTGCTGAGTAATCCTCGTATCCAGTGTCCAGAGACGGGAAGGTCACGTGATAGGACCACGCGGTTCGCGGGTGCGGGTCCTTGTCGAAATCCGGATAGCCCAGCCAAGCCACGGCCCTCTTATCGTGATGCAGCTTGACTAACGTGAAGTCTGCTGGCCGTCCCGCAGCGACAGCTCCGCAGTGCTCGTAGAGGCGCAGCACGACAGGCATCGATGCCATCGCTCTCTCATGCACATACAAGGCGCTCGGGGTCATCTTGCCGACGCTATTACGCATTGCTCCGCGAAGGTAGGAATCGTCTCTGAGTTTCAAGAGCAGCCGGTCTGCGCGGGCACACGCTTCCTTAAACGATGTGAAGTGACTCCTGATGTCGGCTTGCACCGACAGTGGCATCGAGCTCAAACGTCCACGCCCGTTGAACAATGCAATTCCTAGGTAAAGCAGCGTGTCCAGGGTTGAACGCTTCGAACCGCTAGCGAGGCGTTCTGGATCAGATGCGCGGTGGATGAGTTTACGGAGTTCAGACCACGCAGTGCGAGACAACATTTCGCGGACCTCGTCGGGGATTTCCTCAACGAGTGGGAGACGTCCCCGTGCTTCCGTGAACGACACGACTAGACGCAGGGCAGTCGCAAAGTCGTCCGAATTTGACCAGTCGAAGCTGGGCATCGTTTTGCGCGCGAGATACGCGAGACGGTCGTTATCGTTGCGGAACGCGTAGACCACCCCTGGCCTCGCCGAGACGCAATGTGCGTTTGTTACTTGTTCGACAAGGCGTTTGAGCTCAGATGGTTGGAACAAATGTTGGAAGGTGTTGCGGGTTGTGACGACACCGTCCTCTAGCTCCTCACCGTGGACCCTTCGTGCATCCCACGAAAGTCGAGTCGAAACGATCAACACATTGCGGGTTAACTCCCATGCGGCACGGAGTGTCGAGATGCGCTCGGCGGGTTCTTCGATCACATTCAGCACGTAGGTGAGGAGAACAACGTCCGACTCGGACGGCGAAACTTCGTTGGCGAAGTAAGGATCCCAACCCGTGACAGGTATGCCCACTTGCCGTAGCCGAGTGACGTCGAGACCCTTGCCGCTGCCATAGTCGAGTGTGTGGAGTTCCGGCTTCAGAATTCGGTCGTCGAGGGCTGTGCGGGACGGCATTGACAGTCCCTGCCGGGCGATCGCGGTTCGATGCCGTGAAGTGGACCAGTGCGCAGAATCGATCGACATTCTCCGACTTTACGAGTGAGCCCGCGCCGTGTCAGGTCCATGCGCTATACCACCTAGTAGGAAGATAGTTAGACGGGTAGCAAAGGGGGGACTGTGCCGGATTCGTCGGCCTTGACGTGGGACTTGGCATTTCCGTGTTTGCGGGTTGTGTCCGGCCGCGGTGGCGAAGACGGAGTGGACATTGGTGTCTGGAGAGAGGAACCGCTGGTTCAGTCCGCCGACGTTACGCGTGATCGCCTCGGGCAAATAGTCTCGTTAGTCACGGAGGGGCTACCAAACTGGCCCCTAGGTCAGGTGTTCCCGTTCGTGAGCGGCGAAATCCCCATACTTGCGATCCCCGATCTGAACGTACGAAGCGTGAACGGTCTCAGGCGCACGTTCGGGGATTCGCTCTCGGGTGTGCTCGCGGACAGCACCACGGACCTCTTTGACATTCAGCAGCTAGGTGCTGGCTCGATCAACGTTGTATTGAGGTCAATTGCCCGGCTCAACCTTGAAGCTGCGCTCCACACTTCGGACCGAGGGGAGTTGGCGCGCGGAGATGTTTCGTTCGCCCAGCCATGGATCCCCTTCGCCCGGGTTGTCGCCCCAGACGTTGCGACATCGTCGGCCGAAGTCCTTCCTGCTGAAGCGGTGACCGCCTTACGAATTTTGGCTCGCTGGCAGCTCAGCAGAGGTAAGGCCTCCGAGCCACTGCTGGACATTACTGCCATCCCGGGGTCCCCTGCTGCCGTGGAGGAAGCTTGGGAAGTTATTAGTTCGTTGAAGGCATCAGACATCCTTCACGAGGATATTCCGCGGGCAGCAGAGGTTCTTGGTGCCGAGTTTGGGCAACTTGATGAGCGCGAGTTGTTGATCGCTCGCCAACGCCTCCTATCGGATACTCCAGCCACGCTTGACGAAATCGGGCAGGAATTGGGAGTCACGCGCGAGCGCGTTCGGCAGGTTGAGAGTCGACTCAAGGCGGAACTTGGTAACCGCAGATTGAGTGACTTCGGGACTCCTACAGGAGATCTCGCTGCTGCCGTTCGGCAGAGAGTTGGAACGATTGCCACGCTAGGTCGGCTCCTCCGTGAATTCCCCGATTTGGAGGAGACGGTTGCTGTTGTGGGGCATCCCGCTTGGAGGGTTTTGGATTGGCTTGACGATGACTTGGAAATCGAGGGTCAGTGGGTGACGTGCCCATCAATAGCGGTGGTGCACCAAGACTTGACATCGCGCTTGACCGAGCTTTCGGACGCTTTTGGGGTTGTTGCGATCGATGACTTCGTGCGAAGCTTCGGTTCTGCCAACTTGCCCTCTGACGAAGTCGAGCCACTAGTTGGATGGCTCGGTGGCGAGATCAGCGGAGACCGTATTTTGACTCGCGTATCAAACCTCTCGGATCGCGCAGCGGCCGTTCTATCAATACATGGTGTTCCGATGACCGCCGAGGAAATTGTTGCCCACCTTGGTGTGGATCGGACTCCGGGATCCTTGAGAAATGCAGTGTCGTTGGATGGTCGCTTTCATCGAGCAGATCGCGATCGCTGGGGTCTGGTCGCTTGGGGTGGGGAGTCTTATACGGGTATTCGCGACATGATTCGCAAGGAGATTGAGACCGAGGGAAAGCCTGTTCAACTTGCTGACCTTGTCGAGAAGCTCACTTCGCGTTTTGGAGTGTCCCCGAGCAGCGTGATGACCTACGCGGCCGCACCTCCCTTCGCTGTGATTGATGGTGCGGTCAGATGGGTGGGGGAGGACACCGTGGGACCGCGCAAGAGCCCCGCACGTACAAGGAACCTTTACCGCGTCGGAGACGGCTGGAATCTACGAATCACGGTGACCAACGACCTACTGCGAGGAAGTGGCTTTCCACTCCCAGTTGCTCTGGCTTCTATCCTTGGCTTGCGATCCGGCTCCAGCAGGGAACTTAGAAGTTCGGTTGGCCATCAACGAGTTGGCTGGGCCGGTGCTCAACCGAACTGCGCATCAATCCGAAGATTCTTGTTGGAGGCTGACGTCGAAGCTGGCGAGCAGGTACTGCTTTGGTTCGGTGATGATGCGAGTTTTGCATGCACTGTCGTCAGGTTGCCCGACGGAGCAGTGGCGTCGGATCATGTGCAGGCACTCACCGGAATCGTTGGGGTGGGGGACATTGAGTGGCTTCGTAAGGAGATGTCGACGGCCTTCGGGCTCCCCCCAGGTTCTCCTTGGTCGTCCCTGATAGGTGCGGCCCAGAGTCGTGGCGAAGACGCCCTTTACGAACAGATGTTGAACCTGCAGGTTGGACCGAAAGAGACGGTCGCTGAAGTCAAGCTACAAACCGATCCGAGCGTTTCCGAGATTCTGGATCTCATATGAGTGGTGTTGATGGCTCGCAGGACTTGCGAAGCAACGCATTCAAGATCGGCTATCGAAGTGATCGAGATGACGTTGTCCAAGATTTCTATACGCCTGCATTGAACTGTTCGACTGAGTATCGCCGCGCCGTGGGTTACTTCTCGTCATCAAGTCTCGCGCTGGTGGCTGGTGCAATGCGGGACTTTGCGTCTCGTGGAGGAAAGATGCGGCTGATCGCATCGCCGCAACTTGAACTCGATGACATCGCTGACATCGAGCGGGGCTACGCCGCTCGAGACGTTCTTGTCAGGGCAGCGCTTCGCACCTTAGAGGCAGAGGATGATGTGGCCATTCTGAGCGGTTTAGGTTTCCTAGGCAAGCTAATTTCTGAGGGTTCGCTCGATCTTAAATTGGCGTTTGTGACCGACGGAAATCGAGTGGGCATCTACCACGAGAAGATCGGCTACTTTCGGGATACCCACGGAGACGTGGTGGCGTTCAGCGGCAGCGCAAACGAGACATATTCGGGACTCATGCTCAATTTTGAGTCTATTTCGGTATTCAAATCTTGGACTCCCAGCGACGCCGAACGAGCACTTGATGTGGTGGAGAGTTTTGATGCACTCTGGTCCGATCAGACCAATAGGCTAGAAGTTATTGATTTCCCCGACGTCGCTCGAGAACGACTCCAGCAATTCGAGAGAGATTGGGGAGCCCAGCCGTACCAAATCCCCGAGACGCTGCATGTCGGGGTTGCAAAAACTCAATCGAGGGGCCTTGGCGTGCTTGAGGTGCCTCGTGGGCTTGAGCCGCGTGATTATCAGTCCGAGGCGTTGCGGGCGTGGCTTTCAAACCGTGGCCGAGGCATCCTGAAGATGGCAACCGGTACGGGCAAAACCAAGACAGCGATGTTTGCTGCCTGCCAACTTGCACGCATCCACTCCGAGCGGGAACAGCCATTAGTGGTTGTGGTCGTTGCCCCATATCAACACTTGGTTGATCAATGGAGCGAAGAAGCGTCGGGTTTTGGTGCGCATCCCATACAGGTATATGAAGCAAGCTCACGTTGGGTTCCACTAGTTGAAGATGCACTTGGTGCAGCGAGGCTTGGACGGGTAGCGACTGTTGTCCTCATTGCAACGAATGCTTCTTTCGCACTTCCGAAGTTCCAAGGAATCCTGAGCCGGTTAGATATGCCACTGCTCTTGGTAGGCGACGAAGCCCACAACCTCGGCTCCGCTCAGATGCTGGGGGCGCTTCCTGGAAACGCGACTTACCGGCTCGGCCTTTCCGCAACACCGGAACGTTGGTTCGACGATGAGGGCACAGCTCAACTGGAAAGCTACTTCGGGCCGGTCGTGTTTGAGATGGGTCTTGGGCAAGCCATTGATCGTGGTGCCTTATGTAAGTACAACTACTTCCCGAGACTCGTTGAGCTAGATGAAGAAGAAATGGCTCTCTACGCTGACCTCACCGGGCGTATCGCGACTTTGCTAGCGGCGGGGCATGGGGAAGATGCACCACCGGACTCTCCGCTCGGGTACCTCTTGAGACAGCGAGCAGGTGTGCTTGGACACGCATCAGGAAAGCTGGCGCTACTAGAGAGAGATGTTGATCAGCGACGCGAGGACTGGTTCCAACTCGTCTATTGCGCCGAAGGATCTCGCCCGGAATTGGCCGATGCCGCTGGAGCTGTTGAAACACAGGTGCGGCAGGTGATCCGACTGTTGGGAAAGGAGGTCGGTGTCTCAGCGCATTCCTATGTAGCGGGCACTCCTCGGATGGAGCGGAGGGCACTCCTCCGTCGCTTTGAGTCCGGTGAAGACCTGCGCTTTCTCGTTTCGATGAGGTGCTTAGACGAGGGTGTTGATATTCCGGATGCGCGAATCGGCTACATCCTGGCCAGTAGTAGTAATCCGCGACAGTTCATCCAAAGACGCGGTCGACTCCTGCGCAAGGCTGAGGGTAAGACGCATGCCGACATTTACGACTATCTTGCGGTTCCTCAAGACGGACTACCCGCAGGCGCGTTTGAACTGGAACGCCGCTTAGTCCAACGGGAATTGAATCGCGCTGTTGAGTTCGGAAGACTCTCGGACAACTACCCCGATACTCTTCGAGCCCTGCGCCCTATAAAGGAGCGGTATGGCCTGATGGATATGTAGGGGGAGAGCAGTGGCCATTCGAGCGCTAGGGGAGAGTCGATGATGGATGAGCGTACGGAGCAATTAGTCGTGTCCGAGCTTTCGCAGGAGGGAAGAATTCTGCTGAAGCGAGTCTTGGAAATCGAAAGAGAAAAGCTTCACCTTTCGGCCGCCGCACCCACCATTGCGGACGAGATCCTTGTCGCAGTGAAGGGGATCCTGCCGTGAGGCTCTTGGCTATTCGCCTGCTCAATTTCCGCCAGTTTCGTGGGGATCAGACGTTCAAGCTGGCCTCCGATGCGGATCGCCGTGTGGCGCTTCTCTTCGGTGCCAACGGGTCGGGTAAGACGACCCTTCTCAATGCCTTCACGTGGGCCCTCTATGGCAAGTTGTCAGACGATGTTGAGTCCCAGGAAAGAATCCTCACGGACAGTCTGTGGGCCGAGACTGCTTTCGGTGTTTCCATCCCTGTGGAGGTCGATGTCACCTTCGAGCATGAGGGGAGGGAGTATCACGCCCGGCGTTCTGCCCAAGTAAGAAAGGCTGGTGATGCTCAGTCGACCCCGGTATCCTCGCTCAAACTCTGGTTGGTTGAGCGAGATGGATCCTCGAAGGAGGAGGGCGCTCCCCAAGAGAAGATCGAATCCATTCTCCCCCAGAGACTTAGCCGTTTCTTCTTCTTCAACGGCGAACGAATTGAGAAGTTGGTGAGCCGTCGCGCCTACGCCGAAGTCAAAGAAGACATCAAGACGCTCCTCGGAATTGAGCACGTTGAAAGGGCGTTGAAACACCTGCCTGCAGTCGATCGCAAATTGAGCGCCGAACTGAAGAGACACGGGGGCGAGAAGGCAGCAGGGATTCAGACTTCAATCGATGATGTGCAGGATCAGTGCGTGGCGCTGAAAGATGAAATCGCCGAACTTGAGAGTCGATCCGTCGAGTTCGGAAGCGAACTAGGAGAGGTTCTGGACCTCTTAAGGCAGCATGAAGGGGCAGGTCCGCTGCAATCTCAGCGCGACGGCGTAGTGACAGATTTGCTTGGCCAAAGGAACGAACTTGACCGGCTACTGAATGAGCGTCGGTACCGAGTTGCCACAAAAGGTTTCATCGCGTTCACCGCTGATTTGGCGGATCAAACCCTGAGTAAGGCCGATGCATTGCATGAACGGGGTTCTCTGCCGGCTCCGCTGAAGCGGGATTTCGTCGAGTCGCTCCTTCAACAAGCCGAGTGTATTTGCGGAACACCTCTGACCGATGGAAGTTCCGCGACGCGGCACGTACAGGAGTGGCGTGCCAAGGCGGGGCTTGCTGAAGTTGAAGCAGCGTGGCAGCGGCTTCGAGGCGACGCCGAAGGGTTGTCCGCTGCGAGGCAAGACCTCCGGGAGGCGCTGGACGACTTCGGGCGGCGAATTTCGGAACTGCGTGACGAGATTTCTCGCAACGAGGAAAGGCAGACCGTCCTCGACGGGCAACTTAAGGACCTCCCGCTGGAAGATGTGCAACGACTCGAAGCTAAACGCCGCGATTTGGAAGGCCTAATCAAAACAACCGAGCGCGAAGTCGGCGCGAAGAAGCAGGCATTGGCAACAGCTGAAGCAGAGTTGGAAAGCCTGCGCGGTGAGTTGAATCGAGCCGCCGTGATGGACGAGTTGGCGATTAAGGCGCGCGAACGACTTCAGCTCGTGCAGAGCGTGACCCAGGCCCTGACCGAAATTCTAGAGATCCGGTCGGAGGACATGAGAGAACGACTCGACCGGAAAGTAAAGGAAGTCTTTGCCGAGATCACTATCAAGCCGTATTTCCCCGTCTTGAATGAGGACTTCGAATTGGGACTCTTCCAGCAGACGCAGGGTGGGGAAGTGCTACCAGTCCCGAAGTCTACGGGTGAAAGTCAGATTCTCAGTTTGTCCTTCGTAGCCGCGGTTTCGGAGCTGGCGCGGGAAGTGCGTGTCGAAAGGCACGTTGAAGGTGAACTGCATGCCGACGCTGGCCACTACCCAATTGTGATGGACGCGGCTTTTGGCTCCCTAGATGAGAACTACCAAGGTGCAGTTGCCCGAGCACTCGCGCGGATGGCACCGCAAATGGTTGTTCTGGTCAGCAAAAGCCAAGGAATGGGTGAGGTCATTCGCGAGTTGGCACCACATATCAGCCAGCTCGGAGTCATCACTTCACATACGACGAATCAGGAAGACAAATCAGAGGTTATTGAATTGGAAGGACGAGAGTATCCGTACGTCTTGACCCGTGACGAATCGGACTGGGCGGAAATAAGGGTGGTGCGGTAATGGCTGGGAGCGATGTCCGTGTTAGGCGTCCTCATGAACATGAGGTGCTCATCCAGAGCTTGAGGGACGAGGGGGGCTTCCCAACCATTAGGGACGCTTTACTCTTCTGCGCAGGGCTGGGCGTGCGAAACGGTCGCCGTCGTGAATTTGCGGCATCGAATGAGCCCATCAGATACGAAATCCTCACTGACCCCGTCTTCGCTGCAGCGTTCATCAACATGATTGCCGCTGTGGAGTTGAGCGATGATCCTGAGATCCTCGACGTAACGCGTCTAGAGGAACGCATCGGCATCTTCGAGGAATACGTGAATGGGGGTTTGGGGTATCTGCAAGAACAACTCAATGTTCGACAGCAACCCATTGATGTTGTCCTGAACGCTCTAACCACAGAGGCTCTGACAGTTGGTGTCGGTGCTGAACCAGTGAGCGTTGATGAACTCTTGAGGGGTATCTAGCGTCATCGGGGGCACTTGGGTGGTGATGGAAGGGGGTTACCGTTGGCGGACCGATCAGTGATTGAAGCGTTTCTCGTAGGCCTTCTTGAGCGTGAGCCGGGTAGCAACGTTCGGCAATTGACGAAGAATCTTGAACGGACCAACCTTGAAGTCGACCGCAGACTGGTCAACAGTGTGCTCTATTCATCCGACCTCTTTACTCATGTTGATGGACAACCGCCTACATGGTTCTTGGCAAGTGAGGCGGACGCACGCGGTCTTCGCAATGAACCACCTAGCACCTTTGAAGCGCCAATGAGATACAACCCGGTCTCAATTCAGGAAATCTTGGACTTACTCTGACCGGCATACTCTCTTTTGGGCGATTGATCACTGGTGAACTAACGGAGGAAGAGATGTCGAAGGTGAAAAAGAGCTCGCCAGGGGATTCGCGGAATCGATCGCGTAAGAAGCCTTCTGCGGTGTCACTTGCGGCACGTGAAGATGACATAGTTCTGGTTCCCGTCGATCCCAGCGAGCCAGACACCTACTTGGTTCTTGGCGAAAGTTGGCCAGCCCAGTTCGGTTTGCTCATGCCGACGACGGGTCTCACCGAAGCGGTATCTTCTGATCTGACAGCGAGGCTTAGTCAGGGAACGGGACTAGCAAACATCGGGCTGCAAGGGCTAAATGGTTTGCAGAGTGTCCAGGGGCTCGTCAAGCTCGCTCCCGAAACGCTGGCCCTAATTAGAAGTGGGGCACAGCCTCTCGTTTCGGGCGGCTTTAACCTTGGCACACTTCAACAGGGCGGAAGAATCGTTGCCCAGGTTCGATGGCTTCCCGCTACGGGCGCTAGCGTGCTCGGTGTAGCGACGGCACTTGGGCCGGCAATCGCGTTAGCTGCTATCCAATTTCAGCTTGCTTCGATGGACCGAAAACTCGACAAGATCATCGATCTGAGTAATGAAATTCTGCTGGCTACCCGGTTAGACAAGTGGACCGAAGTTCAGGCCCATGTTGCGAGGATCAAGCAACTTGGGAGTGAGGCCGAACGGTTGGGCAAGCTCTCGGACACGGTTTTTCTTGAGGCCCATGGTTCCTTCGTCCCACTCGATAAAGGACGCAGGCAACTCACTCATGATGTGTTACGTCACAGACAATCGCTCATGAAATCAAAGAGCGCTAAGGACAAAAGGGAGTGGTTCAAGCGTAACGGTGAGGCCGCCTATCAGGATGTTCAGTGTCTCCTCCTCGCCTCGTGTGGTTGCGTCTACTACGAGGCAATGCGCGCCGAGCACACACGATCGACTGACCCCAAGCATGCGGAGATCATCTACGAGGACAACATGAGGGCGGCGGCTGAATCGGCTGCAGATGCCGGATCGCTTCTCGCTGCCCTCGAGAGGCAGTTGCAACTGATATCGGAGAGTCCGGGTTCTGAAAGGATTTACCTACTTGGGTATGACCGCGCTCCAGACCAGGTACGTGGCGCGGCAACTCAACTGTCCGAAGCCTTATCCGGATTGGGATTCCCGATTCCGGAACCGAGCATCTCGGCGAATTTCAAGTATCGAAACGTCGATCCTGACAAAGATCGATCAACTGCCCCAATTGAGACCCTTTCACTACATTTGGCTCCGGATGAGGAGTTGACTGATGTTTGGAGGGGGACAAAGAGTTTCCTGTGCCTGACATCGTGGGGTATGTATGCCTGCCCGACAGATAAGCCAACAGTAATTAGTTGGCTACTGGCTTGGAGCGACACCGAATCTGTGAGAGTTTCCGATGGCTCTGGTGATTGGAACCTTGTAATTAAGCCTCTTGGAAGCAAGCCGCACACAATTCAGACGAGGAATAAGTCTGTTGCGGAATGGTGGGTCAGGGAACTGGCAGTGATACTTGAGGCACGTCAACAACCGAAGCACCAGGCTGCCCTAGGTGGTAGTTGATTGCTTGGCGCGGCCTCGGCCGGCATGCAGACCGCCTCAGTGCAAACAGCTGCTCACCGAGCCCAACGACATCAACGGCGGGAACATGAACACCACTGCCACCCAGGCAGCCACAAGCCCGACGATCATCACGATCCTGAAGCCGCCTGTATGGCGGCGCACGCTGCGAAAGGTCAGTCACGTTCCGTAGATGGCTAACGCGACGAGCGCCAACTATGGAATGAACGCCAATCCCGTTGCGGTGCTGGCCAACTCATTCAATTCATGACAGATCGACGCGCGGCATGCCGAGTCACCGTTGCAACTAGCCAAACTCGGTACTGAACTACTGAAGTTGAACAACGCGTTCTCAATCACAACTGCGATGACATTTGCAGCGGAGAGGCCGGCGAAAGTCCATCGCGCCCGCCGTTCAACAGGGGTTAGTGAAAGGTTCCACGCGTCGCCGTCCCAGTAGCGCGGCTGCCCAGGCATTTCAGGATCGGGGTACCAGCCCGGCGGCGGTAGTTGGACGCCGGCAGCAGGGAGTGCGCTGTCATCAGGCATTGGAACCACCCCAAGTTCCACGGTACGCGCGATTCACCGGGTAGCGTGAGAAACGGCGCACCGGTTCGGCCATCTGACGGGCTTGCGGCGCCGACCTCTGTCATACCCCGCTGATACAACTGTTATTAGTCAGTTCGGCGCGCGGCGAATCAACGC
>Ga0194043_1001554_pt1 | contig 12869 bp, 11 predicted proteins | sample JunL4415m_MetaG_FD_161274 | JGI IMG/M metagenome (GOLD analysis project Ga0194043, IMG submission 161274) | Anoxic zone freshwater microbial communities from boreal shield lake in IISD Experimental Lakes Area, Ontario, Canada - Jun2016-L442-15m | ecosystem: Environmental > Aquatic > Freshwater >...
GAGAGAGGAGGGAATATACCGTTCAATCGGAGGATTTTTTCTCTGTTGAGCGTTTTTATTTTAGGGAAGTTTAATTTATTTGTTGATGTGATATATCAGTATGGCTTTGCAATACGAAGTGTTTTACGCGGTGGGCGAGAAGGATGAGTCCCAATTACCGCAGATTCAGGAAGAAGTGAAGGGTTTGGTCGAAGCGGCCGGAGGTACTTGGTTGGCCGAGGAGATGGTCGAGCGGCGCAAGTTGGCGTACGCGATCAAGAAGGAAACGCGGGCGGTATATATCGCTAAGCGATTCACCATGCCGGATGCCGATGAGCGCAAGAAAACCGACAAGGAGGGTATTATTTCCGAATTATCTCGACAATTGGAATTGCACAAGGGTGTGTTACGTCATATTATCGTTCGCGCGGAGGGTTTGCCGGCGCTCGGAGAACGGGAGATGGTGCCGCAGATCCCGCGTCCGGGCCGGCGTGATGATCGTCGTGGTGATCGCCAGCCACAGCCGAGTGAGACACAGGTTCGCGAACAGGCGCTCGATGCTCGATTGGCACACAAGCCCGAGGTAGCGGTTGCTCCGAAAGAAGCGTTAAAAACAGTTGAAGAGAAAGCAGTTGTCAAAGAAGAAGTGAAAGAGAAAGCAGAAGTTGTTGAAAAGAAAGAAGAGAAAAAAGTAGAAGCGCCGAAAGCGAAGAAGAAAGCTGTCGAAGAAAAAGAGGTGGGGCAAAAAGCAGAAAAAGTAGAAGCAGTGAAAGAGGAGAAAAAATCAGAGGAAGAAGCACCGAAGAAGCGTGTGACCCGCAAGAAAAAAGAAGCGACTCTGGATGAAGAGGAAATCGACAAGAAACTCGACGAAGTGTTAAATCTGTAAACACAAATATATGAATGTGAATAAAGTGGTTTTGGTGGGGCGTCTGACCAAGGATCCAGAAGTCCGCACTTCGAGCACTGGCAAGCAGGTGGCAAGTCTCTCAATGGCAACGAACTCCTACTGGACGGATAAGGATAATCAGCGCAAGGAGCAGACTGAATTTCACAATGTCGTGCTCTGGGGGCGTTTGGCGGAAATCGCTGGACAGTATCTCGTGAAGGGGCAGGAATGTTACGTCGAGGGTCGCTTGCAAACGCGAACCTATACCGATAAGAATAATATCGAGCGGCGGACGACGGAAATTGTGGCTGACAATTTGCAGATGGGCGCCAAGTCACAGGGCGGCGGCAATGCCGGTGGCGGTCAACAGCAGGGCGGCGGATATGCTCCGAGTGCTCCACGCGCGGCGCAACCAACCGGGAATGCCGTGCCACAGCGACCGGCTCCGAAGCAGGAAATGCCAATTGAGGAGATTCCGACGATTAATCTCGATGACGAGAAGGAAGATATTCGGATCGAGGACGTGCCATTCTAGTTTTTTTCATCATTCTTTGGCCTCCGCATTCGCCTTGTGCCACCCTCTCAAGCCGACGCAACTGTTGGTTTCAGAAAATGAAAGTGACGCACCAACAGGCTCAGCAATAAGGTTTCTCTTAATGTAAGGTTTTCACTGCGACGGCAGTGAGAGTGTGTCAAAGCCAAATACGGAAGCCTTAAAAAAGTGAAAGAGTATCGTTTTTAGAAATTATTATCATTTTATTGTTATGGACATCAAGAGCAGCATATTTAGTCGCAAGTTGGAAAATATCGATTACAAGGACGCGTATTTTTTGCGTCGATTTCTCAACTCTCAGGGGAAGATTTATCCTCCCAAGAAGTTCGGTTTGAGCACCAAGCATCAGCGTAATCTGGCGACAGCTATCAAGCGCGCCCGGTTTATGGGTTTGATCCCGTACGTGATCAAGTAAGGATAAGCGGTTGTTTTTAGAGAGTTTGTAAAATCGATCCAAGTATGTCCCCGGGCGCCCGTGGTCCGAGTACGAACCAAAGTTGCCCGAAGACATCTTAGATCGATTTTTTTGAAGTAGCGAGTGTTATTTATTTCAAGAAATATTATATTTTGTATGTTAAATCTGAGCGATATCAAAACAGGGAAACACATCGTGGTGGAGGGGCAACCCTACGCGGTGCTGTATCATGAACACTCCAAGACGGGGCGGGCAGGGGCGGTCTTGCGGACGAAGTTGAAAAATCTTTTGACGGGCAATGTATTGGACAAGACCTTCCAGGGGTCGGAAAAGGTGGAGGATGCCGATGTAGCCAAGTCCAAGGCGCAGTACCTCTACCGTGAGGGCGAGGGATTCGCGTTTATGGATATGGTAAGTTATGACCAATTCACTCTGTCCAAAGAGACGATTGGCGATGCGAAATATTACTTGCTCGAAGGAACCGAACTCGTGGTGCTCAATTGGAATAGTCTGCCGATTGGCATTGAATTGCCGGCCAAAGTGACGCTCCTCGTGACCGATGCGCCGCCGGGTATCAAGGGCGATACGGTGAGTGGTGCGGAGAAGACACTCACGCTCGAGACGGGGTTGCAGGTGAGTGCACCGCTCTTCGTGAAGGAGGGTGACCGCGTGATCGTCAACACCGAGCGCGGGACGTATGTTTCGCGAGCGTAAAGTAGAAGAGTTCTGCTTGAATGAAAAAATCGCCAATCAATAGTATATTAATTGATGGCGATTTTTGTACCTCGTTTTTGAGGATTTAATATCTCTTGGTTTGATTCCCATTTATATAAAATTATAAGAACCCGTACTCGTTAGATTCATTCGCGAGTGTCTCTAGTAATTCTAATTCTTCTAGAGGCGTTTCTGGAGGCGGTTTCACTGCCGTTTCTTTTTTGCAGAGGCGGTAGGCACGAACCCCTACGATGGCAGTGACAATGCCTCCAATTGTCGCTGCGACTTTGTAACATAATAAGTTTAAGGTGGTATAGCTCAGAAGAATAAAGCCAGTACCTAAAACCATTAATACAGCTACTCCTCCGGCAATTATTGCTGGGAGAGTATATTGTATTGCTTGAAATTTTTTCATGATGAAGCTCCTGATGTTTTGTGAAAATGGATTCCGCGTCCTTAGGTAGATGATTTTTCATCAAAAAGACACAGAATCATTCTCGCAAGATGTGAAAGAACCCTGACAAGCTAGGTTAGCATGCTTTTGGGTCGAGTGTCAATCAAGCTGCCATGAGGAATTGTGAAAGTTTGCTATACTAAGAAGAGTGTTTTATTTGGAAGTAAAGCTCAGTCTTCTGTCATTGCGAGCGAAGCGCGGCAATCTCGTTTTTAGAAAGGAAGGTTTTGTGTTTTTGAGAAGGGGATTGCCACGGGCGAGTACGCCCTCGCAAAGACAGGTAAGAGAGGACTTCCTTCAAAAAAATAATTTTAAGAATTTTTATGCATCCTCAAACAAAAAAATCGTTCTCGTGGAAGAAATGGTTGTTTCTTTTCTCACTCGCAGGGTGGATTGGTGTGATCGCGATGATCGACCCGACGGCGTTTGGATTGAAGGCATGGCTGGCTTTTTATGGAGCGCTTGGGTTGGCGCTCTATGCCAGTGTCGGTTGGCTGGGTGAAGTTGCGAGTCGGCAGGAAGACGGGACCATCCTCGATAGAATACGACGACGCCTGAATCGCTGGGGCGTGTTGCTCGCCATGCTCGTGATCGGGCTTTTGCTCCTCCAACAATTTCGTGTCCTCCTCTGGTGGGTTGGCCTGCTTTGGCTCGCCTTCGTGCTCTTGGTGGAGCTGATACTGTATCAAAGCGAGGCTGAATAATGGGCAATTCGGGTTTGCCTTGCTGGGTAAAATAAGCTATACTGGAAGAGTAATTTCTTGTGAGAAAGAAGTGATTTTTTGATTGTAAAGCGACTTTTCATATGACTACCAAAGCACAGCAAAAAGACTATAGCGCCAAATCGATTCAGGTATTGGAGGGACTAGATCCCGTCCGCAAACGCCCGGGTATGTATATCGGTGGCACCTCGCTCGAGGGCTTGCATCACCTCGTGTGGGAAGTGGTAAACAACTCGATCGACGAAGCGATGGCCGGATACGGCAAGGAGATCATCGTGCGGTTGATGCCTAATGAAATAGTGGAAGTGCAGGATTTCGGTCGAGGTATCCCGGTCGAGATTCATCCACAAACCAAGAAATCAACCCTGGAAACAGTGTTGACGGTTTTGCATGCGGGCGGTAAGTTCGGTGGCGGCGGGTACAAGATTTCCGGTGGTTTGCACGGAGTCGGTGTGTCGGTGGTCAATGCGCTCTCGGAGTGGACGCAGGCGGAAGTGCATCGTGAGGGCAAGGTGTGGCTGCAGGAATTCGATCGCGGTAAGTCCAAAGGCAATGTGAAGGCAATTGGCAAGTCGACGCAGACCGGCACGACGATCCGTTTCAAGGCGGACAGTCAGATTTTCCCTGAGATCAAATACAGTTGGAGTAAAATTTTGGATTACTTACGGCATCAAGCATATCTCACTAAGGGTATTCGGATCGTCTTGGAGGACTGGCGAGACGCTAGTGATCTCGAGGCTGCCAAGACTCCGAAGGGTGAACCAAAATTTTTAGATTATAAAGTACGTCGCTTCAGCGTGTATTTCGATTCGGGTATCGTGTCGCTCGTGAAGTTTATGAATCGCAACAAAGCGGTGAAGCATCCCAATCCTGTGTACCTCGAGAAGCAGACGGGTGATGTGTATGTCGAGGTGTCGCTCCAGTATGCGGATACCTATAAGGAACACTTGTTTGCGTTCGCCAACAATATTCTCAATCCGGGTGGCGGAACGCACGTGGCAGGGTTTCATGCAGCGTTGACGCGCGTGTTGAACGACTATGCTAAGAAAAATAATTTCCTCAAGGAGAAGGATGGCAGTCTCGCAGCGGAAGATGTGATCGAAGGTTTGACGGCGGCGATTTCAGTGAAGTTGCCCGATCCACAATTCGAAGGTCAAACTAAAGACAAACTCAACAACGGTGAAATTCGTGGGATCGTGTCGAGTGCGACGGCGGAGGGGTTGGCGGATTTCCTTGAGTCACATCCGGCCGATGCGCGCGGGATGTTGGACAAATGTATCCTGACGGCCAAGGCGCGATTGGCGGCCCGAGCAGCCAAAGATGCCGTCTTGCGTAAGGGTGCGCTGGATGGCTTTGCTCTCCCGGGCAAGCTCGCCGACTGCGCGACCAAGGATATGGCACGAAGTGAGATTTACATCGTCGAGGGCGACTCCGCAGGCGGCAGTGCCAAGCAAGGTCGTGATCGGAATTTCCAAGCGATACTCCCATTGCGAGGTAAGCTCGTGAATGTTGAGAAGACCAGTCTCGATCGGGTGGTGAAGTCGGACACGCTGAAACCGATTATCATTGCGCTCGGGGTGGGAATCGGGGATACATTTGATATTAGTAAGCTCCGATATGGCAAGGTCATCATTATGGCGGATGCCGATGTCGATGGCTCGCATATTCGGACATTGTTGTTGACTTTTTTCTATCGTTATTTCGAGGAATTGGTGAAGCAGGGGCATATCTATATCGCTCAACCACCGTTGTATCAGCTCAAGAAGGGGAAGGTGATTCACTACGCGTTTAGCGACGAGGAGCGTGATCGGTATATCGAAGAGATGAAAAAAATTCCGACGGGAGGCAAAGGGAAGGCCGCCTCCGCCTCCGCCAAGGCTCTGGCGAGCGGAACAAAGAAAGTGGAAATAGAAGAAGAGAGTGGTGAGGGCGAAGCGATGGAGCTACAGGCAGGTGAGCAGAAGGTGGCAGGAATCAATATTCAGCGCTACAAAGGTTTGGGTGAAATGAATCCGTCGCAATTGTGGGAGACGACGATGAATCCAGAGACGCGGTTAATGTTGCAGGTGACGATCGAAGATGCGGACGAGGCTGATCGGATGTTCGATATCCTGATGGGGAGTGATGTGGAGCCACGCCGACGGTTCATCCAAGCCAATGCGCTCAATGTCAGGAATTTGGATGTGTAAATTTAAATAAAATATTTTCTCGTTCTTTTTATGAACATCAAAACCGTGTTTGAACCGAAGTCTATCGCTATCATCGGTGCCTCGACGCATGTGGGTACGGTGGGGAATGACATCGTGAAGAATTTGGTCGAACAAGGGTATGCCGGCGAGATATTTCCGGTTAATCCTAAGGCGACGGAATTGTATGGGCGGAAGTGTTATGCGGATATATCGGAAGTGCCGAGCGAGACGGTGGATTTGGCGGTGATCGTCATCCCGGCGATCGCAGTGCCCGGAGCGGTCGAGGAGGCGGCCAAGACGAAACATATCCAGGCGGCTGTGGTGATATCAGCGGGATTCAAAGAGATGGGCAATGTGGAATTGGAACAACAGCTGGCGGCCGTGGCCAATCAGTATGGAGTTGCCTTGGTCGGGCCGAACTGTCTGGGTTCGCTCAATCCGTATATTTCGATGAACGCGTCATTTGCCAAGACGATGCCGAGCAAAGGCTCAATCGCGTTTGTGTCGCAGAGCGGGGCGCTCTGTACGGCAATCCTCGATTACGCGCAGTCATTGGGTCTGGGATTTTCGCGGTTTGTGAGTGTTGGCAATAAGGCAATCTTGGACGAGGAGAAGTTTTTGGAATATTTTGAACAGGATGAAGCGACCAAAGTAATCGCGATGTATGTCGAGGATCTGAAAAATCCGCGATCATTTTTGCGTTTGGCACGACGGATTACGCACGGTGCGAATGCCAAGCCAATCGTGGTGATCAAGTCGGGCCGGACACAGGCCGGGTCGAATGCTGTGGCTTCGCATACGGGATCATTGGCAGGGAGTGATACGATGTATGACGCGTTGTTCGCCCAAGCAGGTATTTTGCGAGTGGAGACCATTGATGAACTGTTCGGAGTATTGCAGATTCTTTCGATGAATGAATTTTCAAAAGGAAAGCAGGTGGCTATCATAACGAATGCTGGAGGCCCAGGCGTGCTGGCGACGGACGCATTGGTGGAGAATGGTTTGGAGCTCGCGAAACTGAGCGAAGCAACGCAGACGAAGTTACACTCGTTCTTGCCGCCGGCTGCCAATACGCACAATCCTGTGGATGTGCTGGGCGATGCTCTGGCGGATCGATATGCGTCGGCTTTGGAAGTAGTGTCTAAGGATGCGGGCGTTGACAGTCTCTTGGTCCTGCTTACACCGCAGTCGATGACGGAGATCGAGGCGACGGCAGAGGCGATCGTAAGCGTGAAAGAAACAACGAAGAAGCCGATCGCGGTGAGTTTGATGGGAAGCGATTTGGTACAACCAGGGAATGATATTTTATTGCGACATAGTATTGCGACATTCCGTTTTCCCGAGGAGGGTGCGGATGCTCTGGCGATGCTTTCTCGTTCAGCCGAAATTATGGCGGAACCCGAACCGGAAGCCTTTACATTTAATGATATTAATCAGTCGGAAGTGCGAGCGATTTTCGACAGGGCTACGAGCGAAGGGAAAAAACAATTACCCGAAGCAGAAGCGGTACCAGTTTTTGAGGCGTATGGATTTCGAACCTTGCGAAGTGTCATCGTGCGGAGCGCTGAGGAAGCTCGAGAACAGGCGAGTACTTTTGCGTCGAAGGTGGTGTTCAAAATCGTCTCGCCGGATATTTTGCACAAAAGCGATGTTGGTGGCGTGCGGTTGAATATCGAGCCGAAGGATTTTGTCGAGGCCTATGATACGCTGATGCACGTTGTGTCGGAACGAGCGCCTGAAGCACGATTGGAGGGCGCTTTGATCGTCGAGATGGCTCCGGGTAATGGAGTGGAGATGGTGTTGGGCTGCGTGAAGGACCCACTCTTCGGACATATGGCGATGATTGGTCTGGGCGGAATTTTGGTGGAGATTTTGAAGGATGTATCATTTGGTATGACACCGCTCGATCGGGCGACGGTCGTGCGGATGATCGATGGTCTGAAAGCGCGGAAGATATTGGATGGCGTGCGTGGTGGCGCGGCGTTGGATATCGAGGCACTCGTCGAAGCAGTTGGTCGTTTGTCGCAACTCCTCACAGACTTTCCGGAGATCAAAGAGCTTGATATCAATCCACTTCTCATATTACCAAAGGGGCAGGGGACTATCTTACTTGATGCGAGAGTGGTCTTAGAATAAACTATGTTGGATGAAAAATCGCGAAAAAATTCGGAAATATTCCTGCTCGTGCTCCTTATACTGAGTCTCAGTCTTTTGATTGCGCGGTTTTTCTTGTCTGAGAAATTAACTTATCTATTTTTGAGTTGGAATCTGTTCTTGGCGGTGGTGCCGTATGGTTTGGCGCGATTGGTAGAATATTTTCATGAGCGGTATCAACAATTTTCTTTTCGGTTGTGGGGATCTTTTTTCACATGGCTGCTCTTCTTCCCCAATGCTCCATATATTATTACCGATTATATTCATCTCAACCGATTAAGTAGCGCGGATCAACTCGTTTTCGACCTCCTTCTTATTACTTCTTTTTCACTAACAGGATTGTTTTTCGGGCTTTTCTCTCTTTCTATAGTGCATAGTGTCATTCGTGAGCGCTGGGGGCGAGTGCAGGGCTGGTTGCTGGTTGCGGGAATTTCTTTTTTGAGCGGATATGGTGTCTATCTCGGACGATTCGCTCGGTGGAATAGTTGGGATATTTTAACGAATCCGAACCTTTTGATTGCTGATGCTCTGGGTCGATTGCTCAATCCATTTGTTCATGAAGATTTGCTTTTTACAACCTTTCTTTTTACCGGTTTTGTTTTTGGAGTGTATGTGCTGTTTCGCTGGATCGTCCGGAAGATTTTTTGATTGCCGGATTATCAGGGTGTGGTATTATAAAAGGAGGATACAATTTTGAAATAGATAAAAAAAATAATATCAGGCGTGTATGAAAATACTTACAAGGGTTTGGCATCGAAAGAGAGATGTTGTGCTGTCATCGGTGGTTTTTTCTTTTATTCTTGCTTTGATTTTTTCGGTTAATCCGTCTATTGTACAGGCGGCTGCTAATACGACGCTTTTTTTCAATCCTGCTAGTCCGACGGCCGTGACTGACCAGCAGCTCGATCTTGCTGCGCGTGTCAATCCCGGCACAAATCAGGTCAGTGGTGTCACGATGAATATCACGTATGATCAAACGAAGTTCCGGCTCGATAGCATTACACCCTCGTCTACTTTCTCTCTTGTTCTCGCAGCCGCTGTTATCAATAATACCAATGGTACCGCCTCTATTTCTTTGGGAGTCCCGCTTGGCAATCCATCAGTTACGACCACGACGACGGTGGCGACTTTTTCGTTTCACACTTTAGCTACTGTCAGCAATTCATCCATCGCGTTTGCTTCGTCCTCGTTGGTTTCGGCCGATGATATGGTCGGACAAAATGCGCTCTCTGTGCGGACACCAGCGACGGTGACTGTGACCGGTTCCGGTGATGTTACTGCCCCTACGATCGCCGATATCGATTCGCCCCATGCTAATGGTTCTTTTAAGCTCGGTGAGGTTATCCCGATCGAGGTCACTTTTTCCGAGAATGTCTCTTCGACCGGCAATGTGACGGTCACCCTCGAGACCGGCACGACTGATCGGACTTGTACCTTCACTATTACCAATGCTTTGATGGGGACGTGTAACTACACCGTTCAGGCGGGGGACACGAGTGCTGACCTCAATGTTAATACGGTTGCGGGGACTATCAATGATCAGTCGAGCAATCCGATGGTGGTTTTCACATCAACTGTGAGTCTCGCTACCAACAAGGCGATCGTTATTGATACCACCGCTCCGACTAATCAGGATACCGTTTTTACCCCGAGCGTTTTGAAGATGGGTGGAGCTTCCACTACCATTGTTTCAGCGGCGGAAACCGGGGGAGCCGTTTGGTTTGCTCCATCCGGTACGGCTACTTTTGTTGCTGGTGCAACGATGACCACCGCTTCTGGTACGGCCACCTCTATTCTCTCGCCGGCGACTACGGGTGCGTATAAACTTTTTGTCATCGATGCAGCGGGCAATGTCTCCGCGCCTTCGACGGCAACTCTGACCGTCGACGCTGCTCCACCAACCGCCGCGATCACGTATTCCGATGCTGATGGGATTGTGAAGGTTGGTGATTCTTTGATTATCACTGCTACCTTTAGCGAACCATTAGCGGATTCTCCCGTGGTCAAGATGGCTCTCTCTGGATCCACCACGCTTGTGGCGACCAATATGACCAAGTCCGACACGACGCACTATACCTATACTCATTCGGTCGGAGCTAGTAATGGTGTTACGACGGTGGCTCTTTCTATTGGTACTGATGTGGTCGGTAATGTCGTTACGAGTGCACCGACGTCCGGCGCAACTTTCATAATCGATAATACCGCACCGACGGTGAGCATTTACGATCCATTGGATGGCACAAATGTCGCGGGTTCGACGGTTTCTGTGTCGGCTGATGGCTATGATGCCGTAGGAATAGTCGGCGTTCAATTCAAACTTGACGGTGTTAATCTTGGCAGTGAAGTCATGAGTGATCCATATAGTGTCGTGTGGGATGCGACTGGGTCAGCCTTGGGTTCCCATGTTTTGACGGCCGTCGCACGCGATGCCGTAGGACACAGCACGACTTCTTCGAGCGTGACCGTCAACAACGTCCTCGACAATACATCTCCGACCGTTGCTCTCACGAGTCCAGTGGATGGATCGACCGTGTATGGTACGACTACTACGGTGTCCGCTGATGCCGCCGACAATATCGCCGTTGCCGGAGTTCAATTTAAACTCGACGGGGTTAACCTCGGACCCGAGGATATGGTCGCGCCGTATAGCGTCGTGTGGGACACCACTCAGATTGCAAATGGCACACACACTCTAACCGCCGTTGCGCGTGATACATCAGATATTACAACGACTTCAATTCCGCGTACCGTTACGGTTTCAAATGCCGCTGTTGTACCGCCAAGTTCAAATAAGAATACTGATAGTGGGAGTAGCAAGAAGGATACAGATACAAGACAAAAAATTGCCTATCATATTAAGCATAAAGCCGGAGAGCGTACCTCACCTTTTGTGACTATTAAGGCTCCAGTTATCGGTAGCCGAGTGACCAATAATGGGAAGAGTATTTATATTCTCGCTCATGCCCGTGACGCGAGTGGTGTTCAGGCAATGGTGCTTTCCTCTGATGAGAAGTACATCAAGCAGCGAGTCAAGGGAGCGACATTGAAGTATACCTACACACGGAATAACAATGGATTTGGTAGATATCCGAAAGTATTCTATGTCATCGCTTATGACAATCTGGGTAACAAGAAGACGGTGGGTATTACCATTGAGAATCTCAAGGTGACGGCGATACGAGTGGTAGCTTCTTCTTGATACGTAAAGAAGAGATGAAAGCTTATTTGATTCGTATGGATTATCAGTATGAATATGACGCGAAGACAGAAAGCATTGATGTTGGTCGGGTTGGCAATCACTTTGGTTGTTGTGGCAGGGGTTTTTCTGTGGATGAAGCAGCAGAAATTGATTGTTAAGCAGACTGGCTCGAATGAGGGCGTACTCCTTCAACAACAGGAGCCTGCCGCACCGGATTCTCAACTTCCTTCGGGCGATGCGCTTTCTTTTGATAACTTGCCAGACACTCAAGTGATCAAGAATCATACAGATGATGTCTACACGTATGATTTCGCTTATAAAAGGAAGGTTTTTGGTCATATCGAGTTGAATGGCAACTGGTTCGTTGAGCATTTTCTCTCCTATGATAATGGAGACAACTATTTCGGATTCTCTTTGGATGGATCTGGTACGGCTGGCAAAGAATATTGGGGGCCGTCTATCCTCTATCGGTCGAACGAAGGTCAAGGGAGTCTGGTGAAGGTGGTTGACTTTTCTCAAGATGCAGCTATAGCGAATGGTAAAGAGGTAGTGCCTAATTCTTGGAACGCAGACTATTTTATCACCGATCTTTCCGATGATGAAAATTCTCTCGTATACTGTAATTTTTGGACGGATACGAATAGAGTTTTCCTCAAAGATATTTCGACCGGACAAGTGAAGGAATTTCCTGTTGGTGCGGATCTGGCTGATTTTGGCGATGCGACGCTCTCACCGGATAAAAAAACTATTGCTTTTGCTGGTGTGAAGCGCGCCGCGACCGATGACGGCTCGACTGGAAAATTTATCGAAGCAGATATTTATATGATCGATGTCACTTCGGGCACAGTGGATGTCTATCAGACAAACAAACAAGCCGGTTCATACGAATTGAACGGCTGGAATGGTGCCGAGTTGGATTACGGCTATGCAAATGGTGAATGATAGTCGTTCTATTCCTCCTCTGGTTCACTTTTGACTTTCTTCACTCGGAAGGAAGTCGTTTTTTTATCGGCAATCTTGGCTTCGGTTTCAATGCGATCACGGATATCGCGAGGGAGAGAGGTGAGTGTTTTTTTGAGTGCGATGAGATCGACCTTGCGGATGGCCTCCCACTGGTCGAGTGGCGCCAACAATGATTGGAGGCGTTCGTTGTCATATTTGAATGTCTGTCGGACGGCGCGTTCAATGAGATCGGTGTCGGAGAAAACTCGTTCCACCGCCTCTTGATCCATATAAACGTTGATGAGTTCTTGGAGCTTGGCGATCTTCAATCGTCCCAAAGTCAGGTCGCGCTTGGTTGTGATATAGTCATTGATGGCTTTTTGGATTTCATCGTTGTCGATGGTGCGCTCCTCTTTGAATTTGTGACGCCACATCGGACAGAGTTTTTGGTAGCCGCACCAGTCGCAGAGGACGCTCGGATGCGGTTCGAATTCTTTGGCTTCGATCTGGCGTATAGCCTCGACGAAGAGATCGTCGACCTTGGCGAGATCTTCTTCGGTGCGGGTGGACGAGAGCTTCACACCGTGTTTGACGAAGTAGAGGCTGACTTTGATATTGGCGAGATTGGCGCGTTCGGCCGGATAGCGCTCGAGGAAGGC
>Ga0194043_1001556_pt1 | contig 12858 bp, 20 predicted proteins | sample JunL4415m_MetaG_FD_161274 | JGI IMG/M metagenome (GOLD analysis project Ga0194043, IMG submission 161274) | Anoxic zone freshwater microbial communities from boreal shield lake in IISD Experimental Lakes Area, Ontario, Canada - Jun2016-L442-15m | ecosystem: Environmental > Aquatic > Freshwater >...
GTGCGTAGCTGCGGGCGTCGACGTGTCCCCCCGGATAGAAGACGAGTGCAGCGCTGGGTTCTCCGCTCGTCGGCACGAACTCCCAACCATCGGCGAGCCAGCTGACACGTACCGTGCCGTCGCCTTGAAGCGCTGCGAGAGCGCCCTGAGTCGGTCCGAGCGGGTGGGTACCCCACCAGACGAACCCGGCCAGGCCAGCGACCGCCACCGCGAGCACGATGGCGACGGCCCACAATAGGACTCTTCTGGCAGCGGGTCTCATGGCAGTTCCTTCGGGCCGAACCAGACGACATCGCAATCTCTCAGGCCGCGGGCAAGAGGTCCACCTTGCGCTGCCGGGGTCGGCTCAAAGCCCTTCATCGCGGGGTCCTCACTGACAGACGATAGCTCCCGGTGCGTCGAACGTGTTAGGTATCAGCAGACGCGCTGATACTTCTCTTCACAAGTCTAGCTCCTGGCGTTCTGCTGGACACCTTTGTTCGACATGCCGCACCCGAAAACCATTCATCTAGAACAACCACTCGTTTGCCTGCTCCATGGTCAGGTTGCTCCCGCATAGGATAGTCGCTACTGTCTGGTCCTTGAACCGAGCAGGGTGCTCCAGAAGCGCAGCGACACCTACCGCCGCAGACGGCTCAACCACTAGGCCCAGGTGCTGATGTAGGAGTCTCATTCCGGCAAGCATGCTCTCATCGCGGACTACGAGCGCGTCGTCCACGGTCCCATCCATATCCGCCACGGCTTCCGGAATCGGGACGCGCACCGCAATGCCGTCGGCGATCGTGTGGACCGCCGAGTGTTCCACGATCGTCCCCGAACGCCACGATTCAACCATCGAGGGAGCTCCCGCCGCCGCCACACCGATCACCTGCGTCGCGGGCGAGTGCTCCTTCAGCCACAAGCCGACGCCGGTGATCATGGCTCCGTTTCCGAGTGCAACCAGAACCGCACCCAGCGGCTCAGTCCATTGGGCTAGCTCGAGACCGATGGTCCCTGCCCCCTCACCCGTGTTGGGGTCCAGACTGTCCTCGACCATCTGCATGCCATCGGCCAGTGCGACTCGTCTGGCCTCAATCTTGGCAGCATCGAAATCGTCGCCGGAAAGTCGAACCTCAGCCCCCAGATCCCTCATGCGCTGCACCTTGAGTGGGTTGGCGTTCACACTCGCGTAGACCACGAGATGCACACCTCTTGAGCGACATGCATAGGCCATGGCTTGACCGAAGTTGCCCGCGCTGGCGCAAATCAGTCTCGTTCCAGCCGGTACGCTGGCCAGCAGGTACGAGGCACCCCGACCCTTGAAGCTACGTACTGGATTGAGGGTCTCAACCTTGGCGACGAGGCGGCAACCGAGTATCTCGTCGAGTGACTCAACCCGGTACTGGGGTGTGTGGAGGAAGACCGGGTCGATCACGCTCATGGCCTGCTCGATATGAGCAAGAGAGAGCCGATGATTCACTCGTGCACCTCCGTTGCGCAATCGCTGGGAGCGAGGCTACACCCGACCAATCCTGGCCTGTCGAACGTGTTGCGCATAAGTAGACGCCTTTGCGCCTTCAGGCCAGTCTACCGTTTGGCGACCTGATGCGCTTGTTCGACCGATGTCACCACCGGGCGGTGCCACGCCGTCACGACGTCGGCTAGGACGGCCTCAGCCTTGGCAATCAAGTGGGCCTGAACACCAAGCCCGATATTTGTCCCGCAAGCGACTGACTGAAGGCACCCGCCGCGAATGACGAGACCATGAATCATCAGGTCCATGAAATGACTCCCGCGGCCACGCTCAGGATACCTACCAGGATCGCAGCAATCGCAACCCACTTCGTGAGTAGCCTTCTCAACAGCGAGAAGACTCCGGTGACGATGTTCGCCAGTCCGCACGGTACCGCCAGGTATAGACCCAATGCCGAAGACCGCACGCTCAACTGAGGTGCCGACAACGCCGCCGCGCTCCGCAACCAGCACTCTGATGAGTCCGATGGCGATCAGTGCGAGAGGCACGCTCGACACGATGATGACCCGGCCTGGCCATCTCGGCATGGACGCAGGCTTCATGCCCAGCGTGCCCCTCCTCTCCCGGGCGTATGTCGGTCGAACGTGGCGCGCATGAACGACGCTCAGACGCTCTCATCAGGATAGCGCTCGCGGAGTCCGTTCGATGCGCTTGCTGGGCGGCGGCACCCTCGCGCAACTCGCGGCTCAGCTCGAGGCCAGCATCGCCTTCATGGGATTCCAGTAGTAGTCGATCCAGCCGCGCTTCACGGACTCGTAAGACTCGTCCGGCACGCCCCGCTGCGTGAACGTGAGTCGAGTTCCGGCCTCTACGGCGGCGAGGTGGAAAGTGACGCGGGAGACGCAATCGGCCGGCCAGTCACTGGCGCGCCAGGTCTGGACGATTCCGCAGTCAGGGTCCAACGCCAGGTTCGTCCCGGTGGCGTAGCCGTCGTAGGCGCTGACGGATCCTCCCACCTTGCGGCTGATGCTCGCTGCAGCCCCCGTGAAAGCGGCGTGTTTGCGCGAGTCCATGAGCAGCTCGTAGACCTCGTGCGGCGTCGCCTTGAACGTCACGGCCTGGCGGATGACCTTGGGCATCATGACCCCTTCCGGATCGACACAGGCGAGGCACGCGCGAAAGCCGGTTGCGGCCGACAGTCCGGCTCCGTCGCCGAACCGCACTCTCGTCCGCGCAACGTATTGCGCATGAGCGGCGCTCAGGCGCTCTCATCAGGATACCCGCTCGGCGTCCGCTCGATGCTCCTGTTACGCCTAACGCGGACCGGTGGATGCCTTCGACAGTCGACGCTTGTTGAGTGCGCGCGCGGATGCCGAGCCAAGGCTCAGGAACCACAGCAGGAGAAGCACAGACATGAAGAGCATGACGACGCCTTCGATGGGAGATTCGGCCGCGCCAAGGCCGAGATACCACCAGACGGCCACCACGACGACCGCGAGCAGCAGAAGCACGGGGTCCCCTAATCGCCTGTGCCCCAGCAGGGTCTGGGCGAGAAACGCGATGCCGAACGGAACCGTGCCGATCACCAACGCCTCGATGCATACCACCGCGATCGCCGCCGGCAGCTGTGCGAATGGAAGTCGGAGCAACACGGGGTATGCAAGAATCAGCGCCAGGCCCGACAGAATCCGCCAGCGGCCGGTCATCGTCTACTCCCCCTGTAGGCCTAACGTGTTGGGTGTCAGCCGACGCGCCGACGCCTCTCTTCAGCAGTGTAGCTCCTGGCGTTCTGCTGAATATCTCTGTTAGGTAGGCAGTGGTGCCTCGCCAGCCGGTACGAGCAGCGGACGCTCGACGAGGAACATGCATGCCCAGTAGACGGCAAAGCCTATGAAGATTCCCGCATAGACGTCCATCAGGTAGTGCTGTCTCAAGCTCACCGTCGCCGGATACACGAGAGACAACCAAGCCATGAGGGCCCACGATGTCTTCGGGAATCGGTGCCTGAGCCGCCACAGCGAGATAATGCCGATCGTGGTCCACGTGCAGTGCCCGCTGGGGAAGCAGTTGAACGGCTGATCGTTGCCCCACACGAGGTTGACCAGCCAGCCGCCCAATCCCGCGCCAGCGTGCACGTCACGCACCACGTAGGTCTGGAACAGGACGTAGGCGACATTGAGGATCAGCTGCGAGACGATCAGGGCCAGGCCGACGGTCAGGAAGCGACGATAGGAACCGGCCGAAAGGTTGAGCAGCGGAATCACGAGCGGGACGATGAGCAGGAACGTGAGGTACGGAATCGCAAGGAGCGGCACGAACGGGATCTTCGCATCGAGCCAACTCTTGAGCACGAGCGTCTGGAACGGCTCGGCGCCGGTGAGCGGTTGGATGAGCTGCCCCGACGCCGGGTTGGTCGCGTAGTACCCGGGCCAGCGGCCAGCACTTGGGGCGAAGTTCAGAAGCTCGTATGTGTAGAAGACCAATCCGACGCACAAGAGGATGACTACGACCCACACCCACTGCCCGCGCGAAAGGCCAAATGGAAGTGCTGTCTTGCCAGAGCCATCGGATGGAGGTCGTTGTCGACTCATGTGCTTCTCCCGTGACTGTCGCTGTGCCCGCTGGGACTCCAGCCCTACCTAACGTGTTAGGTATGAGCTGCGAGCGAAGCGAGTCAGGTGTTGCCTTTGTTCGATGGCTGTGAGTAGCCCTGTAGCTAAAGAACCGGTACGGCATCAGGGAAGACCCAATCGCCATCCAATAGTGCCCTCCGTGGCCGATAGAGCCGTGCAACATAGTTCCAGCCTTGAGTGATCGGAAGGTAATTCGCGTTGCTCGGGTCTCCGCCGAAGTGGACGGTGACGCTGCCGTCATCATTTCCCGCCGCCGTAACATTGTTGAAGGAGTTCGCGCCGAGATCATTGGGCTCCATGAATCCCTCAGCGTTGTAGACCGTTACAGACCAAAATCCGTCAACAGGCGCGTCCTTCACGGTCAGGATGTGCGGTGTGTTGCCGTCGTTGAGTGAGGGCACCCCATTGACGTACATGGCGGCCTCCTTGGGGTTGCCGCCCCAACCGTATGCTGTGCCAAGGAGGTGGTCGATTGGGTTGAGCTCCGCCTTGTCGCCGAACATTCCGGACGTATCCATCTTGGTGGCTGCGAGCACGTTGATCGCCTGCCGGACCGTCTTCAAGGATGCCGCGTCCCAGTCGGGAACCTCGAAGACGCCGACGGCCGTTTGCGACCAGGCGATCTCGTCCTGAATGACATTGGCGGCAGCAATGTCGCCGGGATCTGCCGCATCGACGAACGTTCGGAGGATGACGAACGCATAGCGCGTCCCAATCATCTCCTGCGAGAGCGAGAATTCGCCAACGCCATGCACAGCCGGAAGAATCGAATGATCTTGGCTCACGAACATGAGCGACTGGAAGCGGCCCTTGGAGTCGGGTTTCGTGATGGTGACCGGACTTGTGAGATCGAAGATGCCGAACGAGTAGAGTGTGTCACGGTTCATCCGAATGACATCCTGCTTGTCGAGTGGAACAGGCTGCCGCATATGTATGATCCGACCGAACCCACCCTGCGCGACGTACCGGCTCATCGTCATGTCAGTCTCAGCTCGCACGAAGTTGTCGACCGTTACGGGCCTGGGCGTATCCCCTTGATGCGTCATGCGGCACCCCTCCTCCTTGACGACCGGTGCAATTCACGCGCGTCGCGTCCATCGAACGCGTTAAGAATGAGCCGCGGGCATGCGCTCACAGGTCGCTTCCTCCTCGCTCCGTCGGCTCGATTTCTTTGTTCGGCCCACACCACGCCGATCAGATTCGCTCCCGCCAGTAGAACGGACGCCTGCTGGTGTGCGCGAAAGCCGAGACACGGATCGCACCATCACGCAGAGAGTAGATGACCGAGAACGGGAACCGCGAGATCAAACATCTGCGTACGTGCCCAAGAACAACCGGAGAGGATTCCGGGTGCGCCACGATTCGCTTGATAGTGCGTTCGACTTCATCCAAGAACTCGCTGCCAAGACCTGGGCGTTCAAGGTCGTAGAAGTCAGCCGCCTCTCGCAACTCGAGCCGTGCGTCCGGATGCGACCACACGCGAATGCTCACGCGCGAGCAGCCCGGAGTTCTGCGAACACCTCGTCCATAGGGATGGACCGAACCTTGCCAGATACCATCTCTTCATCACGCCGGACGGCTTCCTCGAGCCAGAGCCGCTCGACCTCTGCTTCCGAGAGACTATCGAGGCTGCCGAGGAGGTCGCGGGCGAGGCTCGCACGCGTCGAGGCGTCAAGTTGAAGCGCTTCGCGCTTGAGTTCATCGATGGTCACAGCGGTTCACCTCTCGATCGTCAGGCCGCAGTCACATGATACGCCCGGGACCGACACGCCGGCGATGGGCTCTTTGTGTTGGGCCGACGTGTTAGGTATCAGCTACAGTTCGCCCCAGCCGACTCCCCTGCCGAGAGCATTTCACACGGGCGGACTGTCTGCTAAGGATACTTTTGTTCGACCGATCTCAGCCGCTCAGATCGTCCGCGCCCACGTCCTGGTGGGAGTGAAATACTCCGATGATGACAATCAGATCCGGATCTCGACGGTAGATGACGCGATACGGTTCAACGAATACCTCCCGGACCTCAGGACGGCCTGCCTCTGGCATCATCCGACCCATGTCCGGAAACGTCGAAAGAGAACCGGACCGATCGACTATCTCATCGAACCAGCGGAGCGCTGCGGACGGACTCTCAGCCGAGACGTACGCAAAAGCGTCTGCGGCCTGCTCCCGAGCCAGCGGCGCCCAAATAGCCCTCATCCAAGGAGCCGGTCTCTCAGTTCAGCGACCACCTGCTCGTGAGGGATACCTTCACCCCTGGCGATCTGCCCCTCAGCTATGTGCAGGTCGCGCAGCAGCTCCATTTCATCAAGGAGGCGCTCGTAGACATCGACGTCCATCACGACAGCCGTACCACGTCCATGCTGGGTGAGGATCACTGGGCGCTGGGTGGCATGCATACGCGTGAGCATCGCGGACGTGTTCGCGCGAAACTCAGTGACTGGTAAGACGTCAGTCGAAGGTCGGATACTGGGCACGAAGAGCCTCCATAGGTCGCCGATACGTACATACTACCGTACGTCAGCAGGACTGCAACGAAGTCGCTCCCATGATTCGGCCTAACGTGTTTGCGCATGAGCGGCGCTCCGCCGCATTGGGATGATCCTAACCTTCCGGCGCCCGCTCAATGCGCTTGTTGGGCGCCGACCGACGCGGTCACATTTCGTGCAGGAGCGAAGGGGGAAGTGAGGGCTTGGATCTCGAGAGGGCCAAGATACGGACGCGCTTGATGCACGTGTCCAGGGGGAGAGCCAGCCTGTAGCCGATCCACCCGACTACTGCCGCTGGCGGAAGAAACAGGAGACGCGGGTACGAGGCGAGGGGCAGAAGATAGGCCAGTTGGACGCCCATCGCCAAACCTATGATACCTCCAAGAGCGGCCGCGATACCCGCCGCCCAGTTTGGGCTGTTCGAAATGCAGGTCACGCTCGCCTCATAGCGGAACCATTGTTCTACGAATACCAACGCGTCCGGGGACGCCCATTCAACCCGTTCCATGTCCGAGAGCACGAACTCCTGACGCTCGTCGATGACCAACGCCTCCAAGAGGGGGTCGAAAGCCACAACCATGCCCGCCGTCTTGTCCTTGCTACGGCGTAGAATCTCGTCCAGTTCGCGCGTGCGCTCCTTGTTGAACGAGGGTGACTCGGGCATCGGCACGGTCAGACCCAGCGGCACCGTGTCCCCCATCGAGCCCTCCCAGCTTGGCCATCATGTCCTAGGTATTGTCAGAACCAGCGCCCAACTCGGAAGCGAGCTCCTCGCGTGCGTACGCCAATAGTTGCGGCGACACGGCGCCCGTGTCAAAACGCTGCATCTCAGCACGATTGTGCGACAAGACGCTCGGAGAGCTGATCATCGTTGGCAGCCGCAGAAACCCAAACATGTACGTGCTTCGTTGAGCGGACCGCAGTTTGCGATCAGAGCAGTCCTTGCACGCCAGGAATCTCTTGCGCGTGATGATTCCGCCACCGTCAATCGCGAGATAGACATCGACCGGACCAGCACCACCACACTCTGGACAACATCCATTGCGGTACTCCGTCGCGAGCCTTTGAACCTCATCAGGAGGGACTGCAGCCATCAGGTCGCGGCGAACCGTGTCCTGCTCAAGGTGACGCTGGCAGCAGTAGGATACCCCGTCCGCGACCTTGGCTCCTGACAAGATGGGAGTTCCGCACTTCCCGCAGTATTCCATCCCGCACCCCTTTCCGGTTTCACGCCAACGGATGCGCACGCTGTGCGCCTAACGTTTTAGGTATGAGCGGCGGCGGAGCAGCCCGCCGGTTGATTCTACGTTGTGGCCGTCGGCTCGATACCTTTGTTAGCGCTCAGCTCCCATATCCCCTGAACCTACTTGACCTTCCAAGAGGCGAGGCTATCTTCACCCGAAAAGATGGTTGGCGCATACACGATCTTGGCCACATCTGCCGACTTTGAGAAGTACATCGTACCTGATTTTGAGCCCCCCGGAGCGATGTCTCCCGAACCTAGGGCGGCAAACCCGCTACCTGGCTGATGAAGCGGACGGTGGCGCGATTGTCACACAGATGAACGACGCCACGAACGCCTCCAGAAGGCTTAGCGGGACGGCGAGGGGCAGCGTCGCGAGCGGGAGAACGCTCAGGTTCCACATGACGAGCCACATCATCAGAAAGCCCGCGACCCAGCCGAGCGCGACGGTCTGGAGGAGTGTGAACCGTCTTGACATGGCGAACAGCAGTGCGGCGAAGACGAAGCTCCAGACGACCCAGATCGCCGCATTGACTGGTGCGGCGGGGAACACGAGGCGTAGGTCCGCGTAGTGGCTCTGCCACGCCGAGGCAAGCAGGAGCTGGTTTCTGACGAACTCCGAGAGGCCGATCCAGAGACCCGCGAGGAGATACGCTGCCACAGGGCGAGTTTTCACCGACACATCGCACCCCCCTTTCATGTCCGCCCAACGTGTTAGGTATCAGCAGACGCGCCGACGCCTCTCTTCAGCATTCTAGCTCCTGGCGTTCTGCTGGATGCCTTTGTTAGCGATGCGCCCTCAGCAGCGGACGACTCTCGAAGGCGACTCGCGCCGTAGCGCCTCCAGGCGAGCGCAGCCGCTTGCGTAGCGCGGCAGCTGGTGACGCGCACGGGTGCCACAGGGCGCCCGTGCGCTCCGCAGCCCACGGCGCGACCGACGGCAGACGGGTCACGCGCGAGTCGTCATGAAGGCGTGTGCAGCAAACCTTGCTGAGTGACCGCGCTCCCCGCCTGCGTCAGGATCACAGCACCATCACTTCCGCATCAGACCGGTCCGTGGCGGCGCGAGCCCGGGATCCACGGCCGTCTCGCTAACGTGTTAGGTATCAGCTGCAGTTCGCCCCAGCCGACTTGCCTGCCGAGAGCATCTCACACGGGCGAACTGTCTGCTGGATACCTTTGTTCGATTCCCCGCCTAGCGGTGTACCTGCAGCTCGAGAAACCGTTTCACCTGCTCAAGACGCTGCGAAGGCATCGCATCCTTATGAAGCCCCAGAATGTAGCCACGCAGACCATCAAGCCGAAGAACCTTCACACGCGAGTCCGCGGGCGCATCAGGCAGACTCCCGACACACGCGATGATCGTGTTGACCGGCGGCTTTCCAAACTGCCGCAGCAGGTCGTAGCAGAGATAGCCGGCTCGCTTCGACTGGTCAAACGGATCGTGGAAGTCACCGGACTCGACAAAGCGCCTGCTCCAGTGTTTGGTTTCGATCACATAGACAGCCGATGGTGTGAGGACCACATGATCAAGTTGCGCGCTCTGGAGCGCTGCGCCATCGAAGTAGATGTGTCGCGTGGCGCGCAGTCGAAGGTCGTTGAAGACACTGAAGGAGTCGGGCAACATTCGCAGTTGCTCGATGACCGCCAGTTCGGCTTCAGCGCCGGCCAGTTCAGCCGAGTTCGGTAGCGACCGGATTCGCTGGATGGTCTGGTCGAGCGTGACGGGGTACCGACTGTCAGTTCTGAACAGTGAGGCGACCTCAGCCTTCAGGGCGCGAATCTTGAAGCCATTGAAGAATTGCCTGAAGAATCCGCGTTCCGCTGCCAAGCTGGCAATGCTGGCGGACTTCGACTGGACGGACTTCATGGTGGCGGCGCGGTGTGCTTCTATGGCAAGAGGACGGGTCTCAATCAGCTCCGCAGCCAACGGAACCAGGTCCAGCGGACTGGAAACGGCATATCCGCGACGCGCGATATCTGAGGCAATCTCGTGCCACGCCCCGCTCTCGCCGGTCACAGTGGCCACGATCCCCCTTTGGTGAATCGAACGTGTTAGGTATCAGCAGACGCGCCGACGCCTCTCTTCAGCAGTGTAGCTTTTGGCGTTCTGCTGAATACCTTTGTTAGCGAAGCGCCCTCAGCAGCGGACGACTCTCGAAGGCGGCTCGCGCCGTAGCGCCTCCAGGCGAGCACAGGCGTGTGCGTAGCGCGGCAGCAGGTGACGCGCTCGGGTGCCACAGGGCGCCCGGGCGCTCCGCAGCCCACGGCGCGACCGACGGCAGACGGGTCACGCGCGAGTCGCCATGATGGCGTGTGCAGCAAACCTTGCTGAGTGACCGCGCTCCCCGCCTGCGACAGGGTCACAGCACCATCACTTCCGCATCAGACCGGTTCGTGGCGGCGCGATCCCGGGATCCATGGCCGTCTCGCTAACGTGTTGCGGATAACCTGTGGCGCATCCGCGTCTCTTCAGCAGTGTAGCTCCTGGCCATCAGGTTGATCCGATTGTTAGGCCGCTCTGGCGATAACCTGTCCGACCTGCTTTCGCGAGGCGCCGAGGGTCAACAGCGACTTTACGAGAAGGTCGACGGTGACCGATGCATCAGCCGACTCCATCTTGGCCACCCGAGACTGACTCGAGCCGAGGGTTCGTGCGACATGCGTCTGGGTCCAGCCATGCTGAACGCGCATATCACGCAGGTAGTCAGCGAGGGCGAGTTTCAGCTCGATGAACGCCGCCTCCTCCGAGGTGAGTTCGAGGAAGTCCGCCGTGTCGCCGACCCGCCAACCCGCCGCCTCGAGCCGGCTCTGCTTCGTCTTGTCCACGTCGCTCAGTCCTTCCCGCCAACGATGGCGTCGTACTCCTTGTATCTGCGCTTGCACGAGTCGATGACTGTCTTGGGCGTCGCTTGGGTCTTCTTGCTGAAGACCTCACCGATGACGATGGCGTCGCCGTCGATGCGGTAGACGATTCGCCACGTGGCGTTCTCGTCGGGGATCCGAAGCTCGTGGCAACGGACTCCGATCGCCGGCATCGGTCGCGAATGCGGCAGACCGAACCGATCACCGCGCTGCAACCGTCGAAGCAGCAGGCCGGCCTCAAGCCTGGCCGCAGCCGAAAGCGGCGGCGTCTTTACTTCGCCGTGAAGCCAGACAAGGGGCTTGTTCGCGAATGCAGTCATGAACCCGAGACTATGTCAGATACGACATACTGTCAAGAGAAGAGAGAGAGAGAAGAACTGCGGGTCGGCCTAACGTGTTAGGTATCAGCAGACGCGCTGACGCCGATCTTCCTGAGTCTAGCCTCTGGCGTTCTGCTGGATACCTTTGTTGGACAGCGTCCTCATTGATCGTGGGACCCGTAGACAGCCTTAATCCGTGGCCGCTGATAGAAGTAGGTAGGGACAAAGATGACTGCCAGTAGCAGTGACCCCGCAGCCCATGCCATAGCAGGTGTGCCGAGTATTCCCTTCGGCTTTGATTCGACTGGCTTGATGATGCCGTTCGCATCGATGCTCACGATGAGTGCCAGCGTGACCACGGCCGTGATCGATCCCAGGCCAGTGCCAATCTGAGTCTGGCCCGCGCCGATGAAGACTCCGGAGAAGAACCCGGCAAGCAGAATGTACCCGAGTACCGAGAGTGCCGCCCCACCTAGACTCCCAGACGGCAACTCCTTGGTCTGGGGCGTTCTCGCGCAGACCGGGCAACCGTCATAAGCATCATCGTATTCGTAGTCGCATTTCGCACAACGCTTCATGAGACCCCTCTCGCACTGGACACTCTGTCCAGACCCCCACCCCGTCGGTTGTCTGTCCAACGTGTTAGGTATCAGCCGACGCGCCGACGCCTCTCTTCAGCATTCTAGCTCCTGGCGTTCTGCTGAATACCTTTGTTAGCGACGGCTTTCCAAGAATCCCGCCCTCGCGTGGGCGGCCCGCGCGTCTGAGGACCAAAACGGTGTCAAACCGGTACTCGCCGACGACCCTTCCGGTCAGATGTTCCCCTCGCCCGGGCCGACGCACCGACGAGCGCAGAAGGTGAAGTCTCACATTGCCGACCCGACCCCGACCTACGACGGATCGCCGGTGGACACTCGCAGGCGGAAGACGAACCCGACCTGCCGAGAGACCCACAGGTCTCCCTCCTTCACCGAATCTGCGCTGGTGATCGTGCGGCTGGAATCAAGGTCTCGCTAACGTGTTAGGTATCAGCAGACGCGCTGACGCCTCTCTTCAGCAGTGTAGCTCCTGGCGTTCTGCTGAATACCTTTGTTAGCCGCCAGCCGGATCGACAGGCTCATCCGGAATCTGAGCATCGTGCCAGGTGCCCACAACCCAGACGGTGTCGCCCTTGACCCGGTAGAAGAATCGATACGAGTCGACCAGGACTTCCCGGAACCCGAGCTGCGAGTACTCTGGAATTACGCGACCGGAATCGGGGAACTCGATCAGCACAGCCAGCGCATCCTTGGTGCGGGTCCGGAAGCCGAGCGCGGCTGACGCTCTATCAGCACGAATGTAGGCAACCGCAGCCAAGAACTGCGCTCGCGCCGGAGGTGTGAACCGGATCTTGCGGATCACGGACGATCCAGCAGTGCGTCTGCCTCCGCCATCACGACGTCCAAGTCAAAACCGACGCCAGCCTCGATATCGGCCTCGCCTTGGGCCAGGATCCGAAGAATCTCAAGCTCGCGCTGCGTGCGCTCGTACGCGCCCGCACTGACGAGAACCGCAGACGCCTTGCCGTGCTGAGTGATGAAGACCGGGTCGCCAGAGGCCGACGCACGCTTGACGATTCCTGAGGCGTCCTGCCGCAGTTCGCTGATGGGGACGATGTTAGGCATTGCGCTCATAGGTGGTACCTCCCTTACTAGTGCCAATGGTACCACATTCACACCCACACGCCGTTCTGATCTGTGCGGCTAACGTGTTAGGTATCAGCAGACGCGCTGACGCCTCTCTTCAGCAGTGTAGCTCCTGGCGTTCTGCTGAATACCTTTGTTAGCCGCCAGCCGGATCGACAGGCTCATCCGGAATC
>Ga0194043_1001557_pt1 | contig 12857 bp, 15 predicted proteins | sample JunL4415m_MetaG_FD_161274 | JGI IMG/M metagenome (GOLD analysis project Ga0194043, IMG submission 161274) | Anoxic zone freshwater microbial communities from boreal shield lake in IISD Experimental Lakes Area, Ontario, Canada - Jun2016-L442-15m | ecosystem: Environmental > Aquatic > Freshwater >...
GTGTAATCACAACGCCTCCTCTTTGGCGAGTATCTCGTGAACCGAGCGAGTCTCCCGCTCCAGAACGCTCGATATCTCCATGATACGACCCCGCCAAACCAGCCTGTCTTGATGCGTCAGCCCCGGCAGGAAACGAATGCGGATGCGATGCGTGACCAAGACGCCGGCCTGCTGGGCAGCGAAGTAGTCGGCAGCCCTAACGCCCATAACGCTGGCGTAGACCGTCGCCACGTCCTCCCAGACCAACGTCGCCTCGCCGAACGCGCTCTGCTTGTCGACTGGTCTCTGTACCGTCACCCGCTCACGCATAGAGCCAGAGTTGATCATGTCAGCCCATCCAGAGGGCGGTGTACGAGCCGGAGCCCGCAGGAGCCGAAACCGTGATCGTCGAGGTGACCGGCAGGACGGCTACGCGGCCCGCTGAGACGTTGATGCTCCCCGCCAGACGCAGGACGCCCGTGCCAGTGTTCTTGACCACCAGCGTCGATAGTGGCGTCGAGCCGACGATCTGCACCGCCGACGTGCCGACCGTGGCATTGATCGTCTGCGACGAAGTCAAGGAAGGCGAGATATGCTCCGAAAGCACGCCCACCGTCAAAGACGTGTCGCTTGAGTCGTGGTAGACGGCGTCTATGTCGATTCGTGCCCGAATGCTCATCGGTAAACCCCCATGTCGGCCGCAGCCAGGAGCGTGTCGAACGTATGCGGCACAGACGCAGGCGCACCAGTCATGGCCGGCTGCCGAGTGTCGTACCAGTGAGCCACAAGTAGGAGCATGAGGTGCTTCACAATGGGTGGCGCACCAACCCCGTCTTCGCCATAGCCAGCCGAGAACCTGACAACAACAGAGTTCTCATCACCTCGAGTCGCCGGCCACGAGCGAGCCCACTGTGGGTAAATGCGACCGGGTGTGACTGCCGTGTCGACCTGGAAGTCACCGCTGGCACTCGATAGCGTGCCGTAGGTGCCATCGCCGTCGCGGTAGGTCACAGTGATCGTGCCAGCGTGGAGCGGCAGCCGTGGCAGAACGATGGCCCAGACCGGAAACAGGTCGTAGCGGGCCTCCCAGATGGTCTTGCAGATGGTGATATCGAGGATGTCCTCGACATACTGCCTCGCGACCGCAATCAGGGACTGAACGTAGAAATCGTCTGCGTCAGTGTCGACGCGGCAATGCGTCTTCGCCATCGACAAGAGCAGCGGCTCGACCGCGGGCTGCGTGACCCTGATCAGACTTCGATACGGCGTGATCGTCGCTGTTGGCTTCTGCGGCGTACCGAAGATAATCGTGTCCATTTATCGCCTCTTTTTTGGTACATGCCTGGGCGACACTTCAGCCCGCTCAACCGTCGCCGGCACGGCCTCGGCCGTCTCGACTTCCTCGATCAGACCCCGACGAATGAGAATGTCGCAGAACCCCGCTGCCCAGCCCTCGAAGACCTGGCCCTTCTCGTAGCAGTCGAAATTCTGAAGCACGCGGATTGTCATTACACTTGCCCCCAGGCATCGCTCGGTGCCTTCTGGCCGTTCGTCCAGTATTCAGTCGTGTGCTGCTGCACCTTGCCCGACTCGTGCGTCCGCGAGGGCCAGGTGACCATCAGCTCGGCGTGGCCGACGCTGACGCCGGTCGCCAGGCCCAGCGTGTTCCCGGTGGCTGACCACTTTCTCCAGAATGCGATATCTTCATCGACGTGACCACCCGTCCACTCGCCGTCTTCGTTGGCCGCGGCAAGGAACCAGGGCTTCTTCATCTTCTTGAGCGCCGCCGTCCGCAGGAACGTCAGGCCGAAGTGAGCCGTCTCGACCGGCTGCACTGGCTTTGTGAAGAAGGCCGACTCAACCGTCGTCTTCGCCTCGACGTCGCTGCCGGCCAGGGCAAACATGACAGCGTTCGCCTCCCGCTTTGTCTGGAGCGGCGCGATAGCGTCGTAGCCAGAGTGCATGAGCAGAGCCAGCAATGCCTCGACCGTCTTCGAGTTGAAGATGGTGTCGTAATCAATGGTCAGGATAACGTCGTTATTGTCGACAACCTGCTCCATCGCTCGCTGAAGACACTGGCCCCAGAAAGCACCCGTCACCTTGGTGGGACTGATGCCGTGAGGGGCTAGGGCCGACGAGACACAGAAGAAATTGTCGGTGAATCCCAGTCGCGGGGTCGACATGACCGCCGCGACTTTGATTTCCGCTTCTACGTTACCAACTCTCAGTAGCATGGATCGCTCCTTGTATGGAGCGGGCGCGCGTCCATGCGCCTTTGTCGGCCATCATGGCCGTCCCGCAGTTCGGGAATCAGCCCTTAACCCAACCGATGCAGCCAGCGTCGGCCGCCGTTACAGGCGACTCTTCGCCACGGCTCAGGCGAGCCGTCACGACCGTGTTCACTGAAACGCCTGGGGTCGCGGTGACCTTCAGGTATCGCTTCTTCGCCTTCGTGTCGATGTCGAGCTTCACAACCGAGACGCTCGCCGTATCGACGACTGCCGGGATCGCGAAGTCCGTACCACCGACCAGGCCCGCCACGTCCGAGTAGGACGAGTTGTCGTCGGACTGCTCGACCTTCAGGACGCTGGCAAACACTGTCGAGGCGTTGCTGGCCCGAAGCACTGTCACGCTGGCGTAATCGTAGCCACGGGTATCGATGGTCAGGGTCACGGCACTGCTGCCGACAGCCGCTGGGACTGAGCCGACAACCTTATTGTTCTGCGAATGGATCATGGTTCAAGGGTTCCTTTTCTGAAGTTGTTGTGTGAGGCTCAAGAAGCCGCGGTCTTGAGGGCAACCACCGGGCCGGGGGTCGTGTTGTCACCAAGTGAGTGGTGAACCACGTCGAACCGCATCGTCCCCTGGAGGAGGAGTTGGTCAGTCGTGGCGTACACTTGGTCGTACATCCGAACCGAGAAGTCTCGGCGGCGGGCGTAGATGCTCGAGAGGCCGAGGTTCGCGAAGAGCACCTTGACCTTGCCAGCGTCGGCACCCAGCGTGCCGTCCATGACGTGGACGAGGTTCACCGGGTAGCCAAGGAACTGCTCGCTCACACCGCCACCGACCTGCTCGACGGTGTTACCACCAGCCGCGTAGCGAAGGCGTGCCATCGAGGCAGCGAAGCCAGCCGGCGAGATGTACCAAGCTGCACCCTGGCGGGCGTAGAGAGGCATCTTGCCGACAGCCTTGATGAAGTCGGTCACAGTCAGGCTCTCAAAGCCCGTCGCACCAGCCCCAGCCGACAGGACGCCGGCAGTGTGAGTGCCGTCGTTAATCTTTGGCACAACACCGTAGATGCCACCGTACTGCGAGGTGCCGTCACCGAGCCATCCGCACAAGTCCTGCTTGTAGGCCAGGCTCGTGCTGAACTCAAGGGCACAGGCGTCAGCGATTGAAACCAAAGCATCTTCGACCACTTCCGAACTCATTCGAGTTCCGACGGCCAGCTTTTTTGCGATCAACTGCACGTTGGCGTAGGTCTGCTCGCTTTCAGCGACCGCAGAGCCTTCGCTGACAAAGTAGGCCGTGGTGCCCGTTACCCGTTTGGGGATCGTCATCGTGTCACGGGTCATCGTGACCTTCTCCACGTTGCTTGCAGCAAACGTGCCGAAGTTTTCGACCAACCTGATCACGCGAGCAGCGAACTCCTCTGGAACTAAGGCACCGCCAGCAGAGTTGCTGTTTTCGCCCAGGGCACGGTTCTCGACACCGTGATCCTTGCACCACCGGAGGTCTTCGGCGTTCTTAAACACATGAGCCCGCAGCCAGCGACCGCAGCGGTAGGCACTCTCGACAGCCTCGGGGCCGTCGTTGAACGCACGCAGGGTGCTGAAGTGGGGGGACAGCGAACGAATCTCGGTCTTCTTCTCTTCGACCTTGGCAGCAGCCTCAACCGCCGGGGCGGGTGCAGGTGCGGCCTTCTCGATCACGGCGCGAAGCTCGGCTTCCTTGGAAGCGATCCGCTCCTCGAACTCGAGTGAAGACCTGAGTTCGTCGGCCTGAGTGCCGAGGGAGACCAGTTCCTTGTTTTGTTCTGCCGATCGATCCTCGACGGAACCGAGATCGGACATCCGAGCGGCAACAGCCGCTGCACGTTCCTGAAGACGCTTAAGATTCGATGCCATTTGGCCCTGCTCCTTGTTTTGAGCCGGCCAAATGCACTGTGCAACGGCCGGCGGGGTATCCCGCTAGCGCGCCGCGTGCTTGAATCCTCAAGTCGCTCGCACTGCCCCTCGCGACTTCCGTCGCGAAGCAATGTCTCTACTTGTAGAGTATCAACCCTGGCGTGAGTTGTGCAACTGAGTGCGAAGCATTATCGCACGCAGTGCGGCGAGCTTGACTGCGTTGTCAAGGTTCTCCGCTTCAACTTTCGATCGCTCGGCAGCCGCCGCGTCAACGACAACCTCTGGCTCTGGCTTCTTTTCTTGGCTCATGCGTCCCTCTGGAATAATCCATAACTTGCAGATCGCTTCAGCCTCGATCTGACCCTGCACGATGTAACACCTGCCCTCCTCGTCCTCGAAGAAGACGCAGTTACTGCACTTCTTCCCCTCCTCGGCGAACGGATTCTCGGTCATGTAGTGAGCGTCGTTCTGCGAGAACTGACCGTACTCTTCGGCGATGGCCTCATATGACTCGGCTAGGGCTAGGTTCGCGGGGGAGAGCATGGATTCGTACTCCTCCTCGACTTCGCCTTCGACGATGTCTCGCGTGCCAGCAACACGCTCCATCTGAGAGACCTTGGCCTCGCTCCATCGCATCGCAGGATCACCACCCCAGAGCATGTGCGCCGTGTAACCGGGGGTCTCAGCGCCTGCTGCGCTCCAGCCGGCTTTCTTGTCGACCGCGTGCCGACGGAACCACGCCCGCATCTCGCGGACGTGCTCAGGCGTGAGCGAATTGCGGTCGGCAATCTTGCCAGCACGCGAAACCGTCTCGGGCTTGAGTCCGTCGCCTGACCGACCATCCTCATGCAGGGCCAGACCACGCTTCGCAGCGGCCGCCATGCCCGCGGTGGGGTTTAGATTCACGTCGGTCATGGCGCGAGTCTCGGCGACCGAGACCTCGGCCTCCCGCTGCTCGACAGCCGGCGCCTCGTTTTCGTCGCTGCCCTTGATTTCATCACTTTTAGGGGCCGATTCGTCGGCTCGCCGCTGAACCCACCTGATTCCAGCGTCTCCGCCGGCTAGCTGCCACTCGATCCACGCCGGAGAACCCGACCAGCCCGTTGCTTTCGCTGCCAAACAGCGTTCGTAGACGCTGGAGAGGTACATAACCTCCTCGACAGAGACGATTTCGCGGCTTGCGACTCGTTCGGCAACGCACAAGAGCCTCGAATCGATCAATTCGGACTTCGCGGCCAGCTTCAGGCCGCGTTTCGCAGCGTTCGCCATCGTCTGGACGGGCCTGAACGACTCGCCGAGGGCCATTTCGATGGCTCGCCGACTCACAACCACGCTGGATGAGTCATATGCGGGCCGAACGACTGGCCCGACGTCCTCAAGCAGGCCGATAGATCGCACTTCTCGCTTGCGGATGCCGCGAACAGCGTCCGTAGACCACGCATCGCCATTTTCTCGGCGAATTGCGAACGCGAAACTTGATCCGACGACTGTTCGATCCTTCACCCACTCGATCACGTCACGACCGATGGACGTGTTTTCGTTCGGCATGATCTCATACCGAAGGCCATACGGGTCTTTGGCAAGCTTCATCGTGCCATTGCCTGTGCGGCCCAAGAGCAAATTTCGCTCATGGTTGAACACGCCGATGACATCGGGGTTTCCAGCCAGCACTTCATCGAAGGCGTTCTCGTGAATCGTCTCCACAAACCCACCCAGGTTGCGGCTCTCCGAGTTGAAGACGGCGGCATAGCCGGCAATCACTGGCTTCTTGTCGCCGTTGCCCATGTCGCGATACTCGACCACGGCTTCCGAGATGTGTGTCCGACGCTCAATGTCGCTCATTCCTGCACCTTATTCACGAGATAGTTGTCGAGCCCAATCTGATCAGTCGACTCGGCGGCAAGGTGCTTTTCGCACCATCCCTCAGTGACTGTTTCGTACTTCTGCCCGCTGCGATGGCACTCGAGCAGGAGTTCTCTGGAGCGGTTGACCCAAGTTACCACGAACTGATCGATGTCTCTTCCAGTAGCACTAGCCGCATCACGCAGTTCGTCTCGCATCCTCTGGCTAGTCTGGTCAAACCAGACACTCAGCTTCTGCGGCTTGTTGCGTCTCTCGAGGATGCCGTCGGCCTCGACGGCTGCTAGCCTCCGCAGGCTCGTCTTGAAAAGAACCTCGGCTCCTGCGACGACCCTGGCGTCCACGCCGTCGTCGCCGACGTCGCCGAAGGCAGGAGCCTCTTGTGCGGGGGTGGGTTCGTCCGTCGGCAGCTTCTGGCCGGTCGGGTTCTCCACGGTGAACGCCTCGAGCAGTTGCATGTTGACCTGCACGAAACGCTTCTTGCCTAGGTCACCCGCCAGCGGGTTGTATCCGATCTGGGCTCTGATCTCGTTGATGTCGAGCGCGCCTAAATTCGCCATCTCGCGTATGAACTGACTCCTGGCGGCATAGTCGCCGACCATCAGCGCGTTCGTGTCGAACCCGCAGAAAAACTGTTTGTCGTCGACTACGAGATCACGGCGACACGCCATTTCCCATCGGCGGCACCACGGGATCAGACTGAACGTGACGAAGTCGATGGCCGACTGCTCGACCGTCGAGAACCGAACATTCGACAAATCGCCGATCAAATGACCTGGAACGCGGTAGGCACGCGAGACCTCCTCGCACTGATACCGCCTGGTCTCAATGAGCTGGCTGGTATCGTTGCGAATCTCGACGGTCTTGCGGTGGAAGCCAAACGGCATCACCACGGTTTTATACGCCTTTTCGGGGCCGGAGTGTGCGTCGTCCCACTGCTGCTTGAATCGGGACAGAACCTCGGGCTTGTGCGGCTGGTCGGTCTCGATGTACGAGCCAGGCTGGGCTCCGTTTCCGAAGAATGCGCCAGAGTGCAGTTCAGTCGCCCTCGCCAGGCCAATCGCATCCCGCGATAACGTCGTCGGCACAAACCCGGTCACGCCGTCACTCGAGAGCCACCTCAAATGAAAAATCTCGTCCTGTCGATACTCCGTCGGGTCGGGCGTTGGCTGGATCGGAGTCGTCGGCTCGCGGTAGTAGTACCTCAGTTTGCCGTTGGTGAGCCGCTTGACCTCCATCCGCGACGGGTGGAGTGGGATTAATTCGCTGACGGCACCCTGGCGACCACTCTTGATGTGAGCATATGCGTTGCCCCAAAGCAGGAGCCACGACTGCATCAGCTCGCGGAACTCGAAACCCGTCATCCAGGAATTCGGCTGGTAGCAGATAACCTCGTGAAGGTGCTGCTCTTCGGCGATTTCCTTGCCTCCGCCGGGGAGGCGGCGATACACGTTAAACGGAAGGCTGGCAATCGACTCCGACAGCACCCGCACGCAGGCCAAGACTGCCGTGCATTCCAGGGCCGTCTCTGGTGAGACCGTGACCCCCGACGCAGTCCGGCGTGTGTTGACGATCTCCTCAAATATGCGGGAGAGATTGCCGCGAAGCTCAATCAGATCGGAGACTTCCTCGTCAACTCTGTCCACGCTAGAGCACCATGAGGGTTGGTTCGTCGTTTGTGCCGTGGTTCTCGCTGCTCGAGATGCCGAGGGCCATGATCAGGGAGACCGCACCGTCGATGCGGGCCGTCGAATGTGAGTTTTTCTTAGTGGGCTTTATGTTTGCGGCGTCGTCGATCTTGACCTGCACATTCGACATCTGCCACGCCAGAACAGGGTTGCCGGCGTGACGCAATCGCTTCGACACGGTCAGAATTTCGAGCAGCTTGCTCGGCGCTGACATACTGGCAAAACCCTGCCCAAATGGCTTAACGTCGATTCCTTCCGATACAAGTTGCGTTGTCAGATGCACCGCATTCCAGCGGTCGATTGCAATACCTCGAACAGCATTCTTCTCGCAGAACGAGAGAATGTAGTCGCGGACAGTGTCGTAGCATGTGAGATCGCCATCCGTCAGTGTAACAAACCCCGCGTCAGCCCAGGCTTGATACGGCACCCGGTCTTCCTTCGACCTCTTGTGCGCGTTCTCCTCGGGGATGAAGAAGTGGGCGTGAACGTCATACGTCCCATCCGCGTCCGGCCAGATCGCCACGAACGCCGTCGTGTCGAATGTGCTGGCAAGGTCTACGCCACACCAGCATAGCCGCCCCGCCGTCGGCCGCAGCGGCGCGTTGTTGGCGTCCCAGGCACCGTGGCGAATCCACTTGGTTTCGGACTTTTGCCACTGGTCTAGGTGCAAAGTTCTGAAAACCACTTCGTCCGATGGAGACGCCTTAGCCTTCTCGGCGAACTGATGAAAATACTCTGGCTTCAGCGTAATTCCATAGTTCGGATTCGCCTTCTTCCAGGTCTCCTCGATGAACGGGTCGTCGTCGGGGTCGGCGGCATAGATGCAGGGTAGGAATGAGTCGTCCTTCAGCACCCCATCGCGAATCCTGATCGCCCTCTGCCAGTCCTTGTAACACGGGCCGTCCATGTCGGTGCCGGCCGTGGTGATGTAAATCGTCAGCGGCTGGCTTCTGGCACCAGTACCTGTCTCTAATACATCGACCAGCTCGCGGTCGGGGAAGACGTGGTATTCGTCGACCAGCACGCAACTCGGGTTGTAACCGTGTTTTGTGCCAGCTTCGCTCGAGATACAGAGCATCGTCGAATTCTTCTCGGGGAAGACGATGCTGTTGCGGTAGACCTTGCACCGCTTCGCCAATGACGGGCAGCTTTCGACGAACTGCTTCGCCGCGGTATGGAGCAGAGCCGCCTGAGATCGATCGCCGGCCGCGACGATCACCTCGGCCCCCTCGTCGTCGCAGCAGAGCATATAAAGCCCGACAGCCGCGGAAATGGCCGATTTCCCATTTTTGCGGGGCAAGGCGAGCAGGCTTGTTCGATACACACGAAGACCGTCGGGCTTCTTCGTGTTGAAGAGCGTGTTGAGATACTCGTCCTGCCAGGGCTGCAAGACAAACGGCTGCCCAGCAAAGTCACCTCGACTGTGCTTCAGCAGGCCGATAAAATCGCGTATATCAACCACGCTTCGCGAGGAGAGCATCCATCGGGTCGATGACCACCTTCACGGCTCCGTAGCCGAGTCGGGTGCGGTCGCCGGGGGTTAGGCCCAGTACGGTCTCGAGATGGCGAAGAGCTTCGCCGCATTCCTTGGCCTGCATTGCCATAGCTACTGGCCGAGAGAATCTGATCGATCCGTCGGGGGCCAGAACCTCGACGTAGGCTGAGTCCAACGCCTGGAGCTGCTGCGAGGCGTATTCCCACATGACGTAGATCGTCGCGTAGCGGGTGATGACGTGCTCGTCAGACTCTGCCAAGGTGCCCATGCCCTCGAGCCAGCTCACAACGCGGGCAAAAATCTCCTGCGCTCGAGGCTTCAGCCACTCAGGAGCCGTGATCGGCGAAGCCGGGGCTGCGCCGAGTTCCTCGCGGTTCTTGGCGTGCTTCGATCCTCGCATCGCGAGGATGTGCTTCGGCGTTGGCGGGCGACCTTTCATGCCTTCCAGCCTATCGAAAGGCTACTGAGGCATGCAAAGGAGTCGGCGCTGGACGGCGAATAGCCGGCCAGCAAAAGGGTCACTTTCGTCCGCGGCTCTTCCTCCTTGGACATGCGGTCTATTATGCGCCGACCCCTAGCAGCGACCCCCCCTATGGTAGGGTAGCATTTGAAGGGGGGGGGGTCGATTCTCACGATACTAAATGTCTGCTCTGGAAAATGCGAATTCTATAGCCTAATTGTGCCGATAGACATAGTGGGCTTGACTCAGTCTAGGTGGTCGCTATTATTTGTTCGTGCGGGCCGCGCGGCCTGCGTTCGCCAACTAAGAGGCAACGAAGATGAAAGCTATATCATGCTGGAAAGATGGAGAGAAATGGTACATGATGCACGATGAAGATGGAGGGTTTTCGCATGCGGTCTCAAGTAGGGATGAAGCAGTCGCAGAGGGGGTAGTGGTATTCATTGAGCAGGACGAACCACGATTTCTGGTTCGCGATGAAAGTGGAAGAGGGTTTGTTAGTGAATTAAGCTATTCAGAATTCAGCAGCGAAGAGCGCGAACAAATAGAAGATGAAGATGCGCCAGAAGATACGTTCGGCGAGTGGCTGGACAATTCCAGCGCGGGCGATGAATACGAAAACATAGACGAAAACCATACCGTTATCCGCATTAACTGAACCACTACCATAGAAACGAGAAAAACGATGAAAACCATGAAAACACCAAGCGTATTAGGTACATTTTCCAAGGCTATTTCGACTGCGCGAAGTTTAAATTTCGGCCTATCGGGCGGCGCAAACTGTGCCACTAGTTGTCGCCACCATCCTATCCACTATGCTGGCGCATTGTCGCATGATGGACAATGCTATGCATATGTTGTGGAGGGTAGAAACGATAGGGTACAACTCGCTGACAAGCTTGGCCGACATGAGACAATGAAAGCCTCAGAAATTGTCGGTATGGCATTGGTGGAATTGTCGCGAATGAAATTGCATGGGCAGGAATTGCCACCATGGTTCCGATTCTCCACGAACGGAGCGATACCGACAAAAGAGGCGGCGATAGCCGACCGCCGATTTATCCCATTACTTCGCGAACTGCTCAAATTCTGTATTGCCAACGCGATGAAGGTGCATCTCCCAGTTGAATCGGCAGAAAAGGCTGAATTCTATCGCGAAGTTATCGGCGATCTGGTCACGATTCGCGAATCAATTCAGACTCACAATATGGAAGCAAAAACTATCGCAGATCATGCGATACCGATGGGTGCATCGTCTTTCACGGCTGGCGAAAATGTCGGCAAAGGCCCAGACAAGCGTAAGAGAATCCTAGTTGCCGCCGCCGCCGCCGCCGCCGCATGGGCGATTCGAACGGGTCGGAAAACGATTGTTTGTCCAGCCGTTCGCGTCTCGTTTTTGTCGCGTTACAAAAACGGTAAAACACGCGAAGAAAATGTAGCGTGGCGCGAACGCGCAAAATGCGGAATATGCAACGCATGCGCGCTGGCAGGAATCGATATCGTTTATCCTGCCCACTAGTATGCGAAATGATCTTAGAGCCGTTGGCGCATATCATGCGCCAACGGCTCTATCGTGGGCCAGTGTGGGCCAGTGTGGGCCAGCGTGGGCCAGTGTGTTGAGTGTGGGCCAGTGTGTTGAGTGTGGGCCAGTGTGGGCCAGTGTGTTGAGTGTGGGCCAGTGTGGGCCAGTGTGTTGAGCGATACCCCCGACCGTGAAGCCTCGATCACCCCCGAACATGGAAACGCGATGCGCACCCCGAACGTAAAAACGATCACCGCGCCCCCCGAACATGGAAACGAGCGGCCGCCTGGCGATCACCCCCGACCGTGGAAACGAGCGGCCCCCGACCATGAAAACCTAGGGTATCACGAGTCGGCCGGCCGCCTGGTCGGCCCTCCTGGGGCATCCTATCTCTGCCATTCTGGCGAAACTCCCCCCCGACCGTGGCAACGGAGGCCGACCGTGGAAACGATGCGCAGCCCCCGACCGTGGAAAAATTCCGCCATCATCGGGGAGGCTCGAGGTTGCTCCCGATCGGTCAAAATTTCTCACAATACCAAATGTCCAGGCAGCCCCCGATCGTGGAAAAACTCGCTGAACACCGAAGAAAAGATTTTAGGCTTGACTCATGCTGTGCCGACTATATGCTTGGGTGATCACGCGGCGACGATTCGCCCGGTTGAACAGGTGACACGAAGAGGAGACGAGCGATGACGGCAACGGAGAAACACCAACACCACCCCCGAAGGAGGAAACGAGCGATGAGCGAAAACGTAACATGGTATGCGATTTATGAATGCGACGATGCCGACGGATACGATGCCGACTTCAATCCCTGCGAATCAAAGGATGCTGCTATCGAAGAGGCGCGAGGATATCTGCGATTCGCCAGCGGCGAGAATTCGGCAGCCTATGCGGTTGCGGTGCCAAATTCGATCTGCACTAACGTCGATGAGAATTGGACGCTGTGGGAGCATCTCTGGAAGATCACGAATGCCGCCGACTTCGTCTGGCTCCACCGTGGCAGCGAGTATGCGAAAGATGCAGGCGGCTACGGCATCGATATCGTCGATGATCTGAACAGTCTGGCAGACGGTCAAGATGATGATCTGGGCATGTTGCTGCAACGGGCAGCGGCTGAGATCAAGCGACTGCGAGCCTTGAACAAATAACCACCCCCGAACGGAGAAACGAGCGATGCCGAATCTGAACTTGCAACAGGCCCGCGATGCTGTGCGGCGTGAATATCTGATCGCTGGCCTGGATGCCGACGTGGAGATCGAAGGGTTTGCCGACATGGATGCCGACCAACTCCGCGACGAGATGACCTACCTTGCCGATTATCAGGGCTAAAAGCTACCGTATTGGACAATGAACCCCCAGACCGACGAAACGATACCACCACCCCCGAATGAGGAAACGAAAGATGCTAATGAACGATATCCAACTAGGGATGCAGGCCCGCGTGAAGGTCAATGGCCGCCTCGCGGTCGTGACCGTCGAACGGAAATCCAACTACATCGGAGGCCGACGGCAGGAATGGTTCTGCCGCACCCATGACACTGGGCGGGTGATCACGGCGACGGCTGCGCGGCTGCGGCCCATGTCTGGAACACCAGAGAATGCGGCGGCGCATGCCCGACGGTTGAAGGCGGCGGAGAAGCGATGCGCTAAAAAGCCGAACGTCTGCCGTACCCCCGTGGATCACGATCCCGTGCTCGTCGCTCCAGCCCCCGTTCCTGGAATG
>Ga0194043_1001558_pt1 | contig 12855 bp, 14 predicted proteins | sample JunL4415m_MetaG_FD_161274 | JGI IMG/M metagenome (GOLD analysis project Ga0194043, IMG submission 161274) | Anoxic zone freshwater microbial communities from boreal shield lake in IISD Experimental Lakes Area, Ontario, Canada - Jun2016-L442-15m | ecosystem: Environmental > Aquatic > Freshwater >...
ATGCGATGGAATAAATTCGCCTAGGACTTTAAATCCTACCTTCTTATAGACATGCATCGCGTGTGAATTTGTTGCTTCAGGATCGATTAAAACTTCAGAAACTTGAGGGAATTGATTCAAAAGAAATTCTTCAATGAGAACGTGGGAGAGTCCTTTCCCAAGATATTTGGTGTCCCCAATTAGCATGTCGAGTGTGATTGCATCTCCCTCATCATTGCACCATTTAGTTAACTCGTCTGTAGGCTTGCATACAGAAGAGGTTATGAGAAATGCAAAAGGATGATCTTTATCGTAAGCCAGCCAATATTGAGAAAAAGATGATCCCTGAAGAAACTCATCTAAGTGTCTGAAAGTGTTTTCTAATCCCTGTCCATAAAACCATTGCGCTACATGAGGTTCCTTAAGCCATAAATGCACAAGAGATCGATGCGCTTTATCTACAGGTTTAAAGTTAAAGCGAAATCGAAATGTCGAGGAAAAATTTCCAGTTGTGCTCATTGCGATTTCCTCAGAAGTTTCATTGTGTATTTTGCTGGCAAAATCCGAAGTAACCGGCAGAGGATTTTATAAAAGAGAAATGGCTCACAGCGAGATCGATCACTCAAAGCGAAATCTACCATGCATTTTCCCATTTTTTCAGGTTTCCATGTAAATGGTAGTTTACCTTTTAAGCCAGGGGTATCAACAGGGCCTGGATAAACAACCGAGAATCGCAATTTCGTGCCAAAATACGTCAAAGCTAAACTTTCAAAGGCTTTAGCAATGGCGGCTTTTGAAGCGCAATAAGCGCTTCCTGTCGGTGGGGCAAAAATTGCATTAATTGAGCTTGTAGCAATGAAATTGGTCGGACCATTTTCCTGGCATAATTTTTCCCAAAATTCTACCCATGCCAAAACGCCAAAGTAGTTCACTTGCATTATGTTTTCATGAATTTTAAGATCGAACTGGTTGGGATTTTCTATCACAGCTTCTCCTGCGATGCCTGCATTTAGAAAGAAAAGAGAAGGAATCAGTCCTTTTTTCAAAATAGAAGACGAAGCCTTGACAATCTGTTCCTTTTGCGAAACATCACAGGTAACGGGAATAAATGCCCCAGATAACTCTTTTTGCAGTTGGTCTAGTTTGTCTCTTGAACGTGCAACACCCACGACCTGCCACCCACGCTTTACCAGCTCTTTTGAGATGGCCTTCCCAATCCCCGAAGAAGCACCTGTTACTAATGCGACCTTAGTTACCATACCAGTCCTACAATGGAATTTTCTGAGATGGGTCCAAAAACACGACTATCATCATGCTGTGCGGAAAGATTGTCAGAGAGCACGAAAACATGACCTAAGGGCACTTGAAAAGACTTATCAATAGCATAGGTCCCATACTTCCAGTTAGACCAATTCCTAAAAACTTTGTCGCTTTGCTGAGCAGTTCCATTTACGGTTACCTTACTTTCCGTAATTTGAACTGTATCAGTCTCCAATGCTACGATGCGCGATACCCATTCTTTGCCTTCATGTTTGAAAGCTATAATATCTCCTATCTGGTATTGCCGGAGGTATGGAGATATGTGATTCACAAAGACGTGACTACCATCTTTAATTGCTGGCTCCATGCAATCGCCAGGAACATTGTAAGGATGAGCAATTGCCCATGTGACAATAGTCAATAGAGGAACGATTAAAGCGATCACTTTGTAATGCTTTTTCATAACACTCCTGTAGGAGATGATCGTATGTTTTTTCTGAGAAATATTTTTGAATGACCATGCCAATAATTTTTTATTTCTCCTATTCGTTCATACCCGCTTTTTAAATAAAACTCTTCAGCCTGAAAGTCCCAGGTATCCACTAGAGAAAAAATGCATCCATTCTTGATTGCTTCTTGTTCCGCTGCACCTAATAGTTTTGTGCCATAGCCTTGTTTTTGAAGGCTTTCCTCAACCCACATTACGTCAATATAGACCGATTCTGTATCCATAAATGCCTGTATGCCACCGAAAACTTCCCCTGATTCATTTTTTAAGAAAATTGATAGTGGCTTATCTCGCTCACCGAATAGAGCTTCATAACATTTGATTAAACCTTCTTTTACAATGTCATTGTCAGCATGATTAGGAGTATAATCAACGATTACTTTCATCTTTTCCTGAGGATTCATTTGGATGATTCTCCCGAGGAAAATTGCAACTTCAGCCACTCAAAGGATTTGTCAATCATGTCTGGCCTTTTACGAATGTAGTGATCCATTCCATCAACACGGAAATAAGTAATCGGAGCTCCAGCATCCATGCCTTTTTGAATAAATTGGTCACACGAATCTATGATGCTATCTTCCGCCCCAGCAACGACCAAGAATGGGGTTTTAATTTTGCTATAGTCGATGGGAGGTGTTTGAAAAGCATCGGCATGATAAAGATAAGTCATTCCACCCATCCTCAAGTCCGGAGTTGGATTTGCTATGATCTCTTGGACAAGAGCATCAAATTCCAAGCGAGTAGAAGGAATATCTGAAGAGAATGGTATCCATCTTGGAATAGCATCATAAAGTCTTATCCAAAATGAGTCTTTCTTCCATTGGTCGAAAAACTGCCATAGCTCATCTGCCCAACTCCAATCCCCAGCTCCTGACCAATTGATTGTTGCGATCGTATTAGGACACATAATCGATAAATCCGTTACGAGGGGGCCTCCTTCCGATACCCCTACAAAGATAAACTCGCCATTCCATCCAGCAGGTGGATGTTCTTCCAAGTGGTGAATTACCTGCATATGGTCTTTTAGACGTTGCGATCTTGTGTAGTGTGTCCAAAACTCTTCTTCATCTATCTGGTTGCCGTCAACGCCCCATTGTTCGACTGTAAGATAGCCAACTCGAAGAGGTTTGACTCTTTCAACAAAATAATTCCTAATAAAAAAGACGCTTCCTATGTCGCCCTTGCTTGTGGACCCCTCACAAAGAACAAGAATGGGGTATGACTTATCGATAGAATCAGGAGGAGTAAAGTAGTAGACGATAGAAGATTCGTTGTTTTCCCGTTCAACTGTAAAGCGGATGGAAGGTGGAATATTGTATTGATCTGCTTTTGCGGACAATGGGAAAACAAGTAGAGCACCTACAAAAATCAAAAGCCTGACAATAACCGTATTTTTCATACTTACAATTCCTTAAGCGAAATGAAAGAGAGTATAGAGCTCTTCTTTAGTAAAATCAAGGCATTCCAAACATTTTTCCCTATAGAACAGTTGACTTTCTAGTCCAAGACTGTCAAAATCTTCCTCTACTCTTTTAAAGGTTGGGAATACAAATGGCCAAAACGCAAACAAAGTCCTTAGTCAAGCCTGATTCAAGCGTTGCGGTTCCTGCGGGCTATCGTGAGTTCTTTAATGAAATTAAAGAAAAAATTAGAAGTGCTCAGCTAAAAGCAGCTATTGCCGCCAGTCGAGAGCTGACTCAACTATACTGGGACCTAGGCAAAGACATTGTTGAAAAACAAGAGAAAGAAGGATGGGGTAGTAAAGTTTTAGAACGGGTGGCTAAGGACCTTCAAAATGAGTTCCCCGGAATAGAAGGATTCTCAAGAGCTAACATCTTTAGAATGAGAGCTTTTTATCTAGCTTATTCAAATTGTCTAACAGCTGTTAGACAATTGCATAATGATCCATTAGTACCCTTTTTTAACATACCTTGGGGTCACAATTTCGTCCTGTTAGACAAGCTAAAAAGCTTTGAAGAGAGATTGTGGTACGCCAAGAAAATTATTGAACACGGTTGGAGCCGAAGCATCCTCACGATTTGGATTGAAAATGATCTTTATCGTAGAGAAGGAAAAGCGATCACCAATTTCAAGACCACCTTACCAGCTCCGCAATCAGATTTAGCTCAGCAGACTCTCAAAGACCCTTACGTCTTTGATTTTCTCACGCTCCACAAGGAACATTTGGAGAAAGACTTGGAAGATGGGCTAGTCAACCATATTCAGAAATTTCTGATTGAATTGGGGCAGGGGTTTGCATTTATGGGTCGGCAGTATCTGCTGACTGTAAGCGGGCAGCCATTCTACATCGATTTGCTTTTCTACCACGTCAAGCTTCGCTCTTTTGTCGTTGTTGAGCTAAAAGCAAAAGCTTTCAAGCCAGAAGATGTGGGTCAGTTGAATTTCTATCTGTCTGCTGTTGATGATATGATCAAGCATCCGACTGATAACCCAACAATTGGGATTTTGCTCTGCAAAGACAGGGACAAAGTCATTGCTGAATACGCCTTCAGGGGCATTGATCGACCAATGGGGGTCGTGGAATATGAAACCATGCTTACCAAGGCCATACCAGAAGATTTGAAATCTAGCTTACCGACTGTGGAAGAAATTGAAGCTGAATTGTCTCCAAGCGTACCAGACAATATATCCAATTGATTAGTTAAAGCAGGACCGCTGTAGTTTGTCTAAATGCTCTAAAACAGCCTCTAATTCTAGAGGGGTGCAAAAAGTTTTAATATTGGTAAGTTCTTCCAAGAACATTCTCTTTGACCAAATATCCCCCTTATCCGAAGTAAGGAAGATTTTGCATCCTGTCTTGTAAGCAGAATCGAAATGGAGAACGTCTCTTCTATTTTCTGGTCCTTTTCCAATGATAGCCTCGACGTCAAGATAAAGAGAACTTCCCGCAAAATCTCCCCAAGTGATTTCTGTAAATTCTTTCCAAGCAGCATGACAATCTCTCCATTGAGCAGCCGATGGTTGTGCCAGCAAAAGGGGCTTTTTGGGACGATCTGGAGAGTCATAGGGGAATTGGTAAAATTTACACCACGTAAAAGCCTTCATTTTTGAAATGTCCGCACCTGTATCGCAATATATAGAGATGCAGAAAGAATCACTATCCATGTAAACCTCCATATTTTTAACGCTGGAGATTACCATAGAATGACAGTTAATCCAATACAGTTTTATATGCACCCCATGACGCACACGCGTAATAGGGAATGAATTATCTTTTCTTTGCCCAGTAAGCAAGCATTCCACGACGTGCAGCTTCCCTACTTTTATCTTTGCCTTCCTGTGTTTTTGCCCCTGTAGATAAGCCTCCATGCACTCGGCAACGGCCATTAATCGGTTCATCTGTTTTGGAGTCCACCACGACCTTAGCTTTGCAGGAATGACCATCTCGGCACTTGGCCCTGCATAAAGGCCGGTTCTTCTTCCATAAACTTTCGTTTTTCCAATGAGCCGAACGATCAACATCTAACATGTGATTGGAATAACTCCATGGCTCCCAAGGTTTATACTGCCATGATCTACCCATAATCAACCCCCCAATCTTCTGTGCAACAGTTAAATTGCAATGCAGTTGCAATAGTTGTTGCATTTTTCAAATCCAAATCCTCTATGTACAAACATTATTTGTTGCGCCATTGTTGCGTCACCTGTTGCATATTTCATGAGAATGTTGCGTGTTGCATTCTCTAGGGTGTGCAACATGCAACGCAGCGTTATTTTTTGATTTTTCCTTCAGCTTTTGCCTTCTTTATAACTCGACAAATGGTGGATTTATGCACATCAAGTTCTTTTGCAATATCGGCCTGTTTTACTCCTTCATTGTACATGTCTATTATGTCTTCATCGTTTCTATTTTCAATATCCCTACAACTCCAGATAAGCTTTGACTCATTAGAAGTGAGCGCCGCTTCAAATGGCTTAGCGTCATCTCCACCAAAGCTCCTGTTTTTTTCAAAATGAACCTCAAACTTGGCTCCATCTGATGGAGAATACTTTGGAGGGCGTCGCAGGTTAATTACAGTATCAAGAACATCTTCTTTTCTGCTTGTCCCTCTCTGCTGTCCTGCTTTGGCTGCGTGATGAACAAACAAAACTGACTTACCCATTCTCCGTAAGAATAAGGCCAATTCTTGTACAGGCAACCAACTTTCTGCGTCATTTTCTTTGCCCGATCTAGTCAAAGTAGAGAGATTGTCGAAAACAATTAAATCAAAATCGTCCATGTATTCAATAATATCGGCCTGACCTTCTGAAGTGCATAAATCTCTAATTCCAGCTTCCTGGAGATCAGGAGTAATAAGCCTAAAATATGCTGAATCCAATAGGTGTCTCTCAGAAGAACGTGAGATTTGAGCAAGCCGTTCTTGCATCGTACTTGATGGCATCTCACCATCTACATACAAGACTCTTTTTGGTTCGGATGCTTGCCAACCAAATATTGTTCCGCCTGTGGCAACTGCATAAGCTATTGATAAGGAAACATATGTTTTTCCAACCCCTCTTAAAGCATAAATCATGGTCAATCCCTGCTCTGGCAGCCATGGAGAAAGGAGCAATTTCTTTGGAGGTATTTCTAATGAAAGAAAAGTTTGAATATCGATTGGTTTCAAATGAGGCTTTCTCGAAAGCTGCTTCTTCGCGGCTTCGACACCAAAATTTATACGCAGGTCATTAAAATCAGTAAGCGGCATCTCTTCCTTGAATTTTTGGTCATCTGGAAATATTGGCAATATAACTTTACATTGATGCTTTTTGGCTGCCGCTAGAGCTTTTGTTTTACCAGGATTTCCTGAAGTATTGTGATCATCATCCGCAGCAATCACGATATGATGGCGCGGATAAAGTTTTTTTAGATTTCTCACCACTGGATCAATATTATGACAGTCAAAAGCGACAATAGTAGGCCATCCTGAAGCTTCGTAAACACTACTCCCTGTGGCATAACCTTCAGAAACATAAATGAGACTGTTAGCTTTGATTTCGCCTATTTGATGATAATTTCCCTGTTTTAATCCATAGATTATCTTTGTCCCATCTGCCCCAATATACTGAACACCACAAACCTCTCCTGTGCCATTGCAAATCGGTACAACCAAAACAGGATTGCCATAATCATCTTTGGAATATCTCACACCATGAGCCTTGACAGATTTTTTTATCAAATAAGCCTCATGATCAGGATGCGTGGAGGTAGGTGATGCTTGATCCCATAAAGTACGAGCATTTTCAGCTCGCTTTTTCTTATCTTCTTCGATCTTTAGTTCGATTTCTTTCTGTCGTCTTAACCATTCTTCGCGTATAGTCTGCAACTCGCTTTCACTGTAACTAGCACTCTTATGTTCCCAAGAACTGTATTTAAAGCTACTTCCGTCACTCCAGGAGCCGTATGCACAATTCAAATATGGGGTTCCTCGAATCGACACACCTTCAAAAGCGAAATACCACTCATCTTTTTCCCTCTTTTGATCCCTTGTAAACCGATGAAGTTCTCCATCTTTAACCATGGGACCCTGAAATGGAATTCCATCGTGGAGCATTTGAGAAAGGCATTCATTCTCAAGATCATTGAGTGTGTATCGACCATTACCTTTATCCATTCTTTTCTCCGCGATGCTTCTTGCCAGCTTCCCAATGATTCTTCAGATTGACCTGCAAATATTCGAGGAGTGCAATTTTGGGAACTATGCGTCGTCGTTTTGAAATCTGGACGAAAGGTAAAACACCACTTTTTAGAGCTTGTCGAACGGCATATTTCGTTCCAAACAAGCCAAAAATATACAAGTCATCAATGGTAAAAAAATGACGGTTCTTGAACTCTTGAAAGAGTTTGTCTATTATAAAATTTGATTTTGAATTCATGACATCACCTATTTTCAGAGCCTGTCATGCAGGAAGATAAATTCAGCATGCGTGAAACAAAGAAATTCTATTTCTTGAAATTCACTCAACGCTTTTGGTATCTTGGGGTTTAGAAAAGCAGCCCTAAAGCGAATTGCTTTTTTATGCCATGATTACCTCGTACGTATTCATGGCTTTTTGCTTTTCTATCCCTATCCATTTATCCCTCTTGCATGGCGCCTACTTGTTAATAATTGTTGCTTATTCTATCTAAAGCTATGCTGCTGAATAAAATTTCTGCATGTAAAGCTTTTTTATTTTTGAGCACCTTTATCATTTACCCTTCTACTTACTTTCAGAGATAAATGTCAGAAGTGCTTTCTCATCCAAAACGATGCGACGCCCTATTTTCCTGGCTACCTTGTCTCTGAATCCACCAAGATTTTTAAACAAAAGGTTCTTCAACATGTTTTCGGTAAGAAATGCATATTTCTCCACCGCCTGTTTCTTCGTGAGATACTGTTGGCTAAGTTCATTCATCAATCTTCTCCTTGTTATATTTACGGATTCTCTTGCCGGAGATTTCCTTAAAAAACCAAAACAAGCTTAAGATTGACAAAATAGAAAATTGAAAAAACTGTCGTTGATTGGCATCAAATTATGGGTCAAAAATACCACCATTTTTCTCGAAAGCTACTGCTATCCAATCATACACATAATCAACAACATAAAACTTAAGGGGGGACTGATATAGATCGATTAACGGGGACTCTAAAATTCTCTTTTTAGACCAATTTAATGATTTTAAGACTCGTGTTAGACAATGAATTGCGAATCGCAACTTAAGCACATTGATCGCATTCCCATTTTCCAAAAAAATATCAGGAATGTGAATAAGAGTATTGAAATCACCTTTGGGTATTTCCTCCAATGAGGGTCTTCCCTTTCTAGCATTGTTTGGTATAGGAAAAACCTTTGAAATCCAGTTCCAGATTGTCCTTGGATCGTGAAATCTATTGATTTCAAGCAAATGATATAGGGGATACTCCTTATCACAAAGATACTCAGACATGCTCTCTATGGTAGAAAGTTTATGCTTTTTCAAATACCAAGTGACTTGTGCTGCAGCTTGAACAGCAATTACATTCATTTGAGGACCAGAAAGACCAGTACGATCTCTTTCAAACCCAAGCAAATATGTATCTTGACAAATTGCAAAAGGCGCATCTTTCTCTAGAATCTGTTTGAGAAGACTGTAGCCATCATGACATTGAGTAATGACAAAAAGTTCGTCTGCATGCTTATCATACTCGCATAGAAAGTCTACAATGGTTTCCACGCTTGAATTGCGCTTAAGGGTTTTACTCTCCTTCAAATAATACATGTATCCAAAAAGCTTATTCCTTATATCCTCTTCATACTTTGCGATCCTTACTTCAAAATCCCTCTCATCTACAGGAGGAGTCATTTCTTCAGCTGAAGACGCTTGCATCTGTTTAAGAAGCGAGCTATATCTTCGATCTAAAATTTTATCTAAGCTGAATTTTTTGGTTTTAGTAGGCTTTGAGGAAACGCTAGAATCCTCCTGTTGGTCTAGTGGGTACCATCTAGTTTTAGGCATTTTCAACCTCCTTAAAAATTTGATTAGACATTTTAGCAACAGCGTCAATAGACCGTGATTCGACAAGGTGCGCATAACGTCGCGTCATGGACACGCTCCTATGACCCAATAGATGACCTATTTCTCCAAGAGATAAACCCTGAGCAAGCATTTCGGTGGCATAAGAATGTCTGCAATCATGCCCCCGAAAGTCTCTTAATTTGGCCCTTTTAATTGCTGTTCTGTATGCTCTACGCAGATCAAGGGGACGATTCTTGTCTTGAGAAGGAAAAAGATATCCAAGCGAAGTTTGACCTATTGCAAGCTGCCGAAGCAATTCCAATACAAATCCCAAGACAGGAACAGAACGCATATCGCCATTCTTGGATTCTCTGATGGTGATCTTTCCTTTATTCAAATCGACATCCGTCCAGCGTAAATGACGGATTTCATTGTAACGGCATCCAGTGGACAGTTGAAGAACTATAAAGGTGAGTAAGTAGGGGTTTTCGCTCTCTCTGCAAGCTTTTAGGAGAGCCTGCCTTTCTTCAGGGCTTAAGAAGCGTGTACGCTCACGAGATTCTTTTTCTCTGGAAATCTTTTTAACAGGGTTGCCTTCGATCCATTCCCATTGTTTCTCGCAAGTGCTTAAAACATGGCTAAGGGTAGCAAGATATCTGTTACAGGTGCTTCCGCTACGCACCACACCCTTTTCGGTGGGTTCAGTTAACAGTTTTTGCTTCTTTTCTGCGATTAATGATGGGCGGATGTCTTTAAGGAAGTAGTGTCCTAACTCCTTTTCCCACCATTGTAAATGACCTCTTTTAACGACTGAGACTGCCTGCTCTTTGGAATACCTTTGTACGGCCTCTTTAAAGATATACTTTCTTGATGCAGCGATAAGCTGGTTTTTGCCACAGCGCATCTCAGTTTCAGTTTTCTGAATCCAAAGCTTTGCATCGGTTTTTCGATTGAATGTAGCCGTCAGTCTCGGACCACCACCTTTAAGCTGTACTTCGGCATAAAATCTCTTGCTGCCATCGCTTAAATCTCTTTCTCTAATATGACCCATTTTGACTCCTTTTAACCCGCGAGGAGGATACATAGTCCTGAGGACGGCAGTATCTTCTCTCTTGAGAATTAGCTGTTTAAAAGGGAGTGCTTATGTAAAATCCGGAATATATCCGGAACAGACACTCCAAATTGACGCCTCAAAACAATTTTTGAAGCGCCCGTTTGGGTGATTTAAAGAAATCTAGAACTCCGGATATACTCCGGATTCTTTACGCCGGCAAGAACGTAAAGTATATGGCCAGAACTGGAATCGAACCAGCGACACAAGGATTTTCAGTCCTCTGCTCTACCGACTGAGCTATCTGGCCAGACGAAGTAGAAAAGATACGCTACTCGCTATTTTTTGCGCAATCATTTTTATTGGGTCTGTGCATTTCCTTTCGCAGCCGTCTCGCGAAGGTTGGTTTCATCGTCTCTATGGTCTGCCTGAAGACGTATCATGTCTTTCATCACAAAAACAGCTTCTGCTATTTGAAGACCTTCAACATCCACAGCTTGTGCTCCAGCCTTACTATTCAAAAAAGCTTGATACCCCTTATTCTGGCTAATCCTGACCTGGCTATTCTTCTTTAATTCAGGCAACATATTATCCCAGAAAGACTTTTTATGTTGTACCGTCGGCGCGTAATAACGCATATACCACGGCTTCAAGTTTGGCGTGACGTCGGACAAGTCGTCATCATATGATGAAGGAATCACATCAGGTTTAAGCGGGTAGTCTAAATGTTCTTCTCCCATCATCTCATGGGCAAACGGACTGGGAACGACGACGTCGGCTTTAACACCTTGGATCTGCGGTGTTTTCCCCGATACGGTATAATACTTTCCTACCGTCACTTTAAAGAATGTTGACGCTTTATCATCTGTCGCAGTCTGACTTTGAATAGTCCCCTTACCATACGTATGCTCATCCCCTACAATAATAGCCACACCATAATCTTGCAATGCTTGAGCGACAATCTCCGCCGCTGACGCTGTTGCTTTCGATGTCAAAACGATTAAGGGACCATCATAAGCTAACTTACCATCCATGTCGCGATAGAAATGCTCTTCACCATTAAAATATTTAGATACCACGACAACGCCATTTGTGATGAACAACCCGGCAACCTTTACGGCTTGAGATAAAAATCCCCCGCTATTCTCTCGCAAATCTAGGATTAAACCACGTAACTTCCCTTTTTGATCCAACTTTTTAATTGCATCACGCACATCATTTTCACTTGTCACATTATCCTTGTCGTTCTCATAAAAAGAGTCGAGCTTGATTAATCCAATAATTCCCCCATCAACCGGAATAGATTGCATCAAAGCGCGATCATCATTAACCGCAATCTCTTCTCTAACCAAAGATACATTGACAACTTTTTCTTCTTTTCCATCATTAGCAGGTCGTTTCAAAACAAGATTTATCTTTGATCCTTGTTTTCCTTGAAGCATCTCTGTAACTTTCTCTAAGGAAAGGCCTTGAAGGGCTGTACCATCAATACTGACCAAACGATCATGTTCTTTAATCTCACCATTTTTTGCTGCCGGACCATCCTTAACCATCTGCGAGATAACATAACCGTTCCTGGTTGATTGGATGACAATACCAATCCCCTGCATCTCCTTTTCTAACCTTAAGCGCATATCATATGCTTCAGCAGGGTTTAAAACAGTTGTATGAGCATCAAGACTACTCGCTAGCGCTTTTAATACATGCATTGTGAAGGCGTTTTCCTTCTCCGCATCACTCATGGCACTTCCGTTCTCGTTAAGAAAAAGGTATTGATTTTCATGATCTTTTGAACGTCTTTCAAACAGACGGATAGTCTGATCTTGTCGATCGATCACATACGGTCCTCCATAACGCTGCTTCTCTGTTGTAATAAATTGGGCCAACACCTGTTTTGTTCGTTGTGCAAGTTGACTTTCACTTTTTGCAAAAGGACGCTTTAAATCAGGATCGCTCCACTCATCTTCCGTTGGAGTCTGTTGTGAATTATCCTTCAGAAATAGTGGAGACAAATTCTCTTTCTCAAGAGTTCCACGAATCGTGCGAGCCCTCCCTATGGCTTTTTGAATAATGTCATTCAGCTGTTGATATTCAGGAAATTTTCCCTGCTGATATTGACTCATGAATTGCTCTACTTGAGAGTCTGTAAATGAAAAAAAAGGGTGAATTTCACTTTCCAACAAATAAACCCTATCAGGATCAAATTGGTCGACATAGACGTTAAAAGATTTTTTCAAGATAGACGCTGTCATTTCTTTTTTGTCATAATGCTGACTGAAAATCTGTTTCATAATTGTATTAACATCTTCAGTCTTTAACAACTGACTATCTGCCACGCATGAATTAAAAACAAAAATAAAACAAAAACATGTACTGACAAACAAACGAAACTGATTGATAACGCGCATTTTTCCTCCGGTTCAAAACGTAAAATTTTCTTTTTACTCGCTTGCTATAGATAAAAGCAACACTCCTTTTTAATGACTCACCTTACGCACGCTTATTTTTTTTAAATAATTTATCTACAAATAAAAAAATTATCTTTTTCCACAAATAACTTGATAAAACCTCTGCTTTAAA
>Ga0194043_1001560_pt1 | contig 12849 bp, 10 predicted proteins | sample JunL4415m_MetaG_FD_161274 | JGI IMG/M metagenome (GOLD analysis project Ga0194043, IMG submission 161274) | Anoxic zone freshwater microbial communities from boreal shield lake in IISD Experimental Lakes Area, Ontario, Canada - Jun2016-L442-15m | ecosystem: Environmental > Aquatic > Freshwater >...
AGTCAGAGGAGGGCAGAGTATTTATAACGGGATTAGGGGTAGTGGGGGTAGTAGCGCGGAAGATAATGGAGATTATACACTTGATCCAAACTTAGATTATAGCAACACGCAAGGTCCTGAAGACTACACATTAGATCCAAACTTAGACTACACGCAAAATCCAACAGTAGACTTAGGAGCTGATCTACCGCAGGATGATTATACATTCGATCCTAATTTAGACTACGTAGACTACGTAAACTACGGGGATAACACAGAAGCATACTAGTTATGGCAGGAATACCTCTCTTCACAACGCAAGTAGGAACTGATGTTAAACCGTGGAACATTCCGGTCGAACCTCTTAATCCTACGCGCCAATATGCTATGGGTGCAGCTACTGCTAAAGATGTACCTTCCCCGGCTCTGGCTGTTGCTCAGGGTATTCAAGGGGCAGTAGAGACTTATGATAAGAATACACAGATTGAGGAAGCCAATCGTAGTCGGCAGCTACTTAACCAGAGTGCTGCTATCGACTTGGCTAATAAGCAGCAACTAAACCCGGCGCAGCTAGAGGCGGAGCAGCTTAAGATACAGGCTGAGAAAGACAAGTATGCTGAGGAGATTAGGCTTAACCAGAAGAAGCAAGAACTATTTAGAATACTGCAAGGAGACGATCCGAAAGCTAAAGGGGATGCAATACGTAATGGTCAATTTGTAGATATACTCTCTAAAGACCCTAAGCTAGAAGAGACAGCTATAGCTATAGCTAGATCAACTGGGGACTTTTCTGACGAGGAAGCACAAGTATTCTTTCACGGTAAAGCCCGTTCCGATCAAAATAGCTTACGCGAACGCACTGGCACAGCTAACCAAGCTAAGTATGAAGGAGTAGCTACTGCCTTAGACGGTAGCATACTAGCTGGAAAATTTAGGATAAAGGGGTATGACCCTGATTTTACAATAGAAGATTTAACAAACTTAGTCCCATACCCAGCTGGGCAGTTGACAATAGACCCTAATACACATAAGGCAGCTAAAGACGTTAATGGTGGCTTGCTTATAAGTGATGCTTTACCATCTGCGGACATAGCAGGACAGACTGATTGGCTTAATCCACGCACAGGTACAACAGTTAGGCTGGATAAAACAGGTTCTACTGACCATATTAAACTACTTAATAGTTTTAACACGTCGAAAGGAGCATATGCTGGGGGCGGTGGATATGAAAGGACTACTCCTGCTGATAAGCGTAGTATATATGAGAATTACGCTAGTAGTCGGGGCGGACAGCCTGTACAACCACAGGCAGGGCAGGCTACAGGTGCTCAGCAGCAGCAAGCTCAGCAACCAGCTCCACCTCCTGCTGGAACACAGCCTACACCTCCACCTACTCCTGTTAGCCCACTAAGCTCAGTAGCTAAAGACTACTCACAGGGAATATCTACCGATACTGCTGCACGTCCACCACAGATCAGAGATTTAAAGACGTTAGTTAACTCAACTGGAAAGGGACCTATAGTAGATAAAGAACAAGCAGAGATACAAATACCCACAGTGTTGATCGGATCTGAAGCAGCGAAGACTTTTATTGATAATCCAGATAATAAACGATTACTTAACACGTTATTAGATACTGCTTACTATAAACCACATCTAACGCTGTTTGATGATGAACGAAGTAAGCAGCATGCAGCAGCCAGAGAAGATTATCTGCGTAATCTAATAACTGCCGAATACTACGAGAAGATAAAAGATCCAGTGCAGAGGCAGGCTCTCGAAGAAGCTAGGGCTGAGTATCAGGTTAGATATGACAACAGATACACAGTAGGGAGCACTAGAGACTTACCAGAAGCTGGAACCTTGTTTGGTCCTTCTAACGGGCCTCTTGGTATTGAGGATGTAGAGATAGCAAATCTGGATCCCATTGCAGGCTTATTCGGTAAGAAGCAACCAGTAGCAAGCACTGCTGAATACTATTACCTTACCAGGCTTCCAGCCATGCGCCAACGCTGGCAGGCAATAGGTAACGCCATACGTGATGAGGTAGAAGAGGGTAAGAAAGCAAGAGCACGGCAAGAACTGTCTGCCTCTAGAGGAGCAAAAGCTGTAAGTTCACCTCAGCCAGTAGGCAAAGCTTCTGCTGACAATGGACTAGAAGCACTCAGGAGGCAGTAATGGGAACCCCTGCTGAAGAACTTACCGATCCTGAAGTTCAACAAGACACCCCTAAAATGGCAGAACTTAAACGTAATAAGTTCGTGCTAGATCCTATCTTAGCAGAAGCAGTTAATTCAGTAGAAAGTAACTTTAACTCCAGAGCTGTTAGCAAGGCTAAGCCCGAGGGGGCTATAGGAGACATGCAAGTTATGCCGGATAACTTGCGTAGACTTGCTCCTCGTGGGTCTGATTGGTTTGATCCGAAGGTTAATATCCCTATCGGAATGGAAATGCTTAACGATGAGCTTATACGATATAAGGGAGACGTTAAGCTTGCACTAGCAGCTTATAACTGGGGGGCTAAGAATCTTAACTATAATCTAAACTACGCACGTAAGCAGGGAGCTAAAGCAGACTATAATACTCTGCTTGCGCTAGACCATGTTCCAGTCGAAACTAGAGGCTATGTAACGAAAGTATTAGAGACGTACGATAAGCTACAAGGCAGTCGTAAGCAGAGCAGGCCAGAAGGGGAGAGCTTCTTTGAGCAAGGAAGTGTTAGACAGTTTCAGACAGATGCTGCCGACCTTCTTACTAAGGACGGCTTTGATAGACTAGACATACCTAATCAATTAAGAGAACTAGATAAGTTATATAAATCAAGAAAGTGGGACCAAGAGGTAGGGCCTTTACTTCAGCGCACTACAGAAGCTATGTGGGGCGATACTCCTGCTGAGAATAGGGGAGAAATTCTAGGAAGAGTAGATAATCATCTAGCTTTAGTTGCTGGTGATGACGATAAAACAATAGACTCTTCGGCAATTAGCAGTGCTAGAAATTTCAAGACCATGCTCCAGGAGCAGGGTGAGAATCCATACCTCTATGGGGACACTATCGACAAGGCATTTTCCCAGAAAGCTGAAATTGAAAAGTATAATAAAGCTGGAGTAGTCGGCACAGCTTTAGGGTTCATAGGGGCTACTGCAAAAGAAACAGCTGGTAAAGCAATACAAAGTGCAGGAAGATTCGTCGGTGGTGCTGCCGATTTATATGGAGCAGAAGAAACTGCTAAGATGGCGCGCACCTGGGGAGAGGACTTAGTTAAGGACTATAACCCATATATCTATGACCTTAACCCGGATGGAACCGCTAAGATAGGGGAAGACGGAAGACCCGTTAAACGATGGGCGGGGTTAGGTGCTGAAGTAGTAGGTAATTTGGTTCCACAGGTAGCAGCATTTAAAGGGCTTGGGATGCTAGCTGGCGCTGCGTTTTCTAACCCTGTTACAGCGGCGGCAGCTACTTTATTAGGTGGTATAGCGTTAGTTGCTACACAAAATGCAGGAGATGCCTACGAGCTGCATACCTCTGTTATCCCTGGAGATAGAGAGGGCGGATTAGCAGCGGCGTATAATACTTTAGATGAATCTGCTGGGCAGGGAGTAGCGGATTTAGTAATGGCTGGAACTGGTGCGTGGTGGGCTAGATCTTTATCTGGTTTATCCCGCAGTAGATTTATTGCAACTAATGTAGCTAAGCAAGCAGCAGCCGGGTATGCGTCTACTAGACTACAGCTAGAAGGAGTAGGAAGCGCTGTAGAGAAAAGTACTGGTGGGTTGTATAAGCGTAACCCCCAAGAAGAATCTACAATGAGCAATATCGGTGCTATTGTAGGGGGTGTATTTGGTGCAGTCGAAGGGCGAAACCACGTTCCTACTGCTGCTCCTGCCACTAAGCCTACAGCGCCTGCTACCCCAGCAGTAGATACTGAAGGCTACTCCCCTAACACAAATGTAAGGCGACCACCTATTCCTAGTGTAAAGCCTACGGACTCCAAAGTAGTACCTAAGCCTGTAATTACTAAGCCTGTTAGACCTAAGACTATAGAAGAGATGACAGACTTAGGAGAGGCTCTTAAGCTGTTTAATAGCACTTCTAGGGGAACTATGATTGTGGACAATATGGAGCCACATGAAGTTCCTCCTAGTGCGCTAGAGCACTACCAGTTGGAAGCCTCTCCAATGCCCGGGGGAAAGACACTACTTAGTAGAAAAACATCCTGGGAAAGAGGGGATATACCTAAAGACATAACGCAGCTAGACGGGCTTATAGATGGGCTTACAAACGAGATAGTATCAAGCCCTAACCCTAATGACCAGAGAGTTCTAGAGTCTCAGCTACAGTCTGCCGCTGTACAACGAAAAGGTCTTAGATATACTAAGGAAGTAGCAGAAAGTAGTCTTAGGATTAGTAATGAAAAGCAGAGGCTAGAAAAGCAGCTAGCAGAAACTCAGAAAACACTAGACCGCACTAAGGCTACAGATCGTAGAGAGCCATTACAGCAGGAGATTAGCTCTATACAGGGAGAGCTTCAGAAAATTAATGACTTCATGCAGACTCCAGAAGGGAGGCCAGTAGCTGTCGAAGCTGCTATTGCAGAAGCTAAGTCTAAGCTAGAGATGCTTAACGATCCACTCTATAGAAATAACACTGCGGCTAAAGAGGACCATCTAGGTAACTTACTACATGAGCGTGATAGGCTAGTAAATGCTGAAGGAGTAAAGACCACTACTGAGGATGTATCCATTCCATTAGAAGACGGTAAGCGTTTAGTATCCCTCAACAACAAATGGTACGTAATTAAGAAGAAGGGACTTAATACAGAAGTCCCAGAAGGTGCACATAATATACACGATGCTTTGTATGGCTTACGGAAGAAAACGACTGTTACGTTTGCGGAGCCTAAGCAGAAAGTAAGTGGGCTAGATGCAGATATAGCTAAGCTTAGGGCCACGGGCAAGACTAAAGGTAAGCTAAGCAGAATCAAAGATGAAGCGCTTATCAGTGATGCTAACCTTACTCCAGAACAAAGACGTAATAATTTTATTCTGGATGACCTAGAAAAAATGGAAAGTGCTGCTATAAAGAGAGAAGATCTAATCTATAGCGGCCCTCCTGGTCCAGACGATGGCACCCAATCCTCCACCTTCACCTCAGCCGGTAGAGTCCGTATCGATCCACTATCCAGCGAAGGCGAACCCTTTAAGTCTCACCACGAAATAAACCGCGAGATGACGCATATCTTACAGCAGGGAATACAAAGAGGTAACGTTAAAGCAGGGGATCTAGGTAACTATAATCCTAAGTTTCAGTCGGCTTTAGTTAAGTATGATGCGGATATGCTTACACGTCTGCATGAAATACTGCACGCCAAGGACGATCAGTTTGGAGTCAGTAAGATAGCTGCGCAGATACCAGAGGGTAGTAAAGGTAAGCTGCATGAAGAACTTAGCACTTTAGGTAAAGGCGGTTCGGCTCATCCAGATAAACCGCACGCCTACAATATGCGTGAAGGTGCAGCAGAAGGTATGCTTAGCTGGATGATAGATCCAAACTACACTGAGCAACGCTTCCCTGAGTTTATGAAGCAGTTTAAAGCAAATGTTTCTGAAGAAAATCAGATAGCAATGCGCAACCTCGGCGATGATATTAGACGCTGGGCAGATGCTCCTGCGATTCAGCAGGTAATGGGGCACATTGTAGGCTCTAAAGAAGCAATACGACAAAATATCCCTGAGCACATAAAGAGCTACATTAGTGGAGCAAGGCGCTTCTTCTCTGATGCACCAGACCCTACTAAAGAGTTTAAGACGTTTAATGTTAGCGGAGTAGATAAGTTTACAGAAGATTGGCTTAATCCTAATACAGTGTTTGATAAAGCAGTAGGGAAACTAGAAGCTGCAAGAGGGGAGAAACTTCTTCCGCATGATGACCCACGAGTTTTAATGAGCCTACTGCTTGGAGCTAACAGTAAGACTAATAAGATACTAACAGAGGGTATTCCTGACCCTATAAAGAGAGTTGGCTACTTAACCAAGGCTAACTTTAGTGACTTTCGTAAGTTTCTTAAGAAAGACACTACAGAGAACATGCTTAATGAAGCTCGAATGTTTAATGCTATCATGGTAGCAGAGCACACTATTGAGCTTCATGGTCAGCGAGATGCTAATATAGCACTACAGGCTGAAGGACTTCCTAAGATTCGTGAGATGCTTAAGGATGTTGGTCCGCTTTCTGGTATCGCCGGAAGCTCTAACATTGAAGCTAAGGGTATGACTGAGATGGAAGTAGCCCAGCGTGTTAGAAGAGAAGTAGCTAAAATGTCTCCTGATGTTCAGTTGCGTTCAAGGCAGTGGGCTAAACACTTTCGCGAAATAGGGGACGGCGCACTCAACTATGGCATAGCAAAAGGAGTTGTAGATCCTAATGTTAATAGAGATGAGATGTATGTTACTATGATGAGAGAGCTGTCTGATGAGCAGTTAGACGGTGTGCTGACTCATGGGACTAAAGCTATCTACGCTAAAGAAGGCAGTAGTGCCCCTATTAAAGACCCGACTTTATCCCTATTTAAAACAGCAACTAGGATTATTCGTATAGCAGATAGAAATGAAGCTACGTTAGCTTTCACTGATTTACTAGACCTGAATAGAAAGTGGTATGGCCCACAATCAGGAGTAGCTGACATTGGGTTTGAGATTAGCGCTCAGCAAGCGTTTGGAGACAAGACAGTAACTAAGGTATTTGACCAAGGCAAAGCTAGATACTACAAGCTTAACGAACATATTAGAGGTCCACTAGAAGGGTTTAAAGACTTAGCTGAAGATGGCGTAATGATGGATGTCTTCAGTGCTCCTGGTAAGCTGCTTAAAGCGTCTATGGGAGTATCCCCAGTCTTTGCTATCAATAACTACAGGCGAGATATAATGGATAGGCTTATCCTATCAGACACTCCTCTTATAGATAAGCTGGCTACTACGTTTGATGTTACCAAGAAAGTGCTGACAAATAAGCTGTATAGTGACGTAGATACCATTAACTATCAGCTATTAGGCGGTGATCAGGGTGGGCACTATCCACGTAATGAACTGGACTACATGCGCTCTATGCGTAACTTAATGAATGAAGTATCTGCTGATAAGAACAGCGTACTTTTTCTGCCAACTAAGATAGGGAGTAAATATGTAGACATAGTTCAGCAGGGAGAGATTGCCGGTAGAGTAGCAGAATATAAAGCCCAGTTTAAAAGAGCTAAGACAAAGTTAGGGTATGGCGACGTAGACGCGCACCTATACGCAGCGTATAAGGCCGTGGATTTAATGCCCTTTGCTGTAATAGGACATAATATGCGGCAGTTTGAAAAGATAGTTCCATACACTAATGCACGCTTACAAGGATTCCGTAAACTAATTAGAGCTGCTAAAGAGAATCCAGGGGGCTTAGCACTCACCTCCGTAGTGTATGGAGCTATTCCAGTTCTCCTTATGCGTAAGTGGAATGAGGCACATGGATATGGGGATGCTTATGAAAAGCAGCCAGACTATGCAAAGGATATGTCTTTTATTCTTTATGCTGGGCCTAACACTAACGTAGTAATACCTAAGCCTTTCTCTGGGATGATGGTTACTTCTGCTGTAGATAGGCTGTATAGCTATCATAACGGAAACAAGGATGCTTTTAATGGCTTTGCTGGTATGCTAGCAGCACAGACTCTACCTTTAGGCGCAGAGTCTATTCCTATTCTTTTTAGACCTACTATAGAAGCTCTGCTTAACACAGACACTTTTAGAAAGAAGAATGTACAGCCTATATGGGACGTAAATAAGTCTTTAGGCGAACGTAAACCAGGTAAAGGTGAGTCTCGCTTCGGGCAATGGGTTCAAAAGGCTGCTGAGATGATGGGCTTAGGAGATAACTGGGCAGCTAAGAGACTACTAGCTGCTAGGTCTGTTGATCATCAAATGAAAGGATACTTCGGGTCATCGGCGACAGTATTCCTTTCAGCTACAGATTACGGTAGGGGAGACGGGGGTAGGCCGTTAAGCTGGAATACTGTTACTGGGATCACTAAGGAAGTTCCTGTTTATGGCACTAAAGATGTTGAAGAGGTAATGAGCTTTGCTACTAACCATGGTATAAGCACGCAGAATAAATACTTACGCTACTTACAAGATTCTATTAATAGATACTTTGATGCTGATGGGGCAGGGGCTAAGAAACAAGCCTATGAGCGGGTTTACACTATGGCGCAGCAGCTTAACGAGAGCATTAAAAAGAATGGCGTTAATGCATTTGGGCAGGTTAAGAAGTACTAGAGCTTATACGTCCTTCTAGCGTATTCTGCAATCAGCAGTGCGTCTGCAATGCTGTGATTTACTTTGATGCTAGGAAACAGCTGAGACGCTTTAGTCTTCGTAATATTCTTGTCACCCTTACTTAAGCACCCCAACGCCTTTTGCCACTTAGCAGGGCTTACTAGTTCCCACTGCCAGCCAGTAGCATACATACATGCTTCCAAGAACCCTACTCCTCTTCCGAAAGTGTACGCGCTTGTTACGCCCATTTGTGGAGAAGAGTGTACATTCTCTAGTAAAGCATACGTCTCACCCGAGTAATACCCAATGTCTATAAACAAATCAAACGTATCTTTCTGCGTTTCAGGAAGTTTATGAGCTACAGCAAGGCTGCCATCTATAATCCCAATGCCCCCATTCTTCCCAGGATCAATCCCTATGAAACGCATTGTCTGACTCCTTTTAGGTCTAGCACACTTCCGTGCATGTAGCGCACAGCTAGCAGGTCCTTATTAGCGGCTTTGATTATGCTACATGCTTTAATACGTAGTTCATCTTCAGAGCCTTCCATATCTAACCAGTGAAGGCACCACAGCAGAGAGAACTCCGTTTTACAGTCTGAGAATAGCCAACACTTAGCAGAGTCTCGAATTGGCTTAAATGGCTGTCTTAGGTCTAAGATAGCCCGTTCAATAATGGAGGCTAGTAGTGCTTTACAGGGGTCATACCTACAGTAATCTAAGTTTAACGCTGTAAACATACTAGCCTCCTTACTTGTCACCTAGCACTTCTTACCTTTCTTCCCCTTCATCTCTCCCTTCTCTTCCTTCATTTCCATCTTCACTGCCTTCTTCGGGGCTGCCTTCTTCTTTGCTGCTGCCATTTTCTTCTCCTCCAAGTATGTATTGCATCATATCACTACAGTCATCATTACCAACTCTAGTTAGCCGGGCTACTGTAGACCCTTTGTGTTTATAGTAAAACACCCAACCAAACATCCTAACGAAGCTATAATACACATTAGCCCTATTGAATAGGAGCATATCACCCTTAGCTATGTTATTCATCAAATCTAAGAAGTATAAGTCTATACGCTTCCTATCCCAACCTCTATCCTCGAAGAACTCCCGCATCTGATAAGCTCTATCGTGCCAGGTGCAGCAGTCCCTGAAAGGGTCATCTGGTCCAGTCTGGAAGATTCCGGCGCCACACAACGAATCATAGTCTGCTAGAAGCTGAGGTGGTCTATCAGCCGCAGGCGTCCACCAGATGCGTCCTTCACTATCTACTGTGACTTGCCCCTCTTCTAAGCTCTTACTAAACAGTTCCACTTGGAGCCTCCATAGTAGTAGACGACTCACTGGTATTAAAAGTTACGTTACTTCCACACTCTGCTATTATGGTTATATTACCGGCTACAAACTTAAACGCCCATAGGCGGATAGGCTTAATTACAGGCTCGCCTGTAGGTGTATCAGTGGAAACTACTTGTGTTTCTCCTGCATCTGTGACGTAAGCCACCTGCTCCGATACACTCTGATCTCTGATACATGAATGTTGATCGTTACAGAACCACATATCCCCATTATGAGCACATGTCATGGTAGTCGGAAGCTGTGCTACTGCTGTAGGTTGCGGTGTTGGCTTTTCTACTGTATACGTATCTCCATCTCCTCCACCTCCGCATCCAATAAGAGCACTTACTGCTAAAGCTGCTACTGTATGTCTCATTATTTTACTCTCTTTATGTGTTACTAAACCGTGATAACTTAGTTATACTCGTAGTCTGTATGTGGGTGAGAAGGATCGGGAAGCCTGTAGGCTAGGAGTAGCTTAACCTGGCGCATTGTGTAGTCCCTGGGTATGCTTATTAAAGCTCCACAGCAGTGGCATGTGAAGCTGTAGTCTAGTCTTTTGACCTCAAGCAGCAGTCTGTCTGTAGCAAGGCATAATGGGCACTGTAGGGCGTTGTATGCTCTATCTCTTATCGCCATTTCCTTTTCCTTACTGTTGGTGTAAGCTCAACTTCAGCCATTGGTGGGTTTCTCATGTAGTCGAAGTATACTTCTGCGGCTTCTTCCCCAATCCACTTCTTCAGCATAGCACCTTGTGGATCCTTTAGTCTGTACATTCCTCTGTTGTGCCCTGCTCCGAGGGCATTTCTACCCATCAGCCCCTTAATGCCTATAGTCCACGTGCTATCAGGCTTAACGTTGCTTTTGATGCCTACAGCTTCAAATCGTTTCCAGACTTTCATATCTAGTAGGTAGTTAGAGCAATGATCTACGCAGTCTAGAACTAATGGAATATGCTCCGCCCTAAATGCAGTCTGGCACCAAGAGCAATACTTTGTATTACCATGTACGTAGTAAGACATACTTGGTAGGTTATAGTATGCCGAACATGCTTCTCCTACTATTCCTACGTCTGGGGCGTTAAAGAGGGACACCATGCCTGTAATCTTATTAGGAGTAATATGGTCGTCATCTTCTATTATCAATACAAGGTAGCCCTTAACAGCCTTTAATCCTCGACGCATGTTACCTAAGAAGCTTTGCAGCCCAGTAACTAACGGCTCACCTTCAGCCGGTCTTACTATCTCCTGACCCATTGTACACTTAACAGGCTCTCTTGAATCATTGGCTACTATCCACTGCACCTTACCAGGGTAGGCTGCTAGCGCAGGCTTCATCCACTTCTCTGTTAAGCTGAAGAGATGCTGCCTGTTATTGGTGGGGGTAATTATAGTAATCAACGAACTTCTCCGCACTTCTTAGACTCTTCAAACACTGCTGCTAATGACATTCTGCTCTGTGCATAATGACTACCCCAACCATACATACGCTGCATTGCTCCTCGTCTAGCATCACAAGCAGCATACCGTTTACAAACCCATTCAAAACCAACGTGCGAGTAGTGATACATAACCAAGTCTATTGGATGATCTATTGCTACGTCTCCAACAGGCCCGCACTGATGACAGCCTGGCTTGTAGTTAATCTCTGTAAGGGCACTAGGCTTAAATAGGCAAGCCTTCATATACCCAGGAGAGTTACAACCAGTCTTAACTTGCTTATAATCCGCAACGTATTCGTAACTAAACATGGAGTAAGCTTGAGAGGGGATTAAGACTGTAGCACCTGTAGTTTCCAGGCAGCCAAATAAGTCAGGGTGGTATAGTAGCTCGTCGGCGTCTCCCACGATCACCCAATCTGCATCACTTCCTTTCCAAGCATTATTCTTAATACGTAAGTACTCACCATCATCTAATGAACCTGGCTGCCCAAAAGGAGTAACTACTACACGTGGATCTTTAGCTGCTATCTCTAGGGTGCTATCGGTGCTGTAGTTGTCATAGAGGAAGATGTTACGTGCGTAGTGATAGTTATCGAGATACCACGGTAAGCGTTCTTGTTCGTTCCACATTATCGCGTAGCAGTCTATGTTCATTCCTTTCCCTCTAGTATATTCATCTCTTCTGGATGCCTAGTTAGCATAGCGTCAAAGTAAGCTGCATCTACAAAATACATCGGTGCAGATCTAACTGCTGGTCCTCTGCAGTTTACTACTGCATTAACAAAAAACTCATCCTCTACATAGCCTACAAGCTTATCGTCTATTGTAAATAGACCATACACTAAAGCTATAGGAACCCGCATTATGCTTCTTTCCTCACTGCGACCACATAATCCTTTTGTAGGACTGTATGATTAGGTGTTTCAGCTAAGAACTTATCTATTCCAAGATGCGGGCAGTTATTATTGAATGGCCCGTTATATCCTTTAGGTAACCAATTGTAGTCATCGAAGATCATAATGCCACCTACCTTAAGCAGCGGCCATGACATTACGCTGTCATTATATACGGACTGCATCCTGTGATCCCCGTCAATGAATATGCAATCATACTCGTTAGCATGTAACTGTGGCAGCACATTACGGCTGTAGTCACATCTAAACTCACATCTTCTATCTCTTAAGTAAGAATACAGATTCTGTCTAATAGTAGTCTCCTGATCTTCTGCGATGTAATCCTCATAGCCTGGAATAGGATAAGGTGTACACGGGTCGATAGTTATTACTACTGATTCAGGCCAGTTCTTCAGGAGATACTCTGTGCTTCTTCCCTCGAACGTGCCTATCTCTAGGAACAAGCAGTAACCGCCCTTAAGATGCGAAAGATGCCTATCAAAGATGTCTGTATTAAAGTCACACGTAGTAAACTTACCCACTTATCCTCCTATCGAACCACATTAGAGTGTTAGCAAACCAAGGTAGAGTAGAAGCCTTACGCAGCTTCAAAGAAGTATCTATGTCAAACTCAAACCCGCGCTTAGTCATCTGCTCTATGATGTAGTCGTTAGTCCGGCAGTTAACGTGCCCTACGCCTGCTTGTCCTGGGACTGCCCAGCTTAGTAGGAGCGTATCTTGAGCAAAGAGTGCTATGTTGTCTAATAGCTGCTGCTCATGCTGACGTGGGACGTGTTCCCCTAGTTCGAGCGATAGCGTAAACTCATACTTAAGTATAAAAGGTAACGGTTTACCTAGATCTACTTCTTTAATACCTTCTATAACAG
>Ga0194043_1001565_pt1 | contig 12809 bp, 10 predicted proteins | sample JunL4415m_MetaG_FD_161274 | JGI IMG/M metagenome (GOLD analysis project Ga0194043, IMG submission 161274) | Anoxic zone freshwater microbial communities from boreal shield lake in IISD Experimental Lakes Area, Ontario, Canada - Jun2016-L442-15m | ecosystem: Environmental > Aquatic > Freshwater >...
CCGAGTTGCGTAGCGGACGCGAATCTGATCCTGATCGAATACCTGATCCTCCTCGAAAGCACTCAGCAAATCTGAGAATGGCTTGATCGTGAGACCCGTCTGCCGAACAGTCTCAGCCAGCGCTCTGAAAACAGGATGCGTTGAACTGCCTGCGAAGCACGCTTCAAGGTGCTGCCGCCAATGGGCTAAGCCTCTGGCTGCCTCGGAGGGAGATGGCGACTCATCAGCCAAGTCATCGCTCCACCTGGCAAACGCATAGACATTCGTGAGATGCTGCCGCAACCGCTTCGGCACCAACCGAGTGGCAACCGTAAAATTTTCGTAGTGCCTCGCCACCCCTCGGCAAAATGCCTCAGATTCAGCCAGAGTCGCCCCCCCGGGCAAAGCCGATACTTGACACGCCGTGGGATCTCTCTGCCCAGCGAGAGCCTTTCTATCTTGAGAATGACGGGCCACAGCTATGCACCAGAATGCTATATGAAAGATTGAGACCGATCACGATTCACTCGGTCACCGTGCATGTTACGAACAATCCATTCCGATGTCAGCATATCAGGCCCACCACTTCAACGGGTGCAGGTTTCAAACGCATTGACTCCGGAACGGCATTAGCCTCCTCGCGCCAGCTTTTTCTCTGCTCTGATTCTGCGGTGATGCCGCTCTCAGAAGGATCGAAAAACCAAATGCTCGGCGAGCTTTCGCCAGTTCTGTCGCGAGCATCTGTGCCCATGCCTATCACGGCCTACCACGCCCCCCCCGTGCCACGGTTCGTTGCGTTCCCACGTCTTACAAGAACAAGAAGCCCGAGTCGCAGCCGAAGTGAAATCCGTTCGGCGACAAAAAACCTGATTTCCGTTAGGATGCCCTAGGCTCATACGCAACACATACTCACACTGGAACTCTGCAATGAAGATCCTGCTTGCCGGTCCACGAGGATTTTGTGCTGGCGTGAATATGGCGATCGAGACACTCGAAATGGCGATCCGTCTCTACGGTACGCCCATCTATGTGTTTCACGAAATTGTTCACAATAAGCACGTTGTGGAACGGTTTGTACGGAAAGGCGCCATATTTGTAGACACCGTTGAAGAGGTGCCACAGGGGGCCGTGCTCCTCTTTTCGGCACACGGAGTGGCACCCCAGGTGCGTCTCATGGCAGCCCAGCGGCAGCTTCGGGCCATCGATGCCACCTGTCCACTGGTGACAAAAGTGCATCTGGAGGCGATCAAGTATGCCAAGGCTGGCTACCGCATCGTGTTGATCGGTCACGAGGGACACGACGAGGTGATCGGTACGATGGGACAGGCTCCAGACGCCTTCACGCTGGTTGACAACACCGAAGAAGTAGACTCCCTCACATTCCACTTCACCGATAAGTTGGCGTACCTGACCCAAACGACTCTCTCGGTCGACGACGCCTCGCGGATCATCGCCCGGCTCAAAGAGCGATTTCCACACATTGTCGGCCCGCCCAAAGACGACATTTGCTACGCTACACAAAACCGTCAGGAGGCAGTGCGATTGCTCTCGGCCGACGCCGATCTGGTAATCGTGCTGGGTAGCCGCAACAGTTCCAATAGCCAACGACTGGCTGAACTGGCCTGCGAACGAGGCATCCCGTCACATTTAATTGATGGGGCAGGGGAGATCGATCCGGCCTGGTTTACCGGCGACGAAACGGTTGTCATCACGGCGGGTGCAAGCGCCCCCGAGAGCGTGGTGCAAGACTGCGTCGAATGGCTGAAGTCCCGCTACAACGCCACCGTCGAAGATCGCACCATCCGCGAAGAGGACGTCTACTTTCCGCTTCCAAAAGAACTCCGCGCTACTGCCGCCGCAGTGCAACTGCCGATGGCATAACGAATCGCAGCAATGCCGCGTGCGCAGACGCAGAAGCCCGTTGTTAATGCTGGAGCTTCTTGTAGCGGAAGCGGTGCGGTTCGTCTGCGTCGATACCCAACCGCTCGTGTCGCTGACGCTGGTACGTTTCGAAGTTGCCCTCACAGACGTGGACGTAACCGTCTCCCTCAAACGCAATGATGTGCGTCGCGAGGCGATCCAGAAACCAGCGATCGTGCGTGATCACAACAACGCAGCCCGCGAAGTTCGCAATACCTTCTTCCAGCGAACGCAGCGTGTCGATATCAAGATCGTTCGTCGGCTCATCGAGGAGCAGCAGGTTGGAACCGCGTCGCAACAACTTGGCAAGGTGCACACGGTTTCGCTCGCCGCCAGAGAGCGTGCCAACTTTTTTCTGCTGATCGGGGCCTTGGAAATTAAATTTAGCCACGTAGCTTCGAGCGTTGACCGTGCGCTTGCCTAATTCGATCGTGTCGTGCCCACCTGAGATTTCCTCAAACACTGTTTTGTTTGGGTCGAGGGCATCGCGGTTTTGATCGACATAGCCGATATCCACCGTGGCTCCAATTTTGATCGTGCCGGTGTCGGGCTTTTCCTGACCAACCAGCATTCGAAAGAGCGTTGTTTTTCCGGCACCGTTGGGGCCGATGATGCCAACAATGCCCCCAGGGGGCAGTCGAAATGAAAAATTCTCGATGAGCGCCTTGTCGCCAAAGGCCTTGCTCACGCCCTCCGCCTCCACAACCAGATCGCCCAAAGCCCGCCCGGCTGGAATCGACATTTCAATATCGTCCTCGCGGGCCGCAGATTGCTCCGCAGACAATTTCTCAAAAGAGGTCACGCGAGCCTTGCTTTTGGCCTGCCTCGCCTTGGGCGACATCCGGATCCACTCCAGTTCGCGGTCGAGCGTCTTCTGACGAACGCTAGCCGCTTTCTCCTCTTCTGCGAGGCGGGCCCGCTTCTGCTCCAGCCACGACGAGTAATTCCCCTCCCAAGGAATGCCACGCCCGCGGTCAATTTCCAGAATCCACTTAGCAACATTGTCGAGAAAGTAGCGGTCGTGCGTGACGGCCACCACGGTGCCGGCATACTCCGCCAGATGCCGCTCCAGCCACGCTACGCTCTCAGCATCGAGGTGGTTTGTAGGTTCGTCAAGGAGGAGCAAGTCTGGTTTTTCGAGCAAGAGTTTGCACAGCGCGATGCGCCTTCGCTCGCCGCCAGAAAGATTTGTCACGGCCCACTCGCCGGGAGGCAAGTTCATTGCATCCATCGCAATTTCCACCTGCCGATCGATATCCCAAGCGTTTTGCGCTTCGATCTGGTCTTGCACAGCAGCCTGCTCGGTAAGCAGCTTGTCCATCTCGGCAGGCTCCATCGGCTCTCCTAGCCGAGCGTTAATCTGCTCAAAACGCGTCAGGATTTTTCGCGTCGAGGCAACGGCATCTTGCACGTTTTCAAACACGGTCTTGCTAGGATCCAGTTGTGGCTCCTGCGAGAGATAGCCTGCGGTGAAACCTTCAGCGAGCCGGGTCGTGCCCTCAAATTCAATGTCGAGGCCCGCCATGATTTTCATGAGCGTACTCTTGCCTGAGCCATTGCGCCCTAGCAGACCAATCTTTGCACCGGGATAGAACGCAACGTTGATGTTCTTGAGAATTTCCCGCTGACCGAACTTTTTATTGAGATCAGAGATCTGAAAAATGAAGGCTGGACCCATCGGACGGCACGGTGCTCCTTGAACTTGGCTGTTGCTGCGGAAACGTAGCTGCGGTGATACAAAAAGACTCTCGGACAGATGCTGGTGTATCCTAGCGGATGGAGCCACCGTTCTACGAGGGCTCGTTGCGGGTGACGGGGCGATCCACTATTATTTCAATCTGTGGCGACCGGTCTGAAGAAGGAGATAGCATCATGGCTGCTTACGAAAACCCCGACATGCTCGTTTCGTGCGAGTGGGTGGCTGCGCACCTCGGCGATCCGGCAGTGCGGATTGTGGAATCCAATGAGGATAGGGCCCTCTATACCCAAGGCCACATCCGTGGCGCCATTGAAATCGACTGGCAGGTCGATCTGCAAAACCAAGTCTGCCGCGACTATATCGACCGCGCAGGTTTTGAAAAGCTGTGCCAAGCCAACGGCATCTCCCCCGATACAACCGTTGTTTTTTACGGCGACAAGAACAACTGGTGGGCGTGCTACGCTCTCTGGGTTTTCAAGCTCTACGGCCACAAAGACTGCCGAGTCATGAACGGTGGCCGCAAGCGATGGCAACTCGACGGTCGCGAATGGTCTACCGACCGCGTGAATTCGCTTCATACGCAGTACACAGCCCCCGAACAAGATGGATCCATTCGAGCAATGCGAGACGAAGTGCTGCGGCACCAACGCACATCCAAACTGCTGGTGGATGTGCGTTCTCCGGAGGAATACTCGGGGGCTCGCCTGCACATGCCCGACTACCCCAACGAAGGTGCCCTGCGGGGTGGACATATACCCGGGGCAGTGAACGTGCCGTGGGCCCTTTCCTGCAACGAAGACGGCACGTTCAAGAGCGCAAAGGAACTCGAGAAGCTCTATCTAAAAGACACGAAGCTGAAACGACGATCGCCTACTATTGCGTATTGTCGCATCGGTGAGCGATCCAGCCTGACATGGTTTGTGCTCAAGTACTTGCTCGGTTTTAGCAATGTAAAAAACTACGACGGATCGTGGATGGAGTGGGGCAATTGCGTTGCGGTGCCGATCGTGCAAGGCAATGCCCCAGCCGGCGGCAATGCGCCCGCCGCTCCTGCCGACTTGTTGACACCGCTCGCATGAACAGCGTTCACAGCCGACTCGACGCAATCATCGGCGAATATGCCGAGTTGGACGGCCGTGAAAAGTTGGAACTGCTGCTCGACTTTGCCAGCCGCCTGCCGCCACTGTCCGCTGAGTATCAGGCTCGTAAAGCAAACGAGGATCGGCGGGTGCATGAGTGCCAAACCCCTGTTTTTCTGTGGCTTGAAACGCAGAACAATGCCTCTCGGCTGATTGCCGAGGTGGCTCCCGAGGCCCCCACAGTGAAGGGATTTGTGGCGATTCTGGCGGAGGCCATCGAGGGGCGGCCGCCGGAAGAAGTGCTCATGCTGCCGGATGACATTCTCGAGCGAATGGGGCTTGCTGAGGTGCTTGGGATCCTCCGCGCGCGAGGCCTCCGGGCAATCGTTGGGCATGTCAAGCGAAGTGTTGTACGCGGGATGACGGGCGAATTGGCTTAAGAAAGGAATGGATAAGCATGACTGCACGAATCATCGCTGGCATTGATCTGGGTGGGACGGCAATCAATTACACATTTCTAGATGAACGGGGCCAGTTTCTCATCGGAGATCTCTGCGAATACCCAGCCCACAGCGTTGAGGGGCCCGAGGTATGCCTTGGTCAGATCGCCGATGGACTGGCCATGGCGGCAGACCGTGCCGGCGTTCAACTCTCCAACACCATTGCCGCAGGGCTCGACACGCCAGGCCCTGCAAGTGCCACAGGCGTGCTAAGCCGTCGTGGCTCCACAAATTTTGTGCACCCACAGTGGGCGGGCTACGACATCCGCGCTGGCTTAGAGCAAAAGCTTGGCCTGCCGGTAACCTATTTGAACGACGGCAATGCCGCGGCGCTGTGGGGTCACGTGTCGATTTTTGGCTCTGAGAATCAGTCCACGAGCATCTCGGCAATCATTGGCACTGGCCTCGGCGGCGGTGTCATTGTAAACGGCCGCGTGGTGGTTGGCAGCAATGGATTTGGTGGCGAACTCGGGCACGTGCTCATTCCATACACTGCCATTCGGGGCATCGAGGGGCTTGTACCGCACTGTAATTGTGGTCGGACTGGGGATTTGGAGTCGCTCTGCTCACTCACGGCAATCAGGCAGTCGCTGCTGCCTTATTTCCTCGCGCGGTATCCAAAGCACCCCCTCGCCGTCGGTGACATTGCCCAGGCCGCCAAGCAAGTGCGAAGACTGGCAGAGCAGGGCGATGCCATGTGCCTAGATATTTTTAGAGTACAGGCGCACGCCATGGGCCTCTTCTTCGATGAGATGGTCAACGTATTCGATCCTGATGCATTGGTAGTTGGTGGCGGCGCCGTTGAAACATCTGCCGATTTCCAGCGATGGTTTTTGGATCAAATCCGCATTGCAATGCCCAGCCAGCGAGAAGAACAGGTCGGGATTGCGATCCGCGTTATGCCCAACGGCGACACCGCCGGAGCCCGCGGCGCGGCCCTCGACGCCGTGCGACTCGTGCGAACCCGCACGCTCTAAACAAGTGCGATTCCGAAGTGCCTCGCACTGCGCCCGCTATGCCACGCGATCCAAAATTGGTAACACGGGGAAACCGTTTGGCAGCACCTCCGGCGGGAGGGCGGCGGGCTGTTTCGAGACCTCGTCAACCGCGGCAAGTGGGGATCGCGGTGGCCCCAGGAGCATCAGCCTAGCGGTGCCGAGCAAGCCACGCAGGGATCCAAACGTGGCTTCGACCGCAGCGGGCTCATAGCCACAGTGCACCATGCAGTCTTGACATTTCGCATTCCCGCTGGCCCGACCGTACGCCTTCCAGTCGGTGCCCTCAATCAATTCGCGAAACGTTTTGACATATCCTTCATCGAGCAGATAGCACGGCCGCTGCCAACCAAAAAGGTTGTATGTCGGCGTGCCCCACGGACGGCATTCCAGATCCCACGCACCTTTTAGAAATTCGAGAAATACAGGCGACTGATTAAATTTCCATCGCTTCGGTGCCTGGTCCAGAATGCGACGAAAGAGCGACTGACTCCGGTGCCGAGGCAGGAAATGGCTCTGGTCTGGCGCTTTGGCGTAGGAGTACCCTGGGGAGATCATCATTCCCTCCACGCCAAGCCCCATCACCTCATCAAAGAACTGCCGGTATCGAGCAGGGTCGGTATCCGCAAACAAAGTGGAATTGGTTGTGACGCGGAACCCCGCTTTTCTCGCGGCACGGATCGCGGAGACGGCCACGTCAAAAACACCCTCACGGCAGACAGCCGCGTCGTGCTCTTCCCGGGGCCCATCAAGGTGAACGGAAAACGCCAGGTATTGCGACGGGGTAAAATGCGGCAGCATCTCCTCTAATTTGAGGGCATTGGTGCAGAGGTAGAGATATTTCTTGCGGGCCACGATTCCAGCTACGATCTGCTCGATCTGCGGATGCAAGAGCGGCTCACCTCCTGGAATTGAGACCATCGGTGCGCCGCATTCGTCCACGGCATGAAAACACTGCTCGGGAGTCAGGTGCGACCGCAGTACCTCTGTGGGATGCTGAATCTTACCACAGCCACCGCACGCCAGATTACAACGAAAAAGCGGCTCGAGCATGAGCACAAGCGGGTAATGGTTGTTGCCTCGCAGGCGTTGCACGGCCACGTGCCGCAGCACGGCGATCATTTGTCCAATAGGCACGCTCATGCAACTCGCTCCCTCGAAAGGCCATGTGAATCCATGGCGTTGTGCGACAAACACCACCGCGCCAAGGCCATCAGTGGAAAATAAATTGGATAGTAGTGGTAGCGGAGATAGAAAACTTTTGGAAATCCCGTGCCCGTAAATTCCTTCTCCTGCCATGCTCCACTGGACGACTGCCTGCCAACGAGCCACTGCACGCCTCGCCTGGCTTCGCAGGTGTCGTGCCGGCCTGCAGCCACCAAGCCGGCAACGGCCCATGCTGTTTGCGAGGCTGTCGGCGTGCCGCATCCGGCTAACTTTCGATCGGCATAGCTTTCTGGTGTTTCGCCCCAGCCACCGCAAGGCTGTTGATGGCTGGCCAGCCAGTCAGCGCCAGTGCGGATCGCTGGATCGTCGGCGGCCACACCCACTAACCGCAGGCCTTCAATCGACTGCCATGTGCCGTAGATATAGTTGACGCCCCAGCGGCCATACCACGACCCATCGGCCTCCTGCTCGCGGCGAAGATAGGCAATCGCGCGATCCACCGAAGGATGGCCGATTCGCAGACCAATCTTTCCAAATGCCTCCAGCACCCTCCCAGCCAGGTCAGGCGAACTGGGATCGATCATCGCGTTGTGGTCGGCAAACGGCACCTTGCAGAGCAGTTCACAATTGTTGTCGCGATCAAACGCAGCCCAGCCACCATCCGAATTCTGGAGAGCCTCCAGCCACGCTTGAGCCCTCACGATCGCAGAGGCGACACGCTCCACTCGCATGCGACTGGCCACCGCCACTTCCGAAAGAACTACGCTGTGTCGATCTCCCTCGCAATCCATGGCCTCCGACTCCCGCCACGTGGCCAGTGCAATGATCACCATCGCTGTGTCGTCTACGTCGGGATAGAAACGGTTGGCATATTCAAAACACCAGCCTGAAGGCGTGGCCTGCCCGGCACGATGCGCCCAATCGCCAGTGGTGCGAACCTCGCGATCGAGCAACCAATCAACCGCCGCAGCGAGGGCCGCGGCCCCGTTGCCGGACTCTGAATCACTGCGGTGAACCAGACGATCTGACAAGGCCCGCGAAGCACAGCGGGCATCGGCCAGACTCCGCAGCGTGATAGCTGTATCCCACACCGGTGAACGGCAAGGCTCAATCCGCGTGGAACCGTCTGGCTCTCGCTCGATGAGTCGCTGGAGTTGACGCCAACATTCTTGAACCTCGGGCGACGCATCGTCGCAACCCATTGCCCGCAGAGCCACAATGCTCCAGACAATCGGTGGAAAAATCGCCCCCAGTCCGTCGCTGCCATCAAACCGTTTCAGCATCCACTGACGGCATTGAGCCACGGCACGACTCCGCAACGGCCTGAAGCCGATCGCATCGCAGGCCTTCATCACCCGATCGACGCCGCGAAAAAATATCGCCCAGCCACTATGGCCGCCAACAGATGCCTGCGGGGCATGACGACCCCGCCACGAAAAAAGCTCGGAAATGCCCTGCTGAGGATCAACCTGACGCACAGGCTGAAATGCCCAAATGAGCGAGAGCGGCACAATCATTGTGCGAGACCAGGCAGATACCCGGTGGAGATTGACGGGAAACCAATCCGGCAGCAGCACCATTTCAGGAGGCACCGCTGGGCATGCCGAATACGGCATCTGCCCAAGAAGTGCCAGATAAAACCGTGTAAAGCTATTGGCAGCCCACGGCCCACCCGCCTGTTGAATTGCCATCCGCGCTCGTACAAGCGGTTCGGCATCTGCCTCATGCCCAGTGAGCTTGAGCGCAAGGTAGGCCTTGACACTGGCACTGATGTCAACCGGTCCACCCGGATGAATCGCCCAACCGCCGCCCGGCAGTTGCTGCTTGAGAATACGCTGTGCCGCGCCAGCTACTTCTATCGCGTCGAGCTTGCCTGCCCACGCCAGAATCAGCAAATATTCGCTTTCCAAGATCGAGTCGCCTTCCAGCGGCCCCCGCCAGTGACCGTCGGCTGATTGTCGCTGCAGCAGCCAATCGCTCGTCAGACCGATGGCATCCACAACAGGGCCCATGCGATCGTTGCGACTGTATGATTCTCGCGCCAACGAGGGCCGCGCACTATTCGCCCCCTTCACGATTCGACTGCCAGTTATTTCGGCCTCAATGGATCCAGTTGCAACTGTTCCGCGTGAGGATCCTGTATAGCTCATAAGGGGCATCCATGCTCCAAGCCAGTCTTGAGACAAGAACCCAGCCTTGGGGTTCCAAAGCGGGTGGTCACCCGAAAGCCAGCGGCGACTCCAATAGCCAACGGTGGCTCAATCAAAGTCTGCGAAGAATAGAGAAAGCCGGGGATACCGACAAGTGGGCCCCAACGAGCAGCGGCCCCAAAATGCCGTCTCTGAAACATTTGATCCCACCCAAAAAATGCCGCTCCATCACGCCGGGGGTCTGGGTTGACTCTAACGCGCCGATGGGCTTGCCCTCTGCGCCTTCCCTTGCAAAATGCGACTCACCTACGAAGCCTCTCCAACCGTTGGCAGCGAAACCACCACGTGTGTTCCATGGCCTAACCGGGATTCCAGCACAACATCTCCTCCGCTGCACTCCACAAATCTCCACGCCTTGGAGAGCCCCAGTCCAGCTCCTCGGCCAGCCTCCCGACCACTAAAAAAAGGGTCAAACGCGCGACGCATCGTGGCTGCGTCCATACCCCTACCATTATCCACCACGCTGATCTCGCACAACCCGCTATCCGCTTGGCATGGACAAGCAGCCAACGCCACTCGGCCCCCGTCTTCAACGGCTTCCAGAGCATTGACGGCAATGGCGCGAACTGCTTCCTCAATCTGGGCCCGATCCACGAAAGCGTTGATCGGGGTAGGGGGCGGACTGTACTCCAAACGCACTCCACGGCCTGCTGCCAACGCTCGAATGGACTCCACCACAGCCCCGACCAGACTACAGATATCTACAGACGCACGCTGGGGCCGAGGTGGCCTCGCGAAGAGCATTAACCCGCCGATCATGTCGCGAGCCCGAAAAGACTGATCCACAATGGTGGCCAAACGCTTCCGGCGTTCCGGATCCTTTTCCTCGAGCAACAGCGACTGCGCACGGGTGGCAATGTTTGCCAGTGGATTGTTAATTTCATGGCCAGCCCCATAGGCCAACTCCCGCATGGACTCGAGCCGAGCCTTAGCCACGGCCTCGTCAAAGCGGGAGGCCTCCATCTGCTGACGAGCGGCTATGCCAATAGCCTCTCCTAACACCAGCGATTCAAGCGGTGGCTCCGAAGAGACCGTCGCCACCGGCGACCCGCCTGGCATTCCATAGAGATCTTGAATCGCACCTGACCCATGCAAAGCACCTGCCTTGAGGCCAGCTAGCCACTCCTGCCCGCGTTGCCGCCGCACGGCAGATAGATCATCGCCGCCAAGCTTGACCGCATGCGATGCCTGCGACGTAAAGGCCTCCCAGACCAGCGAACTCACAGCCACATGATCCGCAGGCGGCCGCCCTCCGATCAGAAGCGATTCGGCCAGCCTTGCAATGGCAGCAGCGGTGGGATCAGCATGCCGATCCAAATCTCGGCCAGCACGCAGAGAAACCAGTCCGCTTGCATCCAAACCCTGGCCCACATCCAGACGACCAAACGCGTCCTGCGTCGGGATACTGCGATGCCTTGCGACGCTCTTGGAAACTGTGCGTTGTTCGTGATCGGCCAGCCAAACCGCGACAGCCGGATCATCTCCAGCCAGCAGCCACCAGCGATCAAGACCCGCGAGCACGGCCCGCGTCAGGCCCAAACAGGCCCGACGCGGAACCGGCAACGCGATAGCGGCAGACTCTCCCCAACTCACAAAGAGCCAGGCAGCTGTCAATTGATCGAGACCAGAATGCTCATTTTCCAAAACGTTCATTCTGCATATTCAACACATCGACTCAACACATTAGGAACCAGCGGCAACCGATTCAATGTCCAGCAAACCGCAGATTCGATCCACGAGCATCTCTGCTTCGAAGGGCTTCTGCAAAAATTCGTTTGCGCCAGAAGCCTTTAGGTCTTCGATCTTGTCCGGCTCGCACATGCCAGAAATGCAGATGATTCGCACTTCGTCCATGGTTGAATCGCTCCGTACCCTCTGGCACACTTCCTTGCCGTTAATATCAGGCAGCATGACATCCAGCACGATCAGATCCGGACGGTAGTCCTTCACCATCATGCCGGCATCAAAGCCGTTATTAACGCTGCGCGTCTCGAAGCGGCCGTCCCGCTCAAGCACGTCGGTGATCAGTTCGACCAGATCGGCGTCGTCGTCAACGACTAGAATTTTCCGGCGACCGCTCTCGAGCGCATCGGTCGGAATACCGTTGTCCCGCATGAACGTAAACAGTTGATCGCGGGGAATCCGGCGAAATCGACTACCGGGAACCCTGAAGCCCTTTAACTGCCCAGAGTCAAAACAGCGAATAATCGTCTGCTGACTTACCTTGCAAATTTTGGCGGCTTCGCCAGTCGTGTAAACAGTCTTCTGCATCTGCCTTACCACCTTCTCGCTAGCTGAAAGCAGCTAGTCAAAACGGCATTTGAGGCGATCCTCATCCACGAGGCTACCCCGAACACCTAGGCCTCCTTGTTGCCATCAAACACACCGTCGTTTCGTTTGCTGGCGTTCCACACCAGCGAACAGAATCGGGCAAAACCAGCCCATTTTCCGCAAACAACAAGCGGGGGGGGCAGCGAAAGGAATCAGCTTCCTTCAATCGTCACCCTGCTTGCCATCCTTGCCCGATGTCCAACTCTACAGCCATTTTGCGCATTGAGTCAATATCGATGCATTCGACGCAAACTCTTTTCACACAACAACTTCCGCAATGCCCCCGAATCCGCCAGAATTTTTCTTTCCATCCGCATGGCGTGCGGAGAGCGTTCTGCACACCCGAGCCAGAAGCCGAAGTAAAATCCGGACCGCATCACGTGTCGCGATGCGTTTTTTCTTCGGTTTACGCGTCGGGCTTCTCCTACTAAAGCGATGGCCGCCGTGCAGTCGCCACGCGAAACTACGCCAAGGGCACACTCGTGCGTGCAGGCCACACGCCCGGGAAAGGCACAACGATTTCAAGAAGTTCAACCGCCGGCTTGCCATTCAGCGAAATTTCAGCGACCCGGCCAAACGTACGAATGCTCCCGGCAGCCACCGTTCCTCGCCGGCTAAAAAGGGATACGAGGTGCGGGCCTAGCGTCGCCTCTAGGAGGCTGACGCGATGCACCTCTCGGAGCAGGCCGGCATCGATGAGAATTCGCCCCAACGGAATCTGTGCCTCGCGAATGGCGGCTGCAGTAAGGTCGTCCACGTTCTGTAAATCAATACGCACAACCCCATGCTGGAGCGGGTTGGCATCAGGACCCACCAAGAGAATCTCCCGGGCATACCATGCGGCCGCCGAACCGTTTGGCTGCTTGGAGTCGGCCGCCGAACCGTTTGCTAATTGCACCAACTGCAGTCTCACGGGTGTGCCGTGAAAC
>Ga0194043_1001569_pt1 | contig 12792 bp, 13 predicted proteins | sample JunL4415m_MetaG_FD_161274 | JGI IMG/M metagenome (GOLD analysis project Ga0194043, IMG submission 161274) | Anoxic zone freshwater microbial communities from boreal shield lake in IISD Experimental Lakes Area, Ontario, Canada - Jun2016-L442-15m | ecosystem: Environmental > Aquatic > Freshwater >...
GTTGTCAGCGACCCTCGTCTGGTGGGCATGTCTTTTGTGACGAGCAAATCTTTGATGCCGATGGGGACGCCATCCAAGCCAGAAAGCGGTGCGCCCGCGTTGTAGCGTTGCTCAGAGGCGCGGGCTGCGCTGAGCGCCAGCTCTGGGTTTAGGTGACAAAAAGCATTGAGACTTTCGAAATCAGGGATGGCTTCTAGAACCGCCTTGGTCGCTTCAACTGGCGAGAGCGTTCGGGCGCGGTAGGCTTGGGCGAGTTCGATTGCAGTTGCGCTAAGAGGGTTCACGGTTGTTGCCTTGATATCGATATCCGGAGGGAACTAGACAGAACGGTTTGCATTCTGCAAACCATCGTATTACAGAACCTCGCCCAGTCAAACCGCTATTTTTTGCAAGTATTTTGAGCTCAACAAATCCCGGAACTACTTTTTGTTACTTTGCCAGGTAAGTCACTGCAGGCAGTTTGGCAAAATGGGCGTCAAAAGTCAGTAATTCGGCGCCGCAATGTTGTGCGGTGGCGTAAACGATCGCGTCAGCGGTTGCCAGTTTAAATTTCCGATGACATTCTGCTGCTAACAATGCAATGCTAGTTTCAAGTGGTGCCACAATGCATTTTTGCGTGTAGGCGATCACAGAATCCGCACGATCTTCGCCGAGTTCTCTCGTCAGCCACTTTGATAACTCAAGTTGTACGATTGTTGGGACAATACAAAAATCTTTTGTAGGGAATTTGTTACCGATTTTTTTTACGTGCTGACTATCAGTTAGCCATTCAATCCATGCAGAAGTGTCGACAACCCACAGTTGCTTGGATGCCATCAGAAACGATCCTTACGGTCTCTGTACTTGTCGATATTCGCGCCTTTTGCGATACCTCGAAGTTGATTGAGCTCGGGTACGGGCATCACGAGTAGCCCATCACCTTTAGGAAGAAACACAAACTCTTGCCCTGCAGACCAGTGCATAGTTTCTCTGATCTCTTTTGGAATAGAGATTTGGAACTTGCTCGATAGCGTGGCGGTGTTAGACATTTCTGGTCATTTATTGATCGATATGATGTTGGTAAGAATATAGATGTTTTCAAAAGAAGTCAATGTGCTTTCCCACTACAGGTTGGTAAATAGCGTCGGATGACTTTCCACGCAGCAGGGGTCGCAAGTTCGAAGCCTGTTCATTGGCCCCCTGGTGGGCCGGCAGTTCAGACAAGGTTGAAGTTTGGTACGATTCATGCTGCGCCCAGCATGACGGCTACTCAAGTAAGAGGTGAATAGGCGCCCGAAACTAAAAAAAATAATTTACAGCCCCTAGTCAACTCGTGATCATGACCCATCCTCTATCAAGTCAATCTCCCAATCCGTGGAGTTTTTTGCCCTTTGCGCTGACGATATTTACGAGCGCGTTTTTGTTGTTTCAGGTCCAGCCCTTGCTGAGCAAACAAATCCTGCCATGGTTTGGCGGCAGCCCAGCCGTTTGGACGACGGCCATGCTGTTTTTTCAAAGCCTGTTGTGCTTGGGCTATCTGTATGCCCACGCTTTGGCCTCCTTGCCCTCGCGAAAAATGCAGGCGCGTATCCATGTAGTCTTGTTGGTGCTGGCGGCCTTGTTGGCTGCCAAGGTGCTGCCCGGAGCAGAACTTCGGCCTGCTTCACCTGATTCACCTGTTTTTCAGGTGCTGCTGATTTTGGGGGCTAGTGTGGGGTTGCCGTACTTCTGTTTGGCGACCACCGGGCCTTTGGTTCAGCACTGGTTCACCAGCACGGCACACTCCTCCTCAGTTTTCCGTTTGTATGCTTTGTCTAATGTGGGTTCGTTCTTGGCTCTTTTGTCTTTTCCGTATGTGCTGGAGCCTTGGCTCGAGCAGCAGGAAATGGGGCGTCTTTGGACCGCTGGTTTTTGGCTGTTTGCCTTGCTTTGTTTGCCGGTGGCTTTGGGTGCGTGGCAAAATAATTCACCCGTCGGTACAGCCCACTCTGATGCGGCAACTGGTGTGCCAGCCGTGCAAGGGGACGCGGCTAGCGTGTTGAAGCCTTCGTTAGCCCAACGTCTGTCGTGGGTGGCGTTGCCGGCCTTAGCCTCATTGTTTTTTATTGCGACCACTGATCAGATCAGCCACGATGTGGCACCCGAGCCTGGGCTTTGGGTGGCGACGCTGGGCTTGTATTTGGTCACTTTCATCCTGACCTTTGATCACCCTCGGTGGTATCGCCCCAAGTTGTTTGCGTTTCTCACGCTGGTTTTGTTGTTAGCGTCTTCTGGGTTGAGCGACATTCCACGTTGGCTTGGTATTCAATGGGAGTACGGCGTCAATGAAGTGCGTTGGTCGCATTACGCGTTGTTGTTTGTGGTGTGCATGTTGTGCCATGGTGAGTTATATCGCCGCAGGCCGGTGGATACGCGTCGCTTGACCGAGTTTTACCTGTGCATTTCGGTTGGGGGGGCGTTCGGGGGCTTGTTCGTCACCCTCGTGGCCACCCAATTCTTTGACGATTATTTCGAGTGGTTGATGGCGTTGGTTTTGGTGGCCTTGCTGGCGTGCCATGTGTTGTTTAGCTTTGGGGGGCAAGCTCCTGATTGTGTGCGTCAGGCGGCGGGTGCTTTGACGGCAGTGGTCATGGTGGCTTTGTTGTTTATCATGGAAAACTCATGGTCCTGGCGTGATGTCCACAAGGGCGACCATACCGAAGTTTTACTCGACCGAGTCCGCAATTTTTATGGCACTGTGGCGGTGAAAGAGAAACGGTTTGACTCAGAGCCTGAGCGCAATGACCGAGTTTTTTTCAGCGGTAATGTGACTCATGGTCAGCAGTTTCTGTCTGAGGCGCTTCGTCATGTGCCGACGACTTACTATGCGCGAGACAGTGGTATCGGCGAGACTTTGCAGTGGGCGATGAGCCAAAAATCATCGCTTTCGGTTGCGCTGATTGGTTTGGGTGCTGGCACCTTGGCTAACTACGCACGCCCAGCCGATGCCTATGACTTTTATGAAATCAACCCTGCGGCCGTGCAGATTGCGCAGCAGTGGTTTGATAACTTATCGACGTGTAAAGCAGGTGAGCAGAATATGTTGTTGGGTGATGCGAGGCTGCAGATGGAGCAGTTGCCCAAAGACAAGTTGTACGACGTGATTGTGTTAGATGCTTTCACAGGCGGATCAGTGCCTATCCATTTGTTGACACGTGAGGCGTTTCAGATTTATCGCGATCACCTGAAACCGGATGGTCACATCGCGATCAACATCACCAACGCTTATTTGAATCTTTACCCTATTGTGAAGGCTCAAGCCGAGGTGTTGGGAATGGCTCACCGCCACAAATATCAGAATGTAGATGCGGTGCGTAACGTAAGAAGGAACCTGCATTTCATCATGACGCATGACCAAGCCTATCTGAAGGCGTACCCCTCGGTCAATCGCGAAATTCGAGACGATCAGGGCCGTGTGCTCAGACACGAGCCTGTCGATCAACCGGGGTTGAGATTGTGGACGGACCAGTTCAGTAGCATTGCGCCGATTGTGCGGTGACCGGAGTGTTCGGTGGATAAGTTCGGCCGCGATAGACTTGGGCGAGTTCAATTACAGTTGCCCTAAGAGGGTCCAAGGTAGTTGCCTTGATGTCGATATCGTATTTGGTCTAGACTAATTGAAATCGCCTAATATGGCAAAAATCTTTCATACATCCATCATCACTAAAAACAAGCGAGTCAAAATGACATTGCCAAAGACGTTTCCAATGCTTGGGATCATTGCAGCTGCTTTTATACTTTTATCGCCGACGAGCCATGCTCAGGATAAATGGCCGACGCAAGCGATTACTTTTGTTGTGCCCTACCCACCGGGTGGGCCTACAGATGTCATGGCCAGATTGTTATCGGTTCCGATGAGTACCAAGCTTGGTGTTACGGTGGTTGTCGAGAACAAAAGTGGGGCAAGTGGCAATATCGGTACCGCTCAGGTTGCAAGAGCTAAGCCCGATGGTTATACGATTTTGCTAGCGGCAAGCGGCAACATGACTATCAATAAAGTGATCTTCAAGGATCTCGCCTACGATCCTGTGAAAGATTTTGCACCCATTACGCAGATTTCGAAATTTCCGCTGGTGCTTGAAGTGAGGGCAGATTCACCGATCAAAACACTGCAAGAATTTATTGAGTATGCAAAGGCAAATCCCAATAAAGTCACCTTTGGCTCAGCGGGTAACGGTTCGCCACAACATTTAGGGCCAGAATTACTTAAAAAAGTCACTGGGATATCTATGCAGCATGTTCCCTACAAAGGGGCTGGGCCTGCGGCCAATGATTTGCTTGGCGGCCAGATTTTTAGCATGTGCGACATTACCGCTGGCTCAATGAAATACATTCAAGCGGGCTTATTGCGCCCCCTAGCGGTCACAACTGCAACGCGCTCACCCGCCTTGCCCGACGTGCCCACCATGGATGAAGCGGGTGTCAAAGGTTTTGATTACTTTGCTTGGCACGGAATTTCTGCGCCAGCCAAAACGCCGGTTGCCATCATCGATAGATACAACAAAACGCTTCTTGAAATTTTCAATGATCCCGATTTTAGAAAAAAATGGGAAGGTATCGGAAGCGAAATCGTTGCCGGAACCCCCCAACAATTCGCGGATCTGATTAACTCAGAAGCAATCCGATTAGGTGCCCTAGTCAAGGACTTGAATATTCAGTTGGACTAAGCCCATGAACTATCTATTACGATTATTCAGAGCAGAGATTCGCGCAATTCTTGGATTAATTCGAGGGCATAAGGTCGAGTCCGTGCTGCTCACCGTGCCGGTTTGCGTGCTGTTGGCAGTTCTGAATCCTTTTACTGAAAAAACCATCGTCTTGGCTGCGGATAATGTCGGGTCAAGTTGGTACGCGATGGCGCAAAAGAGTGAAAAACATTTAAAAGACTTGGATGTTAAATATCAAATCCAGACCTCTGATGGCACCATTAAAAACGCTGAATTATTAGCAGTCCCAAGCGGCCCTGTGAATGCGGCGTTCTTAATACCAGGCGCTCTTGATCCAGCCATCAATAAAAAATTCTACTCTCTGGGTAGCCTAGATTATGAGCCAATATGGATTTTTTATAATCATAAAAAACTTGGGCGAATCGATACGCTAAACGATTTGGCAAATCACAAGATTGGTGTCGGCCCCTTAAAAAGCGGTCGTTATGCGTTGACCCGAAAATTGTTTTCGCTAAATAAGGTCGAACTCGACAATCATCCGAACTTCAGTTCAGATTCGTTGGCTAATCAAATAGCGGATATGTACAGCGGCACGCTTGACGGCCTGATCTTTATTGGCGAGGCCTTTGATAAAAACGTATCGAAGTTGTTGCACGAGCCAGATTTTTCGATCTTCGAGTTCACAGATATTGCGGCATACGAAAAAAATATTTCGTATTTGGATGTCGTAAAAATCCCAGCGAGCTCGATTGATATTATCAACAAGTTGCCTGCAAAAGACATTTCACTCATCGCGATTACTACCACGCTTGCGGTTCGCAAAGACATGCACCCTGGCCTGCAGCTTGCGTTATTGCTCTCAGCAAAAGAAGTCGACCGAAACTCGCAGTCGCTATTCTTTTCCAAGCGCAATGAGTTTCCTGCTTATGTTGATCCTCAAATTGAACTCAGCCCTGTTGCGAAACACTATTACGATTTAGGCCCACCCGCGGCGATGCGTTATGTGCCTTTTTGGCTTGCTATTTTCATCGATCGCTTTTTGGTGTTGCTAGTCATGGCGTTTACCGTGGTGTATCCATTGGCGGCCTACAATTTTGGGGCGCAAACATATCATAGAAATCAAGTCTACGCGCATCATTACAGCGAACTCATTGACATCGAAAAGGAGCTCGGTGTGGCCTCGATCTCTAAGAGCTTGCTTCAAGATTTGGATCGTCGTCTTTCTCGAATCGAAAATGCGCTGCGCGACGATGTTGTCATTCGTACGGACACAAAGGCGAAGCATTTTGGCGTATTGCTTGACGTGGCCGAGCTACGCACCAAGGTTGATCGACTACAGAGGGATACTTGACTGAGGCGATAGAGTCTGCGAGATTCTTCTTTTGAATATATCAGCTAATATCAATCGGCTATTTAGATAACTGGAGAATCGTATGGTCCGTCTGGCAGACTTGCCTGAAGTTGAGCGTGGGCATCACCTAGATCGTGTCAAGCAAATACCTAATATGGCACCGCCGCATTTGGTCTCTGGGCCACCGCTTCATCAACGGCGAGTCGCGTTAGTTACGACTGCGGGTCTTCATGTCAGAACTGACAAGCCCTTTAATTCGACGGGTAACGGAACGGATTACCGCGTTATTCCTGAGACCACTGATGCTGCTGATCTGGTGATGAGCCACGTGTCAGTGAATTTTGATCGCTCTGGATTTCAAGCGGATTGCAACGTGGTCTTTCCGTTGCAAAGGCTCAAAGAACTTGTCGCAGAAAAATTTGTAGGATCTGTCGCAGCGTTTCATTACTCTTTTATGGGTGCGATCTGGCCAACAACAAAGTACGAAGCTAAAGCAAAAGAGTTAGCCGATTTACTTAAGTTGGATAACGTAGACGCGGTTGTTCTGTCTCCTGTTTGACCGCTTTGTACGTGCGCCGTGAGCGCCGTCGGCCGTTATTTAGAAGAGTTCGGAATTCCAACCGTGCAGATCAGCTTAATTAGAGAGCACACCGTTGCTTTTAATGCCCCCAGGGCCCTTTGGGTACCGTTTATGTTGGGTCGTCCGTTTGGCGCGCCAACTGACACTGGATTTCAGAAGCGGGTTTTAAAAGAGGCGATTAGGCTTCTTGAATATGATCGCGAACCGATCATCCAAGATTTTCAAGACGACGCACCGCCTGACCAACTCGGCTATGACGAGCAACAGCTAGTCTGCCCAGTCAGCTTTCCAACTCAAAGCAAGGTCGGTACGTTGCGCGAAAGGGTGATCGGCGAGGTTGCACAACTGAAGGCATGGCATGAGGTGAGTATTCAGGCGCGTCATCGCACAACTCTAGGTGTCACCGGCGCATCGCCTGAACGACTCGCAGATTTTGTGACCTCGTGGTTAGGTTCAGAGCCTGAGCAGATTTTGCAGGATCCTGAGCAGGCTGCGGCTGTTAGCGTAAAGTTTGCAACCGATGAGCTGAAGTCATTTTATTTTGAATCAAAGCTTGCCCAGCCTGGTCAACACAGTGCAAAGTCTTTACAAGATTGGTTTTGGTTTGAAACCAGCGCCGGCGAGGCATTCTTAGCGCTACGTACCAAGTTTGCTGCCGAGGGTGATCCAGCCTTTAAAGGGCTAGCTACGCTAAGTATGGTGCCCCGAGTGGTCTTAGATGTATTGGCAAAGCGCTAGTAGGGGGGTAATGATTGAAAAAGAAGCTAACTGATCTTGGCTTCTGTTCAGCCACTGGGTAAGATACAGTGAAGTTGATATAAACAAAACATTAAAACGACAATGACACTTCCGGATGGCGTACCTGCAGGTTTTGAGCCCATTTTTATGGTCGAGCCGTTCACACAGCGAATTGGCCCGATCTACTCGAAGCCTGACGGTAAAAATCAGTTCAAGTTAGGTTTTTTGGTGGACGAGTCGCACTTGAATATCGAGCGCGTTGTGCACGGAGGGATGCTGTCCACCGTGGCAGACCAAGCGATAGGCATCAACGTCGCTCACGCAAATAGTCAATCAAACGATGTATTAACGATGCATCTCTCGGTCGACTTTATTAGCCCAGCGGTGTTAGGTGATTGGGTTGAGGCGACGGCTACGCTAAGTAAAATAAGTGGTCGCGTTCGCTTTGGTAACTGTGAGCTTAAAGTGGGTGAACGTCTTGTTTTAAAAGCCTCGGCAATATTTGCAGCTAGAACGACGCAACGCCTCAAGCCCCTCTAGCGTTCACAGTTCTATGCGATAGATGCGTATTGCATTTTGTGCAAACAGTTTGTGCTGATCTGCCATCGGAAGATCTGCCACTGAGCGTTTAAATTGCGTATAAATGTAGTCCCAACTTCCTTTCAAGCTATCCACCGGAAAGTTAGAGGCAAACATACAGCGCTCTACCCCAAACATAGCTATTGTTTCGCGAATAATTGAGCCATTCTCTTCTAGAGTCCAAGGCCTGTCTGATACGCAGAGCCCTGAAATCTTGCAAGAGACATTCGGCAGCTCAGCCAAGGCTTGCATCCCTTCGCGCCAACCTTGCATCGAGGCACTGTCTCTATGCCACGGATAGCCCGTATGATTCAAAATAATATTCATCTTGGGGTAGCAGGCAGCTACCTCTGCGCCTTCCTTCAGATGCCACCAGGGTAGTCGCAGATCCCAAGACAAGTTGTATTTTTCAAGCAAGGCCAAACCTTCAATCCATTTCGGATCTTGCAAGCTGCGGGGTTGTCCCCTCACGCTCTCGGTTGGCGTCGCGGCGATAATTGGCTTGGTTCGGATACCCCTCACTCGCTTGTACTGAACCTGCTGAGCCAGTATCTCTTCGGCATTTGGTGTATCAACCCAAGCGTGAGCGACGATCACAGAAGGTAACCCGTACTGCTCACTGACTTCGCTGAACCATTTTGTTTCTGCAACTTGCTGTGAGCGGTCACATTCGGCCTCGATCGCGACTGTCCCGATGACATTATGTAGCGCTGTATCTCGCAGATATTCTGGAGCGAGGTAGGTTCTTTGAATCGCAGAATAGTTGCCTAGCCAATTATGTTCGGGGTGAACCAACCAATCATATTTGATGTGTCCTTGAAGATCCCACAAGTGGTGGTGAGCATCGACAATAGGAATGTTGGCTTGTGGATCGTTATCTATGATTGATTTCATGTTGGATCAGATTATTAAGTATTGTGTCTATGGTTGATTTCAAGTGAGATCAGATTGTTAAGTATTGTGATTTCACAGCATCAATTTCATTTTTGAACTGCGCGATAGAGGCCTGATAGACCATTTGTCCTTTGGACATGACGAACATTTGGTCAGCAATTCTTTCAGCGAACTTCAAGTTTTGTTCGATGACTAAGAGCGTGACCCCTTCGTTTTTAAGTTTAATAAACACGTCGACAAGTTCTCTGACGACTTTTGGTGCTAAGCCTTGTGAGGGTTCGTCAAGTAAAAGAAGTCGAGGGTCAGTCGCTAAGGCTCGAGCAATGGCAACCATTTGCTGCTCGCCGCCCGAAAGCTGGCTGCCCTTGTGATGTATCCGTTCTTCGAGCCTGGGAAATAATTCAAACAGTGCTTTGGTCGACCATTGTTTAGCGGGCGATCGTTGCGCAACTTGGATATTCTCAAGCACGGTGAGGTCAGGAAATAACATCCGGCCCTCAGGAACATAACCGACACCCGCTCTGGCCACAATATGCGGTGGGCTTTGCGTGATGTCTTGGCCATCGATAAAAATCGACCCTTGCGTTACATTGACCAGGCCCATAATGGCCTTGACGGTAGTCGTTTTGCCGACGCCGTTGCGGCCTAAGACAGCACCGATCGTGCCTTGGGCCATGTCTAGGTTCACGCCTTGCAATACTGCGCCGATGCCGTAGTGGGCGTGCACGTTGTGCAATCTGAGCATTAGTCTAGCCCTCCAAGGTAAGCATCCTGAACGGCTGAATTGTCTTTGACCTCATCAGCTGTACCGTCGGCAATCAGCTGGCCGCGATGCAAGACTGCGATGCGATCTGCGAGGCTAAAGACAACATCCATGTCGTGCTCAACGAGCACGACCGTTAATTTCTCTTCGCTGAGTAAGGACTTTAGCGTGTCTACCGTGCGGTGTGTTTCTTGTATGGACATGCCCTGAGTGGGTTCATCCAACATTAAAATGGTGGGGCGCTGCGATAAGGCCATCGCGACCTCAACAAGCCGCTGATCACCATGGGATAACGTCCCCACCGCAACGTCTTGAATCGCTTTCAAGTTCAGACGAGACATGGCCGTACTCGCCAACTCACTCGCCTGCTCAAGGACTTTGCGACCGCCAATCGGCAGCCAGCGTTCAGAGAGTTTGCCCTGTGCAGCGAGCCTGACGTTGTCAAAGGCAGACATTTCTGGGAACAGTGCAGAGATCTGAAAAGTTCTCGAAATGCCGTAATGACAGATCCTTTGCGAGGTCATCCCAGTGATGTCTTGACCATTGACACGCACCATTCCGGCTGTTGGTTTGACAACACCTGCGACGACATTGAACAAGGTCGATTTGCCCGCGCCATTTGGCCCGATCACGGCCCGCACTTCACCAGGTTGAACGACAAGGTTGACGTCGGCAAGCGCCGCAAGCGCTCCGAAATTTCGGCCGATGCCTTTGCATTCGAGCGCAGCTGTCATGACGTATGCCCTTGCGCTGGTTGACCGGCAGCAGTGTTCTTCTTGAGCATGCCCAAAATACCATTTGGTGCAAACATCACAAAAGCAATAAATATCAGACCCATAAACAGGCCCCACGTCTCTGTGATTTCGCTTAATTTATGCTCGACCATAATAAAAAATACCGCCCCAAGCATGGGTCCAATTAAGGTGCCTTGTCCACCAACAATCACCATAATCAAAACTTGTCCCGACACCGTCCAGAATAGCAATTCAGGAATCGCGAAACCCGCAAAGGCGGCATACAGTGCGCCCGCCATACCCGCAAACATGTAGGCGATGCTGACGATCGCAATTTTGTAGCGACGCGTGCTGTAACCGAGCGCGAGCACTTTCATTTCGTTTTCACGAATGCCGCGCAAGACTTGACCAAAAGGGGATTTGATCAAGGCACGGCAGAAAAAATATGCTCCCAATAAACAGGCCACTGCGAGTAAATAAAAACCAGGCTTGGTGGTGAGCATTGTCCAACCGAACGGACCTGGTCGCTTTGGGATGCCAGATAAGCCATCAGAGCCGCCTGTCACACTCACCCATTTAAAAGCGATCGCATAGGCGAGTTGACCAAACGCCAAGGTAAGCATGGCAAACGAAACACCAGTCGCCATCGTGCAACTCCAAGCAATCCCGATGGCGATGAAACCGACGATCAGAGCCGAGAGCAGTATGACGAAGGGAAGCGGGAGCGTTGTGTTTAGAGATAACAGCGCACAGGCATAGGCTCCCAAGCCATAGGCTCCGGCATGACCAAACGACACAAGCTTGGTGTAACCCACCATAAGATCAAGACTCATTGCAAAAAGCGCAAGAATCACGAGTTCGGTGAGCAGAGTCATCGCATAGTTAGGGAGGACTTGCGGCGCCATCAATAAACATGAGATCGCTACGAGTGTAATTATTTTGTTTTTCATCATCACGCCTCCTTACCCAGGAGCCCCCCCGGTCTGATAATCAATACGCCGAGCATGAGTAAGTAAAGGATTGCCATCGCAAAGTCCGGGAAAAAATAATTGCCGAAGGTTTGAACAGCAGCAACAATCAGACTGCCAAGTATCGCACCTAAAAAACTGCCCATCCCGCCGATAATGACGATGACAAAAGCGTCGATGACCGCCGATGACATGCCTGGCGAAGCGGTAATTGAGGGCGCTGCAAGCACCCCCCCTAGCGCCGCCAACCCGCAGCCTAGGGCAAACACACCCGATCTGACGAGATTGATATCTGTGCCTAAGGCATGAACCATTTGTGAATTCTGCGAAGTCGCGCGTATTAAAAGACCAAGCCTCGTTCTTTCTAAGAAGCCCCAGATGATGACGGAGGCCAACGCACCAGCACCAATCAAAAAGAGTCGATAGGTTGGCATGGGTTCGTCGAGAATGAATAACACACCCGACAGACCAGAGGGCAAGGGGACTTGTAAGGGTGGCGCACCCCAAGTGAGCCGCGTGACCTCTGCCACGACTAAGGTCAGGCCAAAGGTGACTAATAAGAAAGCGCTTTCGTCTCTCTTGTAAAGCTTGCGCAAAAATCCGATTTCAAAGAACAGGCCTAGTACGCCTACTGCTAAAGGGGCGATGAACATCGCAAGCCATACGCTACCGCTTAGCTTCGCTGTGGTGTAGCCAATGTAGGCGCCAAGCATGTAAAGGGCGCCATGCGAAAAATTGACGACGCGCATGATGCCAAAGATCAAGGCCAGACCGCTCCCTAAAAAAAATAAAAGGGATGCTTGCGACAGCGCATTGAGCGTCTGTATCAGTACAAAAGAAAAGGTTTCCACACGGGTCTCGCTGTGAGAGTCACGAACAGATTTTGTGCCTGCTTGTATTGCACAAGGCAGGCACAGGTATCGTAGCGCTAGCTCAGATTAGCTATCAAAGGTTTTTTTACGGCAAGCCGGTGTGATCTGGTCGGCGGGATATTTTTTAACCAGAACCGGTAGCAAGGCACTACCGACTTTTTCAACTTTGACCACGAAACCATCCTCCATGCTTTGATGATCACAGGCGCGAAAGCTTGCCTTACCTTTAACGGTATCAAGTTCCATCCCATCAAGGGCCTTGATCAAATCGACTGATTTGGTATTGCCAGCTTTTTGAATGGCTGCGCTAATAAATTGCAGTGCCTTCCACTGTTCGCCATCGTTCCAGTCTGGGGTATCTTTGATCTCTTTAGTAAAGGTATCGACGAATTTTTTATTCACGGGATCGTCGTAGGTTGACATGTAGCGCATGGTGCCAATCACACCCAGAGAGGCTTCGCCGACCGCCTTAATGGTGGATAGCTCGATGAGCGTGGTAAACATTTTTACCTTGTCGCCCAGGCGGTATTGGGCAGCCTGAGTCATGAACGCATTGGCATCATCCCCAGACAAAACCATCATTAAGCCGTCGGCGCCTGATTGACGAATTTTTGTGATGTAGCTCGAG
>Ga0194043_1001577_pt1 | contig 12750 bp, 12 predicted proteins | sample JunL4415m_MetaG_FD_161274 | JGI IMG/M metagenome (GOLD analysis project Ga0194043, IMG submission 161274) | Anoxic zone freshwater microbial communities from boreal shield lake in IISD Experimental Lakes Area, Ontario, Canada - Jun2016-L442-15m | ecosystem: Environmental > Aquatic > Freshwater >...
ATATGATAGATGATAAGGATACAAAAGTTGTCGTCGGATATTTAGAATCGATATCTGAGCCAGAAAGATTTTTGGATATTGTTAAGAGACTAACAAAAAAGAAACCGCTTATACTCCTCAAGGCTGGCAGAAGTACTCGTGGATCGGTTGCCGCCGCTTCTCATACCGCCGCGCTTGCTGCAGATGATGAGGTTATCGAAACCGTTTTCGCTGAAACGGGGATAATTAGAGCGGAAACGCTAGAGGATCTCTTCGAATTATCTACTATTTTTTCAGATATGAAGCTGCCTACAGGAAACAAGGTATTGGTATTGACCAATGCCGGTGGGCCGGGAGTAATGACAACAGATGCAATTGCTAACAGTAAGAACCTTGAGTTTTATGAGATTGATCAAAAGGAGCAGGATATATTATCCAAGATATTACCATTAGGTGCTTCGGTGAAAAATCCTATTGATTTACTTGGCGACGCAAACAGCAAGACTTTTGAAAATACTCTCAAGGTGTTAAAGGGAAAGACTGACGCAGATTTAAAATTGATTCTTATTACTCCGCAAACCTCGACAGATGCCGAGGAAATAGCTAGAGTAATTGTAAAAAATACTAATAAAGATGTAGTGGTGGCGCTGATTGGTGGTACCAAGCTTGAGGAGGCCAGAAAGATTCTCTCAGAAAATAGAATCTGCACTTTTTTGTATCCAGAAAGAGCTGTATTTTGCCTTGATAAACTTATTTTCTATGCCAAATATATTCACAGAAAATCAAGACTTGAAACCTATACAAAGGTAAACAAGGGTCTTGCGAATAGGGTTATCAAGGCCTATAAGCTTCTAGACGATGCTGATATTGCAAAAATATTTATGGCATATGGTATACCAATGGCAAATTCAAAATTAACCACGAACGCCAAAGACGCTGTAAAAGCGGCAGAAAAAATCGGCTACCCAATAGTTTTGAAAGTAACTTCCCCCGATATCCTGCATAAAACAGAAGTTGGAGCGATAAAAATCGGGATAGATAATCCAGAAGATTTAAAGAGCTCATATCAAGAGGTTTTGAAAAATGCTCGAAAACATCATCCTAAGGCTAATATTTTAGGGGTTACAGTTTATCATATGGTTCGTTCCACTGTTGAGGTAGCGATTGGGGCAAAGAGAGACCCAATTTTCGGTCCAGTTATTATGTTTGGACTTGGGGGTACATATATTGAACTTTTCCGTGATTTTAAGCTTGGACTTGCCCCAGTGAGTGTTGGCAGAGCGAAGGACATGATTCATGGAATCAGATATTTTGAAATGTTAAATGGTTATCGCAATGGTGAAAAATTTGATATAGAAGCACTTGCAATCGCTATTTCTGGACTTTCTCAGTTAATGTTGGATTTTCATAGTATCAAAGAAATAGACGTAAACCCGATAAGGGTAAACACAGATCACAAAGGAATATTGGCCTTAGACGCAAAAATAATTTTTGATAGCGAGAGATAGCAATTTAAGCTATAATATATACACATTGGAGGGAAGAATTGGCTGGTAAGAAAACAAATAATATTGTCACAAAACAGCTCCTGACAGGCAACGAAGTCGCCCTAAAAGGAGCTCTTCTTGCTGGTGCGAATTTTTTCGCTGGTTATCCTATTACCCCGACGACAGAAATACTTAGTGGCTGGGCAAAAGTAGCAGCAAAAGACCCAAAGCTCAAATTTCTTCAAATGGAAGATGAAACTGCTTCTGGATTTGCTGTAATTGGCGCCCTGTTGGCAGGAAAAAAGGCTTGGACGGCGACAGCAGGTATGGGGCATGTTTTGATGCAGGATCCATTGGCTCTTGCAGAATCATATCGGCTACCTTTTGTTATGTATGTCGGCCAAAGAGGAGGACCATCGACTGGTACTGTGATTTATTCCCAACAGGAGCTTACATTAGCCAGATATGGTGGTAATGGCGAGGGTCTGAGAATAGTATATGCACCAGCTAATGTCGGTGAGCTATATCATTACATGCAAAAAGCTTTTGATACAGCTTGGAAGTACCGTTTTCCTGTAATAGTACTTGGTGATGGCTATCTTTCAAAGACGCAAACCACTGTTGATCTTTCAGAAAAAGTCGATGTCGTTAAATCTAGCCCGTATTTTCTTAACGGGAAAATAAAAAATATGAGAAATTGCTTTTCAACAGAAGATCAGCTGGTTGACCACCTTGGCTTTATGTTTAAGGAATTCGCAGAAGCAAGTGAGGAAATAGTTGAGTCGGAAAGTTTCCGTACTGCAGATTCTGAAATCGTTATTTTTGCCTGGGGCTCAGTTGGTTACGCTGCAAAGGTGGCTGTAGTAAATTTACGAAACAAAAAAGTTAAAGTCGGTTTATTCCGGCCAATAACGATGAGACCATTTGACACCAAGGCTGCAATCAAAGCTGTAAAAAAGGCTAAATACATAGTGATCGCAGAATCAAGCGCGGGTCATTTTGGTAGAATAGTCCGAGAGACACTAGCACAAGCCACAGACGCAACGTATATTCGTCTTTACAAACCCGCTGAAGGAATTACAACTGAAGATATAGAAGAGAAGATTCTGGAGGTAGCAAATGTCTAATCCAAGATTTCCAAAGGTCGTAAAAACAGAGAGCAAGCCGAGTAATTTTTGTCCTGGCTGTGGCTATGGGATAATATTGAAAGTTTTAGGCGAAGTTATTGATGAGATGGAAATCGCACCCAGAACCGTATTTGGAATCGATATCGGTTGCAACTTGCTTGCCTGGGATTATTTTAACCTTGATACGGCCCAGACACATCACGGTCGTGTAACACCGATGATCTCTGGCTACAAGATGTCACAAAAAGACAGCGTAGTTATTGGTATCGCTGGTGATGGGGGTTTGTATGCTATTGGTTTGCAAAGTTTTATTCATACCGCACACAGGAATGAGCCGGTAACTGTGATAGGCGTTAATAATTCTGTTTATGCGATGACTGGCGGACAGGCAGCTCCTACGACGTTTGACCACGAGATAACAGATACTACTCCAGACGGTAAATTTACAAGCAAGAAGCCGATATTCGGTCCTGAAATGCTAACAGAGTTTGCTGACGACAAGGCATTCTTGGCCAGAGGAAGTGTTAATAATATTCCTGTGCTAAAGTCATATTTTAAAAAAGCTATCGAAACTCAGCTCGCAGGTAACTTTTCTTTCGTAGAGGTTATTTCTTACTGTCCAACAAATTGGAAGACTAATGCCGAGGCAACGATAGATTTTTCAAAGAAGTTAGAGTCAATATACAAGACAGGAATAATCAGTGGAAAATAGAGTCTACAAAGTATTACTGGCGGGTGAGGGTGGACAGGGAGTTCAAACAATCGGCCACGTGTTAGCTAGGGCCGCCTTTGAGCAAGGTTTAAATGTTGCCTATATGCCGAATTATGGTGTAGAACAACGTGGTGGGGTTTCATTGGGGTATCTTCAAATAGGAACAGGCATTATTGGTTTTCCGAAATTTTCTAAGGCCGACTATATCGTAAATATGCGCTCAAGAGCAATTGAAAGAATCATTCAATATGTGGATTCGGACACACTGTATATATATGATAGTGATCTGATCAATAATTCGGAGCTAAAGACCACGAATGCTCAGAAGCTACCTATAGCCGCCACTTCGACTGCTTCGTCACGGCTTAGTCCTCAAATATTCAATATGATACTTACCGGGGCGATATTATATGAATTAAAGGTAATTGAACGGATATATGTAGAAAAGGCTTTGGATATTATTTTGGCAAAGAAATACAAAGAAAAGCCACAACTTAGAAATTTTAACAAAAAAGCTCTCGAGATTGGGGCAAAACTTGCCAAAGAAGCCTTTTCACCAGTCAAGAAAACTTCTGTACTTGATAGATTGGGTGATAAAAAATGAAACAAACAGAACCAAAAAAATTCGAAGATAAGGGTAAAGTCTGGATGCAATTTCCGGAACAATGCAAGAGTTGTGGACTTTGTATAGAAATATGTCCGAAAAAGGTACTTTCTTGGGATGAGGAAGTCCTCGGTCATTTCGGACGAGCAACAGTTAAGTGCGACATTAAAAATTGTATTCAATGTAGAATGTGTGAACATATCTGCCCCGACATGGCGATAAGAGTGAAAGACTAAATGATAGAAATAGTTGGTTATATTGCAGCTTTTCTGACTACAATTGCAGCCATTCCACAATTGGTAAAAATAATTCGTTCCAAGCATGCTAATGACATATCACTTCATATGTTTTTAATAAGCTTTATCGGATTTTCTTTATGGTTGATTTATGGCTTTTTAACATCATCAAAACCTCTCATTATTGCTAATATTATTACTCTTATAATCTTCGGGTTGATTATTTATTATAAATTGAAATATACAAAAAAATAATGCATATCACATCGTAGCTTTTTGGGTGCTTAAATCAAAACCAGCTTTTGTGATTTTTCTACTGTTTTAAGCTGCGAAATTCGCGTATAATTAGTTACATGCAAGAAATTCTAGACGGTTTAAATGACTCACAAAAAGAAGCAGTTCTGGCCACAGATGGGCCAGTTTTGATTTTGGCAGGAGCTGGCACAGGGAAAACGAAGGCACTAACTCATAGAGTCGCTTATTTGATCCGCGAAAAGAATGTAGCTCCAGAAAACATTTTAGCTGTCACTTTTACCAATAAGGCAGCGAAGGAAATGAAGGCCCGGGTAGCGAAGCTGGTAGGTGGCACCTCACAACCAACCATGGGTACGTTTCACTCTATTTGTGCCAGAATCATGCGGGAGGATGGTCATTATCTCGGTTACAAACGAAGCTTTACCATTTTTGATACTGCTGACTCCCAGTCGGCAATGAAGCAAGCAATGAGTCAGATAGTTCTCGAGGACAAAAAAGTCACAGCCTCAACTTTGCTGACGTACATCTCTAGTGCGAAGAATGAGCTTATGGGTCCGAAGAAGTATGCCACAGTAACTAGTGGATATTTTCAAGAGATTGCTGCGAAAGCTTATCCAGTTTATCAAGAGAATTTGAAAAGAAATGATGCCCTAGATTTTGACGATTTACTAATGCAGACGGTAGTACTTTTTCAGAAATTTCCTCAAATACTTGAGAAATATCAAAAACGCTGGAAATACATTCATATAGACGAGTATCAGGATACTAATCACGCACAATACTTGTTCGCAAGGCTACTCGCAGCGGAGAGCCAAAATCTATGCGTAGTAGGGGATGATTGGCAGTCTATATATTCTTGGCGTGGAGCAAACTTTCGCAATATCTTAGATTTTGAGAGAGACTGGCCAGAAGCAAAAGTAATTAAGCTAGAGGAGAACTATCGCTCAACAAAAGTGATATTGGACGCAGCCCACAATGTCATTACTAAGAATGAAAATCGTAGTGACAAAAAGCTCTTTACCCAAAATGAAACAGGCATACCTATAATAACCATCGATGCTTATGATGAACATAATGAAGCGCAAACAATTATCCGTGAATCGGAGCGACTAGTTCGAGAAGAAAAATATAAACTTAATGATATTGTGGTTCTTTATCGTACGAATGCTCAGTCCAGATCTATTGAGTCAGAGTTTGTTAGATTTCGTGTTCCATATCGAATTATCGGAGGCTTTCGTTTTTTCGAACGTAAGGAAATCAAGGATATTGTAGGCTATCTGCGGGTAATTAGTTCCGATAGTGATTGGGTTGCTTTCGAGCGTATAGTCAATGTTCCGGGGAGGGGAATCGGTGACACTACAATCAAGAAACTGATAGAATTTGGACGATTGAATAATCTTCATATTTCCACACTGTTAGACCGAGTACCTGAGATGGGCTTAGGGCCGAAACAAACTGGATCGCTTGCTGATTTTGCCAGACTACTTAAAACATTGCGTAATTCAGCCGAGATTGAAACTTTACCAGAGCTAGTTGCCTTAGTTATTAAAAAGAGTGGCTACGAAGAACATCTCAATGATGGCACCACAGTTGGAGATGAAAGAGTGGAGAATGTCCGAGAGTTATTATCTGTAGCTGTAGAGTACATAAACGCTCATGGAGAGGCTAGGCTCGAAGAATTTCTCGAAGAGATGGCACTAGTAGCGGACATCGACAATTGGAATCCAGACGAAGAAGCGATCACTCTTATGACACTTCATGCTGCAAAAGGTCTCGAGTTCAAAGCTGTCTTTATGGCCGGAATGGAGGAAAACCTTTTCCCTCATGCCAATAGTTCATATGACAATGAACAGTTAGAAGAAGAGCGGCGCCTTTGCTATGTGGGCATTACCCGCGCAAGGGAGCGTCTATACTTCACCCTTGCGAATACTAGAATGCTTTATGGTAAGACACTTAGTAACTCTCCAAGTCGTTTTCTTGCTGATATCCCTAGCCATCTGATGACAGGATATGAGAGTGTACTTTCTTCGGCGACCATCCCGATCGTTGCCGAGGAATCTATTGGCGGTTATTTAAACGTTGGAGACAAGGTTGAGCACGAGGATTTTGGTATTGGTGAGGTAACAGCAATAGACGATGACGAGATTACTGTTAATTTTGATGAATATGGGATAAAGTGGCTATCGTTAAGCTACGCAAAATTGAAAAAGGTCTAAATATAGGCAAAATATCGCTGTGGACAAAGATTGACACAATCAAATATCCGTCATAGAATAGCAATTACGCTAAACAAAAGCACACAAACTTTGAAGATAAACACAATAATAAATACCCTCCAAAAAATACATTTTAAATTCAAGAATACCTACTTGATTTTCTTTTCAGTGGCTATTATTTTTGCTAGCTTTGCATCGCAGAAGGTTATGGGCGAGGGAGTTGTGAGCTCAGTCTCAACTAATATTAAGTATATCGCCGAGGATATAACCGTAGATTTTACTACCAATGAAAATACAGTTCAGAATGCTTTAATAAAGCAGGGAATTAAGTTGGACAAAAACGATTTAACGAATCCGGGACTATCGACTCATCTCATCGGTGGGGATGTGATTGTAAGGCTAATCCCGGCTAGACCAGTTCTTATTAATGACAATGGTCAGTCCTGGGTGGGCAAAAGTGCTTATAAAACAACAAGCCAGATATTTGGCCAGCTCGGTATAGTGGTTGATAAAGCTGATATCGTTAATACTGAACTTATTTTAGATCCTGTGGCTGATAATATGGCAGGGCAGAAGATAAGTATCAAAAGAGCACCAGTTTTTACTATTTTTGTAGATGCCAAAGAAGTCTTAGTCCATAGTTGGAAAAAACTAGTTTCAGATATACTTACTGAAGGTGGTGTAAAACTAAATCAAAACGATACATTAAGTACCCCTATGGACTCCACAGCGCCCACTAGCGGACAGATAGAGGTTACTAGGGTAAACTATGCCGATGTCGAGGAAAATGTCCCTGTGGAGTATGAAGAAATTACCGAGAATAGTTATGAAATGTACAAGGGACAGTCTAAGGTATCACAGGATGGTGCTAACGGCAGTAAGAAACAAACAGTCCATGTCGTTTATCACAACGGGGTCGAAGTTTCTCGAGACGTCACTGCTTCGGCGGTTACCTTATCGCCACTAAATAAGATCACGCTTGTGGGCGTAAAGCCGTATGGTATAGATGATTTATGGCCAATTATTGTAGAGGCTAGTTCTAAGTACGGTATTGACCCTGAAAAGATGGTTAGAGTAATGTTCTGTGAAAGCGGAGGAAACCAATATAGTGGGCAATACGGACAGTATAAAGGTCTTTTTCAATGGGATGGGTCATTTTACAACTGGGCAGCGAAAGCGGGCTACAGCGGTGCTGATATCTTTGATGTAAACGCCCAGATACATGCCACTGCCCTAAGGGCAAGCCAAAATGGTTGGGGCGCCTGGGGTTCTTGTTCCGGACGCTAAAACTCTTCATAAAATATGCTTAATCCGCTATAATAAAGCCCGAAAGGGCCCTTACTTATGGATTTAACCGATATACCTGAAATAAAGAGAACTCTAAAAGCTTATGGGGCTTACCCTCAGAAAGATCTGGGGCAGCATTTTTTAATCGATCATAAAATAATCGAAACCATAGTAGATGCCGCAGATATTAAAAGTGATCAATTCGTTTTAGAGGTAGGCCCCGGAATGGGGATACTTACTCAAGAACTTTGTAAGAAAGCAAAAGAAGTGCTTGCCATCGAACTAGACCGTTCAATGATTGCCATCGTGAAGACTAGCTGTATAAAGTATCACAATCTCCGAGTAGAAAACGTAGATATTCTGAAGTACAACACAGATGAACTTGGTGAATATAAGGTGGTCGCTAATCTGCCATACTATATTACTAGTGCAGTAATCAGGCTTTTTCTCGAGTCATCGAATAAGCCAGAAGAACTAGTTTTATTAGTCCAACGAGAAGTAGCTGAGCGCATTTGCGCCAAACCTTCAAGGATGAGTGTTTTGGCAGTTTCGGTGCAGTTTTATGGCAATCCTTCCATTGTAGATATTGTACCCAGAACAGCATTTTTCCCTGCGCCCAAAGTCGATTCAGCGGTTTTAAAGATAAAATCCTACAAAAATCCACTTTTTGATGTTGATAACCGTTTATTTTTCCGTATTGTAAAAGCCGGTTTTCATGAAAAGAGAAAGCAATTAATAAATTCACTTTCTGGTGGACTCTTGCTTCGTAAAGACATAGTCGAAGTAATTCTCAGCGAGTCTGCCGTTAGCCCTCAAGCTAGAGCGGAAAGTTTAGCGATGATAGATTGGTACAATATTTATAAAGCATATTTAAAAATTCATACTGAGGAGTATTGGAATGAAAAGGTATAAAGTATACATCGTAGGTGATGTTCAAGGTGTTTTCTATCGTCATAATGCTAAAAAAGAAGCAAATGAGCTGGGGATTAAGGGCTGGTGTCGTAACGAGTCTGATGGTAGCGTTTATGTCGTTGTTGAAGGTGAAGATAAGTCGATTCAAAAGTTTTTTAAATGGTTGAAGTTAGGGTCTCCTCTTTCAACTGTAGAAAAAGTGGATACTTTTCAGGAGAAATACACGGGTCTTGAGAAAGATTTCGAGATAAGATAATGGGTAAATTGTACGTCGTCTCAACACCGATAGGGAATCTGGGAGATATTACTTTACGTGCCCTTGAGACATTAAAAAATGTTGATATTATCGCTTGTGAAGATACGAGACATACATTGGGTTTATTAAATCATTTTGAGATTAAAAAACCTCTAGTTAGTTATCATCAGCACTCTAAGGACAGTAAGGTCGAACAAATAATTAGTTCAATTTTAGAAGGCAATAATGTGGCGGTTGTCACTGACGCTGGGACGCCTGGCATCAGTGATCCAGGTGAGTTTTTGATACGTAGAGCAATAGAAAACAAGATTGAAATTGAGCCAATACCAGGTGTTTCCGCAGCTATAACGGGCTTATCAATTTCTGGTTTGTCGACTGATGAATTTGTTTTTATCGGTTTCTTGCCTCACAAAAAAGGCAGGCAGACCAAGCTTAAAGAAATAGCAACAGAAAAAAGAACAATTATTTTATACGAATCGCCATTTCGAATTATTAAATTATTAAATGAATTACTTGAGTTCACTGGTGACAGGGAGGTTTCGGTATCTCGTGAGCTTACAAAGAAGTTTGAAGAGACATATCGAGGCAAAATATCTGCAATATTACCCACAATCAAGGAAAAAGGGGAGTTTGTAGTTATTTTAGAGGCTAAGATTGATTAAGACTATTATTTTCGATAATAATGGAGTCCTCACGGATAGTGATAAAGAAGCTACTATTTCTAACTTTGCTAAATATTTTGGCATAGAAGAAAGCGAACTAGTAAAAGTGTTTGATACTTTTGCAAAGCCCTTAGATGACGGGTCAATATCTACTAGTCAATTTTATCAGTTAATTGCAGATAAATTTGATAAAAAATACAATTATGCAGAGCTTAGAAATGTCCACATAAACAGTTATCAGCCTAAACTAGGCATGAGAGGATTGCTAGAGAGGCTAAAAACGACTCACGAAATTGCTTTGTTGACAAATTTTGGCGATGTATTTGACGAAGCTGATAAAAAGGTTTGGAAATGCACTGAGATATTTGATAGCAAAAATATTTTCGTTTCATCAAAGTTAAAACTAAAAAAGCCAGAACTAAAAATATATGAAGTCGCACTTGAAAGTCTTGCTCGAGAAGCTACCGAGGTTGTATTTATTGATGATCGAGAATCAAACCTGGTTCCTGCTCGCGTCCTCGGCATGAACACAATTCTTTTTACCTCTCCCAAGCAGTGTGAAAATGAGCTACAATTACTATTAGAGGAATCAAATGTCTAAAAATAAATTTTATGTAACAACTCCCATATATTATGTAAACGCAGAGCCACATATCGGCCATGTATATACCTCCACCGCAGCTGATGTTTTGGCGCGTTATTATCGAATTCAGTATGGTAAGGAAAATGTATTTTTTATGACTGGAACCGACGAACATGGTGCAAAAATCCAAGAAATAGCCGAAGCAAAGAGCATGAAACCAAAAGAATTTACAGATGAAATTGTTGCAGGATTCAAGGGAGTCTGGAAAAGTTTAGATATTTCTTATGATAATTTTTTGCGAACTACTGACAAGGATCATATAGAGGCCGTAAAGTGGGTTACACAGACCCTTTATGATAATGGAGATATTTACAAAGGTTCTTATCAGGCGCTATATTGTGTGGGTTGCGAGCAGTATAAAACTATTTCTGAGCTTATAGATGGTAAGATTTGCCCAGATCACAATCGGTTGTGTGAAGTTCATGAAGAAGAGGCCTATCTATTTGCACTTTCTAAATATCAAAAACAGTTAGAAAAACTCATTTCTTCAGATGAAATATTAATTAGTCCTGTGGCGAGAAAAAATGAAGTACTTTCGTTTATACGAGGCGGTCTCGAAGACGTGGCGGTTTCAAGGAAAAAAGAGAAAGTTTCCTGGGGGATCGATTTACCTTTCGACGAAACACAAACTACATACGTTTGGGTGGACGCTTTCTTAAATTATTTAACAGGTCTTGGCTGGCCAAAAGAACAAAAATTAGTAGACAAATTTTGGCCTGTAGATGTCCAGCTAATGGCTAAAGATATTGTTAGGGTTCACTCAACCATTTGGCAAGCCATGCTCCTCGCCTTGAATTTACCAACTTCAAAACAGCTTTTTGTGCACGGATATTTTACAGTTGATGGTAAAAAAATGAGCAAGTCACTGGGTAATGTTTTGAGGCCAAACGAACTTATTGAAAAGTTTGGTGCAGATGCAGTCCGCTACTCTATATTACGTGAATTTCCTTTTGGGTCAGACGGCGATATTTCTGAAGTTAAAATTTTAGACCGCTATAATTATGAGCTTGCTAACGGAGTCGGTAACTTAGTTCAAAGAGCTCTTTCGATGATTAATAAATATTCGCTTAAACCGACAAAGAAAACGACCGATGTTTGTGAAATCGATGAATGTTACGAGGACGTCAAGATGAGAGAATCAATATCGCGTAACATGGAAGAACTTCATTTCGAAGCAATCCTCACCGACGTTTGGCAAAATGTTATTCGTCCAACCAACCAATATCTTGAAGAGAAAAAGCCTTGGGAGCTGGCGAAATTTGATCTAGTCGAACTTGCTCGGGTGATGGAAATTGTCTACAATGAGCTATTTCTAATTGCAAACTACCTTGAGCCTTTTATGCCCGAAACAGTCGAAAAGATGCGCTTTCAGTTGGAAAATTTAAAACCAGAGCCATTATTCCCGAGAATAGAAAAAGAACAGTAAAGCATTACAGGAGGGGTTTTTGTCCGTAAGCGATCATCAAAATATCCAGCACCAGATCTTTCGAATAAAGTACACTGAGTTAAATGAAATATTCTTAGTTATGGCTTTACGTTCTTTTGTTTGTGGGATGATTACAATATTTATACCTATATATTTATACAATATGGGCTACTCTCTTAGAGATATATTGTCCCTTTTTCTTATAATGTTTTCTGTCGAATTTGTTTTTGAGTATTTTTCTGCAAGATTGAGAACCGAGCTTGGGCCAAAGCATGCTATTGCTATTTCATTCCCTTTTCTTATTGCTCATATGTGGCTGCTTGCCACCATCCAAACGTATAATTGGCCACTTTGGATGCCAGCCCTTTTCGGCGGTATTTCACTTGCTTTATATTGGCAGGGGTACCATTACGATTTTTCCAAGTCTAAACATAAAGGACAGGCTACACGAGATGTTAGCAAAATGTATATTATCCTTGCCGTACTAGGAGCAATAGCACCATTCGTAGGAAGTTCTGTCCTTACTTATTTGGGTTTCAATGTTTTGTACTTTATTGTAATTTTTGCCTTAGCTTTTGCATTTATCCCTCTCGTAAAACAAAAAGAATTTAACACAAGTGGTATCCTTAAGTTGAGACGGCTAAAACCAAAAGATATTATTTTAGATATGGTTTCATATGGTGGTTCTGGTGTTGAGGCGACCATTTCCTTAGTTATTTGGCCACTTTTTATTTATATAATTTTAAATAGCTATCAATCATTAGGAATAATAACTTCTGCGGCATTAATTGTTACTATTATAGTTACATATTTTGTTGGCAAAAGAGTTACTAACAGGAATAGACATTCGTATATTCGAAATAGTAGTTTTCTAGATAGTTTAATATATATTATGTTAATTTTTGTTGAGAGTTTCGTTCAGGTTGCTTCTTTGAATATGGCCCGTAG
>Ga0194043_1001580_pt1 | contig 12736 bp, 10 predicted proteins | sample JunL4415m_MetaG_FD_161274 | JGI IMG/M metagenome (GOLD analysis project Ga0194043, IMG submission 161274) | Anoxic zone freshwater microbial communities from boreal shield lake in IISD Experimental Lakes Area, Ontario, Canada - Jun2016-L442-15m | ecosystem: Environmental > Aquatic > Freshwater >...
GCCGTCCGCAGGTGAGATCGCAGCCATTGACCCTCACGCCGGGAACGACCGTGGGCCACAGCAGATAGATGGCACGGTTGATGAGGGCGAAGGCGATCACGGACTCTTCCACTCGAACCTCAAGGCAGCAGGCGTTGACGACCGGATTCGCCATGTGCGACTTCCATCGCAGGGCGCCCACGGCGCGATTGAGGGAACGCTCGACATGCTCTACATCGATGGAGCCCATCGTTATGGCCCCGCGGCAGCTGACATCCGTGACTGGGGAGCCCGTGTGTCACCAGGCGGGACAATGCTGATTCACGATTCGTTTTCGTCCGTCGGAGTCACGCTCGCCCAGGTTCGACTTCTTTTCCTGAGCCGCGAGTGGGAGTACATCGGCCGGTCGCGTTCCCTCGCGGAGTACCGCCGTTCTTCGCCCGCGCCCGAGGCTCGCAGGAAGAGCATCTTTTTCCAAGTCCGTGAGCTCGGTTGGTTTGCCAGGAATGTCGCAATCAAGGTCTTGCTTGTTGCTCACCTTCGGCCGGTTGCCAAGCTGTTGGATCAAGGTCGCGGGGAGTGGCCTTACTGAGCCTCCGGGTCCTCTTGGACCGGACGGATGGTGACACTGTGTCATTTGTCACACGCGGATAGTAAAAAGCAGGTAAACTGCCGAACCATGAACGAACAAGAGAAGACTCAGGCACCTTCAAATGCAGCCCCCGCGAATGCGGATGTTGCGATCAAGGAGACCAACGACGCAGTAGTCGAAGAGACAGCTGGCGGAGCGCTGCCTATCGGGCTTCCCCCGTTCGGCAAGATCTTCTACGGGGCACTTGCGATTTTGGCCACAGCACTGCTGTGGACTGGCGCAGGCAACCTTAAGCAGCAGGCTTGCATTGAGACGGCGCAGGCGCAGTACGGAGCCAACACTCCGCCAAAGAGTCTCGCGACTCTTGGCCGCAAGAACGCGGTCGCACGCTGCAGCAATTCGCCTTTCTAAGCGTTCGCTTCAAACGGATTTGATAATCGGGTGGGTTGACGAAAAGTCAGCCCACCCTTTTCTCTGCTTGGGCTAAGTGCGAACGCCGAGGGCTTGCATCCGTTTCCGGATCGGCCCGAGCAGCAGAGCTTCGTTGTTTGAGAGTGCCCACTCACGCAGTCCCGCCTCACCGGACCGGTCCGCATGCTTGGCCGCTGTCAGCGCAGACCGCCATTCCTCTGGGGTGGAGCAGACGGTTACCGCTTCGCCTTGAGTAAGCGGACCCTTGAGCGGTGGCACGAGAGTGCGCCTGCCAACCCGTGCGGCCTTCAGAATCCGTTGAGGGAGACCCGTGTCATTGAACTCGTCCTGCCTGAAGGGAAGCAGGCAGACATCGGCCAAGCTGATCACCCGTGCTGCAGCCTCGTCCGGCAGTGAGCCAAGCTGGACCGCATTGGGAGCCTTCAAAACAGCGTGCATGTCCTGGTCGTCAGGTGTTTCATCCGGGTGGACGGCGCCGATCATCAAGAGCGTCAACTCGGGCATGTCTTCAACAAGCCTGCGCAGCAGCGTCCAGTCAGTTCTTCGACCGAGGTGACCCATTGACGCAGCGACGATTGACTGTGCGGGGTCAGGCGCTGGGAATGAGTCGTGGGGTGGTGGCAGGACGTCAACCTCACGACCCTTTGCCGCTTCAAGGTCGGCGAGAGCCCCTGAGACAGCGAAACGCCAGTTGGCCCGGCCGGAGGCGGCGTCGTGCAGTGCTCCCACCCTTGCGCGGGTCTTTGCATCCGCGTCTGGCGCGCTGTCGTAACGGTCCCAGATTCCGTACCAGAGCTCAGCGCCCGGGTTACGAGCCAGAAGCGCGGAGGCCAGCGGCCACAGCACTGGGTGCATCAGGATCACTGCTGCCAGGTCGCCTTCGATCTTTACGCGGCCAGCCTGGCGTGCTGCCTCGGCTGCCGCCAGTGGTGCTGGCAGACGCATCAAGGCCCCGGCTGGCATGCGCCCTGGTTCGAGAACTGCGACATCCTCTCCGGCCAGCAGTGGGCGGACAAAGTCCTGCAGGATGAATGACTCAAGGGGGCGAGGTAAAAGGAACAGGGCGGTCTGACGGTTCATAACCGCGGACGGTAGCCGCCCGTCCCCCCGGTACCGTCCGCGGGGATGGCCGGACCGGGACACTTGAGACGGCTTTTACGCACGGCGTTTGCCTACCAACTCTCCGACCTCGTGTCGAAGCCGTTGGCGATCCTCCTGCTCCCCGTCTACACACGCCACCTGACCAAGGCCGATTACGGCACGGCAGAGCTGATTGGCGCGGGAGTTGTATTCGCAAGCATCGTCGTGCGTCTTGGCATTGGCGAGGCGTTCGTCAGGTACCACTACGAGCAGCTTGACAAGGCCGGGAAGGACGCCCTTGCGCGCAAGTCGGTCCTCACCTTGCTCTCCGTGTCAACGGTCGCCTGTCTTGGCGTCGCGTACTTCGCAGGGCCGATCAGCAGCCTGACTTTGGGCACCTCCGATCCGACAATTGTCCGCATTGGAGCACTTGGCCTCTGGGCGTTTTCAAACCTTGAGCTCGCGCAGTCATTGCTTCGTGTGGAGGAGAAGGCTGTCCAGTACGCCGCTTTCTCAATTGCGAATGTGCTGATGACGGTCAGCCTTACCGTCTGGTTGGTTGTCTTCCGCGGGGATGGAGCCAATGGACTTCTGTTTGGTAACTACGCAGCCTCGGCAGTGGTGTTGGTCGCCCTTTGGGTTTGGGAGCGGGAGCGACTGCGGGCAAAGGATGGTCAAGCCAGCGGGATGAAAACGCTCCTGCGCTTTGGGCTGCCAACAGTGCCTGCCGACGCGAGTGTTTTCGCGCTTAACCTGATCGACCGCGCCTGGCTCTTTCACGGCAAGGGCGGTGCCGCCTCTGCTGGCCTCTACTCGCTTGCAGTCAAGTTGTCGGGCGGAATGATCGCCCTTGCCCGCGGCTTCCAATACGCCTGGCCTCCGCTCGCCTACTCCGTCAAGGATGATCGCGAAGCAGCGCGCCTCTACGCGTCCGTGACCACTTGGTACGCCGCGGTAACCGGCATGGCAGTGGCCTCACTGGTCCTGCTTGGCAGGTGGGTTGTCCGCCTTCTGGCCGCCCCGACTTTCTATGACGCTTACACCGCGTTGCCCTGGGTTGCTTTGGGTTGGGCGCTCTACGGCCTTGTTCATCTGATGGTCAGCGTCGGCGGTCGAGCGAAGGTGACGACCAGAAATTTCCCAGCAGCACTGATCGGACTCGCAGCCAACATTCTGCTCTTGGTGGTGCTGGTTCCCCCATTTGGCATTGCGGGCGCCGGCATGGCCCTCGCTGGGGCGTATGTGGTGATGCTGATCGCGCTCAGGCTGCTGACGCGCAAACTCTTTGAAGTCGGGTTTGAGTGGGCGAGGCTTGCCCAGTTTGTAGCTATTGCCGGGGGGCTTTCAATTGTCGGCAACCTGCTGCTCGAGACCTCTGGGGCGATCGCCTTCGCGGAACGGGCGGCTGTCTTGGCTGTCATCCCAGCGGTACTTCTGGCGACCCGTTTTGTGAAGCCAGAGGAAGCTGTTGTCTTCAGGCGGGGAGCAGCACTGCTCAGGCAGCGTCTCGTGCCGAAGCGCGCAGGTTGAACGCGGCCGCGGCTTCACGCAGCCCTTCCCCGTCGGAAGGTCGCATGGCTGCCCGCGCGTGAGCGATGTAGCGCTCCGGGTCATGGCCGGGAAGGACCTGAGCTGCAACTGCCCTGAGCAGGTATGGAAAAGCAATGAATGGGCGCATGGCCAGCGCGGAGATTCGACCGACATGGGTTCGCAGATAGCGGTCACGCCCACGGGCAAACTCAACTATTCGGCGCTCAGCTGATGCGCCCGTTGACAGGCCCTCGTGGTGCACGGCTGCGGCTCCAGGAACATGAATGGTGGGCCGTCCTCGGTCAGCCAGTCGGCGGCAGAGGTCTGTCTCATCGGAGTAGACGAAATAGCTCGGGTCAAGTCTGCCAATCGCTTCAACCGGTTCGGTTCGAATCATCATGGCCGCAGACTGGGCCCAGTCCACCCGGACTGTTGACTGACCGCGTCCAGACTGAACCGTGACGAAGCGGTGCAGCAGTAGGGCTCCGGCGAGGACAGTTCCCCAGCTTGGGAATCTCCATGCTGAAGGCTGTTCCCCACCTTCTGGCCGAAGCAGCTTCGCGCCGGCTGCGGCAGCCAGCGGGTCGGCCTCCAGTGCTTCCCAGAGCGCGAGCGTTGCCCCTGGGCGAAGGAAGGCGTCCTCGTTGAGGAGGAGGCAGTAGCGACCGTGGGCGGCGCCGATCAGCTCGCTGTCGTTGTGGGCCTTGCCCCGCCTTCGCGGCAGGGCTATTACCCGATCTACGGCTGGGTGAGCTTGGGCAAGCTCGGCCGATCCATCATCTGAAAAGTTGTCGAGGACCAGCACCTCCGTTTTGAACGGGAGTGATTCACACTCGCTTTGCACCGCGTCGAGACACACCTCCAGGTTCTCCCGTTGGGCGGTGTTGACGATGCAGTAGGTGACCTCGGGGTCATTCATTTGACAGATGATCGCGCACGGCTCCGCGGCACCACGTACTCCCGGTCTTCTGGCGCCCGGATCCTCGCCTGTACCGTTCAGCTTCAGATGCAGAGCGGTAACGAAGGCATGAAGGTCCAACTGGTTGATCCGGCGGCCTATACGCCCGCCTACGACCACGCGCTCGCAGCAGCCCTGAGTGCGCTTGGTGCGCAGGTTGAGCTTGCAACTGCTCCGTTTCCATACGGGGAAGTTCCCGAACCTGATGGTTACTCGCGGGTCGAGCGCTTCTATGGGGGACTCCCGGGTGGCGCGGGGTCAAAGGTTTTGCGTGCAGGGCGGGCAGTTCGACACATTCCAGACATGCGCAGGTGGCGCAGGTCAACCAACGCGTTTGATGTCGTCCACGCGCAGTGGCTCGCCGTGCAGGGACTTGACGTGCATCTGCTTCCATCCACGAAGCCGCTGGTGATGACAGCGCATGATGTCCTTCCCCGTGAGCCTCGGCCGGGGCAGGTCGCAGCCCAAGCGAAATTGTGGGGACACGCCGATGCCGTCGTCGTACATACCGAGCATGGGCGTGATCGCCTCATAGCCGAGGTTGGCCTGGACCCGGAGCGGGTAACAGTCATCCCCCACGGCCCGTTCCGTCACCTCTCCCAGATTGCTGATCCGATGCCCCTTCCCGCCGAGCTTGCGGGCCCTGGCAGTCGGGGAGAGAAGCCGGTGGTCCTGTCTTTCGGCCTTATGCGCCCCTACAAGGGGATTGATGTTCTGCTGGAAGCGTGGCGTGAGGTTACGGATGCTGAACTGTGGATCGTTGGCCGACCACGGATGGACATAAGTGAGCTTCAGGCTGCTGCGCCTGACTCAGTCAGGTTCGTTGCGCGCTTTGTGGACGACCGGGAGATCGCGCCGATCTTCAACGCGGCAAGCCTCTGCGTCCTCCCCTATCGGGAAATTGACCAATCGGGAGTTCTGGCGACGGCATTGGCGTTCGGCACACCACTCCTTGTGAGTGATGTGGGGGGATTCCCCGAGGTCGCGCAACGCGGGGCAGCCAAGATGGTTCCAGCCGGGGACAGCGCGGCACTTGCAGATGCGATCAATGGGCTGGTTGCTGATCCGGCGGCTCGTGAGCGGCTTGCCTTGAGCGCAAGTCTTCTGGCCGCAGGTGAATGGTCATGGCAGCGCGCAGCGGAGCTTCACTTGGAGCTCTACTCCCGCGTAATCGCCTCCCATTAGTCGCGCGGCCGCCGGGCCGGGCAAACTCCACCCTTGTGAAGACTGTTCTTGAAATCCTGTTCTGGCTGAGTGTCGGACTGCTTGCTTGGAGCCAGGTGGGCTACCCACTCGCTCTCGTTCTGCTCCAGATGGTCCTCCGCCGGCCGGGTGCCCCCTCTGCGATCAAGGGTGACGACGTTCCGTTTGTGACGATTGTGGTTGCCGCGTATCGCGAGGCAACAGTGATCGAGCGCAGGGTGAAGAACCTGCGTGAGCTTGACTGGCCAGCTGATCGGCTGGAGATCATCGTCGCCTGTGATGGGTCTGATGACGGGACGGTTGAAGCAGCCCGAGCTGCGGGAGCAGACCAAGTGCTTGACCTTCCCCGGGGAGGCAAGGTCCGCGCGCAGGACACAGCCGTCAAGGCAGCCACGGGTGAGCTGATCGCCTTCTCTGATGCCAACTCAACCTGGCGGCCAACTGCGCTTCGTTACCTGCTGGCACCGTTTTCGGACTCCAGCGTTGCCTACGTCTGCGGCCGTGTCAGGTTTGAGCGCGGTGATGGCACCAACCAGGAGGGCCTCTACTGGCGGTTTGAAATGTTCATTCGCGGCCTTGAGGCGCGCCTCTCATCTGTCACGGCAGGCAACGGTGCGATCTACGCAGTGCGGCGCAGTGACTATGTGGAAGTTGACCCAGTGATGGGCCATGACCTGAAACTTCCATTCACGCTGGTGAAGCTTGGCCACCGGGCTGTGGAAGCCCCAGCAGCGTCCGCAACCGAGCTGATGGTCCCAAGCCTTGAAGGCGAGTTCGCCCGCAAGCGCCGGATGATGAGCCACGCCTGGCCGATCGTCATCAAGGGAGGCCTTCTCTCGCCCCGTGGCTACTCCCCGCTCTACGCGTTCATGATCTTCAGCCACCGTGCGATCCGTTACGCCTCGCCGTTGCTTCACGCAGTGGCTCTCCTCACAAGCGCGATTCTTGCCCTCGGCTCAACCTTCTGGGCCGCAATTTTCGTTCTCCAAGCCCTGCTTTTGGGCGCCGCGCTCCTGGGTTCCAGAGTCAAGGCAAAGCCGCTTCTGATTGCTCGCTATTACGTGTTCATGACCGCTGCAATCGGCGCTGGCTGGTGGGACTGGGCACGACATGGAACTGAGGCAGGCTGGGAACCACCGGAGGGAACCAGGTGAACCCTTTAAGCCGTGGAGTGAAGCGACTGCTTGACCTGACAGTTGCGGTCGCCGCAGTGGTTGGGACGGCACCAATTGTTCTTGTCTGCGCAATTGCGGTGCGGCTGGACAGCAAGGGGTCAGTCTTTTACAGACAGCCCAGGGCGGGACGTGATGGGCACATCTTCGAGATCGTGAAACTCCGGACAATGGTTGTTGGCGCCGAGCACATTGGGGCTGGAATGGCCGTTGATGAAGGCGACAGCCGGATAACGCGGGTTGGTGGCTTCCTGCGCCGCTGGTCGCTCGATGAGTTGCCAAACCTTGTGAATGTCGTCAAGGGTGAGATGTCGCTTGTTGGCCCAAGGCCAACCTTGCCCGAGCAGGTTGAGCAGTACGACGAACGCCAACGCGGCCGTCTTGCAATCCGGCCTGGGATCAGCGGTTGGGCCCAAGTTCAGGGGCGGGCGTCAATTCCGTGGAGTGAAAGGATTGAGCTTGACCTTTGGTACATCGAGCATGAGTCACTCGCACTGGACTTGAAGATCCTTGCGGCAACAGTTCGCATGGTGTTCACCGGCCAGGGGCTGTACCGCAGTGACCGCGGAGGCTGGGACGGCTGAGGTGAACTGCCGGGCTGCTGCTCAGGCAGCGCTGGCTGCTGGCTTGCGCGAAGCAGTACGACGGGCCCGTGGCTTGGTGGCCCGCTTCTTCGGGGCCCAGCATTCCGTGACGAACTGAGTGATTTCACCGGTCAAGCGTTCTGGACGTGACCGCAGTTCAAGGATGGAATTGGCCCTCAGCAGGCGCGAGTTCTCAAGTTCGTTTGAAAGAAGACCCGCGTCAGAGAATGGGTGGACTGGGTCTCGCGGATGGCCGATGATCAGCGCTGGAGCTTTCATCTCGCGGCGTTCTTCGCGTGGTGGAGCAACCCGGTCAAAGAAGAGTCCTTGGAGAACGGCGGAGCCGGGTGCTGGGTCCTGCTCAATCCAGTCGAGTGCAACCTCTCCCAGCAGGGGGATGAATCTGCGTGGAACGAGTGATGCGACTTTGCCAGCACCGCGCATCACGGGTGCTGCGAATGTCTGCGCGCACATCAGCGGAGTGAAGGCCATTGCGCAGCCGAGCAGTGCGGACTCAAGGACTGGCATTTCGAGGATCATTCCCTTTACGCGTTCCGGGGCTGCTGCCGCGACTTCAAGCGTTGTGTTCGCTCCAAGTGAGGCGCCGCCAACAACTGCCGCGCTTACATCAAGGTGGTCAAGCAGGGCGACAACTTCTCGGGCGTATTGCCGCATTGAGTAGCGCCACATTTCAACTGGCTTGTCGGAGTCACCGTGGCCGAGCGGGTCCATGGTGATCACGCGCGAGCCTTGTTCTGCCATCGACTTGGCGAGTGGAATGTGCATCCGTTGGCTTGTCAGGAGGCCTGGGAGCAGCACGCAGACTTTGCGGCCTGTGCCGTGCTCCGTGTAAGCAATTCGTTGTCCCTCGTAAGTGAAGTGCGCCATTTGACTCGTACTGATCCTATGCACCCCGACGGGCGGGACCGCAGCTGGGACCGCAGCTATGACGCCGGGTCGCAACTTCAACCGTCGGGTTTCGCGGCGGTCTGGTCGCTGGGCGAGTAGTTTCTAAGGTCAAGACGCACAATCAATCCCCAGGAGGATCCGGAGTAATGGCAAACCAGCCCCGTTCACTTGTAGGTCAGGTAATCGCAATCACCGGTGGTGCCCGTGGCATCGGCCGCGCAACTGCCACAACTCTCGTCCGTGAGGGTGCCAAGGTTGCAATTGGCGACCTTGACCATTCTGCCGCAGAGCAGACAGCCGCAGAGATCGGCGGAGGAGCCATTGGCCTTCCACTTGATGTCACCGACAAGGCATCTTTTGAGGCTTACATTGACGCGGTTGAGGCCAAGCTCGGACCAGTTGATGTGCTGATCAACAACGCGGGCATCATGCTTCTGGGCGACTTCTTCGATGAGGACCTGGAGCTTTCCCGCCGTCAGATCGAGATCAACCTTTGGGGTGTTCTCCTCGGCTCGCAGATCGCCGGACGTCGCTTCCGCCGTCGCGGTCGCGGTCACCTGGTCAATGTTGCCTCAATGGCTGGCAAGAGCGGCTTCCCTGGCGCTGCCACCTATTGCGCGACAAAGCACGCGGTTGTTGGTCTTTCAGAGTCAATGCGCGGCGAGCTTCGCGGCAGTGGCGTTGAAGTCTCCTGCGTGATGCCAGTGATCGTCAACACGGAGCTGGCCGCCGGCCTCGGCTCAGCACGGTTCGTCAAGAACGTTGACGCCCAGGATGTTGCCAATGAGATCATTGACGCTCTGAAGAACCCACGGTTCGACGTTTATGTACCTCGCAGCAACGCTGCACTTGTGCGCGTCACGGCCGTTATGCCACGCAGCGCAGCCGAAGCGGCCAACCGCTTCTTCCGTGCTGACAAGGTGCTGACTGAAGTGGACGACAAAGCGCGTCTTGACTATCAGCGCCGTGCAACGGGCGGTATTGGTTCGGGCGGCAAGACGCCGACGATTGGCAGCGGAGACGAGTCGTAGAAGACACTTTCGCTTGGCTTGCGGCACCGGGGTTGACCCGGTGTTCGCCAGTCGCCTTGATTGCCTTGAAGGCAGCGTCCGAGGCGGCGGCCACGATACGAAACCACGGTGTGGCCGCGCCCCTTTCGGCCACTTCGTACTGACTTGATGGCAGACACTTCCACCAGCCCCGACGTAGCCCTCGACCGCCTCAGCGTCGATACCGCGCGCGTGCTCTCCGCCGATGCGGTTGAGCAGGCAAACAGTGGACATCCTGGGCTGCCGCTTGCACTCGCACCGTTGGCGTTTGTGCTTTTTGCCGATGTGATGAAGCACGATCCGTCGGCTCCGGACTGGGCAGACCGTGACCGCTTTGTCCTCTCACCAGGCCATGGGTCAATGCTGCTCTACTCGGCCCTCCACCTTTCTGGCTACGACCTCCCACTTCAGGAGCTCAAGGATTTTCGCCAGTGGGGTTCCCGCACGCCGGGGCATCCTGAGTTTGATGTGAACCATCCGACACCGGGTGTTGAGACGACAACCGGTCCGCTGGGTCAGGGCTTCGCAAACGGCGTAGGCATGGCAGTTGCAGAGCGTTGGCTGCGTCAGAAGTTCGGCTCCGAGGTTCAGGACCACATGACATGGGGGATCGTTTCCGACGGTGACCTGATGGAGGGCATCGCCGCAGAGGCAGCCTCACTCGCAGGCCATCTTGGCCTTGGGAAGCTTGTCTACTGCTGGGACGACAACTCAATTTCACTTGATGGGCCTACGTCCATGAGCTTCGACGGCGAAGACGTGATGAAGCGCTTTGAGGCTTACGGGTGGCACACGCTTGAGGTCGACACAGTTGACGACCTTGACGCGCTTCGCGCAGCCCTTGCGGCTGGCAAGGCTGAGACAGAGCGTCCAACGCTGATCCGCACCAAGTCAATCATTGGCTATCCAGCGCCAAACAAGCAGAACACTTCCGGTGTTCACGGTGCTCCACTTGGAACGGATGAGCTGAGGGCTGTCAAGGAAGCATTGGGCTTCAACCCGGATGAGTTCTTCGCAATCCCGGACGGAGTTCCAGAGCGCTGGTCTGCAGTTGAGCGTGGCTCAGCCGCCCGCGCCGAATGGGAGTCCCGCCTCGCAGACTTCCTCACCGCAGACGCAGAGCGCGCAGAGCTTTGGCAGGCAGCACAGGCAGGGCGAGCGCTTCCCGGCCTTGGCGCGGCGCTTCCAACCTGGGCACCCGAGGACGGCGCGGTTGCAACTCGCGCCGCTGGTGGCAAGGCGCTGGCAGCAGTGGCCGATCACCTTCCCACCATGCTTGGCGGGTCCGCTGACCTCGCGTCTTCTGTGAAGGCGACTGTTCCCGGCGGCGGCAATTTCACCAAGACGGAAAATGGCCGCAACATTCACTTTGGCGTCCGCGAGCATGCAATGGGCGCGATGGTCAACGGCATGGCTTTGCACGGAGGCATCGGACGACCGTTTGGATCCACCTTCCTTCAGTTCGCCGACTACATGCGCTCAGCGATCCGGCTTTCGTCACTGATGCGCCTCAAGACAACATGGGTTTTCAGCCATGATTCGATCGCACTTGGCGAGGACGGCCCAACCCACCAGCCTGTTGAGCACATCGCGACCCTCCGGGCAATTCCCGGTCTCACCGTGATCCGCCCGTCAGACGCAAACGAGACTTCTGAAGCCTGGCGTGTAATCAGCGAGGAGCTTGAGGGCCCGGCAGTGCTGATCCTGAGCCGCCAAGACCTGCCCGTTCTTGACCGCAGCGTCCTTGGTCCAGTCAGTGGACTTGGGGGTGGCGCCTATGTACTTGCCTGTGATGGCAATCCGGTCGCCTCGATTGTCGCAACGGGATCTGAGGTTGGCCTTGCTTTGGAAGCGCGCGATCGCCTCGCAGCCGCCGGCACAGAGGTTCGTGTTGTCGCAATGCCTTCATGGGAATTGTTTGACGCGCGGCCAGAGGCTGAACGGGCAGAGGTTTTGCCAAAGAGCCTTCCCACCGTTTCCGTGGAAGCCGGTATTTCAATGGGTTGGGAGCGATTCGCTCAAGCCCACGTGTCCGTGGAGCGGTTCGGAGCATCGGCTCCAGCCGAGGTGCTGATGGAGAAGTTCGGCATCACCGCCGATGCGGTCGTTGAGCGCGTAAACGCGCTGCTTGCCTAGAGCGCTTAGCTGTAGCGGGAGATCATCTCGGCGTGAACCGAGCGATGGTTGCCGGTGCGTCGCGTCCAAACTCGGTCGGAGCCAAGCTCCCAAGAGTTGGTGTCGTCGGCCATGCAACGGTCAAAGGTGTCGAGGAGCTGTTTTTGAAGTTCCCGGTCCTCAATTGGAACGAGCAGTTCCACGCGTGAGTCAAGGTTGCGGGGCATCAGGTCTGCGGAGCCCATCCAAATGTTCTGTTCTTCTCCTCGTTCGAAGAAGTAGATGCGCGAGTGTTCGAGGAAGCGGCCCACAATTGACCGAACGGTGATCGTTTCGCTGACTCCGGGTACGCCCGGAAGCAGGCAGCAGACGCCGCGCACATTCAGGTCAATCGGAACGCCTGCCTGTGAGGCGCGGTAGAGCGCTTCAATTGACTTTTGGTCAACCAGTGCGTTCATCTTCATCCGAATGCGGGTCTTCTTGCCGCCCTTGTGAGCAGCGATTGTCTGGTCAATCTCGTCAATCAGCCGGTTTCGTGTTCCGGTTGGTGAAATCACGACCTTGCGGAACTTCTTTGGTCGCGCGTACCCGGTCAGCATGTTGAAGAGGTCACTTACATCCTCTGCAATGTCGGGGTCGCAGGTCAGAAGGCCGAAGTCTTCATACAGGCGGGCAGTTTTGGCGTTGTAGTTGCCGGTTCCAATGTGCACGTATCGCCGCACCCCTTTGCCCTCTTGGCGGACGATCATCAGTGCCTTCGCGTGGGTTTTCAGGCCTGGAAGGCCGTGACAGACGTGTGCGCCCGCGTCCTCAAGGGTTTTTACCCAGCCAATGTTTTCGCTCTCGTCAAAGCGGGCTTTCACTTCAACAACGCTCACAGCCTGTTTGCCCTGTTCTGCTGCTTCAACCATTGATGGAACAAGGGTGGAGTCGTCGGAGGTTCGGTACACCGTCTGCTTTATGGCAAGGACCTTCGGGTCCCTGGAGGCTTGGCGGGAGAACCGTTCAACGGAGGCGGCAAAAGAGTCATAGGGGTGGTGGACGAGCACGTCACCGCGTCGGATGACTTCAAAAATGTCGGCTGCTTCTCCGTCCCGGCGCTTTAGCGCAGCTGGCGCAATAGGGCTCCATGG
>Ga0194043_1001586_pt1 | contig 12714 bp, 13 predicted proteins | sample JunL4415m_MetaG_FD_161274 | JGI IMG/M metagenome (GOLD analysis project Ga0194043, IMG submission 161274) | Anoxic zone freshwater microbial communities from boreal shield lake in IISD Experimental Lakes Area, Ontario, Canada - Jun2016-L442-15m | ecosystem: Environmental > Aquatic > Freshwater >...
GTAGCTCTATGGTAAGAAGTAAATCGAGGCTAAAAAAATACCAAAAGGTAATTTTCTAGCGAAATGGTATTTTTTAGGGTTTGCGAAAAGATTTGGTTTTCATCCTGTCACTACGCCCTTAACCGCTAGCGGCTACGCCTCGCCGTAATATACTTCTTAATTATACGAAGCTTATTTTTAAAAAAGAATGTTCTTACTAATTCATACGAATAAGAGCAACAGTTGTTAGCCTTTTACTATTCGATAATTAATATAACCATTCGATTGAGTGATACGAATTACATCACCACGAACATAATCATAAAAACGAGAAATTGGACGATCGACACGTAAAACTCCAAATTTTAATCCATATAATTTTTTAAATTCATTCGATTCTTCATCGTTTAGTTTTTCAAATTTTGGTTGAAGACGATGTTTTGTAATGTTGATTTGCAAATCTTCTTCAGCAAAGAGCTCTATTTTCATATCTTCTGTTTGTTCTAAAGTGCTTTTAGTAGCTGGAGTGACTTTTTCTCTATATACTACAATTGAATGATCAACACCTCTTTCGCTCATAATAGAAAAAATTTCTTTCATACTTTTTGTATCAAAACTTGAAGCTTCGTTAAAAAATACTAAAACTTGTTTACCATTTGGTTTTATAGCTATAATATCTTCGGTGTCAACAATTGTATAACCTCGTTGAGATAACATCTCTAAACAAATTTCTTTAGCCTTTTCTTTAGCCTTTTCTTTTGACATTTTTATTTTTTGTTAAAATTACTTACAATTTTCAATTTTAAAATATTAAAACTATGAGTTTTTAATGTTTAAACTAATTTTTTAAATTTAGAAAATATTGAGTAATAATAAAAAATGACGATTGCGTATTCTCCAAAAAAGAAATGCAAACCTAGTCAATCACGTAGCCGAAAATCCGGTCGTTGTCGAAAGAAGCCTTGTAGTCCGGGAAAAACCCGAGATCTAATAAGTGGTCGTTGTCGAAAGAAGAAGTGTAGTACAGGAAAAACCCGAGATGTTTTTAGTCGTCGTTGCCGAAAGAAGAGGAGTCGTTCTCCTAAAAAATCATCTCGAAAGTCATCTAAGAGACAGTCATCTAAGAGACAGTCGCCAAAGAGACAGTCATCTAAGAGACAGTCGCCAAAGAGAAAGTCGCCAACCACAAAGAGTCGTTCTAGGAAACCCTGCAATAAACTAGGACAGACTCGAAGCCAAAAATCTGGACGTTGTCGTGTTCCACCGTGCAAAGATGGTATGATTCGAAACAAAAAATCAGGAAATTGCCGAAAGAAGTGTCTTCCTGGTCAATATCGTAGTAAGAGTTCAGGTCGTTGCAGAAAAATTGGTTCTGCTAAGAGAAAGTCACCGTCGACGAAGAGTCGTTCGACGAAGAGTCGTTCGACGAAGAGTCGTTCGACGAAGAGTCGTTCGACGAAGAGTCTTTCGACGAAGAGTCTTTCTAGAAAATCACCCTGTAAAAAACCAGGGCAAAGACGAAGCCGAACATCTGGTCGCTGTCGTGTTCCACCATGCAAGGTTGGTATGATTCGTAATAAAAAATCAGGAAACTGTCGGAAAAAGTGCCTTCCTGGTCAATACCGTAGTAGAACATCCGGACGTTGTAAACCAATCGGTTCCGGTGGTTCCGGTTCCGGTGGTTCCGGTGGTTCCGGTTCCGGTGGTTCCGGTTCCGGTGGTTCCGGTTCCGGTGGTTCCGGTTCCGGAAATGCATTCGATAATGCGTTAGCAAGGCTTGGCGCAAATATGCCAGACCCTTTTTCAATGTTTGGTAATAATGGTGTAATGCCACCAGGAATGCATGGTTTCGTTCCAAAACCTGCAGATAGTCGAAGAATTCATTCACAAAAAATGAAAAGTAAATATGCAGAATATCCTATACCAGAACCAGATGGTTCTGTATCTAGAAAAGCTATAGCTGGACGCGCTTCTGTTATGCCTGTACCCAAGTATAAAACTGTCAACGGTTTAACATTACTCAACCCTGATTATAAGCCATTAGTTGTACCTAAGTATAAAACTGTCAACGGTGTAACATTACTCAACCCTGATTACAAACCAGTCAATGTACCAAAGTATAAAACGGTCAACGGTGTAACATTACTCAACCCTGATTACAGAAAAACAAGTAGTGAGCCATTAGTTGCTTCACTTGACCCTGTTGAAGACGATTCTCATTGGGCATTATCATATTTACCACAACCAGATCGTTCTCCACCTAAAAAAACTTCAGCCAGTGTACAGGCTGGTCTTCGTAATCTCGATGATTTCAAACGGTTACACGTTCCTTATTATCCTGGATATATAGGGGGTGCTTCTGCAGCAACTCCCGATATTTCTCCATCTAAAAAAAATTCAGCTAGTGTACTGGATGCTCTTCGTAAACACGATGATTTCAGACGGTTGAACGATCCTTCTCATCCTGAATATAGTGGTGAATCTCCACCAACTCCATATATTTATGGAGATGCACGCAGTGCCCCCCCTCCTCCCCCGGGCATGCAATATAGAACACGAATGAAAGATGGAAATCCTGTCGTTTTGATCAGAAACGGAAAACCCGTGCTCGAGCCTGTCACAACAATCAATTTTTAGGCTCGATTTACTTCTTACCATAGAGATACACATTGTTTAGAATCTCGAAAAAGTTGATTAAAAAAAGAGTTACTTCGTATGAATCTAGTAGCGGAGTATATTAGTAATAAATCATTAATGATTTATAACAAAAACAATTTTCTGTAAACTTTTTTTTACACTCTTTAAATAAATATGACAACAAACTTAGAAGACTATACTGTTAAGGAATTAAATGTGTTTGCAAAAAAATTAGGATTAACGGGATATTCAAAATTAGCTAAAAAAGAATTAATCCGTTTTATTAAAAATTATATGTCTAATGGAATTGATAAATGTAAAACTAAAAAATGTGTACCAAAAGATATTTGTAATCCAGAAAGTGGTAGATGTGTTTCAAAAGAAGGAAAAATCGGAAAAAATGTTATACAAAATGTAAAAGAAGACGAGTGGATTATTTTTACACTTAATAGTTGTTCATCTTGCACAAAAGCAAAAGAACTTTTTAATTCACTTAAGATTAAATATAATCAAATAGAAGTAAAAGAATCTGAGAGAAAGAATGTTTTATCTGATTTAAAAGACATTACAAGTAATTATAAATATTTTCCTATTATTTTTAAGAATAAAATTTTTATTGGTGGATATGATGATTTAAACAAAATGTTTACTCCCAGACCTGATATTTCAAAAATTCATATGATGAATCCAATACATATGTCAAAAATTAATTTTGCAGGATACCCCTGGGAAGATCTAGTATCAATGCTTTATATAATGCATCAACATCCAAAAGAATGCGTTGCTATACCATTTGGTCTTTTAACTAGCTCCGGAAAATTAACAAGTAAAGCACAAAAAGTAAAACAATTTTTTGATACTTCTTTGGAATGGTCGGAAAAAAAAAATAATTTTGTTGTGCCAGTAGGATTGTGGAATTCTGTAAAATCTTGTTTGGCAAAAGGATCAAAATTTATAGTTATGCCTTTTGGTTTTAACTGTATTAATGGTCTCGCACATGCTAATTTTTTGGTTTATAATTCAGAAACAAAAGAACTTGAACGATTTGATCCACATGGTGTTATACAAAATGCGTGTTTAAATCCTCCAAGATTTGCCGAAAAATTGGGAAAATTATTTAACGATAATGTAAAAAGAGGAATGGTTAAAAAAGTTTATGATCCATTAGATTATTGCCCAGTTATAAGTTTTCAATATATTCAAGAAGGAGAAATAAAAGAAAAGAAACCAGATGATCCTAGAGGTTTTTGTATAGCTTGGTCTGCATGGTATGCGGATACTCGTCTATCAAATCCAAATAAATCACGAGAAGATGTCGTTAAGATGTCTTTAAAAGAATTGAAAGACAGACCTACATCATTTACCGAATTTATCCGTTATTATGCTGGATTTTTAGAAAAAGTAGGTAAAGAATTAAAAAGAGGTAACAGTCCTGGAGATGTTTTCGCCAAATATATTCAAAAATACACTTAAAAGGAAATAATAATTAAGTAAAAATGGGTAAAAAAAACCAACTTGATAAATCAGAATCTTTATCTGATCTTTTTGACAATCCTATGACAAGGTCAGCAATGGCTGCTTTATCTGAAGAAGACAAGGCAAAATATAAAATGATTGGAGATCATTTATACGGACGTGTTAATTTTGAAGATGGACAAACTTTAAATAATATGCCTCCTCCTATGGCAGAAGCTGTAGCTTATATAGAAACATCATTAATGTCTGGAATGCATCCATCTATGTTAGAAGACAATGAAAAAGCTTTATTGAAAGATAATTACGGAGATGAATGGTACAAGAGATGGGGATATATAGAAGCCGATTTAAATGATATAGTAACAATTACCTTTGATATTTATAAAAATTCTTAATATATAAAATTTAAAACATAAATATAATTATAAAATATGATGAGAAGTGTACCAAAAGGTTCTTTACAAATAAAAATTGCATTTGGATATAAAATGGGAGTTGGTAAAGATGAAGCATGTTCATATCTTTCTAGTAAATATGGCGGCGAAAAAATTTCCTTTGCGTCTCCGATATATGATATACAACGGTATGCTCAATTGCGGTGCGGATTTTCAAATGAAAAAGACAGACAATTTTTACAATATATTGGTACTGAATGGGCAAGAAAGAAAGATCCGTATGTTTGGATTAATTTAGCTATAAAAGATTCTCCAAAAGAAGGAAATGTTTTTTTATCTGATTTACGATTTCAAAACGAATTTCAGGCTTTAAAAAAAGAAGGATGGTGTTGCGTAAAAATCGATCGTTCATTTTCTGATATTGAAGAAAGAAATGGAACTGGATCTGTTTTTCATGAGAGCGAAACATCTCTTGATTCTCTAGACGAAACTGAGTGGAATTATGTAATTAAAAATAATGACACAATCGAAAATTTTTACAAATCATTAGATAAATTATATCTTAATATTTGGCGTAATAATGTAACAGACTTTAAAAATAAATGCTTTTAAAAATAAATTTAGATTTTTAAAACGATGTTATTATATAAAAATGGTCGCTGTAGCAAATAGTTGGAATAGATATCACGAACAGCTATTAAAAAAATGGTCACAAATTAGCAAAACATATAGTATAATGCACAGTTTGTGTGCAACTTATTATTCAAATTGGCACAAACGTTTAGGAATTCCGGTTGTTATTATAGGAGGTGTAACGGCATCTTCTATTTTTTCAAGTAATAAGAACGATTCTGAAGCTTGGACTTATATAAATGGCGGTCTTGCTTTATTTGTCACAGCATTGTCAGGTCTAAGTAGTTTTATTGGAACTGCCGAAAAAACAAACAAACACCAAAACGCTTCTTTTAAATATACTAAAATAGCTATGGATATTGATACTATGCTCTCTTTTGGACGTCACGAAAGAACACAAACTCCACAAGAATTTATTCAAGAAAAAAAATCTGCAATGCTTGATATTAGAGAAAATGTACCCGAAGTTCTTACTTGGGTGATGAATGATTATTTGAAAAAATTTGACAAAACGTTGACAGATACAAAATCAAAAGTAAACACAACAATTGGAACTTATATTGAACCAAAGCGAGTTTTGGTTTATGATCAAGAAAATTCTAACTCTGATACCAAAGGGCCTAGTTCAGGTTCAAGTGTTAAACAGGAAGAAATACATACTGGTGAAATGTTGTCTGATTTTGGAGATAAATCGTCAACTCAAATGTTTAGTGCGAGTGAAAAAATGAAAGTTGTAAGTGAGTCTGATTCAGAACAAGAAGATCATGAACAGATAAATCATCATATATTAAATTGTTAAATTTAATATAAATTTAACAAATAAAGCTTATACATTTTCTAAAAATGTGTAAATATAATCTTGTGATTTTATTGATTTTTTAATTTTATCTTTTAGTTCAAAACAAGAGTTTTCTTCATCTTCACATAAAGGAAGTTGAAGAGCTAAAATAGTAGATTCTTGAAATGCCGAAATTATAATCAATAACATCACAACAGGAAATGCTGAATTAAAATCAAAGTATTCGTAAAAAAATACGCTAAATAATATCATCAATGTTTGTAAATATTTAAGATGATTTTTAGCTTTGTTTGTGTAATTTTTAACATCTGAACGAGTAATATTTATTATTTTTGATTTATTTTCACATATTTTCTTACGTGCTGATTCTATATCTTCAAATATTTTTATTAATTTTTTCATATTATTTGATACTTCAGTTGTCCTACTCAATTGTTCTTCCATATCTTTTATTTTAATAATGAACTGCTTATTTCTTTCTTGTAAAGCATTGTTCATAAGAATTATGTAACTTCCAAACATTGAAATATCAGATGATAATCGAGTTTCGGATTCAACATTTTCAATTTGCATTTTAATTTTAGAGTTTAAATTTATTATTTTAGATTTATTATTTTAGATTTACGTAAAACGTATTATGCTTCCTCGAAATTTTATACTTTTTCTTCGTCTTTTCTTTTTTGGATCTTTACCATTGAGTAGATCTTCTCTTTGAGCAAAGTAAGTTTTAATATGCATAGGCTTTATTTTTGTCATTTGTGTTTCACTTTTTTTATAATATCCTATTACATCAATTATGTCTATTGGATAATTACCACACAGTATAACTTCTTTAGCTGTCATAGCCGCAACTGCGGTCGCAGCAGCAGTTGGTCCTATTGGTGTCTTTATTTCTGGATTAGAGAGTCCAAACCATGCAAGGATTAAAGATTTACTAAAAGCAGGATATATATCTAGATGAGTCTGGTATTCTGCTATTTCTCTATGCCTCTTCTTAGGGTTCTTGGAAATTGTATACTTTTCCTTAGTCTTTTTGTATTTTTTGTCTACATCTTTTGAATTTGGCCCAATTGTTGAGTAAATCATGTAAGTTTCGTCTGTTAATGTAGACGGTATTATTACTCTAAATGTTCCATTAAGTTGCTTTAACTTATATATATTTATAGAAATCACACATTCTACATCTGTCTCTTCCATTGTTTTATCATCCATTCTTTTTCTTCTTTTTTTGGGTGGTATACTAACCTCTTTAGCACAAACATTTGAATTTTGGATACATTTATAGTCTAAGCTAGTAGAAGTATATTGAGATTTTTCACCTTCTTTTGATCCTCTAATAATCCAATTCCTAATTGAATGATATTGATGTTTTTTTTTGGGATGTAAAGTACTTATAAGTCTTTTACCTTCATTAATCTTTTCTCGTATATAATCCATATTAGATGAACTCACACACCGATATAATTTACCATATTTTTTATTAGATAAATAGTTTTCAAATCTTCGTCTTAAATGGCCGTTATGTTTAAGATGTTTAAGAGGATCGGCCGTATCCACTTCGGACGCAACGACTCTCGATTCTTCGTCTAGCGCGACGAAGCGATCGGGAAGGCACGATTTCTCCTCAATGAAGCATTGTTTGTACGTCTCCTTCTCCTTAAGACTGTCCTTAGGTTTAAGAGGGTCTTTGGATTTGGATAGCATATGAATTCTATCTTTGCCAAAACAAGTCTCTCCATATAGATCTTTTTTTTTCTCTCTAGTCAAACTGGCTATCAAACGTTCTTTATGTCGAATTCTATCCTCTTCTTTTTTTTCTTGTGTAATTCTATCTTCTCCTCCTTCTCCTTCTTCTCCTTCTTCTACTTCTTCTACTTTGTCTTCTTCGTCTTCTTCGTCTTCTTCGTCTTCTTCGTCTTCTTCGTCTTCGTCTCTTGTTTTTCTTTTTTTTGATCTTCCATCAGGTTCTGTCTCAGGTTCTATATCAGGAGAATAATTATTTCTTGATTTACGAGCTCTTGATTTACGAGCTCTTGATTTTCGTGAAGAACGTTTTCGTAAAGGTGATTTACGAACTCTAGATTTTCGTAAGGAACGTTTTCGTAAAGGTGATTTACGAACTCTAGATTTTCGTAAAGAACGTTTTTGTAAAGGTGATTTACGAGCTCTTGATTTTCGTAAAGAACGTTTTCGTAAAGGTGATTTACGAGCTCTTGATTTTCGTAAAGAACGTTTTCGTAAAGAACGTTTTCGTAAAGAACGTTTTCGTAAAGAACGTTTTCGTAAAGGTGATTTACGAACTCTAGATTTTCGTAAAGAACGTTTTTGTAAAGAACGTTTTCGTAAAGGTGATTTACGAACTCTAGATTTTTTTAACATTTATAAAAAGTAAATATTAATTTATTGATTATTTTTTGATTTGGAATGGATTGTGCATCAAGAAGTTCATATGCAACGTTAAAATATCTTCTTTGTATTCTAAAAAATACATAATCATTTTTAGAGTTTAGAGTTTAGAGTTTAGAGTTTAGTTTAGAGTTTAAATTTATTATTTTATATCTATAGTTCAATTTACGTAAACGTATTGTTTATACTTTCTTTAGAACTAAAATTAAAAAGTCGGAGGAGGAAGGAGCAAAATAAAAAAGATAATCCAAAGGAAATTTTCTACGAATTTTTCAAATTATTTAGAAAACAAAAGAAAAAAGAAAAGGATTTTTTCCTCCTCCGAACTTTTTAAAGATCCGGAGGGAAAAAGTTTTTTTTGGAGAAATGTATTTTTAAAAAGAGTCTTACACACACACATTTCAATTTTTTTTGAAAAAGTGACTTTAATCAGAGAATTGTGACTATTTTCATTTTTTAATCCAATTTTACCCAATTTTTACCCATTTTTAATTTTATCAATGAAAAACGATGTTTTATCATATAAAAAAATTATTTTTCATTTAAAAATAAATGAATAAATGAAAAATCAAATGGAAAAATGTAAGTTTTGCAATAATATGTTTGGAAATACTCAAATGTTGAAACAACACCAAAAGAAAACTAAGTATTGTTTAAAAATACAATCTAAATTACTTTCCGATGAGGCCAAAGAAAAAGAAGAAACAATAAACCTAGACAACAAATTAACTTGTTCGTTTTGCGGTAAACAATTCAAAACTAAATATTTGTTAACTATTCACCAAACACAAACAAAATATTGTCTTAAAATACAAGAATCTCAAAATTTTCAAAATATTATAGAATCTTTATTTACTTGTAACTTTTGCGAAAAAAAATTTTCAACGAAGCATTTTAATAGACACGATTCCACATGCAAGAAAAAAATAAAATTTCTTCTTAATCAAAAAGATCAAGAAAATATACGATTAAAAGCTGAAAAAAATGAGAAAGCAGAAGAAATTGCCAAAATGAAGACTGAAAAAGAAAAAGAGATTAGTTCGATATATAAAAATCTTGCTGAACGTGCTCAGGCTACAATAGAAGAGATAGCAATAATAAAAGCATGTCAAACAATTGTAGAGATTGAAGAAGAAACAGAGACTCCTGCAGAATTAATGGATGAACCATATGAACTTGTTCCTCTTAACCTTGATAATGGTTATATTATAGAAAGCAGAGACTCAGACGGTTATATTGATGTTACCAACCTATGCACAGCTGGTAAGAAGAAATTCAATGACTGGAATAGGTTAGATAAAACAAAGGCATTTCTTAAGGAGTTATCTTCGAGTGCGGGAATTCCCGCAGTCGAATTAATTACACAAAATACAGGTGGAAATGGAAACAGACATACTTGGGTACATCCTCAGGTCGCAATTAATATAGCACAGTGGATATCACCTCAATTTGATGTTAAAGTATCTTCTTGGGTACTAGAAGTAATGATGACTGGTAAACTAGATATTACCAACACCAAGAGTTACAGAGAATTACAACAAGACAATAAAAATAAGCAACTAAAAATACAAGTAATGACTAAGAAATATGTAAAGAAACAACCTCGTAATCAATACGATGAGAGAAATGTAGTATACATATTAACGACAAAAAATATGAAAAAAGAGAGACGATATATACTTGGTAAAGCAACAAATTTAACTTCTCGTTTGTCTGTATACAATAAATCAGATGAACATGAAGTAGTATATTATCAAGAATGTCCAAATGAAGAAAATATGGGACTTGTTGAATCTCTTGTATTTTGTAAACTAAACGAGTATAGAGAACAAGCAAATCGTGAAAGATTCTTACTTCCAGAAGGAACTAGTATTGATTTTTTTTCAGATACAATAAAAGAATGTATCAAGTTTATAAAATAAAAGTTAACAATGCTTTTATTTTGATATCCTCTTGATTTAGCTCAAGCTCGTGTTGACAGTATAATAGATGAAAAATATACAAAAAAATGATTTTTATGAAGGTCAAAAAGGAGGAACACATATTATACACAAGCATATTCTCACATACATTAACAGTAAATCTATGAGTAATATATAATGAATTGCTTATTTCTTTCTTGTAAATAATTGTTTCATAAGAATATGTAAATTGTCTGCATTTTTATCTAATATTTTAGACTTTATTTTACAAAACTTTCAAAATTCCATTGAAACAATTTTTTTAAATTTATTATTCGTATATAATAAATGAAAAGATCTCTATGTAAAAAAAGTCAGACTCGTGATCGCATAACTAAACGTTGCCGTAAAAAAAAATCTCCTGGACCAAAACGTAAGTCTCCAAAACGTAAGTCTCCAAAACGTAAGTCTCCAAAACGTAAGTCTCCAAAACGTAAGTCTCCAAAAAGTAAGTCTCCTAAACGAAAGTCTCCTAAACGAAAGTCACGTTATCTAACCTTACACCAAAAATGGCAAATTGATTCCGATATAATTCATAGTTCGGCAAAACGTAAGTCTCGTTATCCAACATTACACGATAAATGGCAAAATGATTCCGACATAATTCATCGTCGTTCGGCAAAAATTCAGGCCCTAAAACGTAAGTTACTAAAACGTAAGTAAGTCACGTTATCAAACCTTACACGAGAAATGGAACATTTATTCTGAAATAATGTGATTCTCGTAAAGCTATTTAATGAATTAAAATAAAATATAAAATGGATTATATGAGATTATATAAAGATTTTAATCATTTATGGAGTCCTATGCATCATCCAGACAATTCTGTTGAACAAGAAATGTTGATAAAAGACGAGTATTATATTCGGGATGCATGCGGATCTATTATATTATTCCGTTTTGAAGGACATCACTCTGAATATGCTATACTAGCAAAAATTATTATTTATAATGGAGTTATGCAATCAAAAGATGATATACCTCAAGTTTTGGGTACAACTAATGGTATTTTTTATAAACTAAACAATTTTTAATTTATTTATTATATGATTGGTTTAAAAACATATAATTATGATTAAATAAAAAATGATAGCTTTTATCACAGGATGTACAGGACAAGATGGTTCTTATTTATGTGAGTTATTACTTGAAAAAGGATATGAAGTTCATGGTCTTATTAGAAGATCAAGTAATATAAATACAATTCGAATTGATCATTTGTATAAAGATCCACATGAAAAGGGAATCAAATTCTTTTTGCATTACGGAGATATGAGTGATACATCTTGTTTAGAACGTCTAATAAAAGAAATTCAACCTGATGAAGTATACAATTTAGCTGCAATGTCACATGTACGTGTATCTTTTGATTGTGCTGAATACACAGGAAATATTGATGCACTTGGTACGTTGCGTCTTCTTGAAGCTTGCAAAAATCAAAAAAAGAATATAAAGTTTTATCAAGCTGGTACGTCTGAAATGTATGGTGGTGTGTATGATAAACCACAAAACGAATTAACTCCATTTAATCCACGATCTCCTTACGCAATTGCCAAGTTATATTCACATTGGATTGTTAAGAATTATCGTGAATCATATTCTATGTTTGCAGTGAATGGAGTCTTGTTTAATCATACTTCTCCACGACGAGGAGACACTTTCGTAGAACAAAAAATTGTAAAAGCTGCTGTTGCGATTTCACAAGGTAAACAAAAATGCCTTTATCTTGGAAATATTTACTCTTACAGAGATTTTGGACACTCTAAAGATTTTGTAAAAGCTATGTGGTTGATGTTACAACAAGAAAAGCCAGATGATTATGTCATTGCATCTGGACAAAAATATTTAATAAAAGATATTGTTAATAAAGTTTTCAAAATGGTTGGTATGGAAATTCAGTGGCATGGAAGTGGAGATACAGAATACGCTTGTGTTGATGATAATGTTGTAATACGCATAGATCCAAAATATTATCGCCCAAGCGAAGTTGAGTCGTTACATGGTGATTCAACAATAGCAAAAACGAAATTAGGTTGGGAACCAGAATATGAGTTAGATACTATATTAGATGAAATGATAAAAGCAGTTATAGTGTAAACTTAAAAACAAAATTGTATAATAAAAATGACAGAAAAACTTACAAATTTAAAAACCCTTCTCAAAAATAAAATAAGCGATAAAAAATGGGGAACAACTGTTGCTTTTAAATCTGCAAAAATAAGAAATGATCTAAAAGAATGAGTTCTAAAATAAAAAATGAATGAAAAATATCTTAGACCAGAAGAAGTCTCAAAAATACTCCAAATTACTACTAGATCACTCGAAAATTGGAATAATCAAGGAATCCTTAAATGCAGAGTCTCAACCTCCTCATAAAAAGAAGATTTGGAAAGACAAGTTGAGTATTTTAGATGTAAATATCCTGACT
>Ga0194043_1001587_pt1 | contig 12712 bp, 9 predicted proteins | sample JunL4415m_MetaG_FD_161274 | JGI IMG/M metagenome (GOLD analysis project Ga0194043, IMG submission 161274) | Anoxic zone freshwater microbial communities from boreal shield lake in IISD Experimental Lakes Area, Ontario, Canada - Jun2016-L442-15m | ecosystem: Environmental > Aquatic > Freshwater >...
TATTTATATTTTCTAATTAAAATTAGATTAAAATTAGATTCAATAAATTGTTTTTTTTGTGCCGCCATCATATCCAATAGCATATTTTTTTATCATATCTTGATTGAATGATTTTGATTGAATTTGGATCATATAATTCGACTATTTGGTAATTATTGGCTGAACTTACTTGTATTATTCTTTTTAATCATCTATATTTAACCCCTAAGGGAGCGAAGCTCTTAACCTATATTATCCATTATATCCATTAGTTCACAATGCAATATACTTAAAATATTGGGGTAATCTGTATATGATATTCTTACCATCTTGAACCCTTTATTTTTACAAAAATCATCTTTGATTTTATCATATTCTTGTTGTTTTCTAAAATTTTCTTCTGCTTCTTCTTGTGTCATATTTCCAAATCTTACAGGCATAAAATGCTGTCTTCCATCAAATTCAAATACTTTCTTATGATTGATAAACATAAAATCAAATCTCAAACGTTTACCACAAGAAGTTGTTAATTCTGTGAAGGTTGAATTATGTCGATAATCTTTATCTTCAAAAAAACCCAATTCTTCAAAGGATTTTATCATTTTAAATTCACCCGATGATATATTACTTGAACCTGTACAAGTTTTTATATGTACTTGTAAACTTGAATTTGAACTACTCTTAAAATTACAACCTTCTATATCATATTCGAAATCTTTTATCTGATTGTGAATTGCTTTAATATGTGCTTGTAAAGTTCCATTTGTACTACACCTGAAATCACAACCATCTCTATCACATTTAAAATTTTTTATTTTATCATGTAATGCTTCAATATGTTGTTGTAAATCTGCATTTCTGCTAAAAGTAGAATAGCAACCATCTCTATCACATTTAAAATTTTTTATATTATAATGAACTGCTTTAATATGAACTTGTAAATTTGAATTTGTACTACACCTGAAATCGCAACCTTCTCTATCGCATTTGAAATTTTTTATATTATCATGAACAGCTTTAATGTGTGCTTGTAAAGTTTCATTTTCACTACAAGTATAATTACAACATTCACTATCGCATTTGAAATCCCTTATCTGATCGTGAACAGCTTTTATATGTTTTTGCAAATCTCCCTTTCGACTAGAAGTATAATTACAACCATCTCTATCGCATTTAAATCTTTCACTACATTTAATACAAGTCTTTAATAGTACTCCTGTATTTTGTCTAATTTTAAAGAGTGATAATAATTTTACGCAGTGACACATAGAACATCTTTTGGTTTCTGTCATTTTCTGTCATTTTCTTTTACTTAGTAATCTTTAAACTAAATTATTTTCTGACTCTTCTGAAGAATCATCTTTATGAGTTTCTGTAGATTCATCTTCAGAGTTGGTGCTGGTGGAAGAACTTTCTTGGTTTTCTTTTTAACTATTTTGTGTATCGTTTTAATATTTGATTGCTTAAAAGTCTGATAATTCCTTCTAACAGTACCGTATTTATCAAATTCGTGACATTTTACCCAAACTAGATGTGTTGATTTGGCACAAATTGCCTTAACTTCGTTTTTATTCATTATTTCTTTTTCAAGAGGAATGAGAATAACTCGACTAATTAAATAATTTCTGCATTTAATAGCAGATAATTCTTCTTCTTTCTTTACTTTTACATCGGAAATGTTTTTAGGTGCTATTTCTGGAGAATCAATACCAGATAATCGGCAATTAAATTTAACTAATTCATTATCAATTTTAAAAACAATATGAACTGTGTCACCATCATATACATACACTACTTTTCCCCACATATTTTTACCATTCATCGAAAATTCTTTCACTTGGTGATCAGCCGATTTCAAATCCAAATGCTCGTTCATCTTTTATACTACATAAACTTGTTTTAAATTTATTCATTATATGTTCTTACCAAAAACTTTTTTTTGAAACTTACATTTCAAAATGTAGGAGACAGACAACTTAAAGAAGTCAATATTGAAATTACTTTGTTGTTGTCATTTCGTGAAGATTATAAAAACAACAAACTGGTTGTAAAATGTATTTTAATACTATTTATGTAATTTGCCTATTAATTAAGTCGCTACGGAATTATTGTACTTTTTTTACTTTCAAGATCTTGTATTTCTTGTTGTAATAATATTATTATTTCATTAAGTTTGGGTACAACTGATGACATATTTGGATCTTTAATATATCTTTCAAACTTTTCAATATCCCGCCTCCTATCTTTTATCAAAAAATCAAAAATTGTTTTATCTGGATTGATTGTAAGAGGGTTTCCCCAATCTGTAGAATCTTGATAATTTAATTGTGAAGATCCTTTATCCCCTGCACCTTGATATACTCTCTGGCCCGGGCAATGATTAATACAATGTAAATAATATTCTCTCATTAATACACCGGCACTATTATGAGCAGGAAAAAATGTAGAATATGCTGGATTATCATTAAGTGGTACTTGGTTTATACTAACATCTGTATGAAAAACCGTTGGAGATGCTGTTTCCCACCATCTTACCGTATTATCATTAAATATACCATAATGGTACGTTTCACCTTCTGCATTTTCAGCCTCTTCCTTATGATAGTTTAGACATTTTGCAGGATTATGAAGAAACATAGCATCACCTGTTAGCCTAATTTTTTGTTTCTGTTCTTCGGTAAGATTTCTAATTATAATTAGAGTAACATGCCCTTTTAAATTTGATGCATTACCAGTATTATATATAGTACAATGTATTTCAATACTATTAGGAGACGTTATGTATTTGGCATTTTTGACATTTCTATGTCTATTAATAGAATCAATACTATAAGAAAATTTTTTCTGCTTATTTAGAATCACCGCATCGTCTTGCGGATTATCAGTTGAATACAAATTTCTTAAACGTTCATATTCTTCTGTAAAAGATTCGTTACTTTTGTTATTTTTATATGTTTTATAAGCTTTTCTCATATCTTCTAAATTTTTAGGAAGTTTACGACCATCAGGGCACAACGGGTCATAAGATTCATGTATAACAGTATTATAATAATTCCACAACTTAATATATTTTCGTCTTTGTTCTTTGATAATACGAGTGAAACCTTTTGTCATTTCTATTTCATTTGGTTTTGAACCAAAATATTGATATAGTCGTTGTCCACTAAGAGTATGATATATAGTATCTTTTGAACCAAGTAAAGTCTCAAATTCCTTTATCGTAGCTTTGCCTATATCTATTTCGCGTTTGGTAGAAGTTTGTTGTGATAGAAAAAGCTCTTTTGCAATACGATCTGTTTCTTCTTGGGAAGGTTCGTCTTGGGAAGGTTTGTCTTGGGAAGGTTCGTCTTGGGAAGGTTCGTCTTGGGAAGGTTCGTTTTGGGAAGGTTCGTCTTGGGAAGGTTCGTTTTGGGAAGATGTTCCAGCTCTAGCGGCCATTTTTTGTTGATGAATTTTGTTGATTGCATCTTTTTGATTTTTTGCATCTTTTGTACGACATTTTAATCCTAAAGAACCGTGTTGCCTATGAATCCAGCGGCCCGTCTTTTGTCGGCCCGACGGCTCTTCGTAAACTCCGTCTGGGTTTACTTTTGCATTAACATAATATTGTAATTCCTCTTTACAAATATCACATATGCCATTTTTCCAACCTCCCCCTTTTAGGTTAGATTCAGATTTTTTACTATGTATCATATTACGAGATCTTCTGATTGAACGAGTTAGACGATTAGGTATTTTAAGCTTTGATGAACGAGAGAGTTGATTAATTAATTTATTACGTTTTGGTGACATATTATGTGATCTACGTTTTAGTGATCTACGTTTTGGTGACATATTATGTGATCTACGTTTTGGTGATCTACGTTTTGGTGATCGACTTTTTACTGATGTACGTTTTGGTGATCTACGCTTTAGTGATCTACGCTTTAGTGATCTACGCTTTAGTGATCTACGTTTTGGTGATCGACGTTTTGGTGAATTGATCATTTTTATTTAAAGAAACATTTTAAATTAAACATAAAAATTATAATAAATTTTTTTATAATAAATGGCAGAATTAGACGAACTTGCAGTTCAAACAAATGCATGTTGTAATTTAATAAAAACATATGATTGTAATTACTTAAACTCAATGGATACAGATTTAAAAAAATCTTTTTATGATAAAGTTACTGATGGTAAGTATTGTTTTAACACAGTAAAAAGACCTGTTCTTGCTAAGTTAATTGATAATCATTTAAATGATGAAAAGGCAATAACAATTTATCCTTTTATTGGAGGACCTAATTCTCTTACAGTTCATTACAGTAAAGAATTTAAAAAAACAATATATGTATTTGGAGAATTTCATAATAAAGAAATAAATTGTAGTAATGTGGCAGAAGATGATCCGACGGTAGATCCTATGGATCAAGAAGTTCACATAGAAGATTTTTTGTTTACATTATTACAAACGACAGATACTTTTTTAGATATATTTATTGAATCAAACCCACTTTCTTCCACAATACGTCCATTAGAATCTGCAAACAGGCTTACTAAATTATATAACCAACTAAAAAAATGTATTATTAGAGATTCTCGACATGATCCAGAATGTTTACTAGGTCGTGTTCATTGGATTGACACTAGAGATGGTCCTGAATTGAGTATGTTTACATCATTATATTTTCATGGTTTACTAAATAATGCAATTAGTGTGACTATACCAGATTCAGAAAAAATTGTAAAACTTGAAGAACTTGTAGATAGATATAAGGAAGTATTTGAAGAAATTCAAAAATTATACTATATATCAGACAGATATGATTATTTTTCACTTAAAATTACTACAAATAGTATTAATGTTAAAGAATTTACAGATACAATTGTCCATCGTGCAATTAAAAAATTTTTGATGAACGAATTATATACAACAATATGTGGTTTTGAAAGAATAATCGAGGCTATTACATTTTTATTAGCAAAAACATACTCAATCGAATCTGATGATTCTAAAAAACATTATCAATTACGTGAGACGCTAAAGTTTGTATCTTATTTTTTGCTTCAAATTGATATTATTAATATGGATTATTATGCATTATTGCGTGTGTTTAAAGATTTTCGTGTTGATGACGAACAAAAACCTGCGTTTGATGGAGCTATAATAGGTGATCAACCTAAAAAGGCATATAATATAATAATATACGCTGGATCTGGTCATAGTAGCAGATATCGCAGATGTTTAAAATATTTAGGATTTAAAATGTATGAAAAAACAGGCGACTTAAACAAAGAAGAAACATGTATAAATATGAAAGATATAATAATGCCATTTTTTAAAACATCTGAAATAATAAGCAAAGATGAAATTGATGTAGATTTACAATTTATTTATGACCATCCAAATATTTGGAATAATCCTACTATACCATAAAATTGACAATTTATTATATTTACTATAACAAATATGAATGACTTTCAAAAGCGTATATTGTTGTTCTTGATATTTTGCATAGGAATACGATTTTTTTTAGTTTTTTTAGCTAAATTTGCTGATAAAAAAATATTGCGTTTGATGGGTTTTTTGGCACTTTTACCTGCAATAGGATTTTTATATTTATTTTTTACAAAAAAAAGAAAGACGGGTCCTGAGACTTTTGGTGCTAAAATATGGTGGACCAACTTGCGACCAATCCATGGAATTCTATACTTACTATTTGCATTTTACGCAATCAAATCTAATAAAAATGCATGGATATTCCTTCTCATTGATGTTATTATTGGTCTAATTTCGTTTTTAATATTTCACCTATTCATAGAAAAGTAATAATTGTTATCTCATACTAATTCTTAATTAAAATCTTAATTAAAATCTTAATTAAACTCTTGATTCCATTAAAGTATGAGACCATCTTATTGATTGTTGAACTTGAGTAATATTAGTTAGGTAAAATTTATATAAACTTGAAGACTCAAAATTGACAATCCAGTTTGAAAAAGTGTCATCTATATTTAGATCCAAAATAGTAAAATAAAACTGTAAATATGGTTGAATTTCTTCTTGATATTTTATTAAAAGTTCAAAATCTTTAAACAATCTTTCTTTTAGAATATTATCTTCTTTTGCTGGTGTTCTTTTTAAATTTATTTGTAATAAATCATATATAGACCTATTCAATTCATTTTGATCAGGCGTTTTAATAGTAAAAACTTTTTCAAGAATATCGATATCATTAGAAATTAAATCACTTTCTGCTTTATCTAAGTTATCTGAAAGAGTTTTAATTTCTAATTCTAACTCTTTGTTTTTTAGTTTTTGATTAAATCTTTCTAATATTGTAATATTATATTTAGATACAATATAACTTGGTGTTAAAGTAATGCATTTTTTTGCTAGTTGCAGTGCCTCATTTGTATCTTCAGTGTAATTAAATATTTTATCATACTTATTAATTGAATCTGTGTATTGAAGAGATAGATAATTATATCTTTTTTCTTCAGTGATAGTCGAACTTAATTCACGATTATAATTTTGCATCAACCATTCTATAAACATCAGAGGTGTATAATTAGCGGCTCTTGAAGTTGTCAATCTAGCACAAAAAGTATCTGTAGCATTCCTCAAACCTTCTGCACCATATTTAAGAATATCATATGGATCCTCTTTTTTATAAAAATCAAATAGTGCCATAATATTTTTTTGTAAGTTTCCTCCTCTTTTGGCTGCTGAGGCAGAGTAAACTATAAATTTATACATATCATGTCCAGGAACCATAAAATGTTTGTGACCGCCCTGATTTGAACGATAAGAACCAATAGAATTATTTTCAACAAATGTTGTTGTTGAACCAAAATCAATAATAATAGGAATAAATTTAGGATTACTAACTTTGTATGTTTTCATATCTAAATGAATATCATAACTTTCTTCAGATTTGCATTCTCGTGCCATAACATTTGAACAATGCATATCAAAATGTGTAAACCTTATTTCTCTTTGTGCTATTTCTAATCCTAATAGCAATTGAAAAAACAAAATTAACCATTCATTAAAAGTAATTGTATTGTTTTCCAAACTTGAATCAACAGTATTTCCTTCTATATTTTCATATAATATATATAATGTTTCACTTGGAAATTTTCTTTTTCCGCAAAATAATTCACGCTTATTAACTAATGGGTTCTCTATAATTGTTCCAGATTTGTCAGAAATAGATTGGGAACAATAAAATGCTCCTAAAGTATACACAAATACAGGTGTCAAGTAACGTAGTCTGTTTATAGATTCAAGACCAACGTAATATTCTTTTAACATTCCTGGAATATTAATCTTTTCTTGTGCGAATTTAATTATAATATGAATATTTGGTGAAAAGAATTCTGTTTTGTATATATTTCCGTATTCACCTGTATGTACTAAAAGTTCCATTTTTTTAATATACTTTGTTATTGATTCGTTTAAGAATGGAAGTCCTTTTGTTTTTTTTTCTGATGTAGTTGAAAAAAGAGTATTAAATAAGCAAAATACTGCCTTCATATCTGAAGCATTATGATTTTCTTGTTTTAAGATTTTAACCAAGTATTCAATAGATATTTCGTTTAGTTTATCAGCATATTTTATTTTGCAAGCCTTATAATCTAACATTTTATCTGTTAGAAATTGTTCTTGTACAAGTTCTTTCATTTTAATTTCTTGAAATGATACCATTTAGTATCTGATTATAAAATTAATTTATAAATTAATTTTATAAAGATCTTTTTTTTATATAGAAAGATTTCCAAGTAAATTTTCCAAGTCATCTACTCCTCCTACATCTAAGACACTTGCACCTAAATTTGAGGAATCAACACCACAATGTGTAATATGCCATCCATTTGACACTGCCGCTTCACATCTCATTATTATCTCAGATTCTTTCATTATTACACTTCCAGTATCTGCACCGTCCGTAATAATAAACAAGTGATGTTCAACATTTTTTTCTGGATACCAATCATCTAGAATTACACCTATTGCATCATACAGAAAAGTAAGCCCGAATTCAGGTAATTGATTCATAGAAAAAGGTTTAGCATTTGGAACATAATTGGCTTTACACAGATATGTGCACTTATCACAAAACAACATTACAGAAAGATATACATTTCTACCACCATCCTTCATTTTCTTCAACTTACATATAAATTTATTCAGACCTTTTATAATAGATTCAGAGTTTTTTTTCATACTATAGCTAATATCAACTAGAACGATGGCATGTTGTTTCATTTATTTTATTTAATCACTATTCTTAAAACTAAATTTAATTATATATAATTTTTACTAGAGGTAATGACCTAATAAGATATGTTATATCCTCTTCTTTCAATAAAGGATTATCAGATACTATTAATATTCTAAGTTTGTGTTCTTGTAATATTCGGAGAATTGGTATAAAAGCTTCAATCATTTCTCTATTCATACTTGGAACATCTTTCGATTCAAGCATACGCATAATAGTTTGACTTAAATCTAACGTAACGAGATTTACCAATTTTTCCAACACTGGACCTAATAATTCACGAATTGATCTGGATGTATATCCACATTCAGAAAGGCTTAGAAAAGTAAGTTGTGTTAAAGAACTTAAGCCAGTTCCTATTTCTTCTAAGTCAAATGGAAGGTAATCATCTGAATCCTCAGAAATATCGTCGCTAAATGGGTCCTCAGGCAGATCGTGTTCGGTAAAATATAGTGATTTTAATTTCGGTAATTGTCTCAAAATATTCCAAAATTTATCCTCGTATTGAAGAATATTTATTTCAGTAACATGAGAACCTTTTAATTCAAAAGTATCGACGTTTTTCATAGCTTCCTGAAAATTTTCGCAAAAATCATCAAAATTAAAATCAACTGTTTTTAGTTTAACATGACATAATCTTAATTCTTGAAGGTTATCAAGACTTCTTATGTATTCAATAAAAAAGTTTACAGGAATTAACATATTAGAAAAACGTAATGTATTGAGTATTTTAAGAGGTTCTAACATTTTTCTAAATTCTTCTTGATCAGTAGCATCTTGTTTTAAAGATGACCGAATTTTTTCTTCAATAATTATATTAAGAGATAAAGTATTTGGAAACTTTTCTGTAATTTTACCTATGTATGAATATAAATCTTTCCAATATATACCTTTATAATATTTATCGTCATAATCACTATTTATTGTTATTGTAAGAAATACTTTCACGTCTGACGGTTCAAGAATTCCTTTCAAATTAGGTATAATCCGTTTTAATTTTTGTTCTAACAATACACTTTTTCCTATCAGCCCACGACTACGTATGTTGCAATTAAGACGTAATATACATTCTGCCGGTAATTTACCAAATCCTCGACATATATCTCTTATACTATCATTTGAATATTTAAAATTGTTAGCTAAAGGTCCAAAAATTGTTATGTTTTCATTTACCAATTGTTTCATTCTTTTTGAAACGTTTTGTACTGGTAAAAACGGTGGATATGTAAAATTAGAGTGCACTTTAGAAAAAAATGTATCAGATGATACTATCATTCCCAGTGGATTTTTCATTAAATTTTTGATTAGTATGTTAGGAGATATTAAAACTCTATCTGTCATCACATCATTAGGTAATAATGCATTTGAAATTTCCGTTAATGTTCCATACATAAGATAAAACGTTCCAAAACGAAAAAAGGCTAGTTTGCTATCTTGTATATCTATATCAGAAATGTTAAACGCAACTTTTATTGTAATAATTGAAGATGAATATTTAATTATTTTACAAACTACAAATAAATTATCATATGACTCCAACATATCCAATTTATTTTTTAAAGAGAATTTGTCTACTGAGTCATCTATTTCAAAATTTGCTTCTTCAGAAAGAAGCATTTCATCATACCCATCCATTTTATAAATATGTTCCATTTATGATTAGACATAATAAATAATTATAATTATTTATTATAATAACATACATTTTTCATAAGATACAAAAGAAAAATCTGTAAAATTAGCCATCGCATATCTGGATTCATACATTTTGATTTATGCTGGTATAAAAAGATCAAGAATTCTATCAGATTATAATACTGTAGTATTTTTAAACTTTGATTAAATTAAATTGAATTTATATTTTAAATTCAATTTATTTATATAAAATGACAGAAGAAGTGACACAAGAAGATATCTTATATCAAGATAGTGATGTGTGTATATTAAAACCAGATGTAAAAAAGGGTATTTTGATATTTTCTAATATAGAAAAAAGAACAACAAGAAAAAGTATATATAAATATGGATTAAAAACAGGTAAACAATTGGAAAAAGAAGGAATTGATTTTGGTCGTTCTATGATTCATGACTATTCTTTTTTTAGAGCGCCTAAAATGTCAGGTCCTATTATTCGTGACTCTATTGAGTCAGAACTAGTCAGCTTATATGGTCCAGATCTAAATCTTCGTCTAAAAGTCTGGATAAGAATTGACCCAACCAGAACATTTGTGTATTCTAGTGAAATCAGAGCAAAATTTCATCCTCAATTCAAATTTGGAACACCAGAATACTTAAAAAATTTGGAACAAGAAGTGTCAAAATCTAGAAAAACAATGATTGAATATTTTCAAATTTTAGAAAAAAATTCTCTCATATTTGACGGAGTCAATACAAACCCTGATTGTATACAAAAACCTTTCTATAATTTGTTTAGTTCTAGATTACAAATGTTTTATGTTAATCAACAGTACCCATGGGATGTTGAGAATATCAATACAAATAGTGAAGTTTTGGTCAGAGTTAATATTTTGACTCCAAATTTTTTTGTGAAATGCTTGAAATTTTAATTTATAAAACTTAAGCGAGTAGTGATTGAATTGTTTTTAGAGCGCCATTTAAAAACCGCAGTGCTCTAAATATAAATTATAATCTCGCCGTGGGTGTTTTATGTTTGAATATCATAAAGCGACATTCAAATGACCAGTGCAATATACCAAACGCCAATTTTATTTTTTTAATTTTTTAAGTAATGATTTCCATTCATCAACACTTTCCTTTTCTTCAATAATTTTATAATTGTTGTCTAAAATGAGTCTTTCATATTTTTTTCTTTCTACATCATCATTAGCATACTTTATTGCTTTGGTAACATACTCTTTTTCAGAATTGCATATAAATTCTGTTATTCCCATTTTTTTATATAATCCTTCTGTAAATTTACCACTAATACGTTTTCCTGGTCTTGTAATGCAAACTTTGCCAAGTAAAAATGTTTCAATTGTCGAATTAAAACCACCAAACGGAAAATAATCTAGAAGTATATCAGAATTTTTGATGTTTTCGGCATATTCCAAAAAAGGAGCGTGGTGTATAAAATATACACGGTTTATCTCTTTTATTTTTTCATTTATGTACTTAGTAAAAATTACATTCTCTTTTTTTTCTTTTTCAGAAGACAAAAGAACAATTACGGCATTTTTATCCTCTTCTAATATATTATTTAGTATTTGAATGAAAGATGGATGAATTTTTATAAAAATTTGAATACATCCGTATATAATGGGAGAACCGATTCCTGTTGCTTTTACAACTTTTTCTCTCAATTTATTTTTAATCAAACTCATTTTAAATTTTTCAAAGCCAATTTCGTTTGGAAAAAGGCTAAAAATATCATAATAATATGTTCCAAGAGAATCAAATAAAACTAATTTTTCACTATAGTGAGACTGATCTTTTTTTGAATTAAAGAATTTAGAAGACACAAAGTAATCAATATTTGGTATTCCGGATGTATCGGAATGTCCCCAAGTATTAATCTGAACAGGTGCTAAACGAGAGAAAGCTAGCCATTTTGTTTTGATACACATTCCAATTTCAGGATATACAATAATATCAAAATTTTGGTCTGCTATTTGTGTTCTATTTTTACTCAAATCGTTTTCATCCAGATAGATAATTGTTTCTGGCGTATGATTATTCATTATTTTTGTATAAAAAGGACAAATATCTCTTTTACGAGTCATTATTTTTACATCAAACTCTGGATCATCACATAAATGTTTAATAATTCCCAATCGATCTTTTGAAACAGAATGAAAAGTAACAAGTAAATCAGAAATAAATCCTACTTTTATTTTATTATTCTTCCTTTTATTATTTTTTTTTGCATTCAATGAATTATATAGTAAATCAGGACATAATTTATATTGTAAAGTCGAAATATTTTTAAATATTTCAACATTACTTAAATCGTGATAAGAATATGCATACGCATTATTACGAATAATAAATGTATTTAAAATATTTATGTTTTTGTAAAGAGATCCTGCATTTTTAGTCATAAATGTAATCATTTTTTGATAACACGCACGATGTTTTAAAATTTGTTCTTCGGTGTCATACAAAAAATAACAGTTTGTAATTATCTGAACTAAAATAGTGCACATTCCAATTGAATTACACTTCTTATATGCACAAAGAAAATCATCAAAATTCTCAATATCAAAATTCTTTTTATTTGTTATTTTCTTATAAAAATCGTTAATTCTATTTATTGTTATTCTGTATTGGCCTTCCATTGTTCCAAACATAATAAGAAAGTGCACATTCTCATCATTTATAGATTTTAGTAATACTTCTTCGGAGACACCTTCGGAGACACCTTCGGAGACACCTTCGGAGACACCTTCGGAGACACCTTCGGAGACACCTTCGGAGACACCTTCGGAGACACCTTCGGTGACATC
>Ga0194043_1001590_pt1 | contig 12704 bp, 9 predicted proteins | sample JunL4415m_MetaG_FD_161274 | JGI IMG/M metagenome (GOLD analysis project Ga0194043, IMG submission 161274) | Anoxic zone freshwater microbial communities from boreal shield lake in IISD Experimental Lakes Area, Ontario, Canada - Jun2016-L442-15m | ecosystem: Environmental > Aquatic > Freshwater >...
GTCGCCTGCGTGGCGCCCGGCGTGGTGAGGGCGTGGCTGCCGTCGTCGGGCGGCGTCGGCCGCAGTCGCCCCAGCAGTTCATGCCCCGTCCGCCGGTCGAGCAGCGAGATCATCTCGCCCCCCTTCCCCGGCAGGAAGACGCAGCGGAGATGATCGTTCTCGATCACGGCCTCCGGCCAGCCGCCGCCGTGCGGCGGGTCTGGGCGTGGCCGCACGACTATGGCGGCCGCCACACGACCGATGATCGCGACGAGCCCGCCAAGGCCAAGCCAAGTCGCCCAGCACGTCAGCCAGCCCGTCAGCCAGCACATGGGGCACATGATCCGCTCCCTTTTGACCATCGTTCTGGAGTTAGTGGCAGCAACCGCCCACGGCGAGCTGCTTCTTCGACGGAGGCACGTCGTTGGCGGGATTCAAGTCGAAAAAGCCCGACGGCTTGAGCAGAAACCCGATGTATGCCGCCGGCATGACGGGGTAATCCTCCGGCCGCGGCAGGTGCGTGTGGCCGAAGGTGTACCAGAAGACCACGTCGGTCGAGTCGATCGGCCGGTTGGCCTCCGTCCAGCGGGAGAGCCCGTCGCCGCCTCCACTCTGGTTGGGATAGTCGCCGGCTGCGAATCGCTCCTCGCTTGCATAGGGCGTGACCCAGACGTGATGGTCGACGAACCGGGCCCGCTTCCGCCACCAGGCGTCGGGTGCGGCGAAAGCCACGGAGTTGTCGCCCGGCAGGAAGCGGTAGCCGACCGGCTGCCCCACGGCGTTGCGGCGGGCGGGATTGACGATCTTCCAGGTCCGCGCCGTCTCCAGGCAGAGGTTCGCCTTCGCGTCGGTCTCGCGGGCAAGCGGCGTCGCCTGCGCGTGAAACGCATTGCCGAAGGCGTTTGCACCGCCGGGTTCATCGGCGACCACATCCACGCGGTGCACCGTGTTGGCGACGCCGTCGAGATCGAAATCGAGCCGCATGTTGAAGAAGTGCTGGTGGTTCGGCGCGTAGAGCTGGTCGGCCACGAGCGTGCCGTATTTCGGCGTATCGCCCGGCTTCGCCACGCCCAGCGAGAGCACCCCCGTGAGCTTGAGTTCGAACTGGATGTTGCCGTCCTGGTAGAGGTACCAGAAGAATCCGTATTCGTAGTTCTCCACCGTGGCCACCGCGGAGACGACCAGCCGCCGCGACCGTCGCACCTCGGGCGTGCCGAGCCGGCGGTCGGTGTGCTTCCAGAGGATGCCGAAATCCTCTTCGTGCATGCAGACGGCGTTGGCGATCGTGAGCGGCTCGCCGCGGCTGGTGGTGAGGTGGGCGTCGAAATACCGGATCAGCCCCAGACAGTCGCAGCCGAGCGTGAGGCTGTTGGTGCACATGCCCATGCCGTATTCGCCGACGTCGAAGGCGTTCTTGCGACGCTGCGTTTCCGAGGGATCGCCGTAGGGCACGACCATCTCGGTCAGCGATGCCCGGTAGAGGATCGACCGGTCCTCATTGCCGTCGCGGTAGCGGAGATGGTGGAGCGTGAGTCCTTCGCGGGCGTTGAAGCCGATGACGAACTTCCAGTTCTGCCAGGCCACCTGGTAGCCCTCGACGGCGAAGCTCGGCCCCTCGGGCTGCGTGATCTCGAGCGGCTTGATGTCGCGGCGCTGGTCGGGCACGCGATCGGCCGCGTAGTTGCACTCGCCCGGCGGCAGCGGCCACTGCCCGTGCTCCTCGACGCGGATCACCTGCATCGTGTTGAGATCGACGACCGGACGGATGCCCTCGAGCGGCCGCGCATACCCGTTGTCGGTCGGATCCCGTCGCAGGAAACAGAGCGGCCGGGCGAGACGGCGGGTGCGGTCTTCCTCGGAGCCGTAGTTACCAGCGCTCCAGATGTCGACCATCACGAGGCTCGGGTCATCGACGCCGTGGTGCCGCTTGAGCGCGTCACGAAACTCGGCGCTGGCGAGCACGGCCGCCTCGCACTCGATCTGCTCGTCGACCGTCATCGTGGGCTGCACGCCCGGAACGTGCCGCCACGATTCGACCGTGCCGGCGTCCAGCGACACGACCGCCTCGTGGCAGGCGTTCGTGGCGTTGTCGAAGAGCACCGCGAACGCCCGACGCGGCGGCGGCGGGCCGCCGGCATGCACCACATCCTTGGGCGGCTCGTGCAGGCTGACGGAAACGAACCGGGTGGTGGGCGTCACCCGCCCGGATTCACGCAGCACATGGACGGCACGTTGCACCTCGTCCGCGAACAGCGGTTCGAGGGGATGGCGGGAAACGGTGGGCATTGGCGGCTCGCTGAAATGAGGATCGATCGGCACGACTCGACACCGGAACGTCTGCCAACGTTCGGACATCATCGTGCCGGCCGGCCGCCCCCTCGGGAATGGCCAAACCTGCTACCGGCATGGCATTTCCTGCGCGGCGTCATGGGGCGAGTCAGCGGATGTGCAGGACCTCCGTCGTGAAGGGCTTGGCCAGCGGCACATCCACGCCCTCTCGGACGAGTGAGCGGCCGTCGGCGCGGAGCGTCGTCCCGGCTTCGACGAACTCAACGACGTAGCGGCCCTCGGGTGGCAGGCCGCGGAGCCGCACGCGGACCCGGTCGCGTGAATCGTGGTTGCGGAAGACCTGGGCCATGCCACGGCCCTGCGCCGGCGACCAGACGAACCGCCCCTCCCAGCCGTAATGATCGGGCTGCTTTCCAGGGAAGAGATTGTGAATCTCGCCGTCGAGAAAGAGACTGCGATCGCGCTTGAAGAGCTCGATCTCCCGCTTCGTCGCCGCGATCGTGGCCTCGTCCCACTGGAGAATGTCGCTGACGAGATAGATCCCGCCGCCGAACGCGGCGGAACGGTTCGTGTACGACGCCCGCTCGTCGGCCCGGCTGAAGCCGCGGATGTAGCCGTGCGTCCGCGTCGGCGGGAAGAGATGGGTCATGCCGTGGGCGGCGCTGCGGACCGCCGTCGGATGGTAGTCGTCGCAGAGGAGCATCGAGTGATGCCTCGCGAAGTTGCCGAAATCGGCGCCGCCCATCGGCGGCGTCCAGTTGTCGAGATAGAGCTTTGGACGCCGCTCGTGGAGCCGCTCCAGGATCGAGTAATAGCCCTCGACCGACTCGATCCGCGAGTCGGTGGCCTGCGGTGCATGCGTGGGCGAGTCGGACGTGGTGATGAGGTCGAAGTCGGTCTTCAGCCAATCGACGCCGAAGCGATCCACGACGCCGCAGAGTTTTTCAAGCACGTATTCCCGGCAGGGCTCCGACGCGAAGCAGAGGCTCCGCATGCCCCAGCCGCCCGTGACTGGCTGGCCCTTTCGAATGGCGACAAACTCCGGATGCTCGCGGACGAGCGCCGAATCGGCGTGGGCCTGGCCAAACCCCATCCAGAGCCCGAACTTCATCCCGGCCGCCTTCACCTTCCGCGACACCGCCTCGACGCCATCGGGAAAACGGTCGGGATCCGATGCGAAATCCCCGAGCAGTTTGAACCAGTCGTAGTCGAGAATGAAGAGTTCCACACCCAATGCACGGCAGCGTTCGATCTCCGCGTCGAGCCGCTCGGGCTTGAGATGGTTGGTGGGGCCGGCCGAGAGATCCTGCCAGTTCGACCAGGTGTCGTAGCCGACGAACATCGGCGGCCGACCGTCGGGCCACGGCAGGCCATAGAGCCGCTCCGCCACGGCCCGCGTCGCGCGGCCCGCCTCGTCGGCATCGCCGCGGAAGAAACCGAGGAACACCCGCGGCGTCGTGAACGTCGCGCCGGGAGCGAGCGTGCGGGCATAGCCTCCCTCGTCGCCAAAACCCAGCCGCAGGCCGAACACGCCGGCCCCCTCCTCGAAATCCCCCACCTCCGCGGCGAACGAGCCCGACCACTCCCAGCCGGCGACGAGCCCTTGGTCGAGAGACGGATCGCGGAGGGCCAGCCAGGCCATCGCCCCATTCGACCCGTCGTGGGGCCGCGTTGCCGTGGCATCCGACCGCAGCGTCCGCCGCGTGGCGGGCCCGAGCAGTTCCATGTGCCGCGTCGCCTGACGCCATCGCGTCGGACTCCGCGAGCCAAGCGCGGGGTGCGTGCAGGCCTCGATCCAGAAGAGCTCCAGATCGCCGGGACCGGGACGCAGGGAGACGGCGGTGCTCGAAAGCTCGTGCAGCAGGCATGGTGTCTTGCCCGTGTTGGCGACGCTAGTCCAGCGGCGCACGGCCGGCACACCCGCGCGGATCTCCAGATGCAGGCCGATCGCGAGTGGATGGTTTTCGATGGCAAACGTGAGGTCGAGCCGGGTGACATCACCCTCCACGGTGGCCCGCGACGATTCCGGCACGAGCGTGACCGGCGTTGCGCCGGTGAGTGTGACCGGCTTGGCGAGCGGCTGGCCGCCGGCCGGGGCCGACCGAAGCGATGCGACATCGGCGTCGGGCGTGTAGCGGAGGACAAACTCGCGGGATGGCGGCGCGAGATCGGGCCAGATGTCGTCGCGGCGCCAGACGAGGCCGGGCAGCATCCCCTCGGGCCCCGGGCCCCAGTCATAGCCTGGCGGCTGCGGAATCCAATCGACGCCGGTCGCGAGATTCTTCAAATGCACAAGCCGCAGGCCCTGCTGCCAGCTGATCGTCATCTCGACGACGCCGTTGCCGATCACCGCCGACTGGGCGGCCGCGTCGATCCGGGCCTCGAGGGCCGGGGCTGCGGCCACCGCGACGTCGATCGCGAGAGCCGCCGCCGTGGCCACGGCAACACAAACGCAACGGTGTGAAAACGTCGCCAGGCGGCACTTCCTCGCTTGTTCGTTGGCGTGTGGCATGGCTTCCGGTATGCCTCGCGGCCGGCGAGCCGGTCAGTCTGCAGGAGAGACGCCGCAGCGTTCGATCACGGATCTGATCGTCGTCGCGAGTGCACTCCGCTCAGCGCGTTGAGCCTCGGTGGCAGGCTGACGTGATTCGCCCATCCGAAAGCCGCGGAGCTCCGTCGCGATCCGGAATCCCTCGGGGAAGTCGGCACCCCGGAACGCGGTTTCGAGCAGGTCGGCGAGCTGCTGCTGGCGAGCGGACGCGGCTTCGATCCGACCGGCCTTCACGTCGTCGTAGATCGCCCGTGTCACCTCCGGCACCACGCCGGCAGTCGCATGCACGCCGCCGTCACAGCCGGCGAGCATCATCGGCACGAGGCAGGCGTCCCAGCCGGTCAGGAACGAGAAGTCGGGGCGGGTCGGCCGCACGGCCGCGATCAGCCGCATCATGTGGGAGATGTCGCCGCTCGAGTCCTTGATGCCGATCACGCGTGGAAACTCCTCCGCCAGCCGGCGGACGGTCGCCACGTCGATCGGCGAGGCGAGCATCGGGATGTTGTAGAGCGTGATGTCGATCGGGGTCGACCGGGCGATCTCGCGGAAGTAGGCGTAGACGCTTTCGGGAGAAAGCCGATAGTAAAACGGCGACACGATCGCCACCGCCCGCGCCCCCGCCTCCAGGCAGTGCTCGCAGGCCCGGAGCGTCTCGGCCACGTTCGCCTCGGCCGCACCGGCCACCACGGGCACGCGGCCCCCGGCCGCGGCGCAGACGACGCTCACGATCCGCCGCCGCTCTTCGACGGTGAACCGCGTGAACTCGCCGGTGGAGCCATTGGGATAGAGCCCGTGCACGCCCTTGTCGATGAGCCAGGAGACATATCGAGCGAGTTCGTCCTCGTTGATGCGGCCTCGCGCGTCGAGCGGCACCATCATAGGCGGCAGGATGCCGGCGAGACGTGTTGCGGTTGTCATGGAATCAGCTCCTGGCGCTCGGCGTCACGCATAACTTGGGTGGCAGTCGCGATACAGACGGTTGAGCGAGCGGGCAGCTTCTACGGGACGGAGTTCACCGCGCACGCACGCATGGGCCAGCGGCGTGCCCTCGTCCTGAAACCGCATGTAGCCCGCGAACTTGCCCCGCACGATCGCCGCGTCGAGCGTCGGGAGCGTGTCGCGGAAGAAGTCGGCGCTCGCGGCATTGACGACGCTGTCGGTCCAGGCGACGCGATGCCCCGGCTGGCCGCCCGACTGGAAGTAGATCCCCTTCTGCACGTCGCTCGACGCGGTGAACGCCGCGTAGTCCATGCAGGCCCGCGGGTGCTTCGTGTGCACCGAGACGGCCACGCCCGCTCCGCCGAGCGTCGAGCGGAGCCGCCGGCCGGCGAACGTGACGAGCCCGCCCGCCTTGAGCAGATGCCGGGCATATCCCGGCCGCGAGTAATTCGAATAGCCATAGCCGAAGGGGCAGTAGGCCGCCCGCGGATCGTCGGTCGCGGCCATCCAATCGGCGGTGCGAATCGGATTGCGGCGGAGGCACTCGGGGTCGCAGAGCTCGACCAGGCGGCGCAATTCAGCGAGGGCCGCAGCGAGCACGTCGTCGGGAGCGAGACCGTCGTCACGCACGAAGGGCTCCGCCCCGAGCGCGTCGCAGAACATGTAGCTCTGCATGAGCATGTCGATCGGGAAGGCGGGCACCGTCACATGGCCCCGCCGGGCGAGGTCAATGACGTCGTCCCAGGTCTCGGGGAACGCCAGGCCGTGCTGGGCGAGCAGGTCGGGCCGCCAGGTGGCGATCGGCGTGGCCGCATCGGTGGCGAGCGTCCACTGTTTTCCGGAGAACGTGTAGCTCTCATAGGAACGGCCGACGGAATTGGCCTGCTGATCGGCGAGAAACTCCGCCGGCAGCCAGTCTTCCATCGGCAGCACGAGCCCCTGCGTGGCGGCGAGCGCCGTGTGGGGATGGTCCATCACGATGAGATCGAAGGCGGCCGCGAGTTCGGCCATCGACGCGTCGGCGAAGGCCTGCAGCGACCGCTTCTCCCAGCGGATCGTGACGCCGGGATTGAGTTCCTCGAACCGCTGCGCCGTGGCCACCACCGGCAGGAAGCCGCGGGTGTGGTTCCAGGCGATGCCGCGAAGTTCGATCGGTCCGCTTGCCGTGGGTCCGCTTGCCGTCATAGCGACGCGGTGCGAAAGAGCACCTTCCCGCCCGCCTTGATCTCCACGTCCACGAGGTATTTCTGCAGGGCTTTCGTGTCGGGCTCGATGCCGAGGCCGGGCCGGTCTGGCACGTGGATCCTCCCCTCGGCGTCGGGCTCGAGCCGGCCCGTCGTGAACTCCGCGGCGAGCGCCGCCGGCTCGAAGGGATACTCGCAGATCCAGTCGGACTCGATCCCCGCATAGGGCTGTAGCGAGGCGGAGAGGGCGAGGTGCGTGGTGAACGTGTGGTTCACGAATCGCACGTTTTTCTTCGCGGCATGGTCGGCCACTACTTTCGCGCTCGTGATGCCGCCGATCCGGCCGGTGTCGATCTGCACGAACCCGAGGCCCGCGTGGTCGATCATGTTGATCCCCTGGTGCGGGTCGTGGCAGCCCTCGCCGCCGGCCATCTTCACGCTGCCGCCCATCGCCGCCAGCCGCGCATAGGAGGCGAGCGCACCGGAGACGAACGGCTCCTCGAACCAGACGACGTCCGCTTCCTCGAGCGCGGGTAGCCGAGCCGCCGCGGCGTCGACGTCGTCGCCAAACACCGTGCCGGCGTCGATGAGCAGGATGCCGTTGGGGCCGAGCCCCGCCCGCGCGGCGCGGACCTGTTCCGCATCCTGCTCGACCGTGCCCCGGCCATACGGGCCCCAGCCAAACTTCGCCGCCTTGATGCCGGCGCGGGTCGCCCGCTCCCCCTTGGCAAATGTCTCGGCCGGATCATCGCCGAAGAGCTGCGACGCGTAGGCCGTCTTGGGAAACGCTTTCTTCACGCCGAGCAGAGCGTAGACCGGCGCGGCCTCCTTCTTGCCGAGCAGATCCCACAGCGCGATGTCGATGCCGGAGAGCGTGTGGTCGGCCTGCAGGAGGTCGAGGCTGTTGCCGCGGACGAGCGTCGTGATCCGCCGGATGTCGGCCGCGGAATCGACCCGCTGCCCGAGCACCGACGCGCTCACCGGCTTGCAGGCGGAATGCGACATCGGGCAGCACCAGGCAGCGATCGACGCCAGCGGCGCGGCCTCGCATTCGCCCCAGCCGACGAGGCCGGTGTCGGAGGTCACGCGGACCAGGAGCGCATCCTGGCTGCCGTCGCCGATGTCGCGGACAACCGGCATGGAGAGATAGAAAAAGTCGACCGCCTCGATCTTCATGCGGAGAATGTCCTTGATTGCTGTGCTGCTTAAAACGTGATCGTGAGGCCGCCGTCGACGGTGATGACCTGGCCGGTGATGTAGCTGGCATCGGGACCGGCCAGGAAGGCGGCGACGCCCGCGATCTCCTCCGGCCTGCCCGCCCGCTTGAGCGGCAGGTGGTGGCCGTCGACGTAGTGGGCGCGGAAGGAGGCCGTTTCGAGCTCGTTCACGCCATTGATCACGCACATCGGCGTGTCGACGAAGCCGGGGGCGATCGCGTTGGCGAGGATGCCGCTGGAGGCCAGTTCGACGGCCAGCCCTCGGCACCACGCGTTGATCGCCGCCTTGGCCATGGCGTAGGAGGAGCCATTGGCCTCCACCCGCGAGGCGTGGATCGACGTGACGTGGATCACGCGTCCGCCCGATTGCATGAGCGGCACGGCTGCCCGCGTCATGAGCACGGCGGCATCGACCATCGTGTCGAAGGGCTTGCGCCAGTCGTCGAGCGGCGACCCGATCGCCGCCGTCGGCTGCCACATCCCGGCACAGTGGATGAGCGCATCGAGCCGGCCCCACCGCCCGCCGATGGTTGTGGAAAGCGCGTCGGCCACCGCCGGGTGGCTCGAGTCTCCGGCGACGAGTAGGTGGTCGCCCGGGGACAGTTCGGCGAGCAGTACTCGGAGGAGCGGCTCGCGACGAGCGAGCACGCAGACATCCCAGCCGTCGGCGGCAAACCGCACGGCAGTGGCGCGGCCGATGCCCGACGAGGCCCCGGTGATGATCACCTTCTTCCGCATCGTCATGCCGTTCCTCCTGCGAGCGTGGCCCGCCGCGGGGCCTGGCCGAGCATGCCGGGCCGGCAGCGATAGAGCGGTCCGCCCATCACCCCGGCCGGATCGAAGGCTGGCGGCTGCATGTCGCTCGGCCAGTATTCGCCTGCCGAGGTGATGTAGAGGTCGGCGAGATCAGCGCCGCCAAACGCCACGCTGCTCACCTGCTGTGCCGGCACCGCGAGCCGCCGTTCGACGCGGCCCTCGGGGTCATAGCGGACGACCTCGCCGGCATACCACTGCGCCGACCAGACGAAGCCTTCGGCGTCGACGGCCAGTCCGTCGGGCAAACCCTCCGTCACGGGCACGCTCACGAACACGCGGCGGTCGTGCACGAGGCCCGTGGCGACATCGACGTCATAGCGGTGGATCATCCGTTCCATCGTGTCGGTGAAGTAGAGTGTGCGGCCGTCGGGGCTGAACCCAAGGCCGTTGGAGAGCGTGATGCCGTCGTCGAGCACGGTCGCGGTGCCGTCGCCGCGGATCAGGAGCAGCCGGCCGTGCCGCTCGAGCCCATTGGCGCCCCAGTGAAACGTGCCGCCGTAGATCGAGCCGTCGGGGCCGACCGTGATGTCGTTGAAGACGAGCTGCTCGCCGTCGTGTTCGGCGATCACCGGCGTCCTGCGGCCCGCGTTGTCGAGCAGGAAAATGCCCTCCGCGCCGGCGATCACGAGCCGGCCGTCGTGGTTGACGGCGACGGCGTTGACGGGAATGCCCGCGGCGATCTGACATGTCGACCGCGTCGCGGGCACGTGCGCAAAAAGGTCGCCGGAGACGTTGTCGACCCAGAGCAGGCGGCCGGCCACGGCGTCCCAGCAGGGCGACTCGCCACAGCGGTTCTTCTCGTCGGCGACGATTTCGATTGACGGCTGCGAGTTGGTCACGACCTGCCCCCGAACCGATGGCGGTCGACGAAGTCCCAGTCGAGCGTGACGCCGAGGCCCGGCGTCTGTGGCACGGCGACGCAGCCGTCGGCCTCGACCGGCAGCCGCTCGCGGGTGGTCTGCCAGCGGAGGGGCGAGCGGCTCGTGGAGAATTCGAGAATTTCCTCCGGCCCGTGGGCGGCGAGGAAGTGGAGGTTGGCGGCGATCTCGATATTCGTCTTGTAGCCGTGGGTGATCACCCGCTTCCCGCGGGCGGCGGCCGCGGCGGCGATCCGGCGGATGCCGGTGAACCCGCCCACCATCGAGATGTCGGGCTGGCAGATGTCGGCGCCGCCCCGGTCCATGAATTCGACGAACTCGTCGACGTGGGTGAGCCCGAGATCGCCGACGCCGAGCGTGATGCCGCGGCCGGCCATCTCGCGGTGGCCGGCGACGTCGTCGAGCGGCAGCGGCGCCTCGAGGAACCAGAGCCCGATCTCACGGTACACGGGATAGAGCAAAAGCCCCTCGGCAGCCGAGCGGTAGGCGAGCGCCGCATCGACGATGAGCCGCGCGTCGGGCCCCGCCTCCTCGCGGCCCGCCCGCAGGAGGCTTTCGGTGAGCGGGATGTCGTCGAACCACCAGGGGTCGGCGACGAGTTTGAAGTTGCGGAGGTTCATCTCCCGCGCCGCCGCCACCTGCCGCTTCACGCCGGCGGGCGTCTTTTCGAGCGGATAGATCGTGCCATAGGCCGGGAGGCGGTTGCGTTTGCCGCCGCCGATGAGGTCATGGATCGGCCGGCCGGTCGCCTGGCCGTGCAGGTCCCACAGTGCCAGATCCACGCCGCCGAGGGCGTGCATGGCGATCCCGCGGCGGCCCACGTAGTCGGTCGACTCGTAGACCTTCCGCCAGAGCCGCTCGGGGTCGTCGAGCGTTTCGCCGACGAGCAGGTCGCGGAGGCACATCGCGTGGTTGTGCGAGGAGGGGCCGTTGACGAGCGCGACGATCGCGGGGGAGAACGACTCCACCTCGCCGATTCCCTGCCGGCCGTCGTCGGCGGTCACGGCGATCAGGCAGTCGTCGTAGGAGCCGTCGAAGAGCCCGATGTTCGGGTCTTCGATCCGCAGGTGGATGGCGTCGACGGCGGCGATCTTCATGAGGGCTCCAAAGTCCTCAGTTTTTCCAAGGTGCTGCCCGGAGGGGAATGGCCAAACCTGCTGCCGGCATGGCATTTCCTGCTGACGATCGCCTATTTGTGGTGGCTGGCACCGGTTTCGGACCGGGCCTTCACCGTCGCCACGTCCACCGGTGCGCCCCCCTGCCGCTTGCTCTCGTCGGCGGCCTCCATGAAGGCGTAGAGATCGAGCGTCTCCGCCGGATCGACCGGCGGGGTGCCGGTGCGGAAGAACTTCACGATCTCGATCACCAGCGGCTTGTAGCCCTCGAAGCCGCCGAGCGACGCGGTGCCCTTCATTCCAAACGCCCGGCCACCGTAGCCACCGGCGCCGCGCCGGATGCCGCGGAACGTGCCGATCCGGCCGTCGGCCCACACGCCCGTGACGAACTCGAATTCGGCCGTCGTCGTCCGTGTCACCGTCTTCACGCCCGGGCCCATCGCCGTGAAAAGCAGCTCGCAGCCGTGGATCCCATACCAGAAGAGGTCTGGGTGCGTCGGCTCGAGTTCGCAGGGCGACCAGGCGTCGCAGCCCGTCACCTCGCCGATCGAGCCGCCTCGGACCGCCTGCACCGCCGCCCCGAACCGCAGGGCCGAGGAACTGAAAACGGGCACGCGACGGTCCCTCGCCAGACGGTAGATGGCGATCGCATCGGCGAGCGACCCCGCCACCGGCTTGTCGATGAAGAGCGGCTTGCCCGCCTCGATCACCGCCGTCGCCTGGGCCAGGTGCGGCCGGCCGTCGTTGGTCTCAAGCAGCACGGCATCGACCCCCTGGAGCATCGCGGGCAGGTCGTCGGTCACCTCGACGCCCAGCGCCTCGATCTTCGCCTTGTATTCGGGCACCCGGCTCACGCTGCTTTCGATGTCGGGGCTGCCCTTGGGATAGACGGCCACGACGCGGCACCCGGCGAGTTGCGGATCAGGGGAGTCGGCATTGAGCAGCTTCGTGAACTCGAGACAGTGCGAGGTGTCGAGCCCGATCATGCCGATCTTGAGCGGGGCCGGGGCATTGTCGGCGGCAATCGCTCCCGCAGACACGAGGGCCATCACCGCGAGCAGCCGTGCGGCCAAGCGAATCAGCTGATCACGAACGGGCACCATCAGGCGTTCTCCGGGGGCAGGCGGAACGGATCTCGATAGGCGAGCCGCTCGAGCGCCGCGGCCCGGGGATCGCGAGCCACGCCGACCTCCTCGATGCCGCGGCCGGCCGTGGGCACCGTCTCGACCCATGCGCCGCAGCGGATCGTGCCGTCGTCGGGCAGGCAGCCGTTGGCCTCGAGGTTTCCCCGCATCCGGCTCACGAGCGCGGCCGCATCGTCGGCGAACGGCCGCTGCGACACCGCCGCCTGCACGTCGGCAAAGGAAAGATCGCCGCCGAGGCGGTACGACATGTTGCCCAGGTGACACAGCGCCGTGGACTGCCGGCCCTGATCGATGTCGGCCGCGAGCGTCCCAGCGTCGCGGCTGCGGACGGCGGCGAGAAAATTCCCGAAATGATCGGCCACATGATCGCGGGCGGGGGCGGCGATCGTGCGGACGACCGCGCCAGCAGGATCGCGGACGACGGCCTCGGCTGCCTGCGTCTTCCAGTGGAGCGTGCCCTCCGCGCCGTGGAGCACGATGCCGACCGCCATGCCGTCGATCGGCGTCGGCTTCTCGAGGCCGCAGACCTCGGTGACGAGCGTGACCTTCGGAAAGAGCGTGATCGAGGTCTGCGTGTGGGGCGTCTCGGCG
>Ga0194043_1001593_pt1 | contig 12676 bp, 16 predicted proteins | sample JunL4415m_MetaG_FD_161274 | JGI IMG/M metagenome (GOLD analysis project Ga0194043, IMG submission 161274) | Anoxic zone freshwater microbial communities from boreal shield lake in IISD Experimental Lakes Area, Ontario, Canada - Jun2016-L442-15m | ecosystem: Environmental > Aquatic > Freshwater >...
CTGCGAGCCGCTGCCCGTGGAGGCAGAACAGGTCAGCATCACTATGAGCATCGGGATCGCTCTGGCCACCCCCGGCATCGAAGCCCACCGGCTGCTGCGCAACGCCGACGCCGCGTTGTACGAAGCGAAGAACTCCGGGCGCGACCGAATCGCCGTCTTCAGCAACCAGCCGACCTGACACCAGGACGCGCCACCTGCTCGCGAACAGGTGGTGGCCGTTGCACCCGAAGTGTCGCAGCCTGCACCGGTATCCGAGATTACCGCCGCCCTGTGGAGCGATAGCACCGAATGACCGAGCGGTTGACTCCATTGCGGGGCGAAGTGTGGGATGTGGCGGTGCCCCGGGGCGGCCCGCATCCGGCCGTGGTGCTGACCGTGAATATCTTGCGCGATCGGCTTCCGAGGTAACCGTCGCGATGATCACGGGAACAACTGGCCTCGCTACGACGAGGATTGCACTGAGTTCAGACGCTGGCGTCACCAAATACCCCGAGTCCTATGTTGACGCTACGAGCATCCACACCGTTCCCCTACCCAGCTTCCGTCGCCGTCGTGGTCTGTTGCACCCAAGCGAGCTGCGCGCACTCGACTCGGCACTGCGACTCGTGCTGGGCCTTGGCTAGACGACTAGATCTCTGAACCAACCCTGGCGGGCAGGGCAAGACCCAACACCATCAGAGCCTTCCATGCCAACGTGGAACCAGCGAACTTGACCTGGTGCGCTTCGAGATCACCAAGCCTTCAGTTGCGACTCGGGCTGGTACTGATCCCCTGAGCCCCGGTCCGCGACGTGGAACTACCTGACCAGCCTCAGCTTCGTCGCTAAGGTCAGGACTGGCAAGAAGTGCAAGGTTCAAGTACAGGCCGCTGGTCCGGACGGCAGGAGCCCGGAAGTGCAGAAGGCGTTCACTGCCGGGGGTTGAACGAAGCGAGGTCCAGCAGCATCGATGCACGCGCAGATGAGTACCACTCAGAACAGGATGAACCAGATGAATACACGTTTGATTGCCGTCGGCTCGGTCGTTATCGGCGTCGCCGCGACGATGGCCGGCTGCTCCGGTTCGGTCTCAGTGGGCTCCTCGCCGGTGGCCACAAGCGCGGCGGATGCACTGTCGCCGCAGATTGCAGCGGCGTTGAAGGATCGAGGGATCACTCTCAAGACGGCGCCCAAAGTGACGTGCGCCTCCGGAGCTGATTTCAAGCCGGGGACCACGGTTGCGTGTTCGGCAGATCTTGACGGGCAACCGATGCCCGGTAGCGTCGTTGTCGGCAGTGATGGCAGCCTTGATTGGACCGCGCAAGACGCCGTCCTGGATCTGACCACCGCGCAGTCGACCCTGGGCCAGCAACTCGCAGAGAAGGTCCCGGGAACCTGGAATGTCGCTTGCACGCCAGCTGGCTCTGCCACGTTCTACATCGCCAAGGTGGGTGGAACGTTCACATGCTCAGCGACGGGAACCAATGCCGCGGGCAAAGCGGAGTCGGCGACGATTGAGGTGACCGTGAAGGACGTTTCCGGGAATGTCTCCTGGAAGGTCATCTGATCTAGCGTCAGCACTGATCAGCGTCCTCGTCCGGCACTGCTGGCAGGCGCTGGGCCGGGGCATGTGCAAGCATTCCCGCTGTGGCTTCGTCGACGCGCAGTACGCCGCCGCGCAGTGCTCGCGAGCTGCGTGCCCTGGTTGGTCGAGTGCAACAGGCCAGGGCCTTGGCGAGGTCGATCACCGATGCGCAGAGTGCTGCTCGCGCCGAACTGTCCCAAGCGGTTGATGCGCGCCGGACAAGGTTGCTGTGGGCCGAGTTGGCGGCGATCCCTGTCGCCAAGCTCTCCGATGCCTCCGACGCACGAATCGCGGTTGCCCGGCTGGAGCAGGCTGGCTACCGATCCGTGCTCGATGTGTATCGGGCCACGGCATACCAACTCACCCTGATTCAAGGCGTCGGTCAGAAGACCGCGAATAACGCGCTGGCAGCGGCCAATCAGGTCGCCCGCCACGCAAACGACGGCCTGCTCTTCCGGATTGACATGGACCATGGGGATCCGACGAACACCGGCCTGGTGCTGGCCATCAGGCGTGCCGCTGACATCGATCGGGCAGTGGCTCCGGTCGCTGAGGTGGCGGCGCGGCTCGACTCCGAGCTCGGTGTGTTGGTCACGTCCGCGTTGCCAGGGTCGCGGTGGTTGCGACGCGCTTTTGCCGGTTCGGCCAAGCGTGACGCCGCTCAATCCGCGGGAGCGGGGATGGAGCAGTGGTTGGACTGGTTCGACCGCGGTGGCGAAGCGGGATTGCTGTCCGCCGCTAATGCTCTGGCCGTTCCGCCGCAATCTCAGGCACAGGCCTGGGCGGACTTCTGCGCCAATGCCTCGCCGTACTACGCCGTGCTGGAGAGCCTCGTTGGTCCGCTGCAGGATGCGACCGCCGCGAATGGGTTCCTAGCTGACGATCTGGTCGCAGCGGTCAACGCCTTCGAACTTGACCAGAGTCTGATCAACGTGTCGCTGCGTGCTTATCAGAGTTTCGGCTCCCGGTTCGCTCTCGTACAGAAACGAGTGATCATCGGCGATGAGATGGGCCTGGGCAAGACCGTTCAAGGACTGGCGGCGATGGCCCACCTACGCGCGCAGGGTGCATCGCACTTCTTGGTGGTGTGTCCGGCCAGCGTGATTATCAACTGGCATCGGGAATTGGAGCGGTATAGCGACCTCACAGTCTGGCGTCTACATGGGGACGACAGGTCCGACAACTCCCGGTGTTGGCGCGAGCAGGGTGGAGTCGCCGTCACGACTTTCGACTCGTTGCACACGATCCTTGGATCGGATGACATCAGCATCGCGATGCTGGTCGTGGACGAAGCGCATTTCATCAAGAACCCCGACACCCGCCGCGCCCGCACCTCAAGGGAGTGGATCGCTCGCTCGGAGCGAGTCCTGTTCTTGTCTGGCACACCGATGGAGAATCGGGTCGACGAGTTCTGCAACCTGGTCGATTATCTGCGCCCCGAAGTCGCCCAGGCGCTTGATCCAGGCATTGGCGTGGCCGGCGCCAACGCATTTCGTCGCGCGGTCTCCACGGTGTACCTGCGGCGAAACCAAAGCGACGTCTTGCAGGAGCTGCCTGACCTTGTCGAGATCGACGAGTGGGAGGAGTTCTCGGCGCGTGACCAGCAGCTTTACGACGCCGCGGTCTTGGTTGGGAACTTCATGGCCATGCGCCAGGCGGGCTTCGCTGAGCCGGAGTCCTCCGCGAAGCTCGAACGACTGCTGGAGATCGTCGACGAGGCGGCCGAGAACGGGCTCAAGGCCGTCGTCTTCTCGTTCTTTAGGAACACATTGGAGGCGGTCGCCGGGGCCCTCGGAGACCGCGCGTTCGGACCGATCACCGGGGACGTGAATCCGGTGAAGCGCCAGGAGCTGGTCGACGCGTTCGCCGCTGCGCCCGATGGTGCGGTGCTGGTGTGCCAAATCCAGGCCGGCGGGGTCGGCCTGAACATTCAGGCGGCTTCGGTGGTGGTGCTGTGCGAGCCGCAACTGAAGCCCTCCAGTGAGCAGCAGGCGATTGCGCGCGCGCACCGCATGGGCCAGCTGCGCCGGGTGCAGGTCCATCGGTTGCTGACTGCCGACAGCGTCGATCAGCGGCTGCTGGAGATCCTGAGCGCAAAGTCGGATCTGTTCGACCAATACGCCCGACGCAGCGAGATCGCGGACACGGCCCCAGAGGCCACTGACACGTCCACTGATCGCAGGGCGGCGGGTCTGGCCCAGCAGATAGTGGCCGCCGAACAGCAGCGGCTCGCTGGTCGTGAGACGGCTCGGCAGCCCACTGCGGCCCCCACTGCGGCCCCCACTGCGGCCCCCACTGCGGCTGCAGCAGACGAGGCGCCGACTGCACAGGACTAGCGCGTGGGACGTCGGCGCGGTATTTTCACTCTCCTGACCGCCGCATCGGCGGGCGTCACTCGACTCGCATCGACAACCACAGACAGGGCGGACCCATGACGGATGAGCAAGCAGTGGACACCTCAGTAGGCGGCTACAAGCCCACGGACATGCCGTGCAGCACCACCTTCGCGGCCCCCCACGGGCAGGTGATCGTTGAGGAGTTGGGCCTGTGCTGGGGACTGACGGTCAGGAGTATGGGCTTCGGACGCGGCTTCACCAGCAGCTTCAAGCAACTGCAGCACGGCGAGGTCCCCAAGATGACTGAGAACTATGACGACGGCCGGCAAGAGTCCGTCGATCGGATGCTCGCCTTCGCCCGCCAGTTGGGCGCCAACGCGGTGATCGGAGTGCGGTTCGACTCAAACGGCATCGGCCAGGACAGCGGGCTGCAGGAAGTGCTCGCCTACGGGACCGCGATCCGGACCAAGTCGGCCGAGTAGTCCGACCGCGGTGGGAGCCGCACGGTAGCCGTCAGTGGGGCCGTGCGGCTACTGACTGGGGAGCGCGATTCCTCCGGGCGGGTTCTCGTACGACCGCGGGTCCTCCAGAGGCTCCAGATGCGCGTGGATATCGGCTCCTGGCAGGGCGACTCGGAGCCGCGATTCGATGTCCTCGACCAGGTCATGGCCTTGGGCAATCGACCAACTCCCGGGCACCAGCACATGCATCGAAACGAACCTCTGACGGCCGGATTCCCTGGTCTGCAGTGCATGGAACTCCAGGGTTCCCGGCGGATATGAGTCGGTGAACTCCTTGAGCACTGCCAATACCGCGGCTTCGTCTTCAGCAGGAAGGGCGTGGTCCATCAAACCGCGCGAGGAGCGGCGGATCAAACCAAAGCCGATCCACAAGATGTTGATCGCGACCGCGATCGCCACGAACGAGTCCAGCGGCAACCACCCAGTCAGGCCGACTAGCCCGACGCCAACCACAACGCCAGCAGATGTCCATACGTCGGTGAGCAGGTGCTTTCCATCCGATGTCAGGGCGATCGATCGGTGCTTGCGTCCGGTGCGCACCAGTTGCCAACCGACGACCCCGTTGACGGCGGTCGCGAGCAGGGTGATCGCCAAGCCGATTCCGAGGTCCTCCAACGGTTCCGGCGCCATCAGGCGCTGAACCGAGGTGATGATGATCAAGATCGCGGCAACGAAGATCATGATGCCCTCGGCGGCAGAGGAGAAGTACTCCGCTTTGCCGTGCCCGTAGTGGTGACTGTCGTCGGCCGGTCGGGAGGCGATGATCAGAGCGGTCAACGCGAGAATCGCGGCCACCAGGTTGACCACGGACTCCAGTGCATCGGATAACAGACCCACTGATCCGGTGAGTAGGTAGGCAAATGATTTCAAGCCGATCGTGACAATCGCAGCGGCGATCGACAGCCAAGCCCACTTCGTAAGGTTCGGCTCGGTTTCGCCCTGGTCGGCGCTGACAGCGGAATCGGGGACGCTCACCGTGTGAGTATTCCACCGGAGCCATTCGCGCGGCAAAGTGGCCGTCGGGACTCGGGGCAGCGGGTGGGTTCGAAGCCACCACGACAACCGGCGTGCGTTGCCGGTGGGGAGGCATGTACTCTTGACAGTCGCACGGCCTGCCCCTTTAGCTCAGTCGGTAGAGCGTCTCCATGGTAAGGAGAAGGTCTACGGTTCGATTCCGTAAAGGGGCCCGACCGGGGTGAAAACCCCGCAAGGGGCGGGGTAGCTCAGTCTGGTAGAGCAAGCGGCTCATAATCGCTGTGTCGCCGGTTCAAGTCCGGCCCTCGCTACTCCAACGCACGTTGGTCACGCCGCCGAACGGCGGCGTGACCAACGCACCACCGACGACGCACGATCGGCGCCAGCGCGATCGGCAACACTGAAGGGCACTGCAGTGGCCAAGGCTACCGACGTTCGACCGAAGATCACGATGGCGTGTTCGGAGTGCAAAGAACGCAACTACATCACCAAGAAGAACCGTCGAAACGACCCTGACCGGATCGAGCTGAAGAAGTTCTGCCCTCGATGCGGCAAGCACACAGCACACAAGGAAACTCGCTAGTTTTCTTTTATGCTCGAACGATCCCCGGACCGGCTCCGGCGGACCTCCTCGCTGCGCTCGGGGCGCCTTGGAGCCGGTCGCTCGCTGACGCTCGCGGGGGATCGCTCGCACCAGGCAACTACCAGTGGTCGGCCGTCGGCGGTGGTGACGGGTGTGGTTGGTGGGTTGGCCGTGGTGGGTGGTGCCGGGTGAGCGTGGCTGGGGTTTGAGACCGGCTTCGCCGGTCGGCTGCCGCGTCGCGCTGTTGCGCTCGGAGGAATCCCGAAATTGGCTGCTGAGTTTCAGTTAGCTGGTGGTTTGTGGCCCGCCGGGGCACCTTTCGACCGACTAACACGAATCCACCGATCACCGTCTTGGACGTTGGCCGTGCTGGCGCTCGCGGGACCGCTGGTCTTCTCGTTGGGTTCGCGCGGTAGCGTGCCTGCCATGGATTCGGCGCGCCGCTTGGGGTGCGGGGCCGACTGATGCGAGAAGGCAGGTTCAACTGTGGGACGTCTTGATGATCGAGTAGCAATTGTCACCGGTGGCGGGCGAGGGATCGGTAGGGCTACGTGTTTGCGGTTGGCCCGAGACGGCGCCAGCGTCGTCGTCAACGATATTGATGCGGCGCCAGCCGACGAGACCGTGGAACTGATTGTTGCCGAGGGCGGCAAGGCCATCGCGGTGGTGGCCAACACGGTTGATTTCGCGCAGGCCCAGAAGTTGGTGGAGGCTGCGGTTGCCGCCTTCGGCAAGCTCGATATCGTCGTGAACAATGCCGGCGTCACCAGGGACAAGATGTTCCACGGGCTGGACGACGAACTGTTCGACTTCGTACTCGATGCCAACCTCAAGACAGGTTTCCACACGACCCTGGCGGCCATGCCCTACCTGCGGCAGGTTGCCAAGGACGAGATCGCCGCGAATGGCGCGCCTGCCTACAACCGCAAGATTGTCTTCACCTCCAGTGTGGCCGCGCTGATGGGCAATCCGGGACAGTACAACTACACCGCCGCCAAGGGCGCGGTCATCGCCACCACCAAAACCCTGGCCCGGGAGTTGGGTGCCTTCGGTATCAACGTGAATGCCGTCGCCCCCGGCTTTGTCGAGACGCGGCTGACGGCGGCCAAGGCGCCCGGAAACGAACTCGGCATTCCCGAGGAGATGCGCCAGATGGCCAGAATGTTGATCTCGCTTGGGCGTTTGGGAGAGCCGGAGGACATCGCCAACGTGACGGCATTCCTGTGCTCGTCGGATTCCGATTTCGTGTCCGGCGTCACCATCCCGGTGACCGGCGGCCAGTTGGGCGGCATGTAGCGGTGGCGATCAACCGGGACTTCATCGGCAGGTCCTATCGCTCATCCACCAGCTACCTGGTGGGTCGTGAGAAGGTCCGCGAGTTTGCTGGCGCAATCGGGGACAACAACCCGGTCTTCCATGATGTCGAGGTTGCTCGTTCGCTCGGCTACCCCGACCTGGTGGCTCCTCCGACATTCGCGTTTGTCATCACCTACCGCGCAATGATCGAAACAATCGGCGATCCGGCGCTGAATCTGGACTACGGCAGGGTGGTGCACGGAGAGGAGAGCTTCACCTACCGGCGCCCGCTGTACGTGGGGGATGAAGTCATCGTTGACTCGACGATCGAGGACATTGCCACGGCCGGCCGAAACGAGCTGATCAACTTGCGGCAGGACGTGTCCACGCTAGACGGGGAACTGATCGCCACTACCCACAACGTCACGGTCTCGCGTGGCACTGCGCCGAAATCGGAGGCCTGAACGATGGCACCTGTTGTGACGCCGCGCTTTGATGCGGTCCGAGTCGGTGACGTGCTGCCGGCCCAGCGTTTCCCTGTTCAGCGGATCAATCTGATCATGTATGCCGGCGCGTCCGGCGACTTCAATCCGATCCACTGGAACGAACGGTTCGCCAAGTTCGTAGGGCTGCCCGACGTGATTGCTCAGGGGATGTTCACGATGGCCGAGGCCGGCCGCGTACTGACCGATTTTGCTGGGGATCCGGCGCGTGTGGTTCATTTCGGGGTTCGGTTCACCCGACCGGTGGTGGTTCCGGACGACGATATCGGCGCCGTCGTGGAGGTGTCCGGCGAGGTCGTGGACAAGCGTGACGACGGCACGGTGGTCATTGATCTGACAGCCACTTGTGGCGAGGACGTAGTGCTTGGCAAGGCGACCGGTGTTGTGCGGTTGTCTTAGGACGGTGCGCTCTTCGTGACCGGTCCGCCTAGCGCGGCGGACCCGGTGTCCGCCCTGATTTCCGCTGGCATAGCGCCGACGGACATCCGGCGGGCCGTTCCGCTCGCGCCGTTGACCACGTTGGGGGTGGGTGGACCGGCCAGCACACTCGTGCGGGTAAGCGCCGAGTCCGAGCTGGTGGCAGCTGTCAGCGTCTGCGATTCGGCACACCAGCCGCTGTTCTTGCTTGGCGGCGGCAGCAATGTTGTGGTTGGCGACGCCGGATTCGACGGCACCGTCGTCCAGGTGGCCACTCGCGGCCTCTCGGACACCAGAGACGGTGACGACGTTCGGGTCGTCGCCGCGGCAGGGGAGGGCTGGGACCGCGTCGTTGCACACGCGGTCGAGAACTGCTGGTCCGGCATCGAGGCGCTGTCCGGAATACCTGGTTCGGTGGGCGCGACTCCGATCCAGAACGTCGGTGCCTACGGTCGCGAGGTCGCCGAGGTGATCACTTCGGTGACTGCGCTCGACCGGCGATCGCGCCGGTGCGTGACGCTGGCCGCTCGAGAGTGTGGATTCGGCTACCGGTCGAGTCGCTTCAAAGAGGAACCCGGTCGGTGGGTGATTCTGTCCGTCACGTTGCGTCTGGCGGCCGATGCGCTGTCGGCTCCGGTGTTGTACGCGGACTTGGCAGATCGGTTGGGGATAGCAGTCGGCGAGCGGTCGGCGTCGGCCCAGGTTCGTCGGGCTGTTCTGGATGTGCGCAGATCCAAAGGGATGGTGCTGGACGCCGGGGATCGCGACACTTGGAGCGTCGGATCATTCTTCACCAATCCGACGGTGCCGCGGCAGGTGGCTGACTCGCTGCCGTCAGCGTGCCCACGCTGGCCGGTGCCGCCTGCAACTTCGACGGGCAGCTCGGAGTCGGTCAAGCTCAGTGCTGCCTGGCTTATCAGTAACGCCGGCTTCGAGCGGGGTTACCCGAACGTTCCAGACGCGCGGGCCGCCCTGTCGTCCAAGCATTCTCTGGCCATCACCAATCGCGGCGGGGCGAGCGCAACGGACGTGATCACACTGGCTCGGCAGGTTCGGGACGGCGTGCTGGCCGCCACTGGAATAACGCTCGTCGCTGAACCCAACTTCGTGAACGTGGCAGGGCTGTAGCAGTCGATTCGACCCATCCGCGGTGCTCGCCGCTTGGGTGAGTGCGCGTCCCACCCAGACTCGCCGCGAATCGAAGGAGAGCGCCCCCGATCGGAAACATGCGTGCTCCCGTCATCCAGATGTTGATAACCCGGGCCTCACCGGCGCTGCCGACTACTCTGAAGTCATGGCTGAACTGGACTATGCGTTCCTGGCGGATTTTGCGAGAGTCGATCCGAATGGAACGCTGACGGCGATCGGCGCGAGTTGGACGTTCGTGCACGCGGACCTGCTCCCGTCTGTTCACCGTATGGCCGTGGCGGGACGCATCCGAGCGAAGAAGGAAGCCGGTCCGGTTGTGATTCGTGTTGCGATTCATGGTCCGGGCGATGCGTTCACGCTGGCGGCAGACAGCGAAATCGCAGCCTCCCCTGCGACTCGACCTTATGGGTCCGGACTTGTGGGGCATCTCTTCGCTTGGAATCTTGAGGTCCCGCTGCCCAACGAGGGTGTCTATAGCATCTACATAGATGTCGACGGAGAGCGTGCCAGGCGCCTCGCGTTCGAGGTGGTTCGCTCAGCAGATCAACGATGAGGCTCGTCATTCGAGGTCATCCACTGGAGAGGATGCGGGATCGGGGTGTGACTCGAGAAGACATCGAGAACGCAATTCGTAATCACCATTCCTCGTGGTCGACTCAACAAGGAGGCATCCAGTACATTGGTCCTGCCTGCAGTGGGGACGACTTGAAGGTCTGGGTACTGCCTCCGGGCTACTGTGACGATAACGCGACGATCATCGTGAAGTCGGTGGCATGGAAAGGCGGGGAGGATTCCTCATGAGTGTCACGATCGAGGTGGACACGGTGCTACGTTGCGCTTACATCAGGCTGTCCAACGAGGATGTCGTCCGGACGATTGAGGTGAATGATTGCGTGCAGGTCGATCTGGACCGCTTTGGAGTAGCCGTCGGCATTGAGGTCCTTGACGATCATGCCCCGCTGCCCTTCGAGCAACTCACCAAGTTTCACGTGCGCAGTGAGGCCATTGAACTGCTCCGTCTGATTCGGCCGGATGTCGGAACGTTTATCACGTTCACGTCCGGACATGACGGCTTCTCAGACATACACGGAGGCACAAGCCTCACCTTGGTGTAGTAGGTCTCGCTCCACGGGACCACAGACTGGCGGCGAGCCGCTCTACTCGGCTTCGGACAGCAGCGTGGCGATTCGGCCCACGCCTTCGACCAAGTCGGCGTCCGACAGCGCGTAGGACAGCCGCAGATAGCCGGGCGTCCCGAACGCCTCCCCTGGGACCACCGCAACTTCGACCTCGTCGAGAATCAGCGAAGCGAGTTCAGCAGAGGACTGCGGCCGCGTTCCCCGGATGTTCTTGCCCAGCACGCCCTTGACCGAGGGGTACGCGTAGAACGCGCCCTGCGGCTCGACGCACTCGACTCCGGGGATCTCGTTGAGCATCCGGAGGATCATCTGGCGGCGGCGGTCGAACGCTTCCCGCATCATCTCGACCGCGGTCAGATCCCCGCTGACGGCTGCCAGCGCCGCCATCTGCGACACGTTCGCCACGTTCGAGGTGGCGTGGGACTGCAGGTTGGTGGCGGCCTTGATGACGTCGACCGGCCCGATGACCCAGCCGACCCGCCAACCGGTCATGGCGTAGGTCTTGGCCACACCGTTCACCACGACGCAGTGATCTGCCAACGCGGGCACCAGTACGGGCATCGAAGAGAACACCGCATCGCCGTACACCAGGTGCTCGTAGATTTCGTCAGTCACCACCCACAGTCCGTGCTCAACTGCCCACTCGCCAATCGCCTTGACCAGTTCGGGTGGGTACACCGCGCCCGTCGGGTTGGACGGCGACACGAACACCAGCAGTTTGGTCCGCGGAGTGCGGTACGCCTCAAGCTGTTCGACGGTGGCCAGGAATCCGGTCGACTCGTCGGTGGGAACCTCCACCGGGACTCCGCCGGCAAGGCGGATGGATTCGGGGTAGGTGGTCCAGTAGGGGGCTGGCATCAGTGCCTCGTCGCCCGGGTCGAGCAGTGCCGCGAAGGTGTTGTACAGGGCCTGCTTTCCGCCGTTGGTGACCAGGACCTGCGCAGCGGTGACCTCGTAGCCCGAGTCTCTCTTGGTCTTGGCAGCGATTGCCTCTTTGAGTTTGGGCAGGCCACCGGCGGGGGTGTACTTGTGCATCGCGGGGTCGGCGCAAGCTGCCACCGCAGCCTTCACGATGTATTCGGGGGTGGGGAAGTCCGGTTCTCCAGCCCCGAAGCCGATCACCGGGCGCCCTGCCGCCTTGAGGGCCTTGGCCTTCGCGTCGACCGCCAGCGTGGCTGACTCGGCGATTGATCCGATTCGTTGAGAGATGCGCGTTGAACTCATGCCACGAGTATCCCACTTTTGTGGTCCAGGGCTGACCGCCAGCACTGGTCAACATCTCGGCGGCGGCGATTTCTGCAGAATATCGGCGGTATTTGGACCGGGGCGGAGGCGCTGGCACACCGATGCGCTTAGAATTAGCGTCGATCGGTGTTTCGTCACCTGTGCGCTAGCGTGCTCATCGTTGGGGTGCCGGTGGTGAAATGCCTCGAAGGGCTGTAGCTCAATTGGTAGAGTAACGGTCTCCAAAACCGTCGGTTGGGGGTTCGACTCCCTCCAGCCCTGCGTACGCAGGAGATCTGGGCCGAGTTTTCTGGCAGCACATGTCAGATTGCCGGGCCAGATGGTTAGACCGGGTGCCATCGGATCGTTCGGTGGCAATTCGGAGCAAGGCAGCAAGACGAGGCGAGATGGACGACTTCGGTCTCGCCGAAATCTCGATGATGGACAGCACCACGAAGAGCGGGTGACAACTCGTTCATGACCAGAAGAACACGACCACAAGCAAGCGGAGGACTGCGTGAGCGACGCTGACACGACGCCTGAGCTCGGGTCCGGTGACGACCCCGAGCCGAAGGTATCCAGGGCGCAGCGCAAGGCTGAGCTCAAGGTCGCGAAGGACAACAAGAAGGCGAAGAAGGCCGCCGAGGGCGGCATGTTCGCCCGGTGGGCGCTGTTCTTCCGGCAGACCGTTGCCGAGTTGCGGAAGGTCATCTGGCCGACCAGGAAAGAACTGATCAACTACACCTGGGTGGTCCTGGTGTTCATCACTGTGATGGCCGTGATCATCGGCGCATTCGATGTGGTGTTCGCCAAGGGAGTGCTCATGGTCTTTGGTTCATGACAATCGCCCGACGCACGCACGGTACATTTGATCAAGCAATAGATTCGCAAACTACGAGTGAGGACTGACGTGTCCGACGTCCCCCGCCGCCCGGAAGATGACACCGACGGCATTGATCCAACCAGTGAGC
>Ga0194043_1001600_pt1 | contig 12655 bp, 5 predicted proteins | sample JunL4415m_MetaG_FD_161274 | JGI IMG/M metagenome (GOLD analysis project Ga0194043, IMG submission 161274) | Anoxic zone freshwater microbial communities from boreal shield lake in IISD Experimental Lakes Area, Ontario, Canada - Jun2016-L442-15m | ecosystem: Environmental > Aquatic > Freshwater >...
GCTCGAGGTGCGTGGCGGCTTGCTCGAGTCGAGCTTGATCGACCCGGCCGGCGTCAAGGTGCTGGCCAGCCTGCCGCCGCGCGATGTCCTCATCGCGCAGCTGGTCGCCACCATGGCCGCGCCCATGACGGGCCTGGTCACCGTGCTTCAGGGTACGGTGAGCGGCTTCGTGCGCGCGCTCAACCAGGTGGCCCAGCAGCGGGCCGCGGCCGACGAGGCGTAAGGCGCCCGGCGGCGCCGACACTGTCCAGCAAGGCTTTCAAGCCCTACGCGAGGTGAATCGACAATGGCAGATCAGACCCTTACCAAGGATCAGCTCATCGAGGCCATCAAGTCCATGACCGTGCTCGAGCTCAGCGAGATGGTCAAGGCGCTCGAGGAGGAGTTCGGCGTGAGCGCCGCGGCCCCCATGGCCGCCGCCCCAGCCGCCGCCCCGGCCGAGGCCGTCGAGGAGCAGACCCAGTTCGACGTGATGCTCACCGCCTTCGGCGACCAGAAGATCCAGGTCATCAAGGTCGTGCGCGCACTCACCGGTCTCGGTCTCAAGGAGGCCAAGGACGTGGTCGAGGGCGTGCCCAGCGCCATCAAGGAAGCCGTCTCCAAGGATGAGGCCGAAGAGGCCAGGAAGAAGCTCGAAGAGGCCGGCGCGAGCGTCGAGATCAAGTAGAGCACTTCGGCGCGGCAGCGCTGCGATCTGATCGACCCCGAAGGGCCGGGGCGCCGCGAGGCGCGCCGGCCCTTCGCGTCGGTGCGGCGCAGACGCGCCGACGGGCCGCAACAGACGTGCGGCGCAGACGCGCCGACGGGCCGCAACAGACGCGCGGCGCAGCCGCGCCGACGGGCTGCAAGAGAGGCGCGGGACATGCCCCGCCGACGGCTTAGGTAGACGCGCGGCGTAGCCGCGCCGACATTACTCTTGCGCAAGATCCTCAGTTGTGGTACCGTTTTCGGTCGTGCTTCACCCGCGGCCATACCACTCGACCTCCGGCATGGTGTGCTCATCTTCCCTGGTCCACGCTCGAAAGAGGAGACTCGCTTGAACGAGCCCAAGGCGCCTCGCCTGCGTACGTCGTTCGCCAAGCTCGACCAACCCCTGCCGCTCCCCAACCTCATCGACATCCAGAAGAAATCCTGGGACTGGTTCCTCAGCGACGGTCTCAGCGAGACGATCGCCGACATCAACCCCATCAAGGACTACTCCGAGAAGCTGCTCGTGCAGTTCGGCGAGCACCAGTTCGGCGAGCCCTCGAAGCCGATCGCCGAGTGCCGCAACAAGGACATGACCTTCTCGGCGCCGCTCACCATGAAGGTCTCCTTCATCAACGAGGAGACCGGCGAGATCCGCGAGCAGTCGGTGTTCATGGGCGACTTCCCCATGATGACCGATCGCGGCACCTTCATCATCCACGGCACCGAGCGCGTGGTCGTCACGCAGTTGGTGCGCTCGCCGGGCGCCTACATCATGGAGCCCAAGCAGGCCGAGCGTGAGAAGCAGGTGCTGGTCGCCAACCTCATGCCGCAGCGCGGCTCCTGGCTCGAGCTCGAGATCGACAAGAAGGGCACCGTCAACGTGCGCATCGACCGCAAGCGCAAGTTCCCGGTCACCGTGCTGCTGCGCGCCATGGGCTACGGCAGCGACGACGAGCTCATCCGGCTGTTCGACGAGTCCGTGTACATCAAGAACACCATCGACAAGGACGCCACGCATTCGCAGGACGAGGCGCTGGTCGAGCTCTTTCGCAAGCAGCGCCCCGGCGAGCCGCCCACCCTCGACGGCGCCACGGCGATGCTGCGCGGCCTGTTCTTCGACCCCAAGCGCTACGACCTCTCGCGGGTCGGCCGCCACAAGCTCAACGTGCGGCTGCACAACCACATCAAGCCCGAGCAGCGCCCAGACGCCGACGTGCGCGTGCTCGTCAACGAAGACATCATCGAGCTCATCAGGCGGCTCATCTCGCTGCCCGGCAAGCTCGGCGTGCCCGAGGACGCCAAAGACTTCGCCGCCGAGGCCGTCTCGCTGCTGCCCACGCGCCGCGAGGAGATCGCCCACGAGATCGACGAGTACGAGCACTTCGGCAACCGCCGCCTGCGCACCGTCGGCGAGCTCGTCCAGGACGCCTTCCGCATCGGGCTGGCGCGCATGGAACGCGTCATCCGCGAGCGCCTCACCACCGAGGACCCCGACACCATCGTGCCGGCCACGCTGGTCAACATCCGCCCCGTGGTGGCCGCCCTCAAGGAGTTCTTCGGCTCCTCGCAGCTCTCGCAGTTCATGGACCAGACCAACTCGCTGTCCGGCCTCACGCATCGCCGTCGCCTCAGCGCCCTCGGCGCCGGCGGCCTCACCCGCGAGCGCGCGCCCATCGAGGTCCGCGACGTACACCCCACCCACTACGGCCGCATGTGCCCCATCGAGACCCCCGAAGGCCCGAACATCGGCCTCATCGGCTCGCTGGCCTCCATGGCGACTGTCGACGAGTTCGGCTTCATCCGCGCCCCGTACCGCAAGGTCGTGGAGGGCAAGGTCACCGGCGAGATCGTCTACCTCGACGCCTCCGAAGAAGAGCAGGAGCTCGTCGACCACATGAGCGGCGAGGTGCGCTACGTCACCATCGCCCAGGCCAACGCGCCGTTCGACCCGGTCACGGGCGTGTTCAAGGAGGACGTCGTCCTCGCGCGCACGCGCGCCGGCGCCGACATCGTCACGGTGTCGCCGCTCGATATCGACTATATGGACGTGAGCCCGACGATGCTGGTCTCGGTGGCCACGGCCCTCATCCCGTTTCTCGAGCACGACGACGCCAACCGCGCCCTCATGGGCTCGAACATGCAGCGCCAGGCCGTGCCACTCCTGACTCCCGAAGCGCCGTACGTGGGCACCGGCATGGAGTTCCGCGCCGCCGTCGACACGGGCGATGTGATCATCGCCGAGCACGACGGCAAGGTCAGCTACGTCGATGCCGACAGCATCGAGGTCGACCACGGCAAGGGCGCCATCGACACCTACGGCCTCACCAAGTTCATGCGCTCCAACCAGGGCACGCTCATCCACCAGAAGCCGCTCGTGTTCACCGGCGACAAGGTGCAGGCCGGCGACGTGCTCGCCGACGGCTCGTCCACCGATCACGGCGAGATCGCCCTGGGCCGCAACCTCCTCGTCGCCTTCATGAGCTGGGAGGGCTTCAACTTCGAAGACGCCATCATCCTCAGCGAGAAGGTCGTGAAGGACGACCTCCTCTCCTCCATCCACATCGAGGAGTACGAGGTCGACGCGCGCACCACCAAGCTTGGCGACGAAGAGATCACCCGCGACATCCCCAACCGCTCCGAAGAGTCGCTCAGCGACCTCGACGAGCGCGGCATCGTGCGCATCGGCGCCGAGGTCAACTCCGGCGACCTCCTGGTCGGTAAGGTCACGCCCAAGGGCGAGACCGAGCTCACCGCCGAGGAGAAGCTCATCCGCGCCATCTTCAAGGAGAAGGCCCGCGAGGTGCGCGACACCAGCCTCAAGGTGCCGCACGGCGAGGGCGGCAAGGTCATCGACGTCAAGATCTTCAGCCGCGAGAACAACGACGAGTTGCCGCCCAGCGTCAACGAGCTGGTGCGCGTCTACGTCGCCAAGAAGCGCAAGATCGCCGAGGGCGACAAGCTCGCCGGCCGCCACGGCAACAAGGGCGTCATCTCCAAGATCGTCCCCGAAGAGGACATGCCGCACCTCGAGGACGGCACCCCGGTCGAGATCATCCTCAACCCGTTGGGCGTCCCGTCCCGCATGAACATCGGCCAGGTGCTCGAAACGCATCTCGGCTGGGCTGCGCACGCCGGGTATACGGCCAGGAAGGACGCCCCGCGCGGCAACACGCCGGCCCGCCTCGCATCGCCGGTGTTCGACGGCGCCACCATCGCGGAGATCGACGAGCTGCTCATCCGCAGTAGTCGCGAAAACCCCGACAGCCCGGTGCAGTTCAAGGTCAACGAGGACGAGCCGCCGGGTCGGCGCTGCAGCGGCAAGGTGTGGATGTACGACGGCCGCACCGGCGAGCGCTTCGACAACAAGGTCACCATCGGCTACATGTACATCCTCAAGCTCCTGCACCTCGTCGATGACAAGATCCACGCGCGCAGCACGGGCCCCTACTCGCTGGTCACGCAGCAGCCGCTGGGCGGCAAGGCCCAGTTCGGCGGGCAGCGTTTCGGCGAGATGGAGGTCTGGGCGCTCGAGGCTTACGGCGCCGCCTACATCCTGCAGGAGATGCTCACCATCAAGTCCGACGACACCGTGGGCCGCGTCAAGGCCTACGAGGCCATCGTCAAGGGCGAGAACATCGCCAAGCCCAACATCCCCGAGTCGTTCAAGGTGCTCATGAAGGAGATCCAGAGCCTGGGTCTCGACATCAGCGTGCAGAGCGAGGAAGGCGCGGTGCTCGAGGTGCGCGAGGAGGACGACGACCTTCTGCGCGCCGCGGAAGAGCTGGGCATCGACCTCACGGCCGGCCTGCGTCGCCAGCAGAGCGACGCCGGCGAGCTCGAGCAGGCCGGCATCCACAGCTCGGCCCTGCAGGACGTCATCGGGGCGGGCAAGGAGCCGGCCCTCGACGACGACGACGTGTCGGCCGCGGGCGGCGATCTTCTGGCCGCCGCGGTCGCCCTGCCCAGCGCCGCCGACATGGACGAGGCGCTCGTCGTCGCCGACCTCGGCGACCTGCACGACATCGGCGACCTCGGCGACCTCCTCGATCTCGGCGACCCGGGCCTCAAGTCCGACGACGTCGACAGCGACGAAGAATGACCCCGCCCAGGCAGAGGGAGCGACTGTGATCGATATCAACAACTTCGACTCGATCCGCATCGGGCTGGCATCGCCCAAGCAGATCGAGGCGTGGTCGAAGGGCGAGGTCACCAAGCCCGAGACGATCAACTACCGCACGCTCAAGCCCGAGCGTGACGGTCTGTTCTGCGAGCGCATCTTCGGTCCCACCAAAGACTGGGAGTGCTACTGCGGCAAGTACAAGCGCGTGCGCTACAAGGGCATCATCTGCGAGCGCTGCGGCGTCGAGGTCACCCGCGCCAAGGTGCGTCGCGAGCGCATGGGCCACATCAGGCTCGCGGCCCCCGTGAGTCACATCTGGTTCTTCAAGGGCGTGCCGTCGCGCATGGGCTACCTGCTCGACATCCCCCCCAAGGATCTCGAGAAGGTGCTCTACTTCGGCGGCAGCTACGTCATCATCTCGGTCGACGCCGAGCGCCGCGACAACGATCTCATGATGCTGCAAGACAAGATCGACGAGATCAAGGCGCGCTACGACGCCTACGCCGAGACGCGCTCGCAGGCCATCCGCGACATGCACGACGAGGTCATCGAGATCGTCGATGGCAAGCGCGAGGCCGACGACTTCCATCGCGACGTCGACCCCGAAGACGAGTTCGGCTACTTCAACTACTTCGACATCTACGAGTCCTACCGGCGCATCGCCGGGAACGCCTCGGGCCTTGGTCCGGACGAGCTCAAGCTGCAGCGCACCAGGGCCGACAAGCTGCGCGACGACTACATCGACCGCGGCTTCAAGAATGTCGGCCACGCCAAGGAGCAGATCGACAAGGCGTGGGAGCAGTTCAAGACCATCGCCCCGCGCAACGTCGTCGGCGACGAGGCTCTGTACCAGCAGATGGAGCGCATGTTCGGGCGCGAGCCCGGCTACGAGCCCGAGAGCTTCGGCGTGTACTTCACCGGCGGCACCGGCGCCGAGTCCGTGCGCGAGCTCCTCAAGCGTGTCGACCTCGAGGCCGAGGCCGCCGAGCTGCGCGAGACCATCGCGACCGCCAAGGGCCAGCGCCAGGCGCGCGCCGTCAAGCGCCTCAAGGTGGTCTCCGCCTTCCTGCGCAGCGGCAATCACCCAGAGTGGATGATCCTCGACGTCGTCCCCGTCATCCCCCCCGAGCTGCGCCCCATGGTGCAGCTCGACGGCGGCCGCTTCGCCACCAGCGACCTCAACGACCTCTACCGGCGCGTCATCAACCGCAACAACCGTCTCAAGCGGCTGCTCGATCTGCAGGCGCCGGACATCATCGTCAACAACGAGAAGCGCATGCTGCAGGAGGCCGTCGACGCGCTCTTCGACAACGGCCGCCGCGGGCGCGCCGTCACGGGCCCGGGCAATCGCCCGCTCAAGTCGCTCAGCGACATGCTCAAGGGCAAGCAGGGCCGCTTTCGCCAGAACCTGCTCGGCAAGCGCGTCGACTACTCCGGGCGCTCCGTCATCGTCGCCGGGCCGCACCTCAAGATGCACCAGTGCGGCCTGCCCAAGATGATGGCCCTCGAGCTCTTCAAGCCGTTCATCATGAGCCGCCTCGTCAACCGCAAGATGGTGCAGAACATCAAGGCGGCCAAGAAGATGGTCGAGTCGATGGTGCCCGAGGTCTGGGACATCCTCGAAGAGGTCATCACCGAGCATCCCGTGCTGCTCAACCGGGCGCCCACCCTGCACCGCCTCGGCATCCAGGCCTTCGAGCCGCTGCTCGTCGAGGGCAAGGCCATCCAGATCCATCCGCTCGTCTGCGCGGCGTTCAACGCCGACTTCGACGGCGACCAGATGGCGGTGCACCTGCCGCTCAGCTGGGAGGCGCAGTCCGAGGCCCGCGTGCTCATGCTGAGCACCAACAACATCCTGTCGCCGGCGCACGGCAAGCCCATCGCCGTGCCCAGCCAGGACATGGTCATCGGCATGTACTACCTCACGTATCACGCTGAAGACGACCTCAGCGAGGCGCAGCCCGACCACTTCGGCGAGACGCTCGTCGCCTACAGCGGCTACGACGAGGTGCAGCGCGCCTGGGAGCAGCGCATCCTCGACCAGCGTGAGGTGCCCACCAGGCGCGAGGCCGGCATCGCCGAGTTCACGCGCCGGCCCATCATCCTGCGTCTGCCCCTGGGCCGGCGCGTCGTCACGACCGTCGGCCGCGCGCTGTTCAACATGCGCGTCGAAGAAGGCCTGCACGACGTCCTCGGCCCCGAGTATCAGGGCGACTACACCTACATCAACTACACGATGACGAAGAAGGGCCTCGCGAACTTCATCAACAAGCTCGTGGCGCTCTACGGCGCCAACAAGGTGGCGCGTATCCTCGACGTGTTCAAGGAGGTCGGCTTCCACTTCGCCACGCGCGCCGCGGTCACCGTCTCCAAGAACGATGTCGTGGTCCCCGCCAAAGAGAAGGCCGAGATCCTCCGCACCCACGAGGCCATGGTCGAGCAGCTCCGCGATGAGTACAACAACGGCTTCCTCTCCGAGGAGGAGCGCCGCGGCAAGGTCCAGGAGATCTGGCGCGAGGCCGACGTGCAGATCACGGCGGCCACCAAGGCCAACTTCAAGGACCTCAACCCGATCTACATGATGGCCACCTCCGGCGCCCGCGGCGACATCAAGCAGATCCGCCAGCTCGCCGGCTGGCGCGGCCAGATGGCCAACCCGAAGGGCGAGATCGTCGAGCAGCCCGTGAAGTCGAGCTTCATCGAGGGTCTCTCGGTGCTGGAGTTCTTCATCTCCACCCACGGCGCCCGCAAGGGTCTCGCCGATACCGCCCTGCGCACCGCCGACTCGGGCTACCTCACGCGGCGTCTCGTGGACGTGTGCCAGGACGTCACCGTCAGCGAGATCGACTGCGGCACCACGGAATGGGTGCCGATGTCGCCGTGGTCGCGGCGTCGCGAAGAGAACCCCGAGCTCGAGGGCTCGCAGCTCGCCGAAGACGTCAGGCGGCCGCGCAGCGACCGCGTGGTGCTCCCGAAGGGCGAGAACATCGGCCCGGCCCAGATCGGCCTCCTGCGCGAGGTCTACTCCAACCTGCCGAACGCCAAGGTCAGGGTGAAAAAGGGCCGCGCGGTGGCCGAGCTCCTCGCCATGTGGACGCACGAGCCCAACGAGAACCTGCTCGGCCGGCACCTCGGCGCGCCGATCGTCGAAGAGGCCACCGGCGAGGTCGTGTTCGAGCGCGACTCCCACATCGGGCTCGAGGCTCGCGGCCAGATCCTCGACGTGCTGGCGCGGAGCTCAGAGGCCAACCCCATGGTGCCGGTGCGGAGCGTGCTCAAGTGCCAGGCGGAATCGGGCGTGTGCCAGAAGTGCTACGGCTTCGCTCTCGCCAACAACGTGCCCGCCGAGATCGGCGACGCCGTCGGTCACGTGGCGGCGCAGTCCATCGGCGAGCCCGGTACGCAGCTCACGATGCGCACCTTCCACACCGGCGGCGTCGCCGGCTCCGACATCACGCACGGCCTGCCGCGCGTCGTCGAGCTCTTCGAGGCGCGCAAGCCGAAGGGCGTCGCGCGCATCGCCGAGGTCTCGGGGCGCGTCGACATCGAAGACGCCGAACGCGGCTGCAAGCTCACCATCACCCCCGAGGAGGGCACGGCCAAGGAGTACATCATCCCCACGCGCCGCACCAGCGTCCTCGTGGAGGACGGCGACTGGGTAGACGAGGGCACGCCGCTCACCCCGGGCTCACTCTACCCGGCCGATGTGCTCAAGCACGCCGGCAACACGGCCACCGAGCGCTACCTCGTCAACGAGGTGCAGGAGGTCTACCGCTCGCAGGGCGTCGAGATCAACGACAAGCACATCGAGCTCATCGCCCGCCAGATGATGAAGAAGGTGCGCATCGTCATCGCCGGCGACACGCAGTTTCTGCCCGGGCAGCTCGTCGACCGCGCGGTCTTCCATAAGGAGAACGTGCGCGTCAGCGACGAGGGCGGCCAGCCGGCCGAGGCCGAGCAGGTCATCCTCGGCATCACCAAGGCCTCGCTGGCCACCGAGAGCTTCCTCTCGGCGGCCTCCTTCCAGGAGACCACCAAGGTGCTCACCGACGCGGCCATCGAGGGCAAGACCGACACCCTCCAGGGCCTCAAGGAGAACGTCATCATCGGCAAGCTCATCCCGGCGGGCACGGGTCTGCGCCAGTACCGCGGCGTCGACATCTACCCGGCCGGCAGGGCGGAGGCGCTGGCCGAGGCCGATCGCCTCATGAGCAGCAGCGACTCGGCGACCGCGTGGCTCACCGGCGAGACCGAGGAGTAGCGCGAAGAAGACCGACCACGGAGACCAGGCCGCGAGGGCCGCGGCCGCTCGAGCCACCTGCTTGCGGCCGCAGCCCTGTTTCGCTAGACTACACGACTGCTGTCTGAAGCAGCCGACCAGAGAGGCCAGATGACAACCATAAGCCAGCTCGTACGCAAGGGGCGCGAGAGCAAGACCAAGCGTTCCACCACGCCGGCGCTCCAGGGTTCGCCGCAGAAGCGCGGCGTCTGCACGCGCGTCTATACCACCACCCCCAAAAAGCCCAACTCCGCCTTGCGCAAGGTCGCTCGCGTCAGGCTCGTCAACGGGATGGAAGTCACGACCTATATCCCCGGCATCGGCCATAACCTCCAGGAGCACTCCGTGGTGCTCGTGCGTGGCGGCCGCGTCAAGGATCTTCCGGGGGTGCGGTACAAGGTGATCCGCGGCACGCTCGACGCCTCCGGTGTGAGCGATCGCAAGCAAGCGCGCTCACGCTACGGCGCCAAGGGAAAGGCCACGAGGTAAGTCATGCCGCGGAGAGGAACGATCACACGCCGGGAAGTCCTTCCCGACCCCGTCTACAACAGCAAGCTGGTCACGCAGGTCATCAACAAGGTGCTGCTCGACGGCAAAAAGTCCACCGCCGAGCAGATCGTCTACGGCGCCCTCGAGATCGTCCGCGAGAAGACCGGCCGCGACCCGGTCGAGGTCATGCAGGACGCCGTCCAGGCGCTCACGCCGCACCTCGAGGTCCGCAGCCGGCGCGTCGGCGGCGCCACCTATCAGGTGCCCGTCGAGGTGCCCGGTCGCCGCGCCCGCACGCTCGCCATCCGCTGGCTGGTCAGCTACGCCCGCAATCGTCGCGAGAAGGTCATGGCCGAGCGCCTCGCCGGCGAGATGACCGACGCTCTGGCCGCTCAGGGTGGCGCCTTCAAGAAGAAGGACGACATCTTCCGCATGGCGCAGGCCAACAAGGCGTTCGCCCACTACCGCTGGTAATCCGCCGAGGGCCCCTCACTGACCGTCGTCGGTGAGGGGCTTTCGCATGGAAGGAACAAGCTAAGGGACATGCGACAGTACTCGCCGCGGAACACGCGCAACATCGGCATCATGGCGCACATCGACGCCGGCAAGACGACCACCACCGAGCGCATCCTGTACTACACAGGTAAGACGCACAAGATCGGTGAGGTCCACGAGGGCGCGGCCGTGATGGACTGGATGGCGCAGGAGCAGGAGCGCGGCATCACCATCACCTCCGCCGCGACCACCGTCTCCTGGCGCGACACGCAGATCAACATCATCGACACGCCCGGGCATGTGGACTTCACCATGGAGGTGGAGCGCAGCCTGCGTGTGCTCGATGGCGCCATCGCGCTCTTCTGCTCCGTCGGCGGCGTGGAGCCCCAGTCGGAGACGGTGTGGCGCCAGGCCGACAAGTACGGCATCCCACGCATCGCCTTCGTCAATAAGATGGACCGCATCGGCGCCGACTTCTTTCGCGGCCTCGAGATGATGGTCGACCGCCTGGGGGCCAACCCCGTGGCGCTGCAGATCCCCATCGGCCGCGAGGCCGAGTTCCGCGGCATCATCGATCTCATCGAGATGAAGGCCCTCGTCTATCAGGACGAGCTGGGCGCCGACTTCGAGATCGTCGCCATCCCCGAGGAGCTGCGGCCGCAGGCCGACGAGTACCGCCTCAAGCTCGTCGAGTCCATCGCCGATCACGACGACCACCTGCTCGAGACATATCTCGAGGGTCGCGAGATCACCCCCGCGCACCTGCGCGAGGTGATCCGCCAGGCGACCCTCGACATCAGCATCACACCGGTGCTGTGCGGCTCGGCCTTCAAGAACAAGGGCGTGCAGCCGCTCATGGACGCCGTCATCGACTTTTTGCCATCGCCGCTCGATGTGCCTCCGGTCGTGGGCCTCAAGCCCAACGGCGATGCGGCGGCGCGTCCGGCGGACGACGACGCGCCCTTCTCGGCGCTGGCCTTCAAGGTCGCCGTCGACCCGCATGTCGGCAAGCTCACCTACTTTCGCGTCTACTCAGGCACGCTGAAGGCCGGCTCGTACGTGCTCAACTCCACCAAAGACAAGCGCGAGCGCATCAGCCGCATCCTGCAGATGCACGCCAACCACCGCGAGGACCGCGACGAGATCTACGCCGGCGAGCTGGCGGCCGCCGTGGGGCTCAAATACACGACCACCGGCGAGACGCTCTGCGAGATCGGCAAGCCGATCATCCTCGAGTCCATGGACTTCCCCGAGCCGGTGATCTTCGTGGCCATCGAGCCCAAGACCAAGGCCGACGAGGAGAAGCTCGGCAACTCCCTGCAGCGCCTCTCCGAAGAGGATCCCACCTTTCGCGTGCACACCGACGAGGAGACGGGGCAGACGATCATCGCGGGCATGGGCGAGCTCCACCTCGAGATCATCGTCGACCGGCTGGTGCGGGAGTTCCACGTCGACGCCAATGTGGGCAAGCCTCAGGTGGCCTACCGTGAGACGATCCGCAACAAGGTCGAGAAGGTCGAGGGCCGCTTTGTCCGCCAGAGCGGCGGGCGCGGCCAGTACGGTCACGTGGTCATCGAGATGCAGCCCAACGAACCGGGTGGCGGCTACGAGTTTGAGAGCCGTATCCAGGGCGGCACTGTGCCGCGCGAATACATCCCCTCGGTCGACGCCGGCATCCAGGAGGCCATGAGCAGCGGCGTGCTGGCGGGCTATCCGGTGGTCGACATCAAGGTGGCGCTCATCGACGGGAGCTACCACGAGGTCGACTCCTCAGACATGGCCTTCAAGATCGCCGGCTCGCTGGCCTTCAAGAACGCCGCCCAGAAGGCCAAGCCCGTGCTCCTCGAGCCGATGATGGCCGTCGAGGTCGTCACGCCGGCCGAGTTCATGGGCGACGTCATGGGCGACATCAGTTCGCGGCGCGGCCACATCGACGGCATGGAGCCGCGCGGCAACGCCCAGGTGATCACCGCCACGGTGCCGCTGTCGACGATGTTCGGGTACGCCACCGACGTGCGCTCCACGACCCAGGGCAGGGCCACCTACACCATGCAGTTCAAGCACTACGCCGAGGCGCCCGCCTCCATCGCCAGCGAGATCGTCGCCAAGGTGCGCGGTGGGTGATCGTCGTGAGCAGCGGCTCGTTTGCCCCCGCCGGTCGGCTTCGTGTATACTGCCCACCCTTGGTACGGCAAGCAGCCGTACCGCTTTTTGTGTGACCTCAACCTTCGGGTTTCGGGAAAAGGAGTAGCAGACATGGCCAAGCAGAAGTTTGACCGCAGCAAGCCACATATGAACGTCGGCACCATCGGTCACGTCGACCATGGCAAGACGACCCTCACCGCTGCGATCACGCTCGTGCTGCACGCCCGCGGTGTCGGTACCACCCAGTTCACCGCCTTCGACATGATCGACAAGGCGCCCGAAGAGCGCGAGCGCGGCATCACCATCGCCACGGCGCACGTCGAGTACGAGACCGAGAAGCGCCACTACGCGCACGTCGACTGCCCGGGCCACGCCGACTACATCAAGAACATGATCACGGGCGCCGCCCAGATGGACGCCGCCATCCTCGTGGTCGG
>Ga0194043_1001608_pt1 | contig 12629 bp, 10 predicted proteins | sample JunL4415m_MetaG_FD_161274 | JGI IMG/M metagenome (GOLD analysis project Ga0194043, IMG submission 161274) | Anoxic zone freshwater microbial communities from boreal shield lake in IISD Experimental Lakes Area, Ontario, Canada - Jun2016-L442-15m | ecosystem: Environmental > Aquatic > Freshwater >...
GTCCCTCGGTGTGCCGACTCCTGATGAGCCTCCCGGCAAGCCGGAACGCCGCTTGTCTGCACGCGGCCTTGGGACGCTAAACAGAACCGACCCCATTTTTCTCGGCGCGCAAAAAACGCGACTCCACGATCCGCTTCTCGGCTTCCTGGGGTCCAACGATCATCCGGGTGACTATCGCTCCAGCGGTTGCAGCGCGTGCCACGTCGTCTATGCGAATGATCGTTCGCCGAGCAATTCGGGTTGGTGGCACGCCTATGGCAACCAAGGGCTGAGTTTCTCGAAAGACCCGACGATTTCAAAGCACGAGCGGGGACATCCTGTGAAGCATGAGTTCACCCGTTCGATTCCAAGTTCACAGTGCATGAATTGTCACATGCACCAGGGCAACCTCTTCGTGAATCCATATCTCGGATACGTCTGGTGGGATCAGGAGACGGATGCCGAATTCATGTATCCCAAGGAGCAGCACGATCCGACCGACGAGGAGCTTGTGCGATCCACTGTGGCGAATCCCGAGGCCGCCGCGGCGCGCGGACTGTGGGGCAAACTTGATTTCCTGGAGAAGGTCGCGGAATTGAATCCGAAGCTGAATCACACTCAGTTTGCGGATTATCACGGTCATGGATGGGTGTTCCGGGCGGTGTTCAAGCAGGATAAGAAGGGCAACCGGCTGGATCGCGACGACAACATTATCGCGCACCGTGATTTCAAGCGCGCGGTGCATCTGAAGGACATCCATCTCGAAAAGGGGATGCAGTGTGCGGACTGTCACTTTGAGACGGACGTGCATGGCAATGGCCTTCTCTACGGCGAGCCGCGGAATGCCACGACCATCATGTGTGTGGATTGCCACGGAACCATCCAGGCGCGACCGACCCTGATCACGACGGGTGCAGGGGGTGAGACTGACCCGGCGGATCGCACCAAGATCAAGCCGGTGGATCTTTCCAAGACGATTACTCCGTGGAAGCCGCGATTTGAGTGGGAGGATGTCGCAGATTCGAAAACGGGGGAACCAATGAAGGACAGTCAGGGCCGTCCGGTGCGCCGCCTTTTCCAGAACTCAACCATGTCGCGCGATGCACGTTGGGAGATTCCGCAGACTGTGGACGTCATTGACCCGACGAACACGCTAAAGCGCTATAATCCGAAGGCCGCCCATGCGAAGACCGTCCAGCGCGACGGCGAGACTTGGGGCGACGTGCCTTTGACGGGCGCGCAGTGCAAGGCAACGCTCGCGCATGATAACCGGAGCATGGATTGCCAGGTCTGCCATACCTCGTGGGCGACGAGCTGTTTCGGCTGCCATCTTTCGATGAAGGCCAACCAGCGTGTGCCGCTGAACAAGTATGAGGGCACTCTTGACCGCAATTTCACGACTTATAACCCGCAGGTCGTTCGCGACGATGTGTTCATGCTTGGCATTGACGGCACGGTGAAGAAGAACCGACTGGCGGTGATCCGTTCGTCGAGTGCGGTGGTTGTCAGCTCGCAGAACCAGAATCGGAACTGGGTTTATTCGCAGCAGCAGACGGTGAGCGGCGACGGCTACAGCGGGCAGGCGTTTAATCCGCACTTTCCCCACACGACCAGCGGAGCGGGTACGACGAAAAATTGCACGGACTGCCATCTTTCCAAGACCAAGGACAACAATGCGTGGATTACGCAACTGCTTGGATTTGGCACCGGGACGGTCAATTTCTTTGGCCGCTATGCGTGGGTCGGTGGCGAGAAGGCGTTGCACGGAATCGTATGGACTGAGGCGGATGAGCCGCAGTCGGTGATTGGCAGTTCCATGCACAAGAATGCCTATCCGCGAAACTTTGCGGAGCACCTTGCCCGCGACCGGAAGCTGGCCACGGGCTATGAACACCACGCACGGGAAATCAATGATCTGACTTTGCGCGGCGAGTATCTTTATACGGCAAACGGGCCGGGTGGGTTCGAGGTGTTTGACGTGGCGAACATTGATCAGAAGGATTTCAGCGAACGCATTGTATCATCGCCGGTTTCGCCGCTAGGGCAGCGGACTTATGTTCGCACGCCGTTTGCGACCTCGGTCGCGCTGCCGAGCACGTTGCTGAACGATCCGATGCGGATTCAGAACAAGGACAACGAGGAGCAGCCAATTCCGGCGTGGTATGGCTATGCGTTTGTCAGCGACCGCAAGCTGGGGCTTGTGGTTTGTGACGTGCGGACTTTGCTCGATGGCAATCCGCAGAATAACTTCATCAAGAAGACCGCGGAATTTAATCCGGATGGCCGCCTCACCGGGGCGGAATACGGTGTGTGTGCGGGACACAGGGTCTATGTCTGCACGCCGCGTGGCTTGGCTGTGGTGGATGTCGGGAATCCGGAGCAGCCGCGATTGGTCGGGGAACTGACGGGGGGATTCCTGAAGAATCCACGCTCCATTGCAGTTCAGTTCCTTTACGCGTTCGTCACAGACGACGAGGGGATGAAGGTGATCAGCCTCGCCGATCCGGAGCATCCGCGGGCGGTGCCGGGGGCTGTGGTGCGCCTGCGTCATGCGCATAAGCTCTATGTGGCGCGCACCTATGCCTATGTCGCCGATGGGGCGGACGGGCTTGCTATCATAGATATTGAGAACCCGGAGAGGCCGAAGTTCGATCAGATGTTCAATGCGGACGGCAAGCTGAATGACGCACATGCCGTGCAGATTGGTTCCGTAGCAGCTTCGATGTATGCGCTTGTTGCGGATGGGAAGAATGGCCTGCGGGTTGTGCAACTTATCTCGCCTGATACGGTTGAGGGGGCGGCGGGATTCAGCCCGCGTCCTGTGCCGAGGCTCATCGCGACTTATCCGACGAAGGAGCCGATGCTTGCGGTTTCGAGGGGGCTGGATCGCGACCGGGTGACGGATGAGACAGACGGGCAGACGGTCGTGTTTGGCCGTCGCGGTTCGCGGCCTTTGCATCTCGATGAGATGCAGCCGTTCCTCCGCCATGCAGATGGAACGTTGTATCGTGTCGAGGATGTTGCGGTGAAGGATGGCAAGCTGACCACCAAGGCCGGGCGGGTGCTCACGCCGACGAGTCCTGCGGAAGGGGTGGTGTCGAAGGCCGGCACTGGCGGCGAGAATGGGGATTCTGCGAAGAATCCTAAGCTTGCGGCGCCGGCGCCGACGCCGCTGTTGCGGGATTGAACGAACGCGCTTGGCCGCGCGGCGCTTTGTGCGTATCCGTCCGCACCATGAATCCGCTCCTCCTGCGCACGCTCGCCATTTTTCTCGGTTCCTCGCTCGCATCGCACGCCGCCGACTGGCCGGAATTTCTCGGCCCGAACCGCGACGGCACTTCGCCGGAGACGGGACTGCTGGAACGTTTTCCTGAAGGCGGGCCGCGCGTCGTGTGGCAGAAGGACACGGGCATCGGCTACGCGACGCCGAGTGTGCGCGACGGTGTGCTCGTGCTGCACCACCGCGTCGGCGGCGAGGAAATCGTGGAGGCGATGGACGCCGCAACCGGCGCGACGAAGTGGCTGCACAAATACCCGACCCGTTACCAGGATCCTTTCGGCTACAACAACGGGCCGCGCTGCGCGCCGCTGCTCACGGCGGAGAAATGCTTCACGCTCGGCGCGGAGGGCGTGCTCGTGTGTCTCGACGTGAAGACCGGCAAGCCCGTGTGGTCGCGCGCGACGCAGAAAGATTTCGAGGTGCCCGAGGCGTTCTTCGGCGTCGGCAGTTCGCCTGTGCTGGAGGATGGGAAACTGATCGTGCAAGTCGGCGGACAGCCGGATTCGAACATCGTTGCATTCGATTCCGCGACGGGCAGGACGCTCTGGCAGAACGGCGGCGCGAAGACTTGGGACGGCGCGCCGATGCACGCGTGGCCGGGCGAGCCCTTCGTGAAATGGGACGTGGGGCATCCTGCATTTCAAAAGGCGGCGAGCTACTGCACGCCGGTGCTCGCGACGATCCACGGACGCCGCCAAGTGCTCACCGTCACTCGACAGGGCCTCATCTCGCTCGATCCCGCGACGGGCGCACACAACTTTTCATTTTGGTTCCGCTCGCCGCGCGAGGAGACCGTGAACGCGATGACCCCCGTGGTGAGCGGCGATCTCATCTTGATCTCCTCCGCCTACTACCGCTCCGGCTCCGTGCTGCTACGAGTTCGGCCCGATGGAAAAGGCGTGGACGAAGTGTGGCGTTCGCTCGCGCTGGAGATGCACTGGTCGCAGCCGAATCTTGTCGCGGGGCACCTCTTCGGATTCAGCGGGCGCAATGAACCCGACGCGGTTCTCCGCTGCGTGGAATTTGCGACCGGCACGGTGAAATGGGAGCGAAACGAGCGCTGGCCGAATGCGAGCCACTCCAAGCTGCGTCCCGGCGAGGCGCCGCCGAATGTCTTTGGCCGCGGCTCGACGATTTTTGCGGACGGAAAACTTTTCGCACTCGGAGAGGCGGGGCTGCTCGGCCTGTTCAAGCCGAACGCGCAAAAGATCGAGGAGGTCTCACGCTGGCAGGTGCCCGGCCTCACGTATCCGTGCTGGGGCGCGCCGGTGCTCTCGGGCAAACGGCTTTATCTGCGCAGCGAGAGCAAGCTCATCTGCCTCGACATCGCGGCGGCGAAGTGAGCGGGGCGGCCAACTGAGATCTTCGCGAAGGCCGGGATCACTCGGATGAAAGAAGAATTTCACCACGGATTTCACGGATGGCACGGATGGTTGTCAGCGCGAAACTCTTTCATCGGTGGCGTCCGTGAGATCCGTGGATTCTCCTCTGTTTGTTCCGCTGGGTTTTGCAGAGGTGTCGATCTGTCGGCCCCACATTCACTTGGCACTCCTGCACGGCTCGGCTAATCCGTGCAGCGATGAAACTCCTCGGCTTTCTCCTCCTCCTGCTCGCGTGCGCGCGTGCGGATGATGGCGCGCTGCGCGTGTCGTCATTTGCAACAGTGCTCACGGAGATCGCGCGAGAGGTCGGTGGCGACAAAGTGAAAGTGACGGGGCATGTGAAACCCGGTGTGGATCCGCATGAATTCAGCCCGCGGCCCGCGGACATGGAGACCGTCGCATCGTCGGAACTCATCCTTGTTTCATCGCGCCGCATCGAGGGCTACGTGGAAAAATTGCGTCAAGCGGCGGGCGGAAAATCTGTGCTGATTGAGGTCGGCGCACAGCTTCCGGGCGCGGCGAACGACCCGCACTGGTGGCACAGCATCGGGAACATCACGCGTGCGACTCGCATCGTGCGCGATGAACTGATCCGCCAGCGACCAGCGGCGCGTGAATTCTTTTCCGCGAACGCGGAGGCGTACACCGGGCGGCTCGGCAAGCTGGAGAAGTGGGTGAAGGCGAAAGTCGCGGAGCTGCCGCGCGACCGGCGCAAGCTGGTGACAAACCACGACTCGTTCGGCGGTTTCGCGAAGGAGTTTGCCTTTGAAGTCTATCCCGTCGCGGGCCTCACGAAGAACGATCAGCCGGGTGGCAGGAAGGTCGCGGAAATCATCGGTGTGATCCGCGCGCAGGGCGTGAAGGCGATTTTTTCCGAGGACACCGAGAATCCGAAAGTGATCGGGCACATCACCCGCGAGACGGGCGTGAAGCTCGGCGGCAGTCTGCTATCCGACGGGCTCGGTGCGAAGCCAAACGACACGGTGGAGGCGATGTTCCGCCACAACGTGACAACCATCGTGGAGGCGCTGAAATAGATGCGCGGCTCGCCGATCCTGCGCGCACTTGTTGCGTTCCTCGCATTGCTTGCGCTCGCGCCGCTGCTGTGGCGCACGACGCATCCCGTGGCATCCGGGCGTGGCGTGGGCGCGCAACCGACACCTCAGCCGGTGAAAAGCGCGACGGTTGAGTGCCGCGTGAACTTTTCCATCGCAGCGACGCGAGTGGCGATCCAGCACCTCGGCAAGGACGTGTGGAGCAAGGACTCGCCTGCGAGCGCGGAAAATTTTTCCGGGAAAATTCCATGGCCTAAGGAGGGCGTGGATTTGCATGTGAGCGTCGCGTGGCCTGCGGGCACGCGGAACGCCGCGATGCGCGTGCGACTCACTGCGCCCGACGGAACGGAACACGACCGCACCGTGTGGGGCGATGGGGATGCCGATGAAGTGCTCACTTTCAAATGAAGCACGATCACGGGCTCAGAATTGCAGACCTCACGGTGAGCTACCGGCGGATTCCGGCGCTGCATCACATCGGCTTCGAGGTGGGCTGCGGCCAGTGCGTCGGCCTGCTCGGGCCGAACGGCGCGGGCAAGACGACGCTGCTGAAAACGCTCGCCGGGCTGCTCGGACGTGAGACCGGCACGATTCATTTCCACGGACGCGAGGTGCGCGGCGCGACGCCCGACATCGCGTACCTGCCGCAGCGCGGGCAGATTGACTGGGACTTTCCGACGACCGTGCGCGGCCTCGTCGAGATGGGCCGTTACCTGCGCCTCGGCTGGTGGAAAAAGTACGGCGCGACAGACGATGCGGCGGTGAATGCGGCCATCGCTGCGATGAGCCTTGAACCGTTGCAGGAACGGCAAATCAGCGCTCTCAGCGGCGGACAGCAGCAGCGCGCATTTCTCGCGCGTGCGCTCGCGCAGGAGGCTCATGTGCTCTTGCTTGATGAGCCGTTCGCCGGCCTCGACAAGCCAAACCAGGACACGCTGCGCACGACATTCCGCACACTGCGGCAGGGCGGGAAGCTGTTGCTCGTCTCGCACCACGATCTCGCGACGGTGCCGGTGATTTTTGATCAAGTCGTGCTGCTGAACGGCGAGCTGATTGCAGCGGGGCCGACGGCACAGGCATTCACCGAGGACAACATCCAGCGCGCCTACACGACGAGGGTCTTCGCGGGCGTGGATCAGGGACACGCGGTATGAAACGCCCAACGCCCAACGCCCAACACCCAACGTCCAAAGGAAGAGACGCTGCGTCACCTGATGCCGTGCGATTCACGCGCAAAGAGCGCGAGTCATTGGACGTTGGACGTTTTTTCCTCCCATGAATTTCCTTCACGATCTCTGGAGCCACGAATTCATGCGGCGCGCGCTCGTCGGCGGCGCGCTCATCGGATTTACGAACGGCTTTCTCGGCACATTCATTGTCCTGCGCCGCATGTCGCTGATGGCCGACGCGCTCAGCCACTCGATGCTGCCGGGCCTTGCGCTCGGCCTGCTCGTCGCGGGCGGCCTCAGTGCGTCGGGGCTTTTCCTCGGCGGAATCACCGCGGCATTTCTCGTCGCGCTCGGTGCGATGCTGCTCGCGCGGACTTCGCGGCTGAAGGAGGACGCTTCGCTCGCGATCCTCTACACGGTCGCATTCAGCGCGGGGGTGGTGCTGCTTCAGTTTGTGCCCACGCCCGTGGATCTGAAGCATTGGCTCTTCGGCGACATCCTCGGCATCGGCGATGCGGATCTGTGGATCGCATACGGCGTGACGCTCGCTGTCGTGCCCGGCCTGCTGCTCGTGCTGCGTCCGCTCGTGCTCACACTTTTCGATCCGATGGTCGCACGCAGCCAGGGCGTGAAAGTGGATGCGCTGCATGTGCTGCTGATCGCGGCGAGCGTCCTGGCGATGATCAGCAGCGCGCAGGCGGTGGGCGTGATTCTCATGCTCGGCCTGCTCGTCGCGCCAGCCGCGACGCTCTATCTGCTCACGGATAATTTCAGCACGATGCTGTGGGGTGGCGCCGCGCTCGGCACCGTCGGTTCCGTGCTCGGACTTGTGCTGTCATACCGTTTTGAAAAAGTGCCGAGCGGCGCAGCCATCGTGCTCGTGCTCGGCGTGTGCTTCCTCGCCGCGTGGGCATTCGGCCCGCGCTACGGCCTGCTCGCGCGGTTGCGCAAGCGCAGGCATTTCCACGAGGAATCGCTCTCGCGATGGGAGCACGGGCAGGAGCACAAGCACTGAGCGGGAGTATTTGGAATGATACGAATTTCACTGTCAGCCTGCGGCGACGGCAGATGCTGGATGCTGGATCCCCGTCGCTCGTCCAGACTTCCACGGTCGCCGAGCATCCTGCATCGAGGTTTACTTTTGGGCGGTCTCACTGTGTAACGCGCATAATCCCAAAAGGCGCGAATTCATTCGAGCCGGGCAACGCCCCGTGGATCGCCATAGCATCTCAAATTGATTGCCCTCAACGTCGGCGCTCACAGATCCACAACCGTCGCTTGCCACGTCACCGCCATCCACATTTTTGACGCGCTCGCCCTGCCTCGCGGATGCGCCCTGCGATCAGGGTTTCTGGACTCCGAGGAATCTTCTGAAGTTGTCGTACAGCCAGATCTCTCCGTTGGGCTGCGCCACGGTGATCACGCCGCCGCTCGCCGATGAGCCGCCGCCGGATGGACCGGAGACATTTCCAAATCCGAGCGCAGGAAGGTACGGGCCGAGATCCACCTCGAAATACCCGGTGTCATCGTTGGTGTCTTCCAGCCCGAAGGTCTTCACATTTCCAAACAGCGCGGTGGCCGTCACGGGGTCGCTGCCTCCGCCGCCGATCCGGGCGCGAGTGTTCCTGCCTATGAAAATCTCGCCGCCGCCGGTCACGACGATGATCAGCGTCTGATCCGCGGAGGTCTCGATGATGTCGCCGGAGCCTATGGTGTCGCCGTTCTTCGCCGGCTTCTTGTTCACCAGGACGACGCCTTTTACCTTGAGGATGCCGATCCCGCCGAAATCAATCCCGTCCTGCGCGGCGAGGGCTGCGGCGAGGTGCGTCTGGTCGAGTCGCACGCCCCACGCGCCGGCAAGCAGGGGCGAGCTCCTAAAGATCACGCGCAGGCTCACGCGCCGGGGTGCAGGGATCTCCGTCGCGTTGTTTGAGAACCGGACCTGATGGCCGGCGGTGACGGTCGTCTTGCGGTTCAGCAGATCATTCTTCAGGACAAGAATGCACGTCCCCTCCAGCACCGTGAGCTTTGTGAACCCGTTCAGAATTTCAAACAAGATGGTGGTGCCGGTGATGGCCGCGGTCACTGCATTCGTCTGAATCTTCGCGCCGCCCGAGCCTTTCGGCACTTGGAGCAAAATCACGCCCTTCGAGAGTGAAATCTCGCGCGTGCCGCCGTTCACGGTGAAGTGCGAATTTGCGCCGAGGCGCGTGATCGTCTGGTCGGTGAAGAGCAGTTCGGCCCGCGAATCAATCCCGGTGCGCACGGCCCTTCCCGGCTCCACGAGTTCGTTCAGTGTCGCGGACTGCGGCGGCTTTTCGGGAGAGACGGTTTTTACGTCGTTGACGATGTGCGTGATCCGGGCGCCGGTGAGCGGTGCGGCCACCGCAGCGGGCATCGCCAGCACGGCCACGGCGGCCAGGACGAAAAGCAGTATCAGACTCTTCATGTGAAAAAAGCCGCAAGCCCGGAACATGATTCCGGCGACGGTTGCGGTATGATTTTTCCGGAGCGGCGCGCAGGACGGGCTGTGCGGGGAGCGGGCCGGAATCAGGAAGTCGTGCGGCATCGGGAGTATGAGAATCGTGGAGGTGACTGTGATTGGGGAACTGGCGCGCGTTTCGGCGGATTGCGGCACCATTCCCGGATGGCTGAATGGCTGCGGAACGCGTGTCATCTTCGTCCTGAGTTTGCAAGAAATATCGCGCCGGAAAAAATCCAGGAGCACAGAAGCGCTCCGCGCTTTGATGCCCAACATTCGCCAAGCAACCGGAGAAGAATAAAAAAAGAGCGTGGAAAAAATCCGGGGCCAGCTATGGTGCGCGAATGTTCAACCCGGTGGACACCAAGAACGCGCGCGCCGTCGAAGCCGAGGCAGCGGCCATTTATACCGATCTGTTCCCCCAGGGAAATGTGGCCGTCGTCCACGATGCATTCGAGTGGGCCGCTCAGTGCTTCGAGGGAAGATTCGAGGGATACCAAGCCATTGATTCCGCCTATCACGACTTCGAGCACACGCTGCAAGGCACCCTCTGCCTCATGCACATCCTCCGCGGGCGGCATCGCGCAAACGCGACCCCGGCGATTTCACAGCGGATGTTCGAGATGGCCCTCGTCGCCATTCTTTTCCACGACACCGGCTATCTGAAGGTCACCGGCGACAACGAGGGGACCGGCGCAAAATACACCGCCATCCACGTCGCGCGGAGCGGCACATTTGCGGAAAATTTCCTCAGGGTCAAAGGATGGGAAAAGACCGACATCGCCTCCGTCCGGCATATGATCCGGTGTACGGGCGTCAATGCCAGCATCGCAGCCATCCCGTTCCATAGCGCCGAGGAAAGGATCGCCGGATTTGCCCTCGCCACGGCGGACCTGCTCGGGCAGATGGCGCCGGACAATTACATCGAACGGCTGCCCGACTTGTATGTGGAATTCGAGGAAGCGGCGCGCTTTGACCCCGGCAGCTCGCCGAGGAGCTTCCGCTTCGAGAGCCTCGCGGACATGATGGGAAAAACCCACGGCTTCTGGCAGTATTACGTCGTTCCCAAGATCACGAATGACTTCGAGAATGTGTGCAGCTATCTCAACGACCCCTATCCCAACGGTCCCAACCGATACATCGAACGCATCGAGCACAACCTTGCGCGGCTCAAGCAACAGATGCAGGCAGGAAAGTGAAGGGCAGCGCTGGAGCGACATCACCCGGTTGCTCGACGGCCGGCCAGTTCTCAATGGCTTCGCAGGTCAGCAGCCAGTTTCGCGAGATTGAGGAGGCGACATTGCAAGAATTATACGAATTTCACGGTCAGCCTGCGACAAGGGCAGATGCTGGATACTCGTCGCTCGTCCAGACTTAAACGGTCGTCGAGCATCCTGCATCGGGCATCACTTTCCGGCAGTTTCACCGCCCGTGTAGATTGTATTACTTTCCGGACTTCCCGAGCGTCTTGAGCTGACGATCCGTCACCAGCCAGACGAGTCCGTTCTCCACCGCCAGTTTCCTGGACAGCGCCTGCCGCTCCGCTGTCTTCGGATACTCGATCAGCAGCGCAGGCTTCTTCGCTCCGGTCATTTTCTTCAAATGCCTGAGCACCTCGCTTGTATGCGACTTGGGCTGGAGCTTGTTACCGTTTGTGAAGAGGTATTCGATGCCGATGTCGCTGATCGTTTCGAGGAAATCCGCATAAGCGAGGAGCTGCGAAGCGTTCTGTGGGATGACGAGCGCGGGCGCGGGCGGCGATGGCTTTCACCCACACCACCATGTCGCGGCGGTAGCTCTGCTCCGTCTCTGGGTTCACGCGATCATCCACGTAATCCTTGCCCACCTGCTCGAATATCTCGAAGCCGTCCACGATGTCGGGATACACGCCGTCGAAGCCGCGCGCCATCGCGTCATCGAGCCGGTCTGTGCCGGTCTGCGGACTGGGGCAGGGGATTAGCCGTTTGGCGGCACGGAGCCGCCGACGAGATCGGGTTGCGGAGTCGTCGTCGCTGGCTTCGGTTGCGGAGGCGGCGTCACCGGGGTGACGGGCTGCGTCGGGATCTGGAGCGTTTCCTGGCGCGGGATGTCGGAGGTGAAGGAGGGCTTCTTTCCGGTGCCGGTGAAGGGGATGTTAGACTCGCCGAAGAACTGCCGGTTCTGGGCTAGGATGGCGGCTGCGATTTGGCGTTCGTCGAGCGGTGCGCCCCATTTGCCGGCGAGGAGGGCCGAGGTTTTCACGAGCATGTTCAGGTTGATGAAGAACGTCTTGGGCAACTCGATGGCGTCATTTGGCACGATGATTTCCTGGCCTGCGGTGAGCTTCACCTTGCGTTTCCATTTGCCGGCCTTGAGCGTGATGGTGCAGGTGCCCTCGACGACGATGAGCTTGGTGAACTTGAGGCCGACTTCCAAGAGGATCGTGGTGCCGGTGATGGCGGCGGTGACGGCGGCGGTCTGGATTTTTGCACCGCCGAGGCCCTTGGGGACCTGGAGCATGATCACGCCTTTTGAGAGCGTCATCTCGCGCGTGCCTTCGTTGAAGCTGAAGTTGGAATTCGCCCCGAGGCGCGTGATGGTCTGGTCGCTGAAGAGCAGCTCGGTGCGTGAGTCTATGCCGGTGCGGACGGCGCTGCCCGGCAGCACGGTTTCGTTCAGGGATGCCCTCTTGGGTGCCTTTCCCTCTCCGGCGGTATTCACGTCGTTGACGATGCGCGTGATTTTCGCGTCCTTGAGCGGAGCGGCCTGGAGGTCGGGTGTTGCGACGGCGAACAGCGCCGCGAGGATGGGGGATAGGAGGTGTCTTTTCATGGGTGACTAGAATTGATATTTGAAGTTGATGCCGCCGCCGCTGGTCGCGGCATCATAGTTGGAGGCCGAGCGATTGGACCGGTTTATGACGTAGGTGAAGGAGGCATTTGCGGAGAACTGCCTGCTAAAGTGATAGGTGAGCGCGGCGGTGGCGGTGGCATTGAAGTCCTTGCGTCCGCCCTGCCGGTAATCATACAGCGCGAACCGCGCGTAGATGTCGCCGTCGAGGGATTTGGTGAGGTGGGCCTGCGCGCCGAAATAGAGGCTGTGTTCGTTGCGCTGCGCGGCGAACTGCTGCGCCCAGCCGAAGATGCTCGAATAGCCGACATAGATGAAATTTCCGCCCTGCCATGCGAAAGTTTTCTGCGCGCCGACGGTGAGGGTGTGCCCGGTGAAGAGGTCGCGGCTGGAGCGGCTGTTGGTGTCCCACTCGAAGTTATAGCGTCCGAAGAGGGTGATGTCCCACAGCTC
>Ga0194043_1001609_pt1 | contig 12627 bp, 8 predicted proteins | sample JunL4415m_MetaG_FD_161274 | JGI IMG/M metagenome (GOLD analysis project Ga0194043, IMG submission 161274) | Anoxic zone freshwater microbial communities from boreal shield lake in IISD Experimental Lakes Area, Ontario, Canada - Jun2016-L442-15m | ecosystem: Environmental > Aquatic > Freshwater >...
ACCTGATACGGGTAACAGGCGCCACGAAATTGAAAACAGCATAATCAAAATCAGCGCGAAGAAAAAATTTGGCATGGCCTGACCGACCACTGCGACGGCTAAGCAGACACGATCGATCCAGCTATTTTTGTAAATCGCTGCTAACACGCCCAAGGGTACCGAGATCGCTAAGGCAACGACTAAGGCATACAAAGCCAACAGAAGCGTGGTCTCGAGTTTGCTAAAAATAAGCGGTGCGACATCAGTTTTAAAGTACATTGAAACGCCCAGGTCGCCTTTGAGCAGCTTGAGTAACCAGTCGCCATACTGCACTATCAAGGGCCGATCAAAGCCGTAGGTTTTGCGGATCAGATCAATATCGGCTTGTCGAGCGCCTTCGCCCGCAATGGCAAGCGCTGGGTCGCCCGACAGATACAGCAACATATAGGCGATGACGGATACGGTGAGTGCTACCAGCACCGCCAAGCCTAAACGCTTAATAAGATACGCAATCACTTCCAGCTCATATCCCAAAACCGGACAAGCTCGTCGTGATATGGCTTAAAATTCACGTCTTTATTCGCCACGTAGTACACAGGAACTGACCACAAAGGTAGCGCGTACGCTTTTTCTGAGATCAGCACCAAGGCCTGGTTATAAACTTTTTTTCGCTCGGCTGGATCGACTGTATTGTCGCCCTTGTTCAACAGGGCGATGACTTCGGGATCGCGACTGACGTCATCGCTACCGCCACCAAAATATACGGGTGTTGAAGCCGACAGATCATTGACCAGGTTTGAGCCCCAGGTTTGATGAGTCAACGCGGTTTTGTTTGCACGCGCCAGGTCGCGCATGGCAGCGTACTGCATAAAGCCCAGTTTGGCTTTGATGCCAACCGCCTGAAGGTAGTTGATCATGGCTTCGGTTTGTTGGCGTTCTCTGTACGAAAAAATGTCAAGACTAAAGCCGTTTGAATAACCAGCCTCAGCTAAAAGTTTTTTCGATAAGGCGGGGTCGTATTTGTAAACCGTTGCACCATCGCTGCTACAGCCAACCTGGGAGGGGGTGCAGATGGTGTTGATGATCTCGCCTCCACCCACAATATTTTTAAGAATGGCCTCGCGATCAATTGCATGCGCAATCGCCTTGCGTACGCGAACATCAGCAAGTTCTGGGGCCGGAGTCCCGTCGCGAGAGTTCATTTGCAAAAATGCAATGCGCATTGTGTTGCCACTTAAGACTTGTAAGTGTGGCAGCCCTTTGAGTTTTTCGGCTTGGTCTTTTGGTACGTGCATAATCAGATCTTCACCACCCGCCATCACTTCTGCCATTTGTGTTTGACGATCTGGGATGAAGCGAATTTTGACTTTTCCGATTTTGCCAGCACTTTTGGGAGAGTCTTTAAAATAATTGGCATTGCGCTCGAGCGTGACCGATTTGCCGGGCAGGTATTCAATAATCTTGTAGGGGCCCGAGCCAACCGGCTTGGCGTTCATGCCTGTGGGGCCTACCTCTTTGTAATATTTTGCAGGGTGAATCGCTAAGGTGGTGGATAAGTAATCGATCGCTGCCGGAAACGGCTCTTTGCTGACAATACGAACTTTAAACTGATCGATTTTTTCAACCTTTTCGATCCAGCGCACGTTTGCTTGTGTTGTGGCTTTATTTGCCGGATCTGCGACGTAGTTCAGGGTAAAGACAACTGAGTCGGCGTCAAAATCTTCGCCGTTGTGAAATTTGATCCCTTCGCGCAAGTCGAACTCAAGCGTGCGTGGATCGATTTGCTTCCAACTCTTGGCAAGCTGGCCGGTGTACTCGTTGGTGATCGGGTCGCGATAGACCAAGGTATCCCAGACATTCGCGGCAATGATCACGCCAATTCTGACATTATTAAAGTAAGGGTCGATATTTTCAGGCGCTTGGTCGTAAGCCATCCCTAAGGTGTCGTTCGCCTTGTTGGCGAAGCTCAGGTTGCTCAGACATAAAAAAGCACTTAGCGCACAAGCTGCCCAAGTCAGTGGGCCTAACCGACGGCGCGAAGCGACGCGTTGGAGGGACAAGTCGCGGGGTTGGGCTAAAGAGGTCATTTTTTTCCTTAAGGTGCCTGTCATACTCAAAGGTGAGCGTGAGTATGAAAAGAAAGCGCAAATAAAAAAGTGCAAATAAAAAGTACGAATGAGAACATGCTAATAAAAAAGTGCAAATAACAAAGTGTAAATAAGATAGCTCAAGAATTTGAATGCTAAGCAGCATGACAAACAGCGTGTTCAGGCAAATTAGCAAGTAGCGTGCCAGAACCCAGCTCTAATAGGGTGACGCCTCGAAGTTTGTTATAACATTAGCTGGCACACTAGCGTGCGAGACCCGACTGGGTGCCAACCCCTATTTCGCTGATTTTTTACCTAAATTAAGGCGCTTTCATGCAGAACCCTATGCTCGAACAGGCGATTCAGTTTGCCATTGAAAACGAAAGCCCCTGGAGTCGTGATTGCACCTCACCCAACTGGGGGGTGCATCACCCAGATCCAGTGCCCTATAACCGTCTGCGCGGCCCCGTGCACGATCGTGGCCCTGAATCGGGCACGATCTTGCTTAAGGGCAAAACCTTGACCTCGTGGGGCGAGCCTAAACGGGCTGACCTGACATTTAGCGTTGCCAAAACCTATCTGGCTTTACTGGCTGGCGTGGCGTTTGATCGAGGTCTGATTAAAGACGTCAACGCCCCTGTTGGCCAAACACTTAAGGGTATCGGCTTTGATTCAGGCAACAATGCGCTGATCACCTGGGAGCACATGTTGCAACAGACCGGCGAATGGGAGGGTACGCTCTTTGGTTTGCCTGATCAGGTCGATCGTTATCGTGCCGTGACCTTTGCTGCAGCCCCCGATGGCAAAAAGGGTGATGCACGGCCCTTGCAACCAGCTGGCACATACTGGGAATACAACGATGTGCGCATCAACCAATTGTCGCTTGCCCTGTTGCACTTATTTCAACGCCCTCTACCCGAGGTGTTTCGTGAAGCGATTATGCAGCCGGTAGGCGCTTCAGACACCTGGAATTGGGTCGGTTATGACGACGCTTGGGTTGAAATCGCTGGCAAGCGAGTGCAATCGGTACCCGGTGGGACCCATTGGGGTGGCGGGATGTCGATTAGCAGCGAAGATCAGGCTTTGGTGGGCCAGCTGTTGCTTGATAAGGGCATGGCGCAAGGTAAACGAGTCCTGTCAGCCGAGTGGATCAAACGCATGCGCGCACCGTGCGCCATTGCGCCGTTTTATGGCTACTTGGTGTGGCTCAACGATCAGCGCAAGGTGTTTCCGAGTTTGCCTGAGTCAAGCTATTTTGCAGTGGGTGCCGGTAGCTCATTTACCTGGATTGAGCCTGAATTAAACATGGTGGTGATTATTCGTTGGCTCAATTCGGCGCATGCAGATGCAGTATTTGGCAAAATTTATGAAGCCGTGAAAGCTCTGAAAGACTAAGGGATAGCATAATGTCTTCACAAGCCACTATACTCACTGCGTCAATTTAAAAGTATCTTTTAAGGATCAACATGCGTACCTTCACCCTTTCGGCTGCCGCTGCAGCGTTCGCGCTCACCTTGGCCACTGGTGGTCAAATCGTGGGGGTTGCGTTTACTGCTCCTGCTTATGCGCAATCCACTCAGCAAAGCGGCAATCTGTCGATGCCTGAATTGCAGTCACTGGTTTCACCGATTGCGCTTTACCCCGATTCGCTGTTGTCGCAAATGCTGATTGCGTCAACGTATCCTCTTGAAGTCGCAGAGGCTGCCAATTGGCTGCGCAGCAACAACCGTTTGTCGAGCTCAGCGTTACAAGACGCGTTAAAGCCACAAACTTGGGATAACAGCGTTAAGTCGCTGGTGACCTTTCCTGACGCTTTGAATATGCTGGGCAATAAATTAGACTGGACGCAAAAGTTAGGCGACGCCTATCTGGCGCAACCTAAAGATTTGATGCAATCGGTGCAGGCGTTACGCCTCAAGGCTAAGCAGGCTGGTAATTTACAAACGACGCAACAATTGATGGTGTCAACTGACGCTGAAACCAACATTATCATTATGCCCGCCAATCCTCAGGTGATATATGTGCCTACCTACAATCCAATGATGGTGTATGGCGCGTGGGGCTATCCTGCCTATCCTCCGTATGCTGCCTATAACCCCGCTTGGGGTTTTATGGCCTTTGGTGTGGGCATGGCCGTTGGCGCATCGCTCTGGGCGCAGCCGCACTGGGGCAGTGGCTCGATCACGATTAACAACGCTAACTTTAATAACTTTAATGGCCGCTACAACTCACTGGCCAATCAGGCAGCAAATCATGCTGGCGCTGATAGCACCTGGGCGCACAACGTGGCACACCGTGATGGCGTGCCCTATGGCAGCGCCGCCTTGGATAATCGATACGGCGTAGCGAACCATAGCGACATCGATCGCCAAAGTATTGCGCGCCAGCAAAACGCCGCTAACGACTGGAAGAACAACGCCAGCCCTGAAGATAAACAACGTGCTGATCAGGCGCGTCAAAATGCGAATAGTGATTTTCAGCGCAACGCAACACCGCAAGAAAAACAGCAAGCTAGCTCTTTAAATTCGCAAGCGCGTAGCGATGCGTCACAAGATCGTGCGGATCCCAATGCCTCACGCGAGGCTTCGCAAGAACGACAGTTAGGTAGCCAGGGGCGCAGCGACTACAGTCAAGACCGCTCAAGCGGCGGTGGGCGTAGTTTTGGTGGTGGGCATATGGGCGGGTTTAGGCGTTAAAGAGAGTTTGCAAAGCGCGGCAACGCAGGTTTAAAGTCGACAGCACAGCTTGATTTGACCCGCTTTATCCTTGATCTACATACACAGTTATTGAGAACGATTATGTTAAAAAAAATAGTAGTCACCGCCGCTCTCGCCTTGTTGCCGTTATCAGCAGCCTTGGCACAAAGCACGACAGCACAAAACTTGCCACGGGCAGACGTCTCAACCGAGGCGATGGTTGCCTTGTGCCAAAGCCGCACCGACCTTGAAGCTCAAACCTTTTGCTATGGTTTCGGTGAGGGCGTCTACCAAACCTATGAATTGAATCTTGATCCGAAAGCGCCTAAAACGGTGTGCCTGCCAACAGTTGGGGTGGCGCGTGACGTGGTCTTGGCCGAGTTCATTCAATGGGCGCTCGCCAACCCCCAGTACAACAAAGACAAGGCGGCTGCAACAGTGATTCGGTACCTGCCAATTAAGTTTCCTTGCAAGGGTTAGGCCCGCCCAAACAAGATTTGGCGCTTTCGTTACAATAGCGCCTGTCTAAACTGCCCCGATGATGAAATCGGTAGACATATGAGACTTAAAATCTCAGGCCTCAGGGCGTGCCGGTTCGATTCCGGCTCGGGGCACCAGACAAAAAAGTTTAAGGTTCTATCCCCTCAAGGGGGCTCTAACGGTTCGCCCCACGGCTCTACCCCACTAATGGGGATCCGCAGTATCGGATCGAGCCGTGTTGGATTCAACGCTTGCGTACCAACTGCCAAGGCCGAATCAGGTACGTGATTGAGGCAAAGCCGCTCCAGACATGTACTAGCCGTGTAAACGGAAAAATCACAAACAGTGTCATGCCCATCATCATGTGCAGCTTAAACAGCCAAGGCGTATTGAGCATAAAGCTTGCTGCATCACCTTGAAAGGTGAGTAGATGCTGTGCCCACATCATTAACTGCACCATCACTTCGCCATCGCTGTGTTTTGCAGATTCTGTAATCGTGAGCAAGCCTAGTAACAGGGCACCCAAAATCCAACTCAACAATAACCAATCGCGCTTGCGTGTGGCTGCTGTTATGCGGGCATTTGTCACGCGTCGATACAGCAAAATACCAAGGCCTGCTAGGCAGACGATGCCCATGGTGCCACCAGCAATGAGCGCCACCATTTGTTTTAGGCTGTGCGTGACACCTAAGGTTTCCCAGACCCAAAGTGGTGTGAGCAGGCCAAACAAGTGACCAAAAAATAAACCTAGTATGCCGATATGAAAAAGAATATTGCCCAAGCGTAGCTGACCGCGATGTAATAGTTGAGATGACTCGCTTTTCCAGGTGTATTGCTCGCGCTCAAAACGAATCAGGCTGCCCAGTAAAAAAATCGTCAGCGCGATATAGGGGTAGATGCCGAAGGCGAGTTGGTTGAGGTAGGTCATGTTGGGCCTCTTAGGTTCAAGAGCAAGAGTGAGTGGGCCGGCGGCTCGGCTCAGAGCCGGACGTGGGCTTTGGCTGAAACTGCATCGTGTGTGTCATGCTCGGTCGCAGCAGGGGTTCAACGCCGTCTGCGCCTGCACCAAAGGTTTCAAGTGCCTCATCCATGTCGCGTACGGGCGGCTCACTAAACGCTTGTGGTTCGGTGGTGCAGTGGTTACGCAGCACCTCAAAGACGCAAGCGTAAGGGCTTTGTGCTGCGCTTAGCTTGTTGCCAATCATCGCCAGCACGTGAATGGCATCGCCTAACAGTGCTTGCACTTGGTCTTCTGGTAGTTGCGCTAAAAACTCTAAAAACAGTGGTACATAATCGGGTAACTCTGTGGTCGAAAGCTCGAAGCCATGCTTGCGATATTCTTCAAGCAAATCCACCATCGCTTGCCCGCGATCACGACTTTCGCCATGAATGTGTTCAAACAAGTGCAAGCTGTGTGAGGTGCTGCGATCAAAGGTGGCGACGTAGTTTTCTTGCAGGCGGATCAGAGGCGCGCTGCTTAAATAATCAAGCAGCGGTGCGAGCGAGTGCTCAAGGTTTGCGCCGCAGGCCGCTGCGGTCTTGGACACACCTGTTGGTGTGCCTGTAGCTCCCACCTTTGCGCAAGGGCTGTTTAAAACTGCTGCGAGCTGAACGCGCAGCACAGGCAGCGCCGCAAGTAATTCTGACTCGGGGTAGCAGAGTAGGGCAGACAATAATTTAAAGCTTTGCATGAGCGGTCTCCGCCTTACGCACAAGGTACGCAAGGGTTAAGCGTTAAAGGGTTTCGGTACGTGCTTTACGCGACTTTGGCATCTCGATAAAGATCTCGCTGCCTTGTTTCTTTTTGCCAAAGAGTGAAGGTTCAGAGACGCCATCCGAGCAACTATTGCCAAAACTAAAGCCGCAGCTGCCTTTTTCGTTAAAACTATCTTCGGCCATTTCTTTGTGGCTTGAGGGCACCACAAACCGATCTTCGTAGTTGGCGATTGCCATGATTTGATACATGTCTTCGACCGTTGCGGCATCAAGCCCAACTTGATCGAGTACGGCTGTATCGACGTGCTGATGAACAGTCTCTGCCCGTTTAAAAGCGCGCATCGCTAATAGCCTTTCAAGCGCCAGTACGATGGGCTCTTCTTTACCTGCGGTTAAGAGATTTGCAAGATAACGCACGGGGATCCTAAGGCTTTTGACATCGGGGATGATGCCGTTCATACCCATGTGTCCTGCCTGAGCCGCGGCTTGTATGGGCGACAAAGGGGGTACGTACCAAACCATCGGCAGGGTGCGATATTCAGGATGTAAAGGAAACGCGACTTTCCATTCGACCGCCATCTTGTAAACAGGCGAGGCCGCTGCAGCATCCACCCAGGCCTGTGGGATACCTTGTTTGAGTGCTTCGGCAATGATCGCGGGGTCATGCGGATCAAGAAAAACGTCGAGTTGGCTTTGGTAAAGATCTTGTTCGTTCGGTGTGGCTGCAGCCTCGCCGATCTTGTCAGCGTCGTACAGCAATACGCCTAGGTACCGGATGCGACCCACACAGGTCTCAGAGCACACAGTCGGCTGCCCGGCCTCGATGCGTGGATAACAGAAGGTACATTTCTCGGCTTTACCGCTTTGCCAGTTGTAGTAAATCTTTTTGTAAGGGCAGCCCGAGATGCACATCCGCCAACCGCGGCACTTGTCCTGATCGACTAACACGATGCCATCTTCTTCGCGTTTGTAGATTGACCCTGAGGGGCAACTCGCCACGCAAGTCGGGTTCAGGCAGTGTTCGCACAGTCTGGGCAGATACATCATGAAGGTATTCTCAAACGTCGAATACATTTCTTTTTGAACGCCCTCGAACAAGGCATCGCGACTGCGTGAGGCAAACTCGCCTCCTAGGTCGTCTTCCCAATTTGGTCCCCATTCGATCTTCTCCATCTTTTTACCGGTCAGCACAGAGATGGGGCGTGCGGTAGGTGGCGTTTCGCTTAAGGGGGCGTTTTGCAAATGCTCGTAATCAAAGGTGAAAGGCTCGTAGTAGTCGTCAATCGCGGGTAAGTTTGGATTGGCCAACATATTTGTCAAAATCTTTAGACGCCCACCTTGGCGAGGCTCGAGCTTGCCGGCCTTGTTGCGAATCCAGCCACCTTGCCACTTCTCTTGGTTCTCCCACTCTTTGGGATAGCCGATGCCGGGCTTGGTTTCAACATTATTGAACCAGGCGTACTCAACGCCATCGCGACTCGTCCAGACGTTTTTGCAAGTGACCGAGCAAGTGTGGCAGCCGATACACTTATCCAGATTTAGTACCATACCGATTTGTGCGCGAATTTTCATAACGAATCCTCTACCTCGACGAGCGGCCCTTCTAGCCACTCAACTTTGTTCATCTTGCGAAGCACCACGAACTCGTCGCGATTGCTGCCCACCGTGCCGTAGTAGTTAAAGCCCCAGGCTTGCTGGGCGTAGCCGCCGATCATGTGAGTGGGTTTAAGTACCGTACGTGTGACTGAGTTATGAATCCCTCCTCGCATGCCGCTGGTTTGGGCGCCGGGCGTATTAATAATTTTTTCTTGCGCGTGATACATCAGGCAGGTCCCGTCCGGTATGCGCTGACTGACAACGACGCGTGCGGTCAAGGTGCCATTGACGTTAAAAACTTCGACCCAGTCGTTATCAACGATGCCAGCTTTGCGAGCTTCTTTTTCAGAGATCCAGACGTGCGGGCCACCGCGACTGAGTGTCAGCATGCGCAAGTTGTCTGAATAGGTTGAATGGATCCCCCATTTTTGATGGGGTGTGAGCCAGTTCAGCACCAACTCGGTTTCGCCATTGGGCTTAAAGCCTAGAACCGGTTTAATGGTCTTGGTGTCGATCGCTGGCTTATACACACAAGAGCCCTCACCAAAATCAAGCATCCAGCGATGATCCTGGTAGAACTGCTGGCGTCCTGTCAGCGTGCGCCACGGTATCAACTCGTGAATATTGGTGTAGCCGGCGTTGTAGCTCACCTCTTCGCTTTCAATGCCCGACCAAGTAGGCGCCGAAATAATCTTGCGCGGCTGAGCTTGTACATCACGAAACCGAATCTTGTCATGCTCGCGGCCTTGCGCCATATGGCTATGATCGCGTCCGGTGATTTTTGACAAAGCTTCCCATGCCTTGACTGAGACGTGGCCATTGGTCTCTGGTGCAAAGGTCAAGATCATTTCAGCGGCGTCAATGGCGGTGTCTAAGCGCGGACGTCCTTTGCCGACACCTTCTGTTGCAACGGCCTTGTTGATACCTTTTAGTTCTTGTACCTCGTGTTCGGTGTTCCAGTTAATGCCTTTGCCGCCGTTGCCCAGTTTTTCAAGCAGCGGGCCAACCGAGGTGAACTTGTTATAGATCTGGTTGTAGTCGCGTTCAACGACCGTCATGTTCGGTGCGGTTTTGCCTGGGATTAAGTCGCACTCACCGTGCTTCCAATCTTTTGGCTCGAAAGGCTGACCAAGTTCGCCGGGTGTATCGTGCATCAACGGCGTAAGCACTAAATCTTTACGTGTGCCAAGATAAGGTCCGCCAATTTCACTAAACTTTTTGGCTAAAAGTTTATAAATTTCCCAGTCGGTTTTGCTTTCCCACAAGGGTTGTACCGCCTCGCTAAGCGGATGAATGAAAGGATGCATGTCTGAAGTGTTCAGATCATCTTTCTCGTACCACGTTGCGGTGGGCAGCACGATATCGCCATACAGGCAGGTGGTACTCATTCTGAAGTCAAGCACCACCAGAAGATCGAGTTTGCCTTCGGCGGCCTCGGCGTGAGCCTTGACCTCGCTAGGCTTGATGGCATCGGCTTCGTCTGCGAATAACGCATTTTGCGTACCCAACAGATATTTCAAGAAGTACTCGTGGCCCTTGCCGCTTGAACCCAAAATATTTGAACGCCATACAAACAGGTTGCGCGGAAAATTCTCTGGTGCATCGGGCTCGTCACAACTCATACTGAGCGTGCCGTTTTTTAATTGCTCAGTGGCAAAGGCGACTGGGTCGAGCCCTGCCGCCTCGGCTGCAGCAACCACCTCAAGTGGATTCGTCTTCAATTGAGGTGCCGACGGTAACCAGCCCATCCGCTCAGACTTTGCATTCAAATCCAACATGCTGAGCTGGGCATATTTTTTTGCGTCTGCAGTGGGTGCCAAAATTTCATCAAGGTGTAGCTTCTCGTGGCGCCATTGACTGGTGTGTGCGTAAAAGAAGCTCGTACCATTCATCTGGCGTGGTGGGCGCGACCAGTCAAGTGCAAAGGCCAAAGGCGCCCAGCCGAACTGAGGCCGCAACTTCTCTTGGCCGACATAATGTGCCCAGCCTCCGCCACTTTTACCGACACAGCCACACATCATCAGCATGTTGATGATCCCGCGATACGTCATATCCATGTGGTACCAGTGGTTGAGTGCGGCCCCAACGATGATCATCGACTTACCTTCGGTGTCGTGGGCGTTTTGCGCAAACTCACGTGCGACCTGAATCACTAGCTCTGGCTTAACGGTGGTGTGCTTTTGTTGCCAGGCGGGTGTGTAGGGGATGTCGTCAATGTAGCTTGAGGCAACGTTGCCGCCACCTAAGCCTCGGTCAATGCCGTAGTTGGCCATCTGCAAGTCATAGACGGTAGCAACCCGTGCAAGGCTGCCATCGGCTAACTTCAGCGTCTTAACGGGTACGTTGCGAACTAACAGCTCGTCGTGTTCGCCGCCAAAGTAAGGAAACGCGACACCGACCACTTCATCGTGTTGTTCAACTAGAGTGAGCAATGGGTCAACCTCACGACCTGAGGCGGCATCTTTTTTCTCAAGATTCCAGCGTCCGACCTGCGCGCCATCGTTGACCTTGCCCTCACCCCAACGTAAACCAATCGCCCCATTGGGCACGACGAGTTCGCCACTGATTGTGTCAAGCAATAGCGTTTTCCAGTCGGGGTTGTTGGCCTCGCCGTGATTGTTGGTTAAGTGTGAAGCACGCAAGAAATGATCTGGCGCCCATTGGCCGTTATGCTCTTTTAATAACACCAGCATCGGCATATCGGTGTATTGCTTGGCATAGTTGCTAAAGTATTCTGACTTGCCACTTAAGTGAAACTCTTTGAGAATCACATGCCCCATTGCCATCGCTAAGGCGGCGTCGGTACCTTGCTTTGGTGCCAGCCAGATGTCGCCAAACTTGACCATCTCGCCATAGTCGCTTGAAATGGCGACGGTCTTGGTACCCTTGTAACGAACCTCGGTATAAAAGTGAGCATCTGGTGTGCGCGTTTGAGGTACGTTTGAGCCCCACACCATCAAATATGTCGAGTTGTACCAATCGGCGGATTCGGGCACATCGGTTTGCTCGCCCCAGACCTGTGGGCTTGCGGGCGGTAAATCGCAGTACCAGTCATAAAAGCTCAGGCACACCCCACCGATTAGGCTCAGGTAACGCGAGCCCGCCGCGTAAGACACCATCGACATCGCTGGAATAGGTGAGAAGCCAAGGACACGGTCAGGGCCAAACTCTTTAATGGTGTAGGCGTTGGCCGCTGCAATCATTTCAGTCACAGTGTCCCAGTCTGCACGCACAAAGCCACCTAGCCCTCGAACGCTTTTGTAACGTTTCGCGCGTTCAGGGTTTTGGCTGATATGTGCCCACGCTGCGATCGGGTCCATTGTGAGGCGTGCCTCGCGCCACATCTCCATCAGGCGTCCACGCATCATCGGGTGTTTCACGCGCTGAGCTGAATAGACGTACCAACTGTACGAGGCACCGCGTGGACAGCCACGTGGCTCGTGATTCGGCAGATCGGGGCGGGTGCGCGGGTAGTCAGTCTGTTGGGTCTCCCATGTGATCAAGCCACTTTTTACGTACACCTTCCACGAACAAGAGCCGGTGCAATTCACGCCATGGGTTGAGCGTACGATTTTGTCATGCTGCCAACGCTGCCGGTAGGCGTTTTCCCACTTACGGTCTTCGTTGACCACGGCACCGTGGTTGTCTGAAAAAGTACTTGTTGTGCGCGAAAAAAAATTCAAGCGATCTAAAAAATGACTCATGACTGAGCTCCAAAAGGGCGACGTATTAGGTGTTGACGGTTTCAAGTGCGTGTTGCAATACGGTTTTAAAGCTGCTGCAACACTGTTTGGTTGAAACCGACCGTCTTTAAAATAGGTGCAGTTAGTATTTATCTTGAAGGGGGTTAGCAAACAGCAAAGTTCAGACGCGGGCTAACCTAACTGCTAACACGGCATCTGCGCTTTGCTGCGTGCGTACCAAATCCAGGTGACTGCAACGCAGCTGAAATAAAACAGCACAAAGCAGAACAACGCTGCGTGTGGCGTGCCCGTAAGATCGATTGAGGTACCAAAGCTTTTTGGGATAAAGAAGCCGCCATAGGCACCAATTGCACCCGAAAATCCCAAGAC
>Ga0194043_1001613_pt1 | contig 12609 bp, 11 predicted proteins | sample JunL4415m_MetaG_FD_161274 | JGI IMG/M metagenome (GOLD analysis project Ga0194043, IMG submission 161274) | Anoxic zone freshwater microbial communities from boreal shield lake in IISD Experimental Lakes Area, Ontario, Canada - Jun2016-L442-15m | ecosystem: Environmental > Aquatic > Freshwater >...
CTCTCATGACGCTCAAGACAATTTCGATCGGCATTCATCTCTTCCCACCGCTAATCCTCAAAGAAACTGGACGCACGTGCTCGAACTCGCAATTCTCGGAAATCTAAAGCAGCAGCCGGTCCACGGCTACGAGCTTAAGAAGCGCCTAGCGGAGACGCTCGGGCCTATCTGGGGTGTCTCCTTTGGTTCGCTCTATCCAGCCCTTCGTCGCCTTGAGCGCAGCGGCGCTATTGAGGTAGTTGAGGGAGCAGGCATCGAGAGCTCGGCGCCGATTCCCTCGACAGGGAGCCTGCGGGGCGAGGCGGCCACCGCGCGCTTAAGGCGCTCAACCAAGCCTTCACTTCGCACCAAGAAGGCATATCGCATTACGGCACGCGGCGAGATCCTCTTCGACGAGTTGCTACGTGACCCGTCAAACGGCGTCGACGACCGCACCTTCGCACTTCAACTCTCTTTCTGTCGCTACCTCTCTTCAAATGATCGAGTTGAGTTGCTACAGCGACGCAGGGCTGAGCTCGCCGAGCGCTTGGCCAACGAACGCAAGCCGCGATCAGCGGGCGCCGGTGGCATCTCAATCGACAGATATACCCGCTCCCTTGCGGATCACCGAAACGCATCGGTCGAACGCGATCTCGAGTGGATTGACTCGCTCATTGAGGAAGAGCGTCGCATCGGAGCAGCAGAGACCGCATCAGCGAATAACACTACAGAACAAGTCGAAAATAGCATCCAGCAAGATTCAATAAGCCAGCCATTAGCAAAGTCCAGACCGATTAAAAACGAATTAGGAGCAGCAACAGCATGAGTAAAGACGGAAAAGTCAGAGTCGCTATAGCCGGAGTAGGTAACTGCGCAAGCAGCCTCGTGCAGGGGATCGAGTACTACAAGAATGCGGAGCAGGGCGACACTGTCCCCGGCCTCATGCATGTAGAGCTCGGCGGATACCACGTGCGCGATATCGAGTTCGTTGCGGCCTTCGATGTTGATGCAGAGAAAGTAGGCCTCGACCTCGGCAAGGCCATTCTTGCTGGCCAGAACAACACCATCATGTTCTGCAACAACGTTCCCGACGCCGGTGTGCCCGTACTTCGCGGACCGACCTTCGATGGCCTCGGTAAGTACTACCGAATGACCATCGAGGAGAGCCCCGCTGAGCCAGTTGATGTTGCACAGGTACTACGCGACTCCAGAGCCGATGTGCTCGTCTCTTACCTCCCCGTTGGCTCCGAGGATGCGCAGAAGCATTACGCGCAGGCCTGCTTGGACTCCGGTGTCGGATTCGTAAACGCCATCCCGGTCTTCATCGCCAGCAACCCCGAGTGGGCAGCAAAGTTTGAGGCCGCTGGAGTCCCGATCGTTGGGGATGACATCAAGAGCCAGGTTGGAGCGACCATCGTCCACCGAATCCTTGCCCGCCTCTTTGAGGATCGCGGCATGGTCCTCGACCGCACCTACCAGCTCAACGTCGGTGGAAACATGGACTTCAAGAACATGCTCGAGCGTGAGCGCCTTGAGTCCAAGAAGATCTCCAAGACCCAGGCTGTTACTAGCCAACTCGATAATGGCATCGCCGCTGACGATGTCCACATCGGACCATCTGACCACGTTGCTTGGTTACAGGACCGCAAGTGGGCATACATCCGCCTTGAGGGCCGCAACTTTGGAGATGTTCCCCTCAACCTTGAGCTCAAGCTTGAGGTCTGGGACTCCCCTAATAGTGCCGGCGTAATCATTGATGCGGTGCGTTGTGCCAAGGTTGCCCTTGACCGTGGTATCGGTGGACCCCTCCTAGGGGCATCTGCTTATTTCATGAAGTCTCCTCCGGTGCAGTACACCGATGACGAGGCTCGTGAGATGGTGGAGGAATTCGCAACAGGCGCGTAAGCGCACCTTTTTCAAATCTGTTCCAACCTGGAGGGTCCCGTGCAGGACGCAACTACCAAAATCGCCCATCGACTGCTCGGGCCTCTCGCGGGGCGCAGAATCCTTGACCTCGGATGCGCTGGAGGAGTCGCTGCTGTTTCATTCGCTCGCGGCGGAGCCACGGTGCTCGCAGTCGACTCGACAGTGGAGGCGGTGGAGGCGACGCGCTTGCTCGCAGAGCGAGAGGATGTCCGCTTCGAGGTTCACCACGCAGATCTTGCCGAACTCGCATTTCTTCGAGCTGACTCCATTGACGCGGCCTACTCAGACGGTGCGTTCGCGGAGGTTCCAAACCTTGCACGTGTCTTTAGGCAGGTGCATCGCGTGCTTCGACCAGGATCACCACTCGTCATGCTCATGCCACACCCATTTAGTGCGCTTACGAGTCTCCCATCCGACTCCACTCCATCATTCGACGACGTGGCGCGCCCGACGATTCTCTCCTTCACAGAGGTCTTCACCGAGTTGATACGCGCTGGATTTCGCGTTGACACGCTCCTAGAGCCAGAGCTCCCATCAGCGGATGGTCGCGACCTTGGATGCGTTGTACTACGTGCACGCAAAGAGGGCGTTTAACCTTATTAAATAGGTTAATAGCCGCGAGTAGTAAGCCGCGAATAACTACGCCTCGCCGCGCACTATTCCCTTGGTCTCCGCCCACTCGTCTAGAAGGCGGAGGGCCTCTTCCTCGTCGATTGGTCCTTCGTCGAGGCGCAGCTCAAGGAGATAATCGAGTGCCTCGCCAATAACACGCGATGGTGCGATTCGAAGATGCTCCATAACTTGGCGCCCATCGAGGGGTGGTCGAATCGAGTCAAGCTCCTCCTGCTCTCGCAACTCAACAATTCGGCGCTCAAGCTCATCCATGCGTCGATCCAGAGCGAGCGCGCGGCGCTTGTTCCGGGTAGTGCAGTCACAGCGCTGAAGATGATTCAACTGCGCTAGAAGTGGGCCGGCATCGCGCACGTAACGCCTTACAGCCTTATCACTCCACCCCATTGCATACGTATGGATCCGCAGATGGAGATATACAAGCTGGGTCACATCCTCAATTACTTCATTTGAGAATCTGAGTGCAGTCATTCGCGCCCGCGTCATTCGCGCACCAACAACCTCGTGGTGATGAAATGAGACTCCTCCGCTCTCAAACGAGCGGGTCTTCGGCTTTCCTACGTCGTGGAATAGCGCTGCTAGGCGAACAATCACATCCTCGTGATCCGTATTGTTGATCACTGCGATCGTGTGGGCAAGCACGTCTTTGTGCTGGTGAATCGGGTCTTGCTCGAGCTGCATCGAGTTGAGTTCGGGCAAGAATTGGTCCGAGAGGCCGGTCCTCGAGAGGAACCACAGCCCCTCAGAGCAATCTGGGACACTCAGCAACTTCGAGAGTTCGTCACGAATGCGCTCTGCGCTCACGATCTCCATGCGCGAGGCCATTGCCTCAACAGCCTCAACGAGTTCGGCATCGGGAGTAAGTCCGAAACGCGCAATGAAGCGCGCTGCACGCATCATGCGCAGTGGGTCATCGGCAAAAGACGACTCGGGTGACTGCGGTGTGCGCAGGCGCTTATTTACTAGAAGATCCTCAAGACCATTATGTGGATCCACGAGCACCGGCTCGCTCAACACCTCGATCGCCATTGCATTGATCGTAAAATCGCGACGAACTAGATCGGACTCAACATCATCTGCATAGGCGACCTCAGGCTTGCGGCTCTCTGGTCGGTAGAGGTCTCCACGGAAGGTCGTAATCTCGAGGTCGTGGCCGCCAACTCTGGCGCCGACTGTCCCAAAAGCCTTGCCCTGAAGCCAAATATGCTCCGATATTGGGCCCAGTAGACGCTCAATATCGTCTGGCCTTGCAGAGGTAGTGAGGTCGAGATCACCGAGAGCTCGATTAGCGAAGGCATCACGAACCGAGCCGCCAACTAGATAGGTGCGGTGACCTTCGGTGGCGAGCTGCTCGGCCACAACGCGAGTCGGCGAGCCAGGGGCAAAAACGGCACTAAGCCGTTCGGGAATTCCGTTCACGGCCCCATTCTGACCGGTCGAGTAAGCCTCGGGCCGCACGCACGCTCGTTATCATCGCTATAAACCAGAAATACTGCTCGATGAGATCAAATCTCGGAGAGGCGGATGCCCAAAATCAAACCGGAGTGGAGGCTTCCTTCAGGTGTGTCTTTGCGAGATCCGAGGCATCCATCCTGAGTCGAAGGTCGTGGGTCTTAGTCGCCGTCGCTAATGCATCACGGCGAGTTATGACTCCTTCTTCATATAGAGCTAGGAGGCTTTGGTCAAAGGATTGCATGCCGTAATACTCACCCTCCTCAATAATCTCCTCGAGTTCATGGGTCAGCGATGCGTCCGCGATCTTGTCGAATACTCGACCGGTTGAGACAAGCACCTCCATAGCGGGGATGCGACCTTTCGAGTCACTTCGCTGCACAAGACGCTGGGATACAACTCCACGGAGTGAACCCGCAAGCGACATACGCACCTGTTGCTGCTGGAATGGCGGGAAGAAGTCGATAATTCGACTAATAGTCTCCATCGCACTCATGGTGTGGAGTGTGGCGAATACAAGGTGCCCGGTCTCTGCTGCCGAGAGCGCGGCCCAGACTGTCTCGGGGTCTCGCATCTCGCCGATAAGGATCACATCAGGGTCCTGGCGCAGTACGCGTTTGAGGGCAGCGTGGAAATCCTCTGTATCTGTACCAATTTCACGCTGATTCACGATGCTGCGCTTATCGGGGTGGAGCACCTCAATCGGGTCCTCGATCGTCATAATGTGCTTAGCCATGGTCTCATTGATGTGGTCGATCATCGCCGCAAGGGTCGTTGTCTTCCCAGAGCCAGTTGGGCCTGTTACAAGGACTAGCCCCCGAGGCTCCTCAGCAAGTCTGCGCACTACCGGCGGAAGACCAAGAGTCTCAAACGACGGAATCCCCGGCAGGACACGCCTAAGCACCATTCCAACACTCCCACGCTGGCGGAAGACATTTGCCCTAAAACGCCCTAATCCTGCGACTGTGTAAGCGAAATCGGCCTCCTGCTTCTCAAGAAACTCCTCTGCTCGAGCCTTAGGCATGATCGCAAAAGCAACGCGCTCTGTATCGGCAGGGGTCACATCAGGGAGGTCGGTAAGCGCAAAGAGCAAGCCGTCAACGCGCAGGTAAGGAGGAGATCCAACCTTTATATGAACGTCAGAGGCCTCGCGGCGCACTGCCTCATTTAGTAGTTCATCGAGTTCAAGCACTCTTGGCCTCCGTGAAATAGCCGATTCAATTCAGGGATGCTCCCTGATTTCAGACGTGATCGCTATCGGCACGAATCTGCGCCTGCTGAACCAGAAATATTTGCTTAGACGAATACTGAGAAATGCTGGAGATCTGGCCCAAGGCAGGCTCACCGAAGGCATTGAGTCGAGCCCCCTCGAGGATGCCAATCCCCCCAACGAACGCACCACAGGCCCCTTGGGCGCGTAGCCTCAGATCCGTGAAGGAGCAGACGCTTAGGTGGCCCGGTGGCTGGGCCCGAATTGGACCGTGGCGAGGGAGCCACGACATTGGCTACCTCTCTATTGGTGCTGAACGTCCGCCAACCTCTGCATTTGTAGACCGCTGCCTAGACGCTCTGCGCCGCGATGGGTACGCAAGCGTTGTCACCAGTGCCCTTGCCCCGGCCGAGACGCTTCCATTCGCCGATCGTGATTTTGGGGTGCGCGAGCGCCTACATCTCCTCGAGCATGGAATGTCTGGGCTTGAGCGCCCTCGGCAGCCGAGTCGCCGCGCGCGACGCTCAGATCGCGCGCCTCTCCTTGAGATAGATGCCCGCGCTTTTGACGAGTTTTGGCATATTGATCAACTCGGGCTTGAGCATGCCTTGCGCGCTACGCCGGCTTGCCGTTTTCGAGTCTGCGAGAGGCGCGGTTCGGATGCTGTGGGAGCCGAAGGGGGAAGCGGACTAGTTGGCTACGCGATCACAGGACGATCAGGGCTTCAGGGCTATCTTCAGAGACTCGCAGTCGCACCCGAGGCGCACCGGCAGGGCTGGGGAGCATCCCTCGTGGCCGATGGCTTGCGATGGCTTGCGCGCCACGGGGTTGTTCGCACTCTCGTGAATACTCAAATAAAGAATGAAGCCGCTCTCGAGCTCTATAAACGATCTGGATTTAGCCTCTTGCCCGTGAATCTTGTAGTTATGGATCGAACTCTGTGACTCCGCGCCCAACGCCTAAAAAATTTGCAGCATTAATGGCGGTAATCGGTCTGTTAACTGTTGCCGCTGGATCTCCGGCACCTGCTTTAAGCCCAGCGAAAGCAAAGATCGGTATTTCGCTACAGGCACAGCCTCCTTGGGCCAATGCGGGAGACGATGCTGCGTTTGTTCTAGGGCTTAAGGGAGATCTCTCAGGGCTCGAGGCTCGTGCAGTCATCCACACCTACATAACAACGCGTGGGGGTTTTGAGAGGGCAGTGACGGGTAAGCGGCTTGGATCTGTTGTTGGGACCGCTGCAGCGCCTGCAGATGCACTTACGAACTCAACGCTTGTTGTTCCTCTTCAGAATCCTGGAGTTCCGCGCGACACTCTGCGAGTTCGAGTGCCGATGCCCAGAGGCGGGCGCGCTGGAGTTTTCCCAATAGAGCTAGAAGTTCGCGACCCTGAGACTGGCGATGTATACGCCTCGCTTGTGACTTTTCTAACAATCGTTAGCCCGCTCACCGGAGGGCCTGCAGTTGCAGAACGGCTCAGCGTTGGATGGATATGGCCGATTGCTTCTCGAGCACCTATTGACCCCGATGGCAAACCAAGTTCGCGGCTAATTGATTCGGTTGCACCGGGCGGAAGGCTTGAGAATATTGCATCGGCATTGCCTAACTCTGAGGGTATATCAGTAACACTGCAGCCCGAGCCCGCAACCTTGGAAGCGTGGAGTGAAGCAACAAAGTCCTCCTCGCAACAAACCTCCTTCCCTCGCCTCCGAGAGGCCCTTGGGCAACAGGCCCCCATTGCAGGCCCCTACTCGGCAATCGATATGCCATCCCTTGTGGCCAATGGAGCAGCAGAGATAGCTATCCAAGCATGGAGTGTTGGAAGCGATACCACTAAACGAATCGCAGAGACATCTGCAGACACAATCGCTGATGAGCCAACGATATTTACCGGCGCTTTAGACGCGAACTCAATTGCGTTGTTGCAGGCAAAGGGCCTTACCCGCGCTGTAGTCCGCTCTGCTGCTCTATCCAACCCCGGGGAGATAAACCTCACACCTGCTCAGCCATTTACGCTCCTCGCAGGCACTGCCTCGTTACCCGCCATCCAGACCGACGACACTCTTGGCGCGATCTTTGAGGCTCCCGGATCGCCTGCAATAAGAGCCGCGCGTTTATTGGCTGGATTGAGCGTCGTTGCTCTCGAGCTGCCAAGTCAAAAGCGCGGCGTTGTAATTGCAGGATCAAAATATTGGAGACCTTCTACGGCCGCCTTAGATTCAGTCAGTATCGGGCTGCGAGACAACCCCCTGCTCAAGAGCGTCAGCATCGCGGATCTCTTCTCAACAATTCCGGCTGAGCGCAACGGCAATCGCCCGCTCATTCACAGACTTGCACCGGTTGACACAACACGTCTGCCATTACCGGCGGCATCTCTCGTCAAAACACAGCAGCGCATAACGGCCTTCACTTCATTCGCTGGGAGCGGAGAGCCAGCTACCAGCGCACTTCAGCACCTTCTGCTTGCTCCTAACCCAACGGAATCGAGAAGTGCTAACGCTGCTCAATTGAAGGCATCGCGCCAAATAATGGATAACTTCATTGCAAAGATCGGTACGCCGATTTCGCGAACCCTCACACTTACCTCACGCAAAGCAGAGGTACCGATGTCATTCCAGAATGACACTGGAAGGCCGCTCACTGTTCGTCTTTTACTTGAGAGCGATCGGCTCACGTTTCCAAGCGGAAGCAACCGCATTATTGAGCTCGCCCCCAACAACACGACTCTGCAGATTGCTGTCATCTCGCGTTCTCCAGGCACATTCCCGTTGACACTGACTGTCGAGTCAGTTGACGGAGGGATCGTGATCGAACGAACTCGCATAACTGTTAGGTCAAGCGTCGTAAGCGGCATAGGCGTGCTACTGACAGCTGCAGCTGGGGTATTCCTATTGCTCTGGTGGGTAACCCACTGGCGACGCTCGCGTAAGAAGTCTTCGGTGATTCCGAGTTGAGTGCCCAAGCCGACCAGCCAGCGCAAGGAGTTGTTGGCGCCTCGCCCATGCGACAGCTTGCCCGCAGCGGGCTGGCAGTAGCAACAGGGACCGCTCTCTCGCGCGTTACGGGGTTCCTTAGGGTTGCTGCACTTGCTGCAATTGGCTTTGCACGTTTAAGTGATGTTTACAACGTTGCTAACTCCACACCCAACATTGTCTACGAGCTTCTTCTCGGAGGAATCCTCACAGCCTCCCTTGTGCCCCTGTTCGTCGATTATCACGAGCGCGGAGACGATCGCTCCACCGACGCTGTTAATACCTTTTCGATTGTTGCCTTACTAACGATCTCGGCGCTAGGTGTAATTTTTGCTCCCCTAATTGCGAGCATTTACTCATCCCGCCTCACTGGAAGCGACGCGGCTGCTCAACAGCAGTTAATGATCGATCTGCTCCGCATGTTCATGCCACAGATCTTCTTTTATGGAGTGACTGCACTATTTACAGCGATGCTGAATGCGCGCCGAAAGTTTGCTGCTGCTGCCTTTGCCCCCTCCATAAACAACATCGTTGTCATTGCAGTGCTCCTTACACTTCCGCGCCTACAGGTTGGGCGCGAGACCGTTGGATCCGTGCTCGCGAATCGCAATGAAGAGTGGCTGCTCGGACTCGGAACCACCCTCGGGGTTGTTGCCATGACCGTGATACTGCTCCCAGCTCTGCGCTCTGCAGGGGTTCGTTTGCATTGGGTATGGGAGTGGCGCCACCCCGCGGTTCGCCAGATCGTGCGACTATCTGGATGGACCGTTGGTTATGTAATTGCTAATCAGCTCGCATTCTGGGTAGTGCTCGTGCTCTCCTACCGAAATTCGGGCGATACCTCCGCCTACCTCGCTGCATTCATGTTTTTCCAACTGCCGCATGGAATCTTCACCGTCTCGATCATGACCGTTGTCGGCCCTGAGCTGGCGCGAGCCTCGAATGCCGGCGACCTAACTGCCTTCAGAAGGCGATTCGCAAGTGGCTTGCGCGTAATTGCACTTGTCGTCATCCCCGCTGGTGCCTTAATGATTGTCCTTGCAGAGCCAATTGTGCGCGGAGCGCTTGACTATGGCAATTTCTCAGAGAACTCCGTCGTGACGACATCCTCGACTCTGGCCCTTTTTGGGATCGGCCTGTTCGCGTTCTCCGCATATCTCTACACAATTCGCGCGATGTACTCACGCCTCGACACGCGTACCCCATTCCTCCTGAACCTCCTGGAGAACACCCTCAATATCGTGTTAGCCGTTGCGCTATACCCAAGTCTCGGCGTAAAGGGACTAGCACTTTCATGGAGCATCTCCTACTCAATCGCTGCAATTGCTGCTTGGGCCATCCTTGACCGCCGTCTCGGGGGCCTCGAGGGTAAGCGCAGCGCGACTGTGATGATGCGAATTGTGTTATCGAGCGCCGTGGGTGCAGGGGTCGCGTGGCTGATCTTGAACTACCTTGACCCGAGAACCACATTGGCTGCTATCGCGACCGTTCTGCTTGCTGGAGTTGTCGGGGGTGGAGTTGGTATCGGTGGTGCAGCTGCATTGGGCGTACCCGAGATCGCAGACCTACGTGCCACACTCACACGCAGTGCCCCGTCTATCGACACAACAAGCGCCTAACCTGTTACAAATAAGCACTCAACTCTTTTTGCGACAACATCCAGGGCCTACTCACAGGCCGCCGCAGTTCACTAAGCAACCCAGGAGAAAACAATGACCGTTCGAATCGTTACCGATAGCGCGTGTGACCTTCCAGAGGAGATTGAGCGCTCGCTCAATATTGAGATAGTTCCGCTCACGGTGCGCTTCGGCGATCAAGAGTATGTAGACCGTGGCGAGTTGGGCGTCGCTGAGTTCTGGGAGCGCATTGGGAAGAGTAAGCAGATTCCAACGACAGCGGCACCTGCTCCAGGCGCCTTCGAAGCGGCTTACCGCAAGGTAATAGCAGAGGGTGCCACAGGAATTGTTGTCATCTGCTTGACCTCAAAACTCTCAGCAACGATGTCCTCAGCAGAGCTTGCGGCACGCTCGATCACTGACGTTCCGATTGAGGTAGTGGACTCTAAATCAGCGAGTGTTGGGGAGGGTCTCGCTGCCATGGCCGCCGCACGCCACGCGGCATCCGGTGCGGATACTGCAGCCGTCGCGGAGGCTGCCCGGTCCCTTGCAGATCGGACGCGAATTCTTGGCGGGCTAGACACACTTGAGTATCTACGAAAAGGCGGGCGAGTTGGAGCGGCTAAAGCGCTCTTTGGCGAGCTCCTCTCCGTTAAGCCTTGTATCAGCATCCGCGATGGAGAGGTTGCAGAGGCAGGGAAGGTGCGCACGCACTCAAAGGTCGTTGCCTGGTTGCTAGAAGAGTTCAGTAAAATAAAGAACCCCGAGTACGTGATGGTTTTCCACTCGATGGCCCCTGACGCAGCGGAGTTCCTTGCTCAAGTAAAGGCTCTCGCTCCTGGTATGGAGATCGAGACTGGAATCATGGGCCCAATTGTTGGCACTCACATTGGTCCGCGTGCAATAGGTATGGGCTGGGTTGAAGCAAAGTGATTGAGGCCCCCTGTAATGCGTAAGCAGGCATTAATTGTTGCAGCAGCGCTTCTTGCCTTTGCTGTGATTATTGGCTTTGGCGCTCATGCAATTAGCCAAGATTCTTCAGAGCAGAAGAAACAGCCCCCTAAAATGGCGCATTTAATGGATGTATACGCGGGCCATTTTGGCGAGGTCTCGGGCGACGGAGTCTTGGCGGCAGCCATTTCTAGACGGGGGCCCGTAACGGTCGGGGTCACAGCCCAGCGAATAGTTGGTGGTGATGGCCTGTCAATGGCAGCAGAGCGCTGCGCCAAGGTAGCGCTGCGCGGAGTTGATATTTCCTTATTAGCTACTGGGACCCTCGACGGCCAAGGTGTAGCGATAATTGTCGCCGCTAAGACCCCTGCCACAGCAGCAGAGATTGCTTACGTGACCAATCTAGATCAATGCACGATTATCTACTCCGAACGGCTGTAGGCGACCACCCCTTATCCCCATAGACCTCCACAGGGCGATGTGCAGGGGTGCTCGGGTACGATACGCATCCGCAGCGAGTGCGGATTCATCTAATTGGGAGCAGACCGCAGATGGCTGAGTGGAGCGATCAAGCAGTAGACACAATCGAGAAGGTTGTAGTCGGTATTCGTGAGAAGGCCGTTCTCCCGATTGAGCGCGCCTCCCGAATGATTGTGTTTGGAGTCTTCGTAGGCATCCTTGCGATCTGTGCATTTACTCTTCTGCTTGTTGCACTACTCCGTATTCTCTCAATTCCTCTACCCGTCTGGGCAGCTTGGATGATTGAGGGAGTGGCCATATCGCTACTCGGATATTTTGTCTGGCGCCAGCGTTCTCGTTTCGCACAAGGAAACTCAAGTGACTGAACTTCGTGATGTAGTAATTGTTGGCTCCGGGCCAGCGGGATTAACCGCCGCTATCTACACAGCGCGCGCCAATCTTCGCCCAATTGTTATCGAGGGTTTCTCCTCTGGTGGGCAGCTCATGCTCACAACGGAAGTGGAGAATTTCCCTGGTTTTCCAGAGGGAATCATGGGTCCTGAGCTCATGGCGAACATGCGCGAGCAAGCTCTTAGATTCGGTGCCGAATTTGTTACAGCTAATGCAGATCGTGTTGATCTTTCGTCATCACCGTTTGGTGCGTGGGTAGGGAACGATGAGTACCGCGGCCGCACCATGATTATCTCCACCGGTGCAACTGCACGGATGCTTGGCCTCGAGGGCGAAGCGGGTTTAATCGGTCGCGGTGTATCCACCTGCGCGACCTGCGATGGGTTCTTTTTTCGAGATCACGAAATTGTCGTAGTAGGCGGTGGCGACTCTGCTCTTGAAGAGGCGACCTTCCTAACGAAATTTGCATCCAAGGTCACGCTCGTGCACCGCCGCGACGAATTCCGCGCATCAAAAATCATGCAGGATCGCGCGTTGGCGAATCCAAAGATTGAGGTGCGCTGGAATAGCGCAGTCGACTCACTAGTAGGAGAGACAAAACTAGAGAGTGTCGTCCTGCGAGACACCACGACAGGAGAACTCTCTCCTCTCAATGCAACGGGGCTCTTCATAGCAATCGGGCACGACCCAACTACTGAGTTATTCAATGAAGTTCTCGACCTAGATGGCGACGGATACATCATCACTGCGCCAAGCTCAACGAAGACCAGCATCGACGGAGTATTCGCAGCAGGAGATGTTGCGGATCACGTCTACCGCCAAGCAATTACCGCAGCAGGTACAGGTTGCATGGCAGCAATCGAGGCCGAGAGGTGGCTCGCAGCAAACGAGTAACCGGCTAAATCCTAAAGCCAGTTACTAGCGGGGAATACAAGCCATCTAAAATGTGTTGATGCCTGTACGATAAGCCCAGAACGATAAGCCCAGAACGATAAGCCCCGAGA
>Ga0194043_1001615_pt1 | contig 12606 bp, 11 predicted proteins | sample JunL4415m_MetaG_FD_161274 | JGI IMG/M metagenome (GOLD analysis project Ga0194043, IMG submission 161274) | Anoxic zone freshwater microbial communities from boreal shield lake in IISD Experimental Lakes Area, Ontario, Canada - Jun2016-L442-15m | ecosystem: Environmental > Aquatic > Freshwater >...
CCAACTGTGCAAGCGTGATGGGCAGAGACGCACGCGTTAAGGTATGCGAGATTTAGAAGCTAATGGTCTTCTTTGCGATCAGGTAATACAGGTGGCACAAATGGGAATCTCGCCTGAGCTTTTTTGCCCATCGGCCCCGCGGTTCCTGAGCCTCGAATGTAACGTTTGGTTTCGTCGACAAAGGGTTGATAGGCCCAATTGGGTGCGGGTGGCTCAGAGGTTTCATTGACGCTCGCGATGAACAGCCTGCGCTTTTGACTGGCAAGTATGTTTGCATGCACCTGTGCGGGGTCCCAGCCCTCAATTGCTTTGGCGTGCAAGGCGGCTTGAACGCTTGCATGAGCGGGTTGCTCGGCAAGGTTGTTCAACTCATCAGGATCTGACTCAAGATCAAATAATATGGGCGCAAGTTTATAGGTGTATATATATTTGTAGCGACCCGAGCGAACCATCCTGGACGCAGCGCAGACACCTTCGGAGCTGTACTCAGAGATGACACAACGTTCTGCTCCCGACTCGATCCCATCCAACAGAGGAAGCAAGCTTTCACCATCGAGTGGGTCAACGGGGTCAACCGACTGTTGACTGTGTGCGATATCTAAAAAGGTGGGTAATAAGTCGACGAGCGAGACGTGCGCAGAGACTCTGCCGGGTTGAAAACGCTGTGGCATTGACACGATCAACGGCACACGCACTGACCACTCAAAAAACGTTTGCTTGTACCACATGCCTCGTTCGCCCAGCATTTCTCCGTGATCACCCGCCAGCACGACTAAGGTGTTTTCTTCAAGGCCAAGTTCTTTGAGTGTCTGCATGATGCGACCGATTTTTGCGTCGGTGTAGGTGATCATGCCGTAATACGCCTGTCGTGCATTACGCACTCGCTCGGGCGTGATGTTGTGTTGCCCCTGTGCATGGGCGGTGTATAACCATTGCGAGTGTTCGTCTAAGTCCTCAAAAGCGATTTCTGGTACTTTGGGTTGATCGATCTCGTCGCTTTTATATATATCCCAATATTGCTGGGGTGCAACGAAGGGCGGATGGGGATGTGTAAACGATACGGTCAAGAAAAACGGTGATGGATTCGGTACGCGAGCCAGGTCATAGAGTTTTTGTAACGCGTGATATTCAACTTCATCATCGTAATCAATTTGTAGGCTGCGCAAGCAAGGCCCCGCTTCGACCACGCCGCGCATGCTCACACCGGTGGGACGATAGCCTGGACCTTTGAGCCAATCTGGTGTCCAGGCAAAGTCAGCAGGGTAGATGTCGGTGGTCAGTCGCTCTTCATACCCATGTAACTGATCGGGCCCTACGAAGTGCATTTTTCCGCATAAGGTCGTGCGATAACCCGCTTGCCGCAAATAATGAGCCATCGTCGGGACAGAGGCCGCAAACTCAGAGCCGTTGTCGTACGCTTCGATCGCATGAGGCAAGCGCCCAGACAATAAAGAAAAGCGTGAGGGCGCACAGATTGGAAAATTGCAATACGCGCTGTCAAACACAACGCCTTGTGCAGCGAGTGCCGAGATATGCGGCGCTTTCACCACAGGATGGCCGTAAGCGGGTAGGGTAGGCGCTGCTAACTGATCCACCATTAGAAACAGAATATTAGGCTGTTTGGGTGAAGAGTCTTTGCGTGATGTCGAGGCTGTTGTCATAAGTGTTTTGTTTTAGTCTGCTGAAATGTTTAAACGCTTCACCAGCGTCGTCCAGCGCTGAAGGTCTGTCTGTAAATAGTCTTGAAAGGCACCAGGGGTACTCGCCGTCGCAGCGCGCATCCCTTTGCTCTTGAGCGCCTCACGTAACTTTTCTGTGGCAAGAGTGTGATTGATTTCGTCAGACAGGCGCTTAAGGACTGGTGCTGAAATACCTTTGGGTGCAAAAAAACCTAACCATTGATCTGTTTCAAAGTCTGCAACACCAGCCTGTGCCATTGTCGGGATATCAGGTAATTGTTCAAAGCGTTCTGGACTGGTGACGGCGAGCGCAAGGAGCTTGCCGTCTTTGACTTGTTGCAGAGCCCCCATCGCGTTTGATACCTGCACGTCCACCCGACCTGCGATTTGATCCACCATCGCCGGAGGCCCGCCCTTATACGGGACATGAATAATATCTACCCCGACGCTGGTTTTAAATAGTTCGGCAATGAGGTGCGCTGGGGTACCGTTGCCGGCAGAGGCATAGGTGAGTTTGCCTGGTTGTTGTTTCGCTAGGGTAATAAGCTCATGCAGGGTTTTAACCCCAAGCATCGGATGCACCACGATCACTGAGGGTGAATACGCTTCGATCGCGATCGGGATTAAGTCGGTTTTAAGATCAAAAGGCATGTTGGTGCGCAGCGCTGTATTCATGGTCAGAGCGCTTGTTGTGAACAGCAGGGTATAGCCATCACCTGGCGCTTTTGCAACGGTGTCTGCGCCAATCATTCCGCCTGCGCCAGGCTTATTCTCAATGACCAATGCCTGGCCAAGTGCTGTTGTCAGTTGCTCTGCAGCCAAACGGGCAGCCACATCAACAAAACCGCCCGCAGGCCAAGGGACGATGACGCGAATAGATTTTTGTGGATAGTTTTGGGCGCAGAGATTTTGCGTGAAGCCTAACGTCACTGCCAATAAAAAAAGTTTGAAAAATCGCTGCCATGGCGTATGTAAAAATAGCCCCCAAACACGCCGCCATTTATCGAAAAAAAGGGATGCTAACTCCCCCTGCAATTGACTGTCATCTTGTGGTGATTGAGCGAAAACAGCAGGTGGATACATGGCTTGACCTTTGAGTTTATTTAGATTTAGCGATGGTCGACTAGAAATTCGTTCAGCGTTAGCGTGTCTGGCGATACACCAAGACCAGGCTCATCGGACAAGAGCATTTCGCCATTCTTTAGGTCGCTCAAGGGCAAGCAAGTCAACGAGCGCAGGGGGTTGGTGTTAGCATCGACTTCAAGAATATCGTTGCCGTTAGCGGCGGCAAGCAGATGCGCCGAGGCCAACAGCCCAATGCCTGCGCCTAAGTAGTGCGGGCAAAAGCGTATGCCAGCTTTCAAAATGCTTTTCGCAATAGGTAGACCAGCGCTTAAGCCTCCCCACTTTGCGACATCGGGCTGAACGACTGCAAGCACCCCTGAGCGAATCGCGGTGGCAAAGCCCTCGAGTTGAGTGACGTTTTCGCCTGCAGCAAGAGGGGTGTTGCCATGCCTGGCCAGTTCTTGCCATTCAGACCAGGGGCGATCGGCGCGCAAGGGCTCTTCAAGCCAGGCGACGTTAAATTCAGAGAGCTTGCCGATCATGTCTGAGGCAGTCGCAAGATCCCACCCTTGATTCGCATCGACCATCAAGGGACGATTGCCAATGACGTGTCGCATGGCTTTCAGGTTATTCAAATCGCGGTCTTGCCCGAAGCCGATCTTTAATTTGAAGGCTTGATAGCCTTCTGCCATTCGTTCTGCAGCAAGTTTTTCTGGATCGGTGGGGTTGAGTCCGCTCGCGTAGACCTTAACGGTGTTGCGCTCACCGCCCATGTAGCGCCAGAGGGGTAATTGCGCTTTGCGGGCGCATAAATCCCAAAGCGCAATATCAATGCCCGCAATACATTGCGCGATTGGGCCATACTCACCCGTCTGAATGGCCAGCACCGAGGTTTGCGCAGACAGCCACTCAAAGGCCTCGGTTGGCAGCGTAAATGAGCGTTGCAACACTAAAGGGGCAATGAGCGTGTCGATGAGTCGCGCGCGATGTTCAGCCCCACATGACGGAAAATTACACCAAACCTCGCCCCAGCCGACTGAACCGTCTGCATCTTGCAGGCGCACGAAAACTGCTGGGCGATCGCGCATCAGGCCAAAGGATGTTTGCACGGGCGTTTTGATGGGAGCCCGGTAGACGAAGGCTTGTACGTCTTTAATATTAATCACGGCTTTCAATCCATTAAGACACGAATGAAGACTCTTAAAATTATGGTTTACAGCTTCTATTCATAGTACTATTTCTGTCAAGATACTTGTGAAAAATCGAGCCGGCTCCGAAGCCGCGTAGTGTAAACAGACTCGAATACCAACGGAGACTTCTTGCTACGCACGATCACCTTGATTTTGGCCCCGTGGGGGCTGTTAGTCATGCTTTGGTATGCGATTGCCTATTCGGGCCTGATTAACCCAGCCTTGGTGCCCACACCTCACGCGGTTGCGACTCAATTTCAAGACTTATTGTTTAACGGTCGGCTTTTGCGTGATGTCGCAATGTCGACTCAACGCGTAGCGCTTGGGGTCGCACTCGGGATTACGGCCGCTGTGCCGGTTGGATTCATGTTGGGTTGGTATAAAGATGTCAGACGCTTCATCGATCCGTTGATTAATTTCTTTCGAGCGTTGCCGCCGATCGCGCTGATCCCTTTGGTGATTGTGTACTTCGGAATAGGTGAGATCGCTAAAGTCGCGATTTTGTTCTACGCGACATTTTTTGCCGGTGTCATTGTGATGTACGAAGGTGTCGCACAGATCAGCCCCATTTTTGTCAAAGTGTCGCGCACCTTGGGTGCGACTGATGCCGAGATCTTCAGGAAGGTGATTTTTCCACTCACTATCCCACACATTTTGACGGCCTTGCGAGTGGCGTTGGGAGTTGCCTGGGCAACGTTGGTAGCGTCTGAGTTGATTGCAGCGCAGCAGGGCTTGGGCGCCATGATTCAAAATGCTTCATCATTTTTTCAACTTGATATTATTTATGTTGGCATCATTTGCATTGGATTTATCGCACTCACCATGGATGTACTCCTGCGTCGCTTAAGTAAGCGCTTGGTGGCTTGGCAGGATCGAATCGAATGACGACGCGAATCCAGTTCAAAGACGTGTCGGTGGCGTTCGATCAACTACAAGTCGTCGACAAGGTTAGCTTTGACGTCACTGATCGCGAGTTTGTGTCGATCATCGGCCCGTCGGGTTGCGGCAAAACCACCATGATGAATATCGTGGCTGGCTTTGTAAAACCCACCACAGGAACTGTCTTGCTAGACGGCAAACCGATAGTAGGGCCTGGCCCCGAAAGGGGGGTTATTTTTCAAGAGTACGGCGTCTTTCCTTGGTTGACCGTTAAACAAAATATTGGGTTCGGTCTGACGCTAAGTGCGAATCGTGTCGATGCTAAAGAGAGAGAAGATATCTGTCAGCGCTATATGGCGTTAATGGGCCTCAGTGACTTTGCGAACGCGTATCCAAAAACTCTTTCAGGTGGCATGCGCCAGCGCTTGGCGATTGCCCGTGCCTACGCGGTCAAACCTCAGTTTTTATTGATGGATGAACCCTTCGGAGCGTTGGACGCGCAGTCGCGTTCGGCGATGCAAGACTTGTTGTTAGCGGCGCTCACTGCCGAGCGTAAGACGGTCATGTTGATTACTCATTCGGTGGATGAGGCGATCTATTTATCTTCAAAAATCATTGTCGTGACAGCGCGGCCGAGTCGAATTAAAGAAGTGATCACAGTGCCCTTTGCCTACCCGCGCCAGGAAAGTCTGCATGGCACCCCGGCCTTTGCCGACTTGCGCGCGCATATCCATGCACTCGTGATGCAAGAGTACGCAGTTCAACAAAAGCAGTTTTCTAGCAGCCAGGTCATCCGGTCTTAATCTTTCTAACCCATCGTCTGAGTGAGGTTCAATATGAATAACAATCGCAGAAAATTGATTCAAACAAGTGGTGCCCTTGTGGGGTTATCGAGCATTGGTTTTCCAGCTTTGGGACAGCAGCGCAGTAAGGTTAAGGTTGGCTATTTGCACACGCCCGCGGTGGATGGCCAGATCTGGACGGGCGATCGTATCGGAAGCTTCGTCAAAAACAACCTTGAGATGGAGTTCGTTGAATTTACGACGGGCCTTGAATTGTTTCAGGCGATGGTGGGTGGCAGCCTCGATATGCTCTCGACCGGTGCAGTCGTATCAAACTTTCCGGCGCGTGGTCAAGGGAAGGTGTTTTTAATCAACAATGTTGAATTCGCGACGGCACAGTTATGGGTACGCGAAGACATGGGGATCAAGACCTTTGCCGATTTAAAAGGCAAAAAAATCTCGACAACAACTGGCACGACGGCTCATGTTTTCTTAGATAACGCGTTGCGTGCAAATGGCCTGGATGCTTCATCGGTTGAGATTGTCAACCAACGTATGGCCGAGGCTGTGACGTCTTTTATTTCGGGTGCAGTACCGGCGGTTGCACTTTGGGTACCGTTTGATATTACGGTTCGTAGCAAGGTACCGGGTGCAAAAAAACTTGTTGATGCTTCTGCCTTTTATCCTCAGGCGGCAATTGTTGGTGGCTGGGCGGCACGCAACGATTACTATGCAAAAAATAAGGATATTTGTCAGCGCGTCATTAAAGGTTGGGCGCAGGCCAATGATGCCTTGATCAATGACCCCGCCGCTGTGCAGGCGTTGCAAGAGTCTAAGTATAAGAATGTGCCGCTTGCTGATTTTAAAGAACAGTTCAAAGCCTCAAAATACTTTTCGTCTGCAGAGTGGACGAAAAGTTATGCCGATGGCACAGTCACAAAGTGGCTGCAGCAGGTGACCGATTTCTTTATCAAAGCTGGTGGTATTCAAAATGCGGTACCTGCGACAACGTACTTTGATGCGAAGCTCTATTTAGAGACTATAAAAGCGTAAGGCTGTCATTGCGGTAAGCTTAGAGCTCAAAATCATAATCGTTTTGTACGGTAAGAGTTAACGGAGAAAGTGGATGAACTTTGACTACATCGTTGTTGGCGCAGGTTCGGCCGGATGTCTAGTGACCAATCGTTTAATTCAGGCTGGGCATACGGTACTCTTGCTTGAAGCTGGCGGTCCAGATAAAAACTTTTGGATTCATTTGCCGATTGGTTACTTTAAAACCATGATGAATCCAAAGTTTTCAAGACACTTTGACACTGAGCCCAGCGAGGGAACCGGCGGCCGCAACGTGGTGTGGCCGCGCGGTCGTGTTCTAGGCGGCTCGTCATCGATTAACGGCTTAATCTACATTCGTGGGCAGCACGACGATTACAACGATTGGGCTAAGCAGGGTGCCACGGGTTGGAACTACGATAACGTTTTGCCGTATTTCAAACGCTCAGAAAATTATATTGGTGGCGAAACGCCTTTTCATGGTGCCAAGGGTGAGTTAGGTGTGTCTGAGCTGCGCAATGATCATCCTTATTGCGATGCCTGGCTTGAGGCTGCACAGCAATTTGGTTTGCCTGCCAACAAAGATTTTAATGGGCAAACCGATTACGGCGTTGGTGCCTATCAGCTATCGATTAAAGATGGCTGGCGTTCATCCGGCGCACGTGCGTTTTTACGCCCTGTGATGAGCAATCCAAAGCTGACGATCGTGACGCACGCTCAAGTGTCGCGCGTGCTGTTCGAAGGCAAGGTTGCCTGCGGCATAGAATGGATTGAAAACGGCGAAACCAAGCAAGCGCAAGCTGACCGAGAGGTACTTTTGTGCGCCGGTGCGTTGCAGTCGCCTCAATTGCTGCAGCTATCAGGGATTGGCCCCACAGCGCTGTTGCAGCAACACGGCATCCCAGTGGTGGCTGAGTCACCAGAAGTGGGTGAGAACCTGCAAGACCATTATCAAGCGCGTGTGATCGTCAAACTGAAGAAAAAAATGTCGATCAATGATCAGGTGCGTAATCCGCTTGAGCTTGCCAAGATGGGGTTGCAATGGCTCTTCAATAACAGCGGCCCATTGACCGTGGGGGCTGGGCAAGTCGGTGGCTTGGCGCGTACCAAGCATGCGCGAGATCAGCGGGCAGATATTCAATTGATCATCATGCCTTTATCGGTTGATAAGCCCGGCGAACCTTTGCATGATTACTCTGGCTTTAGTGCTGCGGTGTGTCAGTGCCGTCCTGATAGCCGAGGCCGTTTGTCGATTCGCTCAACCGATCCGTTTGATCAACCAAAAATCGAACCTCGCTATTTTTCGGCTGAACACGATCGTAAGGTGATTGTCGCTGGCCTTGAGATGCTGCGAGAGATTTACGCGCAGCCAGCCTTTAAAGACCTGTGGGATGTCGAAACTATGCCTGGCGATATGGATCTTTGGACCTTTGCGCAAACACGTGGCGGCACGGTCTATCACCCAAGCGGCACCTGCCGGATGAGTGATGACGGGCATTCACCAGTGGATTCACAACTACGCGTGCGTGGTGTAGAGCGCCTGCGGGTGATTGACGCCTCGGTGATGCCCACAGTCGTGTCTGCCAACACCAACGCAGCGACCTACATGATCGCTGAGCGTGGAGTTGAAATGGTCTTGAGTCACGGCTAACGAGCTCTCGGCGCGAATACGATCGCCGAGTCTAGGGTTGAAGTTGTGTGAAACAGGAGTTAGCTCGGTTTCCAACCCTTTGGCACGCGGGGCTTTTTGATTTTAGAGACCTCGCAAATCACATCTGCGATCCCCGAAAAATCAATTGCACCAAACTCGGCTGCGCGGGCCTGACTAAAAGATTCGTGCACTGCCGCAGCGACCGGCATTGGTACCTTAGCGGCATGTGCGGCATTGACCACCAGTGACAGGTCTTTGTGGGCCAGATCAATGGTGAAGCCGGGCGTTGTATCACCCGCCAAGACTTTATTCGGAAAATTCATGCGCAGTTGGCCGTTGTTAGCCGAAGTGCCAAGCAAGACGGCGAGCGTCTTTGTGATGTCCAAGCCAAAGCGCTGCGATAAGGCCAAGGCCTCGCCATTCACTTGGGTGAGGGTGATCGCGACGTAGTTATTGACCAACTTGGTTCTGCCACCGGTGCCCACTGGACCGCAGTGAAACGTTGAATTACCCATGGCGTTGAGTAGCGGGGTAACAGTTTTAAAGTCGGCGTCAGAGGCCCCGACCATAAACAAGCATTCAGCGCGGTCAGCATGTTCAGCCAAACGGCCAACTGGGGCATCGACCATGGTCAGCCCATGTTTGTTGGCTTCGGCACTCAGACGATCAGTCGCCAGCGGATCAATGGTGCTCATATCCATCAAAATGGTGCCTTTTGCTGCATTGGCAAAAATGCCGTCTGCACCGTAAGACAGCTTTTCAACTTCGACTGAACTTGGCAGCATCGTGATCACAATGTTGCAACTGCGTGCGATGTCGGCAACGCTTTTGCCCGCTGTCGAGCCTAGGGATACCAGCTCGGCCACGGCCTGCTGATTCAGATCCAAGACGATGAGGTCAAAGCCTTTTTTTTGTAGATGAGAGGCCATGGGCTTGCCCATACGGCCTAAGCCGATAAAGCCGATTGTTGTTGTCATATTGAGTCTCCAAGTGAAGGTGCGGCATTCTGCTAGTATAAACAGCTCTCTCTAGAGTTGTGTTGAACGAATCATCTAGGTGCACGTGATGCTCAAAAGACGCTTTTTTGGCTTGTTCGCTTTATCGCTGTATCTGTTGCTGCCCGCTCAGGCGCAAGATTACCCGACGAGAGCGATCCAACTGATTGTTCCCAACGGCCCAGGCGGGGGAACAGATACGTTCGGTCGTGTGATCGCTCAGCGCTTAAGCGAGCGGCTAAACCAAAAGGTGATCGTCGATAACAAGCCGGGTGCGCAGGCTGGGATTGGCACTGCGTTTGGTGCTCGAGCGGCCCCAGACGGTTATACCCTGACCGTTGCCTTGACGAGTTCGGTTGCGGTCACTCCGTTTTTAATTCCTAATATTGAGTACGATCCGATCAAGGATTTTGTTGCCGTTGCTATCGGAGTCGATCAACCTTTTGTGATCGTAACAAGTACGTCCTCTCCGTTTGATGATCTGCTAGGCCTTGTCGAGTTCGCACATAAAAAAAATGAGCCTGTTAGCTTTGCCTCAACCTCTTCGCAAACCGAGTTAGTTGGAAGTTTATTTGGGCAAATCGCTCAGATTAAAGCCTTGAGTGTTCCCTATAAAAACGCGAGTACAGCCGTGATTGAGCTTGCACGTGGTGATGTCGATGTGATGGTTGCGAGTCTGCCTTCGGCGATGCCGTTAGTGAATGCCGGTAAGCTTAAGGCGATTGCGGTGACAGGTACTGAGCGTGTACCTGCGCTGCCCAACGTGAAGACTTCGCCTGAGTCTGGATTTTCGAAGTTTCTTGCCAGCAGCTGGTACGGTATTCTGGCACCCAAGGGGACTCCTGAGAACGTGGTGAAAATGTTGAATAGCAATCTGAATCAAATCTTAGAGATGCCCGAGGTACAAGCTACCTTATTAAAGGCCGGTATGACTGTGACGACAAGTTCACCCGAAGCGTTTGCGGCTCGCATCAAAGAGGATTATGAGTTGTGGGGCGAGGTTTTTCGTAAGCAGAAAAAGTAAACGAGTCATTGAATCATTACTGGGTGCTGTTGGCGCTAATTTTGGGGTATTGAAACCTCATTGTTTGTAGACGCAGAAGTTAGGAGAGCGAAAAAATGAAAAAGACATATCAAATCGCAGTGTTGCCGGGCGATGGAATCGGTCAAGAAGTCATGGCGGCAGCTTTGGCCGTATTAGACGCCGTTGAAAAGCAGTTGGGTGTTCAGTTTGATGCACGCACTTATCCCGCGGGCGCACAACACTATTTGGATTCGGGTGAGTCGTTGCCTGAACCAACGTTAGCAGCGTGTCGCGCGGCCGATGCGATTTTGTTTGGTGCCATGGGCTTGCCCCATGTCAGAGGTGTTGATGGCACAGAAATTATTCCGCAACTCGATATTCGCTTCGCTTTAGATTTGTACGCTGGTGTGCGTCCGATTAGAACGTTTCCTGGCCTACCAGTACCGTTGGCCAATCCACTGGCCAGCAAAATCGATTTGGTCTTGATTCGAGAAAACACTGAAGGGCTGTTCTATTCACGCGGACGCGGTCGCGCCGAGGGTGATGAAGCCGTGTATGACACCATGAAAATCACCCGTACTGGTACAACGCGTGTGTGTGACTTTGCTTTCAAGTTGGCCGAGTCACGAAAAAAAACGGGTCGACCAGGCCACGTTACTAGTGTCGATAAAGCCAATGTCTTTCAGTCAATGGCGTTCTGGCGGACGATTTTTGAGTCGTGCGCAAAACGTTATCCTGCCATCGCAACAGACAGTGCTTATGTTGATGCGATGGCGCTGAATTTAGTGCTCAAGCCGTGGGCCTATGACGTCTTGGTGACTGAAAATATGTTCGGCGATATTTTGTCTGATCTGATCGCGGGCTTGGTCGGTGGCATGGGCATGGCACCTTCGGGCGATATTGGTGATCATCACGGTTTGTTTCAACCGGCCCACGGCACAGCACCTGACATTGCGGGCAAGGGCATTGCTAACCCCACCGCAATGATTCTGTCGGTGGCGATGATGCTTGAGTGGTTAAGCGATCGTCATGACGATTCGCGTCTGCAAGACGGGGCACTTGCGATTCAGCGCGCTGTTGAAATTTCGTTTGCCAACAATATTGTCAGGCCGGCAGAATTTGGTGGCAAAAGTAATACAGCTGATATTACAAAGGCAGTCATTGCTCATTTGCAATAAGTCAGGATGCCAGACGAGATGGGTGGCATGGGGCCGTCTTTGCCAAAATCAAATTAAGGGTAAGATAGAAGGCATCGTGCATTAATTAATCATTTAATATCAATGATTTAGCAGCACACTCTTTTTCGAAGCCGCATTTGAACGCCCCACAACGCCCGCTGTACGGCATTTTGCTGATCTTGACCTCGTGTCTGTTGTTTTCGAGTCAAGACGGCATCTCTAAGTACTTGACTCTCTTTTATTCGCCGATTTTGGTGGTTTGGATGCGTTTTGTGATCCAAATTGTCCTGACTGCGGCGGTATTTGTACCGCGCATGGGCGTTTCGATTTTGCACACCAAACAGCTCAAACTTCAACTCGCGCGCGGTGTGTGCATGGTGACGGCGAGTGTGAGTTTTGTGGTTGGTCTTTTGTACGTGCCAATCGGTGAGGCAACTGCGGTGGTATTTTTGTCGCCGATGCTGCTCACCTGGTTCGCCGGCAAAATTCTAAAAGAAAAAATTATGCTTGGGCAATGGATCGCTGTTGGCAGTGGGCTGATCGGGGTGATGGTGATTGTGCGACCAGGCAGCGCCTTGTTTACTCCGGCGATTCTGTTGCCGATGACAGGTGCCTTCAGCATGGCAGTGTTTCAGTTGCTTACACGTCGACTGTTAACGACGGATCACATCGTATCAACAAACTTTATCACTGGTGTTTTTTGCACCATCATCATGAGCCTGTTAGTGTGGCACTTTTGGAAAACGCCCACGTTGCCTGATTTTCTGCTGATGCTAGTCGGCGGATCCTTCGCAACGATCGGGCACTTACTGTTGACCTACTCGTATCGACACGGCTCGGTCGTGATGCTTGCCCCGTTCAGCTATGCACAGATTGTATTTTCGTCGCTGGTGGCGTTTTTATTCTTTGGTCATATCCCCGACGATCTGACGATGGTCGGGATGGCCATCATTATCCTGAGCGGTGCAGGCTTAGTTTGGTGGCAACGGCGTTAAGGCTAAGGGTGTGCCCACCAATACAAATGTCGCGTGCACGGTTGACGCCGCGACGACTTGTTCACTTAATGTCGTTTGAGCGCTTGCCAGCAATAGCCCGCAGGGTGCGGCTCGGTGG
>Ga0194043_1001622_pt1 | contig 12558 bp, 10 predicted proteins | sample JunL4415m_MetaG_FD_161274 | JGI IMG/M metagenome (GOLD analysis project Ga0194043, IMG submission 161274) | Anoxic zone freshwater microbial communities from boreal shield lake in IISD Experimental Lakes Area, Ontario, Canada - Jun2016-L442-15m | ecosystem: Environmental > Aquatic > Freshwater >...
GAAGGCCACCACGGGAATACCGTGACCCATCGCCTCGACGAGGGGGACGCAGAAGCCCTCGTGGTCTGAGGCAGTGACAAAGACGTCGGCGGCGGCCCAGTGGGCTTCGAGCTCGGCGACCGAGAGTGATCCGGTGAAGGTGACGGAGTCGCCGAGGCCGAGGGCGGCGATGTAGCCGGCGAGAGCCTCGAGGTAGCGATCACCGAGTGGCGAGCCGACGATGGTGAGGGTGGCCCCGGGACCATAGATCTCGCCATAGGCGGCCAGCATGGCGACGAGGTCATGCGGAGCCTTGTGGGGGGAGATCTTGCCCACATAGAGCAGTGACGGTCCACCCGAGGTGGCCTTTGCCTCGAGAAGGCGCTCGAGCATGCCAGCGTCGGGGGCCTCATGAGCCTGACGCATGTCGATCAGCAGAGGTGCGACCGATGTGGGGGAGTAGCCCAGGTCGATCAGTTCACGCTCGTTGTAGGCCGAGTCGGCGAGGCCGAGGATGCACAATGGGGCCAGTTGGGCCAATTGACGACGGCCGAGGCTGAGCTCGTGACCCACCGCCGGCTCCCAGCGATCGATCAGTTTGGTCGGCGTGATGTTGTGATAGTCGACGACGATGGGATCGGGAAGGTGGATGACCGTGTCGAACACCGGGCTGCCGATGGAGGCGTGGTACATCACGAAGCGGTCGGGCACGGGAGTCGTGACTTCGATGACGGGATGGCCGAGGTGCGTCACGTCTGGGGTGGACGTCGAGAAGTAGATGTGCGACTCGATGCCGCGGGCCTCGAGCGCCCGCTGGACGTTGATGGTGTGGGCCCCGATGGCGTCACGACCGACGAGCGAAGGGAGGACCTGATCGATCCTCACGCCACGTCCTGGCCGGCGGTCTGGGCCACGACCTCATCGAGGCTCGAGAACGCGGAGAGCTTGCTCAGCCGACCGAGCTTGGCGCAGCTGACCCCGTGGTCGGATGCACGCAGGAGCCGCAGGTCGCCTCGGCTATTGCCGTAGGCCCACAAGATGGGCGACTGGGCCGAGGAGCCGAGGAGGCCCTCCGCTCTCATCCACGTCGTGACTCGAGAGAACTTCTCGGATCCCCGGCAGTTCTTGCCGTCATAGCGGCCCGTCAGACGGCCTTGGGTGTCCACGGCCAGGTTGGTGGCGACGACACCGTGGACGCCCAGCATGACGCCCATCGGTTCGACGTACAGAGCAGGTGAGGCCGACACGATCACGACATGGTGTCCTGATGCCACGTGCCAGTCGAGACGGGCCTTGGTCTTGGTCCGAAGCTGGCCAGCCACGTGCTCGGCGGCATAGGCCCTCGAAATGGCCCGGACCTCGTCGAGGGAACGGTCGCGCAGCAGCTCAGAGAACAGCCGCTCCTTGTGCTTATCGGCGGTCGAGCCGCCGCGGATGGCCGCCTCGGCCATCGAGGGGGCCATGCCGGCCACCGCTCGCAACGCCGTCGAGGTCCCCGCAACCTTGCGGAGCCAGCCGAAGACGGATCCACCCTCGGTGAGGGTGCCGTCGAGGTCGAATGCGGCAACGACCACCTCGCTGCGGGTCGGCATGCTGCTGGTCACCCGACGTCCTTTCGGCCGGGCTCGCCCGGCGACGACCCTTCTTCATGGCGCAAGCAGGATTGGTCAATCATGGCCTCGCGGTCGTGCACGACCCCTATCTTCTCACGGGCACAACGGGGCGTTGGTCACCCTTGTCCGGCAATTCCCGCAAAATCCGACAAGAAAAGTCGACAATTAGCGAATCGCTCGCTATATTGGGCTTCGACAGCACACTGACCCTGACTTCCCGACCACGGGAAGCGCAACCAGGAGGCATCATCAACGATGGCAATCCGACTTGGCGACACCGCACCGGACTTCACCGCAGAGACCACGGATGGGACGATCAACTTCCATGAATGGCTCGGTGACAGCTGGGGCATCCTGTTCTCTCACCCCAAGGACTTCACCCCGGTCTGCACGACCGAGCTCGGCGCCTTCTCCGCCCGCAAGCCGGAGTTCGATGCCCGCAACACCAAGATCATCGGCCTCTCGGTTGACTCGCTCGAGTCGCACCAGAGCTGGGCAGGCGACATCGAGGAGACCCAGGGCACCGCACTGGCCTTCCCACTGATCGCTGACGAGAACCGCAATGTCGCCGAGCTCTACGACATGATCCACCCGAACGAGCTCGAGACCCTCACGGTCCGCTCGGTCTTCATCATCGGCCCCGACAAGAAGGTCAAGCTGACGCTGACCTACCCGGCATCGACCGGACGGAACATCGACGAGGTGCTCCGAGTCCTTGACTCGCTGCAGCTGTCTGCTGGTTACACCATCGCCACTCCGGCGAACTGGCAGGACGGTGACGATGTGATCGTCGCCAACTCGCTCTCCGACGACGAGGCCAAGGCGAAGTTCCCCAAGGGCTTCACGACCATCAAGCCCTACCTCCGGGTCACTCCGCAGCCGAACAAGTAGCTCACCCCCATCGCGGGTGTCGACGACAGGGCCGCTGGGCGGCCCTGTCGTCGCGTCCGGGCTCGGACGGGGCCGAGGACTACCCTCGGGTGGGACAATGGAGGGAGCCGAGATGGCGAAGATGGTGGAGTCGAGCGGAACGTTCACGATCGGAGCCAAGACGGTCCACCGACTGGGCTTCGGAGCGATGCAGATCACCGGGCCTGGAGTCTGGGGTCCGCCGAGCGATCCCGCCGGTGCCGTGGCGGTCCTGCGACGTGCAGTCGAGCTTGGTGTCGATTTCATCGACACGGCTGACTCCTACGGGCCGACCATCTCCGAAGAGCTCATCGCTGAGGCGCTGCACCCCTATGGCGATGTGGTGGTCGCCACCAAGGCCGGGCTCACGCGCACTGGTCCCGGCCTGTGGCACCCGGTGGGTCGTCCTGAGTATCTGCGCCAGCAGTGCGAGCTCAGCCTGCGGCGCCTCGGCGTCGAAGCGATCGACCTGTTCCAGCTCCACCGGATCGATCCCATGGTCCCAGCCGAGGAACAGTTCGGCCTCCTTGCCGAACTCCTTGCTGAGGGCAAGGTTGCCGCGGTGGGGCTCTCCGAGGTCTCGGTCGAGCAGATCGAGGCCGCTCAGCAGATCGTGCCGATCACCACGATCCAGAATCTCTACAACCTGGCCAACCGCCAATCCGAGGCGCAGCTTGAGTTCTGCGAGGCCGAAGGCATCGGATTCATCCCCTGGTTCCCGATCGCCACTGGTGCCTTGGCGGCTCCCGGGGGACCTCTCGAGGAGATCGCCGCAGAAATCGGAGCGACGGCTGCTCAGGTGGCGTTGGCGTGGCTGCTTCGCCGATCGCCAGTGATGGTGCCGATCCCCGGAACGAAGTCGGTGACCCATGTCGAGGAGAACTGCGCAGCATCTCTCGTCGAGCTCACCGATGCTCAGGTTGCAGCCCTCGAGGATACCGCTCGATGACGAGGCGACTCGGAGCAGTCGTGGCCATCGGCTTGCTGGCGGCATCGTGCTCGTCTTCGCCCTCGACCTCGACCTCGACATCGACATCGACCTCGACCTCGAGCCCAGCCCGTTCGACCACGTCCACCGCGCTGGCGACGACAGTGCCGCCAAGCTCAGCGCCTTCTTCCAGTACTGCTCCGACCACGACCATCCCGACGATGATCCGGGTCGACTCGCCAAAGCCGGGAGCGGTGGTGACGAGTCCGTTCACCTTGTCAGGCTCAGCCAATGTCTTCGAGGCCGCGCTCAATTGCGAGCTCGCCGCAGCCGACGGCACGATCCTCGCTTCGACGCCATTCCAGGCGACGGCGGGGACGGGCACCTGGGGCACCTACTCGACGTCGATCACCTTCCCCGGTCGCCATGTCGGGCAGGCGATGCTGCGGGTCTATTCGATCAGCGCCAAGGATGGCAGCCGGATCAACACCGTGACCGTCCCGGTCACGCTCCGCTAGCCGTTGGTCAGCCGTCGATGACCTGAGCGCGAAGCTCGCGCTTGAGGACCTTGCCGGCAGGGTTCCGCGGGAGTGGCTCATCGGTGAAGAAGAAGTGGGCTGGCACATTGAAGGCGGCGAGCCGCTCAGCAACGTGGTTGGCCAGTTCCTCAGCGGTCACCGAGATACCGGGTCGAGGGACGATGACTGCTCCAACCTCTTCGGAGAGGATGGGGTGTGGGATGCCAATCACGGCGCAGTCGGCGATGGCCGGGTGCTCGAAGAGTGCTGCCTCAACCTCGACGGAGTAGATGTTCTCACCACCTCGGATGATCACGTCCTTGGCTCGGTCGACGATGTAGATGAAGCCCTCGTCGTCGATCCGGGCCACGTCGCCGGTGTGGACCCAGCCATCAGTGAAGATCGCAGCGGACTCAACCGGGCGATTCCAATAGCCCCGCACCACATTGGGGCCCTTGATCCACAGCTCTCCGGTGACGTCGGGCCCCATGGGTCGATTGGGGTCAGGGGAGGTGCCCTCATAGTCCTCAGGGACGACGGCCACGTCGACGACCGGTACGGCCTGGCCGACGCTCTCAGGTCGAGCGACATAGTCGGGGCCTGAGTTCATGGCGGAGGCGGCCGAGGTCTCGGTCATGCCATAGCCGTTGCCCGGTTGGCCGACAGGGAAGGCGGCAGTGATCCTGCGGACGAGTTCGGGGGGTGCGGGTGCGCCGCCATAGGAGACGTTGCGGACACTCGAGGTGTCTCGGGTGGCGAAGTCGGGGGAGTCGAGGATCCGCATGACCATCGTTGGTACCCCCCCGAAGGTGGTCACCTGCTCACGCTCGATCAGCTCGAGTGCTCGCTCGGGGTCGAAGTGATGCATCATCACAAGCGTCCCTCCCGCTGCGGTATTCACCACAAGGACGGCCTGGCAGCCTGTGGCATGGAACAGCGGAACGGTCAGCAGATAGCGGTTGGGCCCCGGCGAACTCTGGTCATCGCCGATCTGGAGCGATGTCCGGGACGACACGAAGAACAGGTTCATCAGGTTCGAGGCGGTGTTGCGGTGCGTGCCGACCGCGCCCTTGGGCCGACCGGTGGTCCCGGAGGTATAGAAGATCGTCGCATCGTCATCGGGGGAGATGTCGGCCTCGGGAAGTTCCTGCTGGGCGTCGCCGGAAGCCATGACGTGGGCATAGGACTCGACGATGACCCGGTCAGCCGCCTCATCGGCCCCTGTGAGCTCCGTCCGGGACTCCGACGCGACGATGACATGGTGGAGCGCCGAGATGGCGTCGAAGTGGCCGGAGAGCCGCTCGAGCCGCTCGGCATCGATGATGGCCACGGTGGATCCGGAGTCGTCGAGGCCGTAGACAAGTTCGTCAGTGGTCCACCAGGCATTCAACGGGACGGCGACGGCGCCGATGGACATGGTCGCCCAGAACGCAATGATCCACTCAGGCAGGTTGCGCATGGCGATGGCCACCCGGTCGCCCGGAGCTACGTTGCGCTCGCGCAGGCGATGGGCCAGGGTGGCGGCGAGTTCGAAATGTTCGGTGAAGCTGTAGCGCTCGTCCTCATACACGATGAAGGTCCGGTCGCCATAGCCTCTCGAAAGCTCGAGGACCTCGCGCAGCGATCCCGGGGCATGAGCCCACACCTTGGTCTCCACGCCACGGACCAAGGTGGTGGTCATCTCGAAGCGGCTTCCGTCGGCGAGCAACTCGGCGGTGGCCTGGGCATTGGTCAGTTTCGATGTCTCGGTCATGATCCCTCCTCGGGCGATGCGATGAACAAGGTGCGTCGGTAGTGGGCGAGCTCGGCCACCGACTCGCGGATGTCGTCGAGTGCCCGGTGGCCGCCGTTCTTGGCCGGGGCAGACGTCACGGCATCTGGCAGCCAGCGCCGGCCGAGCTCCTTGATGGTGGAGACGTCGACGCTGCGATAGTGGAAGAAGGCTTCGAGTGCCGGCATCTGGACATCGAGGAACTTTCGGTCGGTGCCGATGGAGTTCCCGGCCAGGGGGATCTCGCCCTCGGCAATGTGCTGGCGCAAGAAGGCAATCGTGGCCGCCTCGGCCTCGGCGAGTGAAATGGTCGAGGAGGCGATTTGCTCAAGCAGACCCGATGATGTGTGCATCGTCGTGACGAACTCGTCCATCTCATCGAGTTCGGCCTTTGTGGCAGAGAGCACGAGGTCGGGACCCTCGGCGATGATCGTGAGGTCGTCGTCGGTTACAAGCGACGCGATCTCGACGATGACATGGCGTGACGGGTCGAGGCCGGTCATCTCAAGATCGATCCATGCGAGCACGGCCTGAACAGTAGACCCCGACCGAGATCTGGGCTCGCCGAACGACATCAAGAGGGTCGAGGGGTACGCTGAGCAGATGGTGGAGGTGTCAATCAGCCTGGCCAGTGGGGCAGTCGAAGCGCCTCGCTACGCCACCGATGGCGACGCAGGCTGCGACCTCGTCGCCAATGAGCACGTGGTCCTCGCCGCAGGCGGAGGACGGGGTCTTGTTGGGACCGGGATCACCGTGGCAATCCCCGAAGGCCATGGAGGGTTCATCCAGCCCCGCAGCGGGCTCGCGCTCCGCCATGGGGTGACGTGTCTCAATACGCCAGGCCTGATCGATCCGGGCTATCGCGGCGAGATCAAGGTGCTATTAATCAATACCGACCCCGCCGAGGACTTCGAAGTGAAGCCCGGGGATCGCATCGCCCAACTCGTGCTGCTCAAGGTGGAGCAGGCAGCATTCCGAATCGTCGAGGCCGACGAGCTCTCCGCGTCCGAGCGCGGTACCGGCGGATTCGGAAGTACGGGTCGGTGACCGCAGAGGCGCTCGCCGCCCTCGACAGCGTCTTTGTGACGATGGATTCGGCGAATGCGCCACTGCATATCGGCATCGTGCTCGAGCTTGAGCACCGGGCGTCAACCACCGCCGATCCGATTGACCGGTTCGCCGAGATCCGGCAGCACATTGAAGACCGGCTTGGGAACGTGGCGGTATTGCGTCGTCGGATCCTTCGGGTGCCATTCGACCTTGGTCCACCAGTGCTCGTCGACGACCCGGACTTCGATATCGACTTCCACGTTGTTCGACGCGCGGTGCCCTCGCCCGGCGGTCCTCGCGAGCTCGAGGCGCTGATCGCCCGAGTCATGGCCCGGTCGCTGGCTCCCGATCGACCGCTGTGGGAGATCAGCGTCCTCGAGGGGATGGCCAACGGCGGCCACGCGCTCTTGGCCAAGGTGCACCATTCGCTAGCCGACGGGGTCTCCGGCGTGACGGAGTTCGCTGGCCTGTTCGATCTTGGACCCGATGCCGTGGCGCCACCTCAGAGCGAGGCGGTGAAGGATGCCCCTCCGCTGCCAAGCCCGATCGAGCTCCTTGCCCGTTCGTCCTCGGAACTGCTTCGCCGGCCAGGGGCCATCCTTGAGGCCCTCAGTTCGAGTCTTGAGCGGCTCGCCGGGAAGGTCGACGAGTTCACTGGTGCCACCGAGTCCTCAGGCGAGGAGGCGCCGAGCGGCCCGACCCTCCTTGATGCGCCGCGCACGAATTTGTCGGGGACGGTCTCGTACGCCCGCAAGTTCGAACGCTTCTGTCTTGACTTGACTGATGTGAAGGAGGCGACGCGTCCCTATGGGGGCACGGTGACGGACTTCGCCATGACGGTGGTTGGTGGAGCACTCCGAGAGCTCCTTGAGCAGCGAGGTGAATCGGTCGACCGTGACCTGATCTGCTTCACGCCAGTGAACATCCGGGTTCCCGGCACAGAAGGCGAGCTCGGCAACATGATTTCCGGAAAGCTCGATCCGCTCCTGATCGAGATCAGCGATCCCTTCGAGCGGCTGGCCGCGCTCAGCGAGCGAGGCCGCGAGATCCGCTCTGCCGGCGAGCGTCCTGCCGACTTCATCAACGAACTGGCCGAAGCCGCAGGTCCCGCGGTGGCCTCCTTCGCAGGTCGGGTCATCTCTGCGTTCGACCTCTTCGAACTTCTGCCCAACGTTGCCAACGTGATCATCTCCTCGGTCCAGGGTCCACCGGTGCCCTTGTGGTGTGCAGGTGAGCAGATCGTCCGGGCGTCACCGATGGGTCCGCTGATGTTCAACCAGGCACTCAACATCACGCTGTTGGGCTATGCCGGGACGCTCGAGTTCGGCATTCTGGCCTGCGCCAAGAAGGTCCCCGACGCGGAGCTGCTCTGCGAGCTACTCCAGCGTGAGGCAGTGATCCTTCTCGGGCGAGACCCCTTCCTCTCGGACGTGCTTGAAGACTGAGGAACCGGCTGGTCGGGCCCTCTCGGCCAGAGCGGTTAGGATGGGGGAGTCACGCGGACGTGGCTCAGTGGTAGAGCACAACCTTGCCAAGGTTGGGGTCGCGGGTTCGAATCCCGTCGTCCGCTCCATTCGGTGTCGCCAGACATCGACACTCCCCGGTTGTTCGATGCGGGGAGTGCTTCGAAGCGGGGAATGTCGTCCCCGGCACCTTGGCGGTGGGGGAGCACTGGGATCGCAGCCCGCCGAGGGCAGCATCTGCTCTGAGATCGCCCGGCCGGAGAAGCCCTGAACACGTCGCTGATCGGCATTCGCGGTCGGGTCGGTAGCCTTCCAGCGTGGCCTTCTCCTCGCTTCGGCCCCTCCGCTCGCGCAACTACGCGCTGGTGTGGTCGTCTGCGCTCATCTCCAACGTCGGCAGCTGGGTCCAGACCGTCGCGCTCGGAACCCTGGTCACGCTGGATCAGCACAATCCATTCTGGACGGCGTTCGTCATGGCGGCGGGGTTCCTTCCAATGGGTCTCCTCGCACCGGTGGGCGGAGTCCTCGCCGACCGACTCGACCGTCGCCGATGGCTGATCGTCACCACCCTCGCAGAGTCGGCCTTCGCCTTCATGCTCGCCGCATTGGTGGCCAGTGGCCACCGCTCGCCGTGGATGCTGGTCCTGATGAGTTTCATCGGGTCTTCCGCTGGCTCGATTGGATTCCCGGCCTATCAGGCTCTCTTGCCTGACCTCGTGGCCCAGGAAGATCTCCTGGCGGCGGTTTCATTGTCGTCGGCCCAGTGGAACATGGGCCGGGTGCTGGGGCCGGCGGTGGCCGGGGTCATCTTGGTCACGTGGTCTCCCTCGATGGCCTTCTTGATCAATGGGCTGTCCTTTGGGGCTGTCGTCATTGCTCTGTCGATGGTTCGAGTTCCGAGTCATCATCGAGCCCCGAGCGCCGAGGGGATCTGGGCTCGCCTCAAAGAGGGCGCTCGGGTGGCAGCCATCGAGCCGAGCTGTCGGGCGGCCATCGGCCTGATTGCGCTCTTGGCGCTCTTGGTCTCGCCGTTCATCGGCCTGATCGCCTCGCTGGCCATCGATGGGCTTCATCGACAGGCTGGCGGACCAGCCACGTTGACGACGGCGCAGGGGGTCGGAGCGGTGATCGGGGCGCTGGCCCTTGCACCGTTGGCCATGTGGATCGGGCACCGACGAGTGGTTTCGGTTTCATTAGTGGCGGTCTCGGTGGCCATCGTGCTCTATGGCCTCAGCCCCACCCTGCCGCTCGCTGCTCTCGGGATCGCTCTGGTCGGTGGTACCTATATCTGCGTGCTGTCGGGGCTCAATACGGTGGTCCAGGTCACCGCACCGGAGGCCTCGAGGGGTCGAGTGCTCAGCTTGTTCATGATGGCGCTCGGCGTCCTCTACCCGGTGGGCTTGATGCTGCAGGGTGAGTTGGCTCGCTACATCGGCGTGCGAACCATGACGGTGGCCTCAGGGGTGGCGATGCTCGTCGCCCTTGGGCTGATCCGCTTGGTGAGCCCAGGAACCTTCCGGGCACTCGACACCGGAGTGCATCTTCCGGTGTCCGACGTGGCGGTGGCCGGCATCGCAGAGATCGACCAACATGGGTTCATCGATCCTGAGGGAACCTGAGATCATCAGGCGAGGCCTATGCCCGGATGGCTCCCGGTAGGATGGCTAGGGATCCTTTGGGTCCTCCCATCGCTGCGACACCCCCCCGGCGCCGCGGCCTCCTACCCCCCGAGGAGTAGAATTTCATGCGATCACTCGCAACCTGGTGCGTTCGTCACCGTCGCGCCGTCGTCGGCATCTGGCTCGTCGTCCTCGTGGCCATGATGGCGGCCTCGACCATCGTCGGCTCAGCCTTCACGCAGTCATTCAACCTGCCGAACACTGAATCAACTCAGGCATTGAACCTACTCAAGACGGCCTTGCCTCAGGCTTCCGGCGACACCGAGCGGATCGTCTTCGCCGTGCCGGCTGGATCCTCGGTGAACGACCCGGTGAATAAGGCCAAGATCTCTGCCGTCCTCGATCGGGTTGCCACATTCCCGCATGTCTCTCGGGCTCAGGTCATCTCGCCCTTCAGCGCCGCCGGTGCTCGCCAGATCTCCGCCGATGGCCGGATCGCCTTCGCCAACGTGACCTTCGCCGTCTCGCCGTTCCAGGTGAACGAGCAGCAGTCCAAGGCCTTTGTCGACCTCGTCGAGAAGGGAAGCTCGAACGACTTGACCGTGGCCATTTCCGGCCAGATCGCCAGTCAGGCCAACAAGCCGGCGGTCGGCGGGATGTTCGGTGGAGTCCTGCTCGCCGGGCTGGTGTTGCTGCTGGTGTTCGGCTCCATCTGGGCCATGGCGCTGCCGATCGTCTCGGCACTGGCCTCGCTCGGCACCGCCATCGGCCTCATCGGTCTGTTGTCAAATATCGTGAAGATGCCGACCTTCTCCACCGAGCTGGTGCTGCTGATCGGCCTTGGGGTGGGTGTGGACTACGCCCTGTTCATCGTCACTCGACACCGACAGGGCTTGATGGCGGGTCGTGACACCGAGACCTCGATCGTCGCAGCCGTTGACACCTCGGGCCGTGCGGTGCTCTTCGCTGGGATCATCGTGTGTATCGCCCTGCTGGGGATGTTCGCCCTTGGCGTGAGCTTCCTCTATGGCCTGGCCATCGCCGCATCGCTCGGCGTGGCGTTGACCATGATCGCCGCGCTCACCTTGTTGCCAGCCCTGCTCGGATTCATCGGGCCGAGAGTGATGAGCGCGAAGCAGCGTCGATCGCTGGCGGAGCAAGGACCCCGCGTGATCGGTGCCGGCACGACGGGCTTCTGGCCACGATGGGCCGATGCGGTTCAGCGCCGTCCTGTGGTCCCGGCACTGGTGGCACTGGTTCTGGTGCTGCTCATAGCCCTCCCGTTCTTCTCGATGCGCTTGGGGAGTGCCGATGCCGGGAACGACCCGAAGGGCTCCACCACTCGGGAGGCCTACGACCTCCTCGCCACCGGCTTCGGTCCGGGCTTCAACGGACCACTCCAGTTGGTGGCGGTGACGAGGACTCCAGCCCAGCAGGAGAAGGTCGTCGCAGCCTTCGCCGAGGTGGCGACGACGCCGGGTGTGGCGGCGGTCTCGCCGACCATCCCGACGCCAATCTCGGGCGGCCGAACCGTCGACCTCGCGCTCGTCTACCCGACGACCTCTCCCCAGGCTCAGGCCACCTCCGAGCTGCTGACTCGATTGCGGACAGTGACGATGCCAACGCTGCTGGCCGGGTCGGGAACGACAGTGCTTGTGGGAGGGTTCACGGCGATCTTCGCCGACTTCGCCCACGTCCTTGGAGAGAAGCTCCCGCTGTTCATCGGCCTCGTGGTCCTCTTGTCGTTTCTCTTGCTGGTCATGGTGTTCCGCTCCATCGTGATCCCGCTGACCGCAGCGATCATGAACCTGCTGTCGATTGGAGCGGCCTTCGGGGTGCTGACCGCAGTGTTCCAACACGGCTCGATGGGCTCGATCATCGGGGTCACCCGACCTGGCCCCATCGAGGCCTTCTTGCCGGTGATGATGTTCGCGATCCTCTTCGGACTCTCGATGGACTACGAGGTGTTCCTGCTCTCTCGCATCCACGAGGAGTACCTGCGCACCGGGGACAACCGCCTGGCGGTCCGCAATGGTCTTGCGGCGACGGGCAAGACGATCTCGGCCGCTGCGCTCATCATGATCTTGGTCTTCGGGTCGTTCATGCTCGGAGGGGTGCAGGTCATCAAGGAGTTCGGGCTCGGTCTGGCGGCGGGGATCTTCGTCGATGCCCTGCTGATCCGGATGGCGATCGTCCCGGCAGCCATGCAGTTGTTGGGTCGGTCGAACTGGTGGTTCCCACCCTGGCTCGACCGTGTCGTGCCTCGACTCAACGTGGATCCAGAGGATCACCCTGAGGCGAGCAACGAACCGACACCCGAGCGGGTCGCAGGCTGAGTGGTCAAGCCGCCGGGGCATCCTCGGCGGCATAGGAGGCCAACAACCGACGCTCCTCGTCGCGGCCGGGGAAGCAGGTGGCGATCACGATGCCGCCGATCACGATGGTGAGACATCCAATGGCGTAGGCCCAGTTGGCCCCTTGGAGGAACGAGGCCTTGGCCCCATCGATGATCGAGCTGGCGTACTCAGGAAACTGCTTCGAGACCACGGCGGCAGACGCGAAGGAGCGCTGGAGCTCGCTGGCCACGGCGTTCGAGACCTTCGTCGGTGAGCTTGTCAACCTGGCGGCCACCGCTGCCGCATAGCCGGCGGTCAGGATCGCCCCGAGGATCGACTGCATGATTGATCCACCGAGGTCACGTTGGAGAT
>Ga0194043_1001625_pt1 | contig 12548 bp, 10 predicted proteins | sample JunL4415m_MetaG_FD_161274 | JGI IMG/M metagenome (GOLD analysis project Ga0194043, IMG submission 161274) | Anoxic zone freshwater microbial communities from boreal shield lake in IISD Experimental Lakes Area, Ontario, Canada - Jun2016-L442-15m | ecosystem: Environmental > Aquatic > Freshwater >...
GCGGTTATCTGGGTGGCGGCATGAATGCCCTTGCCTCTCGCGACGATCTCGTTGAGCAGACCGAGCGAATCACCGCTCCGGCGCTTGCTGAATGGCTGGATGGGTCGCGTGGTGATATGGGGGCGAAGCCTGTGATCATCGATGTCCGGAGCAAGGCGGAGTACGCGGGCGGTCATATCACTGGCAGTGTGAATATCCCGCTCACGCACCTCGATGAGCGCATCGGCGAATTGCCTTTCGGCAAACCCTTGGTCGTACACTGCGAAGGGGGGTATCGGTCAGCGATCGCCGCGAGCCTCCTTCAGAAACTGGGCCGCAAGGAAGTGCTAGACATGATCGGCGGCTACAAGGCGTGGCTCTCTGCAAAACTTCCAAGCTGAGGGATCTCTAGCCACAGCGAGTCATCAACGACTACGATGCGATCAGAACCATTTTCTCGCATCCCAGAGGAACGACATGCTAAACCGAATCAACCTGTGTGCGATGGTCTTGGCTGTAGTGAGTTTGGCAACAGCCAATCGGGCGCTGGGAGCAGCAGAGGATGAAAAGCCTGCGGTTCAAGCAGCGGTGGCCGCATTTCACAGCGCACTCAATACGCTCTTCACCGGAGACGCAGGCCCCATGAAAGCTGTTTGGTCGCATGCCGATGATGTGACGTACATGGGGCCGTCGGGCAGTTTTCAGGTTGGCTGGACCCGCATTGAGCCCTACTGGGACAAGCAAGCTGCCGCAAAACTAGGTGGAAAAGTAGAGCCAACGGATATTCATCTGACCGTCAGCCCGCAATTGGCCGTCGCACACTATTACGAAAAGGGTGAAAATATCGTCGCTGGCAAGCCGCAGCCTGTATCGATCCGTACGACGACTATATTCCGAAACGAAAAGGGTCAGTGGAAGGTGATCGGCCATCACACCGACACGCTGGCATACCTCCAGAAGTAGCCTCGGTCAGCAGCGATTCCTCGATCACGCGAAAAGTGCTTGCTCCATCTGATGCCGTACGAACGTCAGCCGATCCAGATCGCCTCCTTTGACCTCGGCGGTGGCCCAACCCGTAAAGCCGATCTCGCCAAGCGATCGGCGAACGTCGCCCCACGGCACATCGTCATCTGCTGAGCAGATGTCACAGAAGCTGTTTGTCTTTCGACTAAAACCCTTGATGTCGAGCTTCACGCAGCGATGCCCAAATCCGTGAATCCATAGAGACGGCTGGCAGTATTTCCAATGGTTGCCAATGTCATAGTACATGCCAACCCACGGGCTCTGGAAACGATCCACGAAGGCGACAAAGCGTTCGGGACCCTGCTCCGGCGGTGCGTCGTGATCGTACATCATGCCATTCCAGACGTTTTCAATCAGGATGGGCTGTCCGAGTGCCGCCGCAAGCGGCAGGACCTTTTTGATTTCCTCGGCGCAACGATTTTCGATGGTCTCGGTGGCCCCATCATCTTGCTTGCCCAGCACGATCAGCACGCCGCCGCCCCCGGCTGCATGGGCGACGCGGATGCAATGTTCGATGTTGGCCACGCCGGTGGCCCGCTCGGTTGGATCGGCGCTGGTAAGACGCTGATTCCAATGCGCATGATTAATCGCATTGTGCACAAACACGCCCGACGCCTCGACCGCCAGCCTCACCTCAAGCGGCGAATGCTCGCCCGCTTGATCGAAGTCAACACCATCAAAACCAGCCTCTGCAGCAAGTTGTAGTCGATTCACGGCAGAGAGAGGCATGCCATCTCGATCCTTGGGGATCATGCTCAGCTTGCACGACAGCAGAATACGGCGGTCGCTGCGAGGGGCCACCGGACCCCGACTTTTTTGCACGTCATCTCCTCGGACAACGGCCGCCGTCATCGCTGCTGCGGTTGCGCTGGCGGTGAGGAGTCGGCGGCGCGAGAGCAGACGTTCTGTGACGGCAGGTCGATTATCGGAATCAGCATTTTTCATAGGGGTCATCGGGAGCCTTCTCGCGTTGTCTGCTGCAGCGAGTCGATGCTGGCTAGGTCCTGCATGGCGCCATCAATCGCCTCGAGGGCCATTGTCAGTTCGGTATCGCCGTGCACAGCGCCGATATACCAGCGCGCATCTGGAAGCACGAGCAGTCCTCGTTGGAGAAGGGCGAGTCGAAACTTCGAGGAGATATCCGCCGAGGCCAGAAGCGTATCCCGGTAGTCGCGTGGTGGAGCCGACAGGCCGAAGTGAACGCTAAACACGGTCCCGCTGCCAGCGGTCGCCATCTCGATCCCATGCTGCGCGGCCGCCGACTCAATCCGTCCGCGGATGGCCATTCCATGGGCGTGCATGCGGTCGAACATGCCGGGAGCAGAGAGCGTGCGGATTGTGGCGATACCCGCGGCCAAGTTGATGGGGTTGCCGTTGTAGGTGCCAGCATGAATCGTGCGTCCATCATCGAGCACACGAAAGATGTCGCTGCGACCCCCAACCGCCGAGAGGCAGAACCCAGCTGCCATCGCTTTGGCGTAGACGGACAGGTCGGGTTGGAGACCAAAAAACTCCCGAGCCCCGCCGATCGCCAGCCGAAATCCAGTGATCACCTCGTCGAAGATCGACACGGCACCGTGCCGACGGCACAGATCCAGAACAGACTTCAGATAGCCGGGATCGGGCATGCACGATCCGCTGTTAGCGAGGATGGGTTCGGTGAGTACCGCAGCGATCTGTTGAGGGTGCTCGTCAAACGCCCGCTCGAGGGCCGCGATGTCGTTCCAAGGCAAAACGAGCGTGTCGGCAAACTCGTGCGGAGGCTGGCCTCCGCAGGTGGGCAGCGGCGAGATCGCGTCGTCGGCATGTGGCCTGTAGCTCACCAGCACGTTGTTGAACCATCCGTGATAGTGGCCTTCAAACTTCACGAACAGCGACCGGCCTGTAAACGCCCGAGCCAGCCGAAGGGCGGACTGTACGGCTTCCGAACCGGTGTTCGAAAAAATGACGCGTTCAACCCCAGGCAGAAGGCCTGTCATGAGTTCAGACAGTTCAATCTCGCCTCGGTGCTGGGCGCCAAAAGCAAATGCTTTGGAGAGTTGTTCAGTGACGGCGGTCACCACTGCAGGATGTCCATTTCCGAGAATAAGCGGCCCCCATGCGAGCGTGTAGTCGAGGAACCGGTTGCCGTCTACATCGAAGTAATAGGGGCCCTCGCCTCGCTCAAAAAAGAGAGGCGTAGGCGCGCCTGCCCGTCGCATACCGCTGGACACGCCCATGGCCAGCGACCGCTGGGATCGAGTCAGTAGCGAGGCCGAAGTGGTAGTGTTCAGTGGCATGCGTACGGCAACTGTGTTTTCCCGGAGGGTCGATCGAATTGAGGAAGGCATCGTTCCGAATTCCTATGACTTGTGCATGATCTTGAACGACCGGTCCCCCAGCCCATTTTTCTCACTGCGGGTCGCCAGAGACTTGCAAGCTAGGCCGGGTTGAGCGTTAACGATCGACGGACTTTAAGGCTTTAGCCATCCCGGCACTGCTGGCGAGGGCCGCTCGCTGTACGAGTTTCAAAAGGCGATCCAGATCGTCACCCGTCGCCCGGGCCGTCGGCACGCTGACACTGATCGATCCTGCGGCTAATGCCACTGGATCCAAATTCAAGGCTTCACCGTTTGGTACGGGACTTTTTGGGAAGAAAATAGGGGCGGCGATGCACGTCACTCCAATGTCTGTTTCGTCAGTTTCAATTGCATAACCGTCTTTCGCCACGCGTTCCAGAATGGCCAGAAGCTGCTTCCGGTCGGTAATCGTGAGGGGCGTTCGTCGTTCCAGTTTGGCCTTGGCGAGCAGGCGAACCTGTTTGTCGTGGGGCAGGAAGGCCGCGATGGCCCGTCCGAGCGCGGTGGTATGGAAGACGTCGCTGGAACGCGTTTTTACGCGTCTCAGCGGCAGGGTGCACTCGAGTACCTCGAGGTAGAGCACGCGATCGTGTCGCAGCATGCCCAGATTGATCGTTTCCTTCGAGCGGCGATGCAACTCTCGTAGATGGGGTTCGGCCGCCTCGATCAGTCGCCTTGAAGCGGCATCAGAAACCAGTCGCTTGGCCAGCATGCTCTGGCGATATATCCCGGCGTTTGGCCGCTCAAGATATCCAAGGGCCATGAGCGAGTTGAGGATTCGGTGGGCTGTCGGCTTTGGCATCCCCACCTCATCGGCCAACTCGGCCAACGTGCGACCATGGGGATAGCCAGCCGTTGCCTCTAAAAGTCCACACGCTTTTGACAGTGATCCAGATTCCATATTACGGAATTCTAGCACGCTCGCGCGAAGGCTTCAAGGGTCGACAGACTACAATCCTGTCCATACAAATTTTGGGAATGAAGCGTGGAATCTGTGGGCGAATTTCATGGTGCGTATCGCGATTGTAACAGGGGCATCGGTAGGACTTGGGAAAGAGTACGTCCACCAACTCGACCAGAGCGGCGAAGTAGACGAAATCTGGATGGTGGCACGGCGGGGCGAGTTGCTCGATACCGTGGCCGCTGGCCTTGTCCGCAGCAAGGGGCGAGTGTTTGCGGCCGACCTTACGCGTGCCGAGAGCACGAAGCCGTTTTACGAGGCGCTCGATCGGGAAAAGCACGATGTTGTCTGGCTCGTCAACAACGCCGGCTTTGGCAAGGCAGGTGCCTTTGACCGCTCGCCCGTGGAGGTCAATTTGAGCATGGTCGACCTGAACATTCGGGCGATGGTGGAGTTGACCCAGCGGGTGCTGCCCCACTGTCGACGCGGCTGCCATATCCTGCAAGTAGGCAGTTCAGCGGGCTGGAAGCCGATGCCAAACTTTGCGCTCTATGCAGCCACCAAGTCTTTTGTGAATAGCTTTGCGATTGCGCTCCACTACGAACTAGCCGATCGCGGCATCACCGTCACCGCAGTCTGTCCGGGTCCAGTGGCCACAGATTTCTTTGACGTGTCATCGGAGGGCAGCGACAAAGCCCTCCGGCAAACCCGCGCTGTCGACCCGGCCAAGGTTGTCGCAATCTCTTTGCAAGACGCTCGAGCTGGCCGAGCAGAAAGCGTCTACGGACTTTCCGTCAAACTGTATGGCTGGATGGCGCCGCTGCTGCCCACCCGCCTCACGGCCATGGTGGTCAAGCGTATGCGTAAGGGAAAGTCATAAGGGTTGCAGGCACATTGGATTTACATCGCATCGCTGCTGGAAGAGCGAGTGTCGGCTGGATATGATTCCGTTGTGCCGCGTTTCATTTGCCTGCAGCAGAAGCGTTCTACCTGCATTTCCTCTCTCCAAAATTTTGCTTCGGTGACTCACTTGCTCGAACGATTACCAGTCTCCCGCCGGCTCTTGTTGATCAGTCTGGCCTACACAATGCCGATCGCGGTGCTTCTCTATTTTGTCGTAGATGGCATCAATCAGGACATCCGTTTTTCCACGCTTGAGAAGTATGGCAATGCCTATCAGCGACCGCTGGCTCTGCTCTTGGAGCATCTGCCGCACCACCATCGCATGGGCCGCCGGGCTTTGGCTGGAGACAGCGGGCAGCAGTCATCGCTTGCTGCCAAGCAGGCGGAAATCGATCAGGCATTCGCCCTGCTGCAACGCGTCGACAGTCAGCACGCAGCCGACCTGCAGTTTACGCGAGAGGAACTGGCTCGCAGGAATCGGTCGGAGGCACTCCCTGCCAAAGTCCAACAGGAGTGGGAAGGTCTGAAAAAAGACGTTCTCTTCGCATCTTTGGGATCAAGCGACGCGGCCCACGGCAGGCTCCTCGAGCGGGTGCTCCTAATGATCAAGCATGTTGGCGACACGTCGAACTTAATTCTGGATCCAGATCTGGACAGCTACTACCTGATGGACAGTACGCTCTTGGCACTGCCGGAAACCCAGCGTCGCTATGCCATGGCACTGGAGGCGTTTGAGGAACTGTCGCGGCAGACCGCACTGAAAATCGCCGATCGCGTGAAATTGGCCGTGCTCGCGTCGCAGTTTGCATCCGATCTAGGCCGTATCTCGGTCGACTGCGACACCGCTTGCGTTGAGGACCAAAACTTCTACGGCCGCCTGCAAAGTCTGCAAAGCGGCCTGCAACCGGCACTCAAGCGCTACGACGCAGTCGCGCAGCCCGTGCTGCAGACGTTGGCTCGCATCCAAGAGGCAAGGTCGGATTTTGATGCTGCACCACTCGTCAAGCTTTTGATCCAGCAAACGGATGCTGCTCGTGAAGCCAGTTTCACGCTCTGGCGAGAGATCGCTGGTTGGCTGGACGAGCTTCTCGACCGCAGGCTCGACCACTACCGTCACCTCCGGGCAATCGCTCTATCCTTAGCGGCTCTGGCATGGTTGGCCGCAGTTGGTCTTGTGGTGCTGATCACGCGGAGCATAGCCGGGCCGCTGCGACGGGTTGTGAGAATGCTGGACATTGCGTCGGAAGAAGTCGCGATGGGAGTCGAAGAGATTTCTCACAGCAGTGAGTCGCTGGCGGCAAGCACCCAAGAGCAGGCAGCGTCGCTGGAGGAAGCCGTGAGTTCGGTGGGCGTGATTACAGATATGACCCGCCAGAACGCTGCCGATGCTGGGCTCGCGAACACGAAGTCGAGCGTGGCCGCCGATTTCGCGAACCGCAGCAAGCCATCCATCGTGCGTATGTCGTTGGCTATGGATGCCATCAAGGATTCGACCGACAAAACGACCCAAGTTGTGAAGACAATCTCTGAGATCGCTTTTCAGACCAATCTGCTCGCGCTCAACGCGGCTGTAGAGGCCGCCAGGGCTGGTCAGGCCGGCCATGGATTTGCAGTCGTTGCCGAGGAGGTTCGCAGTTTGGCAAAGCGATGCGCTGAGTCAGCCCGGACTACGACGGATCTCATCGAGCAAGTCAAAGACAGCACCCGCAACGGCATTACCGTCGCAGAAGGCGTGGCCGGGATGCTCGAAGAGATCACTACCAGTTCCGAGGAAGCAGCCACCCTCATTGCAAAAGTGGCGGCCGCCAACGTGCAGCAAGCCGACGGAATTGGGCAGCTCAATCGAGCGTTTGAACAGATGAACAACGTCACCCAGTCGAATGCCGCCAGTGCCGTGCAAACCGCGTCGGCGAGTGCCCAAATTACTGCGCAGGCAAGGGAGTTGAGCGATTTAGCAGACTCGCTCACGGCTGTTGTTGAGGGGCAGGGGCGTCGACCCCTGTGATTCTGGTCCAAGGCATCTCGTGGATGCCTACAGAGCTGAGGATTGTGCCACGGATTCGAGGATTCCGCCGGCGATCTGCGGCAGCGGGAGCACTTCGTCGACCACGCCGAGTTCGATCGCCGCCCGCGGCATGCCGTAGACAATGCACGTACGCTCGTGCTCGGCAATCGTTTTTCCACCAGCGTTTTGAATAGCCTGCATGCCAAGTGCTCCGTCGCTGCCCATGCCGGTGAGGAGTGCGGCTACCAGACGTTTGCCCGCACACTCAGCAGCCGATCGAAACAGCACATCCACCGAGGGCCGGCAGTGATGGATGGGCGGGGTGTGCAGCAGGCGCGTGCGGTATCCATCTCGATCCCAGGAAACTGCTAGGTGGGAGTCGCCGGGTGCAATCACGCACATGCCTCGCCCCAGAATCATGCCGTCTTCCGCCTCACGCACATCCATCGAACAGATCGCATTGAGTCGTTCCGCAACAACTTTCGAAAAATAGGGAGAGATGTGTTGCACCACCGCAATCGGCGGGAGACCGGATGGCAGGTGCGACAAGAGAGTGCGGAGAGCCTCGATGCCACCGGTGGAAGAACCGATGGCAATAAGCTGTCGGGGATCGACGCGGCCCGCATAGGGCATCACGGCCACCGGCGGCATAGTCGCACGCACCGAGGAGGTTGGACGGCGGAGCAATTCTCTCGCAGTTGGTTCCCCTGAAGTGTTGGGGCGGCGAAATCGCGTTGATGCAGCGGCGGCTTTCACATGAAAGGCTAGCTTTCCGGCGAGCACGCCGACGGATGTATCACCGTTGGGCTTGGCCAATACATCCACCGCCCCGGCTTCCAGGGCATCCATGGCGGCCTGCGAGCCAGCCTGAGTCAGAGAACTCACAACCACGACAGGCAGTGGGTGGTGTTGCATCAAAATACGCAGGAATGTCAGCCCATCCATGCGAGGCATTTCCAGATCCAGCGTGAGTACATCGGGCTGAAGTCTCACGATTTTTTCTCGGGCTACATACGGATCGCACGCCGTTCCCACCACTTCAATCTCCGGATCCTGGCTTAGCGCATCGGAGATGGCTTTGCGCACAAGTGCAGAGTCGTCAACGACAAGCACTCGCAGTTTGGGGAGTGGGTTTGGGTGCATGAGAAAATCACTTTGGTCGGACGTAAACGCTCGGCCATGCGGTTTTAAGGGTGTGTTGGATGCCGATGAGGCTTTCTGAGTGACCGACAAACAGGTAGCCCCCGGGAGCCAACTGTTCGGTCAGGCGCTGGACCAATAGTTGCCGCGACGGCACATCGAAATAGATCATGACATTGCGGCAGAAGATCACGTCCTGTCCCGGCGGCACGGAATACGTGCTATCAAATAAGTTCATGTATTGAACGGTGACACGCCGTCGGAGTTCGCTTTTGACGCGGTAGTAGCCCTCGCGTTCGCCAAAGCCCCGTTGGAAATAGCGGCCCAGCATGTCTGGTGCAGGGAGGTTGACTTTGGCCGCTTCGTACGTACCCACTCGGCACCGCTGGAGCATTCGCGTTGAGATATCAGAGGCGTCGACATGCCAAGCGAGCGACGGGTGAGCGCGGCCATATTCCCCCAATACGATGGCAATGGAATACGCCTCCTCCCCCGAAGAGGCTGCAGCGCACCAGACGCGCAGAGTCCTTTGTGCAGCAATCGCCCGATCGGCCAGCGTCGGCAAGATGTGCCGGCTGAGAACTTCAAAGTGGGAGGGTTCCCGAAAGAAATGGGTGTGGTTGGTGGAGATGAGGTCGATTAGTTCGCCGACCTCATTTTTCCCCTCTGGCGAGATGAGCAGCGAGCAATATTGCTCGTAATCGCTCAAGCCCAGCGATCGCAAACGCTGCGCAAGGCGACCGGCCACGAGTGTCTGCTTGTCGGATCCCAAGCGAATACGGCTCCGCTCGTAGACGAGATTCGCTAAGAAATCGTAGGCCTGCGCCGAGAGGGGGGCTTCTGAGGGGAAGAGCATAGAAACAATTCTACGAAACGTTGCTGAATGTGCAGGAAATTGCTGAGAGAAAATGATCAGAAAGAAGTGAAGTGCTTGTCTTCCTGATCGAGGCCCTCTTCGGGGGTCGCCATTGAGTCCTCTGGCATGGGGATTTGCATCGGCAGGCGTTGCGCATTGGTGAACGTACGGACTGAGGAAGCTAGGGGCATCCTCCGAAGCCTGCCTGCGGCCTGCGACCGCAGGGGGTTTGTAGTCCTCGATGTGTTGACGTTTGCCCGTTTCAATTCTGGTGACGGGGCTATTTTTTGCGAACGATTCCCTCGCACGACAAGTGCCCGCAGAAGGCCGACATTATCCTGCATGGTTTCTGCTTGGCTGTTGAGTTGTTCGGCGGCGCTGGCGCTCTGCTCGGCGTTGGCAGCGTTGCTCTGCGTGATCGTGTCCATCTGGGTCATGGCGATGCCAACTTGCCCAATACCCTGAGACTGCTCTTTGGCAGCCGTTGCAATCTCGGCTACGAGCGCGTCGGCCGAGGCCACCTTCTGTAGGATTTCCTCGAGGGATTCGGTTACTTTGCCGCAACTGGTTGAGCCGCGTCGGCTATTGGCGATGGCCGCTTCGATTTTTTCGGCCGTTTCCTTTGCGGCCGCCGCACTCCGCTGTGCCAGCGAACGCACCTCATCGGCCACCACTGCAAATCCGGCTCCTGCCTCGCCTGCACGAGCCGCCTCAACGGCTGCATTTAAGGCCAAAATATTTGTTTGAAAAGCGATCTCGTCTATGTTTTTCACAATCTTTGCCACTTCAGCACTGGAAGCCTCGATGGCGTGCATGGCCGTATTCATTTCTCCCATCGTCTGGCTCCCAGATTGAGCGGCTGCGCGGGCTTGATTCGCAAAAACCTTTGCCTTTTCGGCATTGTCTGACGTGCTGCGGATCATGGCCGACATTTCCTCCAAGGCCGCGCTGGTCTCGGCCACCGCCGACCCCTGTTCACTGCATCCCGATGCAAACGACTGGCTCGCCGACGCAAGCTGTCCCGAGGCCCTCGCAGTTTGTGTAGCGGCTTCTTGCAGGGCGTCTGAGAGAGTGACCAAGGAACGGCTCACACCCCGATTAATGCGCCACCCAAGCAGGCCCCCAAGCACCAATGCTCCGGCCAGCGTGCCGCCGATAATAATATAACCGGCAGCAACCGTCTCCTCGGTTGATTTCGCCACCGCATTGGCGAGCCGTATATTGTACTCAATATTGGTATTGAATCCCGCTTGGCATTGCGCCAAGACCGGATCCACCTCCTCGAGAAGACAGGCTTCTGCTTCCGCGTGCTTGTGTGTGCTCACCAACCCGAGCATCTTTCTGGCTGCAGCCAGAAAAGCGGCTCGTGCTATCTTGGCTTCGGCAAAGAGGCGATCGTCTTCGTTGTCCGAAATGAGAGATTTGTAGGCAACACACAGATCATCTCCCTGTGCCTTCGCATTTTCGAACGCCTTTTCCTCTTCATCGCTTTCATTACTCTGTTTTTTCAGAGCCAATTTGCTCAGGAGAAGCCTTCTTCGGACGGTCCGAGACGCCAGCGCATTGGTTTGAATGATGTTGTTGAGCACGACAACGGAAGGGAGCCCATTCGAGGCGAGACGTCGAACGTTCTGCTGGACCCTCGCGATCTGCCAGAGGGCTATCGCCCCCAAGAGCATCGTGAGCAGCACCAGCATGGAGAAACCAACGACAATCCGGCGGGAGATGGTCCAGGTACGCATTGAAATTCCGAGAAGTGGGGCTGAAAAAGAAGTGCAAAAGCCAATAAGGGGATGGATAAAAAACAATTTAATGTGATAGGGATTCTTTGATTTCCTTGATGGCAATCGTGGCATCGATGGCAGAAATTATGTCCAGATCGATGAGGGTTTTCACGTTGCTGCCAGACTTTGCCATGCCCGTGATGCACTGCGTGTCGATCGTGCCGCCAAAGTCTGGGGTCGGCTCAATGTCTGCAGCCATAAAATTGGCAACGTCCTCGACGCCGTCCACGAGCACGCCATAAAGCCGCGTGCCTCCGGCGGCAGCAGCGAGCTGAGTGACAATAATACAGGTGCGATTGTTGTCGATGGCGATAGGCAAACAAAACTTTGCGCGGAGATCAACCAGTGGAATCACCTTGCCGCGGAGATTGATCACCCCCTTGACGTGCTCCGGCATATTGGCGACTGGCGTGATTGGGCAGAGACGAATGATCTCACGAACTTTGAGAACGGGAATGCCATACGACTCGTTTCCGAGCGTAAATGTGAGGTACTTGCCTGGCTGGGCAATAGACGAACTCACATGCCCAGGTGGTTGCGGGGTTGCTGTGGAGTGCATGATTGTTTTGGTCACCTTTTGTGGAGTCGTGGAAGTCGTGTGAGAGTATGCATGAGTGTGAGGCGGGCACAGGCGGCTATGCGGCCGCATCTCCATTTGTAACCTTCAGCTTTACCAGCGAGTTGACATCCAAGATCAGTCCCACTCTCCCGTCTCCCAGAATGGCTGCGCCAGCAAACGCCGTTTGATTGTAGAACATCTCGCCTAGGCTCTTGATGACCACTTCTTGCTTGCCAATCAGTTCATCCACGAGCAGGCAGCGGGAGTCCTGTCCAGCTTCCACTACTACCACAATACCCTGCGTGGGATCGGCGGATTTCACGGGTGTATGGAGATGGTTGCCCAATCGCAGCATGGGAGTGAGCCGTCCTCGAACGTTCACCATCTCGCCCCGTCCGTGAACGGTTGAAATCATGCCTGGCAGCGGCCGAAACGATTCTCGCACCGAGAGCGTCGGGATAATGTAGCGCTGTTCGCCCACCCCGACGAGCAACCCCTCGATGATTGCCAGAGTGAGTGGCACAAAGAGCGTGAACGTGGTGCCCTCACCCGCCACCGATTGAATCTGGATTTTGCCCCGCATTTTCTCGATATTGCGTCGCACGACATCCATTCCCACGCCCCGTCCGGAGACATCTGTGATCTGTTCGGCGGTAGAAAAACCGGGGGCAAAGATGAGTTCAAACACATCCTGTTCGTCGAGGTGGGCGTCTGGCTTTACGAGTCCACGTTCCATCGCTTTCGCCAGAATGCGATCAGCCACCAAGCCCTTCCCGTCGTCTTGGATTTGGATGACGATGAATCCGCCCTGATGAAAAGCACGCAGAGTGATGGTGCCTGCGCGGGGTTTGCCGTCGGCGATCCGCCGATCGGTCGACTCAATGCCATGGTCGGCTGAGTTGCGGATCATGTGAATCAACGGATCGCTGAGCTCCTCGACGATGTTGCGGTCGAGTTCGGTGTCCTCGCCTTCCAGCACGAGTTGGATTTCTTTTCCCTGCTGGACGGCTAAATCCCTTACCAGTCGGGCCATCTTCTGGAATGTGTTGCGAATGGGAA
>Ga0194043_1001629_pt1 | contig 12540 bp, 14 predicted proteins | sample JunL4415m_MetaG_FD_161274 | JGI IMG/M metagenome (GOLD analysis project Ga0194043, IMG submission 161274) | Anoxic zone freshwater microbial communities from boreal shield lake in IISD Experimental Lakes Area, Ontario, Canada - Jun2016-L442-15m | ecosystem: Environmental > Aquatic > Freshwater >...
TGCCTCGATCCCCTCAATCGCCACACCGTGCCCCATTGGAAACTCCAGATAGGTAACAGGCACGAGACGCGACTCAAGGTCCCGAGCGAGGGAGCGTGCGTTGGCAACCTTGACGATCTCGTCCTCAGTGCCGTGCTCGATCAGCACAGGGAGCCCCTTGATGCTCTCAGGGTCAACCAATACCGGCAGCGGCGGCCCAGGAATGGCAGGGCTCATCGCGAGCACAGCCTTGGGCATCGTCGGGCCAGTGCGAAGCCCCAGAGCTAGGGCCATCCCAGCGCCCTGTGAGAAGCCGCCGATGATTGCCTCCGAGCGCTCGAAGCCACGCGCCTCGCACTCGCTGTCTAGGAGGGCGTCGAGTGCGTCTAGCGACTCAATAAAGCGCGCTAGATCTGGCGCGCCCGAGGAGTCCCACTGGTACCAGGCATACCCTGGAGTGCCCGCAACTCCCTCTGGCCCGCGCGGCAGCAGAACACAGTAAGCACCCTCCGGGTCAAGGTAAGGAAGGAGCCCGGCTAGGTCACGCTCGTCGGCACCGAAGCCATGAATAAGCATCAAAATGCGTTTGGCGGTTGATGGGGCAACTACCTCAGTATGTAGATCAATCATGACCACAGCCTATGGCTAACCCCTGCCCTTCGCCTCCCGTGGTGGCGGCGAGAGAGTTTCACGGCAATCGCGTCAGTTATCGCCACGCTGGATTGTTCTGCCAAAAGTTCGCACCGATACAACGAAGCGTGGAATCATAAGAAAATCGCTGGGCATGAGTCCGGCCTCAGGGAGGCACGCAATGAAACTCGGCGTCAATTTTGGTTATCAAGACTGGGGTTCAAACCTCGAGGGTGCACTCGCAGTAGCGCGAGAGGCCGACCGCCTTGGATACTCCTCGGGCTGGACAGCAGAGGCTTACGGAACTGACGCCGTCACACCGCTGACATGGATGCTTGCGAATACCGAGAACATGTCTTTCGCCCCAGCGATCATGCAGATGCCTGCACGCACCCCAGCGATGACAGCGATGACAGCTGCGACGCTTGACCTCATGAGCGGCGGAAGATTCATGCTTGGTCTCGGCGCATCTGGCCCTCAGGTTGCAGAGGGATGGCACGGCGAGGCTTACGGAAAACCGTTAGGTCGCACTCGCGAATATGTTGAGATTGTTCGCACGATTCTGCGACGAGAAGCACCGCTTGAGCACCACGGCGCGCACTACGACATTCCATATACAGGTCCCGGCGCGACTGGTTTAGGCAAGCCCCTAAAGATCATCGTGCACCCAAGGCGCTCTGACATTCCGATCTACCTCGCTGCAATTGGGCCTAAGAACGTTGAGCTTGCTGCAGAGATTGCAGATGGATGGTTGCCGATCTTCTTCTCGCCTGAGCGCTATGCATCTGCGTTTGGCGATGCAGTCGAGGCTGGATTCGCTAAAGCCGGCGGTGATAAGAGCCTCGCCAATTTCGATATTGCTCCTACCGTGAACGTGCTCTTAGGAGACGACCTCGAGATGCTTCGCGGCTTCGCTAAGCCAATGATCGCTCTCTACGTTGGCGGGATGGGCGCTCGCGGGAAGAACTTCTACAACGACCTCGCATGTCGTTATGGCTATGAGGCCGAGGCAAAAGAGATTCAGGATCTCTACCTTGATGGCAAGAAGCGCGAGGCTGCTGCTGCAGTACCCGACTCGCTCGTGGATGAGATTGCACTCATTGGACCAAAGGAGCGCATCGCGGACCGTCTTGATGCGTGGCGCGAATCTGGAGTTGGGACCCTCATTGTCGGTTCAGCTCAGATTGAAGCAATCCGCGTGATGGCCGAACTCTGCCTATGAGCCAAGCGCAACCTGGAGGCAACTCGACTCAGTTTCGTGCGGTTCTCTTTGACTTAGGCGGAGTTGTCTTCCCCTCCCCATTCGATGCATTTGATGCATACGAAAAGGAAGAGGGTTTAAGTAAGGGATTTGTGCGCGCGGTAATTGCGCGCAGCGCTGAAGACGGTGCATGGGCGCGCCTCGAGAGAAGTGACGTGACCTTCGAAGAGTTCTGCTCTGAGTTAGAGGGCGAGGCTCTGCTTGCCGGCGAGAAGATCTCTGCAAAGCAACTCATGGCCATGGTCGGGTCGAGCCTTACTCCGCGCCAAGAGATGGTCGCTGCAATTAGTGCCTTAAGAACTATTGGGCTTCTCATAGGAGCACTTACAAATAACTGGGCACTCGCTGGAGGTCGTACCGATGAACGGCCTCACTCTCTTGGGCACCTTGGCCTATTCGACATCGTCGTGGAGTCAGCCGTAGAGGGGATGCGCAAACCTGATCCGCGGATCTACGAATTGACCTGTGAGCGACTCGCAGTAAAACCGAGCGAGGTAGTTTTCCTCGATGATTTAGGGATAAATCTCAAGCCTGCAAGAGCAATGGGGATGACAACGATCAAGGTCGCCGATGTTGGAGACGCGTTAAATGAACTCGGCGAAATCTTTGGAATCGCTCTTTAATTAGCGACGGTGGGTCAACGCTAAGGGCGCGAGAAGACTCTAAGAGTTAGGCGACTGCATCACGTGGAGATTGACTCCGTGCAGGATCTGGCCGTCAACGTAGATATTCGCCAGCACCGGCCCATACCGCTCGACAGCCACATTGCGGAGATCGAGAGTTATCGGGATCGATGGCTGCTCATCAATAAGGAGCATCTCAGGCGAGCCAAACTCGAAGGTTCCGTTTACCTCGGCGAGTTCTTTGCCGTCCTCATCGATCACACGCACTAGCAGCGTGTGCTGCTGCTGCGCCTCGAAGCGATCAAGCTCAATAACCATAGCGAGGAAGACTCCAATGGGGGCTGGAAGCTCGTCGCGCAGGGATCTAGTAACTCCACCCGAGGATACGAATAGGAGCCCCTCGCGAACCTGTGCGAAATCACAAAACATTGCGGTACTTATCTGCATAGACCCGCCACACTAGGCGCACAGATCTACAAGCTTTGCCACCGCACCACGCCCGACTCACACCTCTTAAGTACCCGGGACGGGACTCGAACCCGTAAGCCCTTTCGGGCGGGCGGTTTTAAGCCGCCTGCGTATGCCGTTCCGCCACCCGGGCAGGTTGCTCAAGGGTAGATGCCGCGGGTGCCTCAGGTAACGAATCAGCGCGGATTACCGGTGATGCCTCCACGCCTCCTCCATCTGCGACCTGAGTATTTGGGACCTGAGTCTCTGGAAGAAACTCGCCGAGGGCGGCGCGCAGCAGAGCCAGGCGGAGCCTTGGCGATGCCTCGCCCCTAACTCCATTAGCGATGAGTACGCCATCAACCATGTCCTCCACGACCCGTCCGAGGGGGCGCCCCTTGATCTTCACGGAGACCACCGATCCCCCTGGGTATCTGCGGATAGACCGATTTACCTCCGGGATGCGAGGCGGGCTGCGGAATGCAGGGACCTCAAGGCCTGAGGCGCGCGCAGCGGTTCCGAGGGAGCGGGCCAAAGAGGCGAAGCGAAGAGCGGGTACACCAGTCACGTAAATGACTCTCGCAGATGGGTGTGACAGCCTTCTTTCATGGCCACTAAACGTCCTCAGCGGTGCCCCATTTAGGAGCGTTTTAGGCGCCGAGTTGCGGTGAGGCCGTGGGTGATGTTGCCTAGCGGTATGCCCGGGCATTTTGACGACCCAAAATCGAGCAGTGAGCGAGCCTCATTTGAGAGATCTCAGCGCGTCGTTGAGGCCGTTAATGAAGAATCTAACGTCATAGATCTCGGCCCGAGAGCAGAGCAAGCCTCTAATCAATCGCTAGTGCCTATGCCTGCCCGACGAGCGCGCGAGCTCCCCGACCCAGAGCCTCCAGACCGCGAGATTCGCACAGGAGATGTTGACCCGTGGGGACGTAGCGAACGTGTTCGCAGCATCGCGCGACGCATGTACGACCCGCTCTACCGATACTGGTTCCGAGTTCAGTGGGAAGGCATCGAGCACATCCCGACCGAGAGCGGCGCGCTCCTTGTCTCTAATCACGCTGGAGCGATTCCGTCAGATGCTCCAGCCATCATGCATGGAATCGAGACCGAACTCGGAAGACCCGTATACGGATTAGCTGAGTACCTATTTAGAGAGCTACCCGGACTTGGAACACTCTGGTCACGCGCGGGCGGGGTAACTGCACACCCCGATAACGCCTACCGACTACTAAAAGAAGATCAGCAATTGGTTCTCGTGTTCCCCGAAGGAGCGAAGGGTACGGGAAAGCTCTACAAAGATAGATACCGGCTAGCCCGCTTTGGTCGCGGTGGCTTTGTTGAGATTGCTATGCGCGCAGGTGTTCCGATTATTCCGATTGCAGTGGTCGGAGCAGAAGAGTCCATGCCGATTCTTTTCAAGAGCCGTCGCCTAGCGAACCTTCTCGGTATTCCCTATGCGCCGATTACTGCCAACATGCTGATGTTCGGCCCGCTTGGGGGATTGACATATTTACCTGCAAAATTCCGCATTCGCGTGCTTGAACCGATTCATTTCACAGCCGAACCAGACCAAGAGCGTTACTCAAGAGCACGCGTTATGGATGCTTCTGAGATGATTCGCGGGCGCATTCAAGAGGCCCTTTATGACATGCTGCGATCACGACGCAGCACTTGGTGGTAGATCAATTATGCGCGTACTAGTAACCGGCCTAGGGACATTCTGGGGAAGCCGCCTCGCACAGGCTCTTGAGCAGTTTGATGACGTAGAGGTAATCGTCGGTCTTGACACCAACGAGCCTCGCCTTCCGCTAGAACGAACTGAGTTCGTAAGAGCGGACTCCGACTACTCAATTCTTCAACGCATTGTTAAGGCGACAAAGGTCGACACAATTCTCCATACCCATCTGCTTGTTGACTCAACAGAGCACAGCAATCGTCGTATGCATGAAGTAAACGTGATCGGCACAATGAACCTGCTCGCAGCCGCTGGAGCAGCGGGGAGCACCGTTCGGAAACTGATTGTTAAGTCCTCAACATTGGTATATGGAGCAGGCAAACGAGACCCATATTTCTTCCGTGAGGATATGGAGCGCACCACCGCTCCCCACACCGAGGTAGAGCGGTCACTACTGGAGACCTCTGCGTTCGTGCGCGACTTCGCAGTTGACAATCCACATGTGGTGGTGACCAAACTTCGTTTCTCTAATGCACTCGGCGACGACATCACCTCACCATTTGCTCGCTCGCTGAGCCTGCCTGTAGTCCCGGAGATTCTCGGATTTGATCCTCGCCTGCAATTTGTCCACGAGGATGACATCACAGGCGCCCTTATATTTGCGACTAGAAACGACATTCCAGGGGTTTATAACGTTGCTGGTCGCGGCACCATGCCTTGGAGCGAAATCTGTCAGGTCATTGGAAAACGCAGGCTCCCTCTCCCCCCATTCTTTACAAACTGGGCGGCGGAGCCACTACGCATGACGCGAGTTGTTGACCTACCGCCTGAGGTGCTTGACCTTCTACGTTACGGCCGCGTCGTAGACACTCGTGCGTATAGGCGCGCTGGATTTGAGTACAAGTACACGACCGCAGCTACGGTGAACGCGTTTGCAAGAAGCCTTCGACTTGAGTCAGTTGTAGGGGATAGCAACCCCTCATACCGCTATGAGCGCGACGTCGAGACGTTTTTCCGTCACTCCCCAGCAATAAGCCGAGAAGGGAACGAATAGTGCCTGTACACGTCGAGCGTCGAGGCAGAGTCGAGGTCATCACGATTGATGACGCAGAGCGGCGAAACATTCTCTCAGCAGAGTTAGTCGCTGGAATTGTTTCGGCGGTTGATGCAGCAGAGGACGACGAGAGTGTTGGGTCACTTGTAATAACAGGCGCCGGAAAGGCCTTCTGTGCGGGTGCAGACCTCGGCGACCTCGCCGCAATGGGTAGCGGGGAGCGAGATCCAGAGTCGGTAACAAGTGTTTACGAGGGATTTCTGCGTGTGCTCAATTGCTCCCTCCCAACTGTTGCAGCTGTAAATGGCCCTGCAGTGGGGGCTGGTTTCAACCTTGCACTTGCATGTGATCTGCGCATTGCTGGTGAAGCAGCTCGATTCGACTCACGATTTCTCTCCATTGGAATTCACCCAGGTGGCGGCCACACATGGCTCCTCGACCGCGCAGTCGGACCCCAGGCCGCTGCAGCGTTAGACCTTTTCGGGGTCCGCATCGACGGGGCGCGCGCGGCAACAATCGGGCTCGCTTGGGAGTGCGTCTCAGATGACACGCTTCTAGATCGAGCAGTTGAGCATGCACAGCGAGCGGCAGAAGCCCCTCGGGACCTCTCTATCCGAACGAAGGCCACGCTTCGCAATGCACACCCAACTTCAAACCACCCTGAGGCCTTGGCCAACGAACTCGTCGATCAGGTCTGGTCATTTAGCCAGCCTTGGTTTGCTGAGCGAACTGGACGCTGAGGAGACTTCGGATTGAAGAGCCCTGCACTATTTCCCATAATTAGATGCGCGAATACGAGTACAAGGTGACGGATTCGCAGGTGCCACCAACTGATTTAGTTGATGAGGGTCTAGTTGATGACGGCTTAGTTGATGATTCTGTAATCCTTGAGGCTCTTCCTACGCGGGACCGATCGCCGATAATGACTGCCGTTGGATGGAGTCTCGGCGCAATTGTCCTTATTGCCCTAGGTGTTGTTGCCTGGGGATGGATCATCAACGCAACCGCGGGCTCAGCTGTTGAACGATTCATTAATGGCGAGGGTCAGGTCTACGAGGGCGATGGTTTCAGCGCTCGTTTCCCAACAACACCTGAGCGCGTCGCATCTGGCGATGGTGCAACCAAGACTGTCACTGTCTCGAGCAACGTAAGCAAAGACCTTCGGTTCTCAATAAATTGGACTCAGCAGCCTGAGAGCGCTGCAGAGGATCCCCTCAACGCTCTAAATGAGGCTGCAAACGCGCTAGTCGCGGACTCAAACGGGGAGTTCATTTCACAGCGCCCGCCTGCGGTATTCGGCACAGCCGCCTCTAAAGAGTTCGTCTATAAAGTCGGTAAAAGGCTTATTTATTCCTCAATGTTATTGACCATTGACCGGATCTACACCGCTCAAGTCTCGAGCATCAAACCGGCCGCAGCAGAGTACGAGGCGCTCAAAAAAGGCTTCGCTTTAACTCAGCTCCGATAGTTCAGGCGAGTCTCGAGTTAGAAAATCTCTCTCAATCTCAGCGCGACGATGCTCCCATTCTGAGGAGACAATCGCGTATCTAACGTGGTCCTCATAGACGCCGCGAATCTGGAGCAGTCCGATCGACGTCCCCTCGTTGCGTAGCCCTAGCTTCTCTGCCACTCGTCGGCTTGCGGCGTTACGCGGCACTATCGCGGCCTCGATGCGGTGGAGTCGAAGCGTATCGAACCCGAATCTGAGAGTAAGCGCTACTGCCTCGGGCGCTAGACCGTTCCCCGCATGGCGCTCGGCGATCCAATAGCCAACATATGCAGACTGGAATGGTCCGCGTTGCACACTGCCGAGACTTACCTCACCAATCAAAGTGTCCTGAAAGAAAATGCCGTTGCCGTACGCGGCGTCAAACTGCCGCTGGCGATCCCATGCTGCGCACCTAGATCGAAAAGCAGATTTATCTGAAGTTGCATCTGGGGTCCCGGAGTCAGGCAATGGCTCCCATGGCTCAATCCACTCGCGGTTCGCATTACGAACCTCTCTCCATGCTTCAAAGTCTGAGTCCCTCAGCGGACGCAGGGTGACGCGCGGGCCATCAATGAAAATAGAAGATCTGCTCGGCATTCGTCCCCCCTCTCGCCAAGAATTGCTCATCGCCCGGAGAGTGCAGATTAGCGGCACATTCACCAGCCGCGCTCCACACGCCATAGGCTCTCTCCCCGATGCCAAAACCAACTGCCCCCAACACTCCAGAGCACCTCGTCTGGCTGGACCTCGAGATGACTGGCCTCGATATTCGACGCCACGTCATTGTTGAGATAGCAGTCATAGTGACCGATGTGGATCTCAATCCTCTAGATGATGGGCTTGACCTAGTCATTCATGCCTCTGAGGAAGAGCTCTCCGGGATGGACGACTTCGTCACCAAGATGCACACCAAGTCTGGGCTCATCAACGAGATCCGGGCATCCACGGTATCCGTCGACGACGCTCATGCTCAGGCGCTGGCGTATGTCCGCAGCCATATACCGACTGCGAGAACTGCACCGCTGTGCGGCAACTCAATAGGCGCTGATAGGCGTTTTCTTGACTCCATGATGTCGGAGCTCGAGGAGTATCTCCATTACCGCAGCATCGACGTCTCCTCTCTAAAGGAACTCGCACGACGCTGGAACCCGGCGGTCTATAAGAAGCGCCCAGGGAAAGCAGAGCAGCACCGCGCCCTTGGAGACATTCTCGAGTCAATCTCGGAACTACGTTTTTACCGAGACAATTTCCTTCAACTCCCCGCTGCTCCAACCGAGTAGCGACTCTTCAAGGTTCACTTAGGGCTCAATTAAGACTGGCTATTCAGCCCAAGTTCGTCGACTGCGCTTATTAGGCGCTCTACGGATTCGGTGCGCGCTGAGTGCCCCATGAGGCCGACGCGCCAAGCCTTTCCTGCGAAAGCACCAAGCCCTCCGCCTACCTCAATCCCCCAGCCATCAAGGAGCGCTCGACGCAGCGTGGCTTCATCGCTTCCCTCAGGTAGCCAAGCTGCGGTTAGTTGCGGGAGTCGGTAGCCATCACGCGCAATTAGTTTGAATCCTCGCTCAACCAGCGAGCTCTGCAACTGCGCCCCAACCAACTTGTGGCGAGCCCAGGAAGTCTCTAGCCCTTCATTGAGCAACACCCCAAGCCCGGCATGGAGCGCAGCGATCATCGAGGTAGGGGCAGTGTGATGATATTTACGCGCTGCGCCTACGTAGTCGCCGATTAACCCAAGGTCTAGATACCAGGACTGCGCTGGCGTGGAGCGCGTCTTTATGCGCTCAACTGCGCGTGGCGAGAGAGTGATCGGCGAGAGGCCAGGTGGCACCCCAAGGCACTTCTGTGTCCCCGAGTAGCACGCATCCACTCCCCACGCGTCTACCTCCACCGGCACTCCACCGAGGCCTGTGACCGTATCGACAATGAGCAAAGTATCCGTCTCTTGAAGAATCCTTAGTGGAGCGATTTCACTCTCCACTCCGGTTGAGGTCTCCGCATGGACCACAGCTACAACACGAGCGCGCGGATTAGAGCGCTGGGCATCGAGCAATCGCTGGGGATCAATTGGATCTCCCCATGGGGCCTCCACTCGCAGAACCTCAGCTCCGCATCGTCGCGCCACCTCACACATGCGCTCGCCGAAGACTCCGTTGACACCAATAATCGCGGTGTCTCCGGGTTCAAGCAGGTTGACAAAGCACGCCTCCATGCCAGCAGACCCTGTTCCACTAATCGGGAGGGTCAGAGCGTTCGAAGTCTTGAACGCTATGCGCAGGCGCTCGCTCGTCTCATCGAGGAGTGAGAGGAACTCCGGGTCAAGGTGACCAAGCACAGGCTGCGAGAGCGCTTCAAGTACCTCTGGGTAGGCGTTGGAGGGTCCAGGGCCGAGTAACAGTCGCTCAATCATCTAAGGATCGTATCTAGGGCTAGTTAGCTGCGAGCATCCGTACGACCCCATCAAGGATGTCGGACTCCGAAACGAGTACCTCGCCATACCCTAGGGACCTAAGCACGGAGACGAGGACTATGCATCCACCGACAATCACTGATGCTCTCTCGGGCTCCAAACCAGGGTTGAATCTCCGCTGCTCTAGAGACTCAGTCGCGAGCGTTCGGAAAACATCCTCTGCTGCTGCGCGGGTGATACGAAAGCCATGGATCCGAGAGCGGTCATACTCAACCAATCCTTGCTCAATTGACGCGACCGCTGACACTGTGCCCGCAAGCCCGATAAGAGTCGCGCAGTCACGTACACCTGGAACTTCTCGTACTACATCGGCCATGTGATCGCGCAGTACCTGCACAGCATTTGAGAGTTCGTCTGGGAGTGGCGGATCTGAGTGAAGGAACGTCTCGGTAACGCGAACACAGCCCACATCAATAGAGATGAGCCCCTCGGGTTTATCGGTGCCGACTACGAACTCTGTTGAGCCGCCGCCGATATCAACAACGAGAAATGGCCCAGGCGCATCGAGGCCCGCTGTTGCGCCAAGGAAAGAGAGCGCTGCCTCCTCCTCGCCAGAGATGATCTCTGGCGCAAACCCAAGCGCATCCTCTACAGCTTTAACAAATTCATCGCGATTCTCGGCGTCGCGTGCTGCACTCGTTGCAGTTGCGCGCACACGCTCAACCCCCATGCTCTCCAATACGACGCGATATTCGCGAAGCACGACACAGACACGCTCGATAGCCGCTGGGCTCAATCGCCGAGTCGAGGAGACTCCTTCGCCTAGGCGAGTGATGGTCATCAAGCGCTCGAGAGTCTTTACATCTGCTTCAACACCAGATCCCTCAACATCTGCGACGAGCAGGCGAGTTGAGTTTGTCCCCATATCAATCGCTGCACAGCGCATTACTTAGATTCCTCAACTTCATTCGAGAGTCTCTGCTCTACCCACTCGCCCACAGGGTCAACTCCCCCTGCAAGAAAATTCGCATAATGAGCATGTAGGCACTTCACGCCAATGCGTGTACCTCCGACGCCGCCAGATGGACGGGGCCCCTCGTAACTCTCCGGCAGAGAGGCGTCTCTCTTGGCTGCATATGCATTGTGAGCGTCAATCAACGCTCCTGCATCTACTGCAGCCTCGGAGGAACGAACCCCACCCTCTGCCTCAAGCGTTCCAATACGCCTATTGAGCTCGGGATCTACGAGCCAGTAGAGAGTCGGCATCGGCGTTGAGTCATACATAAGTGCTGAGTTCATAAGAACCACTGGCTCGCCATTCTCTCCACGCACCACTACTTCAAACTCTGCGCGCGGCGCGCGCCCTAACAAGAGGGTCACGGCCTCAAGGTCTGCTGGATTGGTAGGCACGCTTTGGAGTGTAAAGGGCATCGCTTCGCTATGGGGAAGTGGATCCCGTTGCCCCACTGCCGCCCACCGCACCTGTTGGCCCGGGGACCACAGCCCAAGGCTGCTCCCCTGGCTTAACCATCCCGAAACGAGCGCGAGCAATTCGCTCGATCTCGGCGGGGGACTCTAGTAACTGCTTCTGATCTCTAAGAATCTTGGTCTGGGTCCGAAGGAGAACCAATTGCTTCTCAGCAACGCTGATTCGATTCTGCTGACGGATATACGAACGCACAGGGAATAGATATGCAAGGACAGCGAAAAGCACAATTGCCCCTACAGAAATAGCGACAATTCTTCCCCACTTAGGGATTTGATTAGTGCCGGTCGAGCCATTTCTCGGAGCGCGCGTCTTGGGTGCCAGCGCCTTTTTCTTAGGTGACTTCTTCTTCTGTGCCTTCTTGTTCAGAGTAGCCATTAGCGAGCCCCGCTACTCCCACGAGCAACTGCACTCAGGCCTGGATACATCGCCGCCTCTTCGAGTACCTCTTCTATGCGGAGTAGTTGGTTGTACTTAGCGACGCGATCACTACGCGCAGGCGCCCCTGTTTTGATCTGTCCACAGTTTGTTGCCACCGCTAAATCGGCGATTGTTGTGTCTTCAGTCTCGCCGCTTCGATGAGACATGACTGACGTGTACGAGGAGCGCGTTGCGAGTTCGATCGCGTCGAGCGTCTCCGTAAGAGTTCCGATTTGATTTACCTTGATAAGAATGGAGTTCGCTACTCCAAGTTCAATGCCGCGGCCGAGGCGCTCGACATTGGTTACAAATAGATCATCTCCGACTAATTGCACGCGATCGCCAACGGCCTTAGTAAGAGCGCTCCATCCGTCCCAGTCGTCTTCATCCATTCCGTCTTCAATCGAGATGATCGGATAACGAGAAGTTAGGTCTGCGAGGTAACTAGCGAACTCAGCCGAGGAGAAGGATTTTCCCTCGCCTGCAAGCACATACTGACCGTCTTTATAGAACTCGCTCGAGGCTGCGTCGAGGGCAATTGCAATCTCCGCTCCAGGGTTATAGCCAGCTCGCTCAATAGCCTCTACTAGAAGCACAACTGCTTCTTCGTTCGATGCAAGGCTTGGGGCAAAACCGCCCTCATCGCCGAGCGCTGTTGCTAACCCGCGTTCTTTGAGTAACGACTTGAGCGCGTGATAGGTCTCGGTACCCCATCGCAATGCTTCGCTAAATGATGCCGCACCTACCGGCATGATCATGAACTCTTGAATATCAACGTTTGTATCGGCATGGGCTCCACCGTTTAGAACGTTCATCATTGGAACCGGAAGCGTGCGAGCGTTCGTGCCACCGACATACCGAAACAGAGGCAAGTCACTCTCCTCGGCTGATGCCTTTGCAACAGCGAGGGACACACCAAGAATCGCATTAGCTCCTAGGCGAGATTTGTTATCAGTTGCGTCTAGGTCAATGAGCGTGTAATCAACAACCCTCTGCTCGGAAGACTCCAGACCAATAATCGCGTCGGCGATCTCCTGCTCGACGTTCTCCACAGCGCGCAGCA
>Ga0194043_1001631_pt1 | contig 12531 bp, 12 predicted proteins | sample JunL4415m_MetaG_FD_161274 | JGI IMG/M metagenome (GOLD analysis project Ga0194043, IMG submission 161274) | Anoxic zone freshwater microbial communities from boreal shield lake in IISD Experimental Lakes Area, Ontario, Canada - Jun2016-L442-15m | ecosystem: Environmental > Aquatic > Freshwater >...
ACCCAGAAGAAGCCGGAGCGCTCGTCGGCCAAGGCGGCCGCCATCTGGGCGAAGCCCCGACCCTCCTCGCCGAGGAGTGACGAGGCGGGGACCCGGACGTCGGTGAAGGTGATCGTCCCGAGGGTCCAGTCGTTGGCCGTGCGGGTCCGAGTCACGACGACGCCGCTGGCGTCGAGGCGCACGAGGAACATGCTCATGGCGTCGCGGGCGGGGGCGACCGGGTCGGTCCGGGCCACGACCAGGCACCAGTCGGCCTTGTGGGCGCCGGTCACGAGCACCTTCTCCCCGCTGAGGATCCAGTCGGCGTCAGGCGCGGTGGTGACGCGGGTGGCGGTGGTGGCCACGGCCGAGAGGTCGCTGCCGGCCCCGGCCTCGGTGTAGCCGATGCACACGATGGTCTCGCCGGCGACCATGGCCGGGAGCAGCGTCGAGCGCTGCTCGGCAGAGGCGTGGCGCAGGATCGGCGCACCGGCGAGCGTGACGGCGGTGTCGATCAGCGGCGCCTCGGCCGCGGCGGCCTCTCGACCGAAGGCGGCCCGATGCGCCAGGGTGAGCCCGAGCCCGCCCTCCTCGACCGGCCAGTGGAGCGCCAGCCAGCCGCGCGCCCCGGCCCGGCGGAGCAGCGATCGCTCGAAGTCCTCGTCGAGTCCGGTGAGGTCACTCGGATCGGCGTGGCCGTCGACGTCGGCCGGGTCCATGGCTTCGGCGAGGAACTCGCGCACCTCGGCCCGGAACGTCTCGACCTCGGGCGGGAACCGGAGGTCCACGGCTCAGACCCCGGGGGCGAACACGCCGCGTGCCCGTTGGTGGGTGACCACGAGCTCGCCGTGCGCCCGCTGCACCTCCACGCACGCCCTCTGGGCGGCCGACGGATGGCCGGACCGGATCGCGTCCAGGATCCGGTGCGACCCGAGGCGCTCGGCCTCGGCCGCCCCGGGGACCTCGGCGAAGAACCCGGTGGGCAGCATCCGGGCCAGCGCGCGCAGCACGGCCTGCTGGCGGGCCGAGCCGCCGGCGAGGTTGAGGGTCCGCAGGAACCGCATGGTCGCAGTGTGGGTCGTGACCGGGTCGCCGGCCGCAGCCGCCGCATCGATCTCGGCGAGGGCTTCGTCCATGGCGTCGAGCGCGGTTGGGTCGGGGGCGTTGCAAAGGTCGCGGGCGGCGAGGCCCTGCACGAGGCCCACGATCTCGAAGTGCTCGCGCAGGACGCCGGCGTCGAAGGGTCCGACGAAGGCGCCGGCGTGGGGAGTGACGGTCACGAGGCCGTCGCGGGCGAGCTCGATCACCGCTTCGCGCACGGGGAGCCGGCTGACGCCGAGCTCGAGGGCCAACGCGCCCTGGGGGATCCGGTCGCCGGGTCGCAGCACTCCGTCGAAGACGAGCTGGCGGACGTGCTCGGCCACGATCTCGCCGGTGGAGCGTCGTCCGGAGCCCGGGCGTCCGTTCCCGGCCTCGCTCCTGGTGTCGGCGTCGAGTCGGTCGGAGAGGCTGCTCGAGACCCGGGGAGTGGCGATGCGGCCCATGGGGCGCTAATTTATCAAAGATGTCCACGGGGGGTCGGGCGACGGTCGCACAGCTGGTGCGCGAGGGCGTGGAGGTCGTGTTCGGCCTCCCCGGCGACCAGACCATGCACCTGCTCGACGCCTTCCACGGCTCGGAGCTGCGTTGGATCACCACGCGCCACGAGCAGGCCACAACCTATATGGCCGACGGCTACGCGCGCGCCGGCGCTCGGCCCGGCGTCGCCTGCGTGGTGCCCGGGGTGGGCGTCTACAACGCGGCGTCCGGCCTCGCCACGGCGTGGGCGTGCTCGTCGCCCGTGCTCCTCCTCGCCGGCCAGGTCAACCGCGCCGGGATCGGTCGTGACCTCGGTCTGCTCCACGACCTCCACGACCAGCTCGACGTCGTCCGCCCGGTGACCAAGTGGGCGACCCGCGTGCTCGGGGCCGACGAACTCCCCGGGGCGATCCACGAGGCGTTCGTGCAGATGCGGACCGGACGCGCCCGCCCGACGCACGTCGAGGCTCCCCCCGAGGCGTTCATGGACGCCACGACCGTCGACACCGTCGCGCCCGCCCCGGCCGCGCCCACGGTGCCCGACCCTGAGCTCGTGGCACGGGCGGCCCGGATCGTCGCCGCGGCCGAGCGTCCCGTGATCGTGGCCGGCGGTGGAGTGGTCCTCGCCGACGCGGGGCCCGAGTGCACCGCCGTCGCCGAGATCCTGCAGGCCTTCGTCGTCACCACCCGCGAGGGCAAGGGCGCGATCGACGACCGCAACGTCTTGTCGGTCGGCACCATGTGGAACAACCCCCGGATGCGTCCCGTCCTCGACGACGCCGATGTCGTGCTCGCCGTCGGCACCCGGGTCCAGGGCTTCGGGTTCCCTCCGGGCACCCGCATCGTGCAGATCGACGCCGACGCCGACCAGATCGGTCGCAACGCGCCGGTCGAACTCGCCGTCCCGGGCGACGCCCGGCTCACGCTCGAGCTCCTCCGTGACGAGCTCGACGCCATCGTCACCGAGCGGTCGTCGCGGGCCGACGAGGCCTACGCCTTCCGGGCCTCCGTCGACGAGCAGCTCCACGCCATCGGTCCGGCCGCCGAGATCGTCGACACGCTGCGCGCGGCCCTCCCCGACGACGCGATCCTGGTCCCCGACACCGCGACCATGGGCTACATGTGCCACATGCACTACCCGGTGTACGAGGGGCGGACCTACCTGCCTTCTTCGTTCATGGGCACCTTGGGCTTCGCCTACCCCACCGCGCTGGGCGCCAAGGTGGCCCGACCCGATCGACCGGTCGTGGCGGTGGTGGGCGACGGAGGGTTCTTGTTCACGGCGATGGAGATGGCCACCGCCGTCCAGGAAGACATCGCCACGGTCACGGTGGTCTTCGACGACGGCGCCTACGGCAACTCCAATCGCGACCAGCGGGAGCGTTTCGGTGGTCGTGAGATCGGCACCGCCTTGCGCAATCCCGACTGGGTCCAGCTCGCCGGCTCGTTCGGGGTCGACGCCGTGGCCATCCCGGGCCCGGACCAGCTGGGCGATGCGGTTGCCGACGCGGTGGCGTCGGGCCGACCGAGCCTGGTGGCCTGTCCGATCCCCCGACTGCCCGCTCCGTTCTGACCGAACGACTGCTCCGAGGAGGACACCATGGCCGACCGCTACGGCTTCCAGACGATCGCGACCGAGCTGGCGGACCGCATCCTGACCGTCACGCTGAACCGACCGGATCGCCTGAACGCGCTGAACCTGACCATGCACGACGAGCTCGGAGAGCTCTACGCGAAGATCGAGCGTGACGACGACGTCGACGTGGTCGTCCTCACCGGAGCGGGCAAGGCCTTCTGTGTGGGCGCCGACTTCGACCAGATGGAGGCCAACCTCGCCCGCGGGGGTTACGAAGACGGCCACCCCGACCTGCTCACCGGCTCGGTGCGCATGGCCCGTTCGATCCTGGCGGTGCGTCAGCCGATGATCGCCGCCGTCAACGGCCACGCCATCGGCCTCGGCGCCACGCTCGCCCTGTTCTGCGACGTCGTCTACATGGCGGAGGGGGCCCGGATCGGTGATCCGCACGTGAAGGCCGGCATCGTCGCCGGCGACGGCGGTCCGGTGCTCTGGCCGATGCTCGTGGGTATGAACCGCGCCAAGGAGTACCTCATGACCGGGGACCTCCTCACGGCGGCCGAGGCCGACCGCATCGGCCTGGTGAACCACGTGGTGCCGGGCGAGCAGGTGCTCGACGACGCCATGGCCATGGCCCGCAAACTCGCCGCCGGCGCCCAGATCGCGATCCGCTTCAACAAGCGCCTCGTCAACAAGGAAGTCGAGGACCGCGTCAACAAGATCTACGACCTGGCCCTGGCGCTCGAGGGGCTCACCTTCGAGACCGCCGACCACCGTGAGGCGGTTCAGGCGTTCCTGGAGAAGCGCGACCCCGTCTTCGGTCAGGGCTAGCCGGGCGACGACGCCCGCGGGTCAGGCGTCGCGGTCCCAGGTGCGCTCCGTGAGACCGCGTTCGCGCATCTCGTGCTTGCGGACCCGGCCGGTGGTTGCGTTGCGCGGGAAGTCGTCCATGACCTCCACGTAGCGCGGGACCATGAACTTCGGCATCCGGTCGGCGAGGAACGCGTGCAGCGCCGCCGGTTCGAACGTCGCGGGGTCGCGCACGATCACTCCCGCCAGGACCTCGTCGTCACCGAGGGGGGTACGGATGCCGACCGCCGCACACTCGAGCACGTCGGGGTACTCGAGCACGGCGTTCTCCACCTCGAAGCTGGAGATGTTCTCGCCGCGCCGGCGGATCGTGTCGCGCATCCGGTCGACGAAGTAGAACCACCCCTCCTCGTCGCACCGGAAGGCGTCACCGGTGTGGAACCAGCCGTTGCGCCATGCCTCGGCGGTGGCCTCGGGCATCTTGTAGTACCCCGCGTTCAGCGACCAGGGTTCGCGCGAGCGCACGACCAGCTCCCCGACCTCGCCCGCGGGCACCGGCTCGTCGAACTCGTCGACCAGGGCCACTTCGGTCCAGGGATAGTCGGTGCGCGGTCGCCCACACCCGGCCCAGGGGCCGTGGTCCCAGCCCGTGGCCAGTGGCGCTCCGATCTCGGTCTGCCCGTAGCAGGTGCCCACCTTCACGCCGAAGCGCTGCTCGAACTCGGCCATCTCCGGGATCATCGGGCCGATGATGACGGCGCGCAACGGGTTGTCGGCGTCGTCGGGTGAGGGCGGCGCGTTGTGGAGGAGCTGCGTCATCGGTCCCACGAGGGCGCCGAGGACGCAACCGGTGCTGCGGACGTCGTCCCAGAACGACGTGCCGCTGAACTTGGCGCGCGTGACGTAGCGACCACCGCGGGCCATGCAGGAGTTGAACCCCGATCGTCCGGAGTTGTGGAACATGGGCATGGCCTGGAACAGGCCCTCGCCCGCCCCGAGTCCGTCGGCCGGGGTCCACGACCACATCTGGAACACGGCGGCCCACGGGACCACCACGGCCTTCGACGGACCGGTCGTGCCGGAGGTCAGGAGCAGGGTCGAGGTCTCGTGGTACTCGGGTCCGGGGAGGTCGGTGGCCGGCTCGACCCCGGCGAAGAGTGCCGCGGCCCCCACGGTCCGGCACGGGAAGGTGCCGTCGGGCACCTCGCCGTCGACCACCACGACCGTCGTCACCTTCGGGAGGTCGGGGACGACCGCCGCCAGGGCCTCGACGTGCTGGGAGGTGCACACGATGGCGGTGGCGTCGGTGAGGTCGACGGCGTAGCGGAGCATCGACCCTTGGTACGCCAGGTTGAGCGGCACCTCCACCGCTCCGGTCCAGCCGACCCCGAGCATCGTGAACTGCGCCCACTCTTCGTGGGCGACCATCGTGGCGACGTGCGTCCCGCGGGTCACGCCCACCCGGATCAGCGCCGCCGCCCACCGCAGGCCGATCCCGTGGAGTTCGGCGTAGGTGTGCCGGGCGCCGCCGACGATCTCGAGCGCCACGGCGTCGGGCGTCTCGGTCGCCCAGCGGGCGACGGCGTTGGGCAGCAGGTTCTCGCGGGCCAGCATCTGGAGTTCTCCCCTCGGACGATCGTGTCCATTCTTCCCTGATCGCATAGCGTGCTGCCCATGCGGCTCGAACTCACCGATGACGAACGGACGATCGAGGAGGTGTTCGGCGGATTCTTCCGCAACGAATGCCCCACGGCACTCGTTCGGGCAGCCGAGCCCCTCGGCTTCGACCGGGGTCTCTGGGCCCGCCTGACCGAACTGGGGGCTCCGGCGATGGGCCTGTCCGAGGCCCGGGGCGGAGGGGGCGCGACCCTCACGGACCTGGCGATCGTGGCCGAGCACGTGGGGCGGTCGATCGCCCCGGTGCCCTTCGTCGAGCACGTCACCGCCCTCCGCCTCCTCGACGCCTGCGGTGCCGTCACCGACGCCCTGCGCGACGGTGTCGAGATCGCCACGGTGGCGCTGGGTCCGGTGCGCACCGACCGCTGGCCGCTGGTGCCCGCGGGAGCGGTGGCCTCCACCGTGGTGGGCATGGTCGGCGACGATCTCGTCGCGGTTCGGTCGGACGCTCCGGGATCGGCGCCGTCCAACCACGCCTGCATGCCGATCGCCGATCGCTCCGTCGAGGGAGCCACGGTCCTGGCGTCGGGCGCCGCCGCCCACGGCGCCTTCGCGGTCGCCCGGGCGGAGTGGCAGACCCTCACCGCGGCGGCCCTGGTCGGCATCGCCCGGAGCGCCCTCGACCTGGCGCTCGTGTACGTGAACGAGCGCCACCAGTTCGACCGCCCGATCGGTGCCTTCCAGGCCGTCCAGCACCAACTCGCCGACCTTCCGATCGCGCTCGAGGGCGCCGGGCTCCTCGCGGCGAAGGCGGCCTGGGCCGGCGACCGCAGGACTCCGGGCCTCGTCAGCATCGACACCTGCGACATCACCGACTTCACCGCGCTGGCCGCGATGGCGTTCCTCTACACGAGCGACACCGCGACCCTCGCCACCGACCGCAGTCTCCACGTGCACGGCGGGTACGGCTTCTCGGAGGAGTACGACATCCAGCTCTACTACCGGCGGGCCCGCGGTTGGTCGCTGATCGCCGGTGATCCGGCCCGCGAGTGCCGATCCCTCGCCGACGCGATGTTCGGCCCCGTCGAGGAGGTGGTCTGACGTGGACTTCTCGCTGAGCCCCGAGCAGCTCGAGTTCCGCGACCAGATCCGCGCGATCGCCCGCGACACGCTCACCCCCGAGATCGTCGAGCGTCAACACACCAGCGGAACGTTCAACAGCCCCGAGATCAACCGGGCGCTCGCCGACGCCGGGTTCCTGGAGCGGTCGGTCCCGGGACTCGGGAAGGGCGACCCGATCGAGCTCTGGATGCTCTTCAACGAGTTGGAGAAGGTCTCCGCACCCGTCGACGGCATCTCGATGGCGATGATGATCGCCGGGGTGGTCGCCCACGTCGGCACGGAGGAGCAGCAGGAGATGATCCTCCCGCAGCTCCTCTCCGGTGAGGTGCTGGTCTCGCTCGGCTACAGCGAGCCCGAGACCGGGAGCGACGTCGCCGCGGCCGCGACCCGCGCCGTGCGCGACGGCGACGAATGGGTCATCAACGGCGCCAAGATGTGGACGACGATGGGCCACGTCGCGAAGTGGATCCTGCTGCTCACCCGCACCAACCCCGACGTGCCCAAGCACAAGGGACTGACGATGTTCCTGATCCCCCTCGACCTGCCGGGGATCACGGTCGAGGCGGTCCACACGATGGGTACCGAGCGGACGAACGCCACCTTCTACGACGACGTGCGGGTCGACGACCGCTACCGGATCGGCGAGGTCGACGGCGGCTGGAAGGTGATGGGCGTGGCGCTGGCGTTCGAGCGCGGCGTGATGGGGGGCACCGCGATGGGGGTGCCGCTGCTCCACCACTTCCGCGACTGGGCGGCGAGCGCCCGCGACGACGACGGCCGGAGGCTGATCGACGACCCGATCGTGCGCGAGCAGATGGTGCGCGTCGCGATCGACAACGAGGTCGCCAGCCTCATGACCCTCCGGGCGGCCTACCTCGCCGCCCTGGGTGGTCTTCCGGGGCTCGAGGGCTCGATGGTCAAGGTGTTCGCCACCGACGCGTACCAGAAGGCGTCGAGATGGTTCTCGCGACTTGCGGGTCCGGCGGGGCTGCTCCGGTTCGGGGAGCCGGCAGCGGCCGCCGAGGGCTGGGTCGAGTACGACGCCCGCCACTCCCCGGTCACCACCATCTACGGCGGTACCGGGGAGATCAACCGCAACAACGTGGCCGAACGCCACCTGGGTCTGCCCAAAGCCCGCTAGGCGCCGATCCGCTGGAATCCGGGCCACAATGGTGGTCGTGGAACCGGTCCGGAGGCTCGTGCTGGCGGTGCTCGTCGCCATTGGCGGCGGGATCACCGCCGTCGGGGTGGCGCCATCCGCGGGCGCGGTCGGGGCGGTGGCGCCAGGGGGCTCGGTCCAGTGGAGTGGCGAGGGGCGCTCGGTCCTGGGCCGCCCCGCGATCTTCCGGGGCAGCACCGGCGGCGTGGAGGTCGCCTGGCTCGATTCGAACCTGGTGACCACGGTCTTCGTGGCCGGGACCGGAGATCCGGGTGGCCCGTGGCCCGGGGGCGGGCAGGTGGCGCCGGAGGTGCGGAGCCGCCTCGTGGCCGCGTTCAACGGAGGGTTCAAGCTCGGTGACCTCCCTGGCGGGTGGTACACCGACGGCCGGGTCAACAAGGCCCTGGTGCCGGGTCAGGCGTCGGTGGTGGTCTACCGCGACGGGCACCTCGACGTGGGGGAATGGGGTCGCCAGGTCGAGCTCACACCCGACGTGGTCTCGGTCCGTCAGAATCTGGGGCTCCTCGTCGACGACGGGCGCCCGACCCCGGCGGCCGCCTCCACCAACTGGGGAGGGTCGGTGGCCGGGATCGCCACGGCCCGCTCCGCGATCGGCGTCGACGCCCGTGGAGGCGTGATCCTGGCCCAGGCACGGGTGAGCCCGGCGGGCCTCGCCGACGCCCTGGTGGCCGCCGGAGCCGTGCGGGGGATGCAACTCGACATCAATCCCACTTGGACGGCCCTCGTGGTCTACGACGCCGCGGCCGACGGATCGGTGTCGGGTCGACGGGTGATGGGCACGGGCGGACCGGCGGGCCTCTATCTCAGCCCCTACGCTCGCGACTTCTTCGCCGTTCTGATCCGGCCCACGGTGGCACCGGGCGGGACGGGCACCATCGGACAACCGGCGGTCAGCGTGGAGCTGGCGGCACCCAAGCGCTGAACCCTCGCCTCGGGCGGGGTTCGCTCACGAGAGGACGGACGGGCATGGCGGACGACGCAGATCGCGAATCGGTCGAACGGGTCATCGCGGCACCAGCGGAGGCGATCTTCGCCCTCGTCTCGGACCCGGCGCGCCATCACCAGTTCGACGGCTCCGGCACCGTTCGCCGAGCCAAGGTCTCGTCGGGCCCGGTCGGCAAGGGATCGACCTTCACCATGGGCATGAAGCTCGGTGTCCCGTACTCCATGGTCAACACCATCATCGAGTTCGAGCCGGGTCGGCGCATCGCGTGGCAGACCCGTCCGCCGGGAGCGCTGCTCGGCAAGTTCATCGGTGGCCGGATCTGGCGCTACGAACTCGAACCGGTCGACGGCGGGACCCGCGTGCGCGAGATCTGGGACATCTCGGAGGAACGCCACAAGAAGGCGGTCGAGCCCATGCGCAAGAAGGCGAGGGAGTCGATGGAAAAGACGCTCTCGCGGATCGAGGGGATCGTCACGACACCGCGCTGATGTGCACGTTGCCGGCGATGTCGTCGACGGTGACGAGCACCTGCTGGACCGTTCCGTCGTCGAACGTGGCCGTGCACGCAAACGGCGCGCCGGGGATCCGCACGATGTAGGGAGCCTCCCCGCAGTCGGCCCGAGCGGGCAGGGTGGCGTTGTTGCGCACGAAGTCTTCGGCCCGACCCTTGGCGATCACGGCCTGGGTCGATTCGATCCGGATACCACCGCGGCGGTCGGTCGCCGTCACCCGCATGAGCAGCGTCAGGCCGGACGCCGTCACTTCGCAGACGGCGGAGGAGCCGGCGCGTGCCCGCACGTGCGCCGGGCACGCCACCCGGGTGACCGTCAGACCCGTCAGCACCGGGGTGATCGCGCTGCGCACGGCCCGGTCGAGTCGGGCCCGGTCGAGCTCGGCAGCCCCGGCCGGGGCCGCGGTCAGCACTGCGACCAGCGCGATGCACCACGCCAGGAGGAGAGCCGTGCGCCGCACGCGGTGCCGACTCAGGACTTCGGGCGGAGGTCCAGCGACACCGAGTTCATGCAGTAGCGCTGACCACCGGGACCCGGACCGTCGGGGAAGACGTGGCCGAGGTGCCCACCGCACTGTCGGCACCGGACCTCGGTCCGGACCATGCCGTGGCCGTGGTCGGCGACGAGTTCCACGGCGTCGGCGACCATCGGCTCCGTGAAACTGGGCCAGCCGGTGCCGGAGTCGAACTTGGTCGAGGCGTCGAACAGGGCGATGCCGCACCCGGCGCAGTGGTACGTGCCGTCGTCGTGGCAGTCCCAGTACTGCCCGGTGAAGGCGCGCTCCGTGCCGGCCTGGCGCAGGACCTCGAACTGCTCCGGCGTGAGGGCGCTGCGCCACTCGTCGTCGGGCTTCTCGACCTCGTATCCCATGGGTGCTCCTCCGGTCTCGGTGTGTTACGGGCGGTGGATGACGATCTCGATCTCGACCAGCGCGCCGAGTGGCAGGGCGGCCACCGCCACCGTGCTGCGGGCGGGGCGGTGCTCGCCGATGGCCCCGGCGTAGCGCTCGTTGACCGTCGCGAAGTGCTCCATCGAGCCGGCGAGGAAGATGGTGGTCTTGACCACGTCGGCCCACGAGGCACCGCAGTCGGCGAGCACCGCGGCGATGTTGGCGAGCACCTGGTCGGTCTGGGGTCCGATGCCGCCGTCCACGATCGCGCCACCGTGGTCGATGCCGATCTGACCGGCGCAGAAGATCAGCTCGCCGCCGCGCACGGCGGGAGAGTACGGACCGGCGACCGGCGGAGCGCTCGGGGTGGGCACGGGTCGGGCGGTCATGGAGTTCCTTGGTGGGTGTGGAGGTGGTGGCCGTGGAGCCCGGTGCCCGCACCGGGAGCGTGCCAGCCGTGGACGTCGTCGATCATCTCGTCGGCCGCCGCCGGTCCCCAGGTGCCCGGATCGTAGGGGAACGCGGGTCCGTGGTCGGTGAGCACCCGGTCGACGACCCGCCACGCCGACTCCACCCCGTCTTCGCGTGCGAAGAGCAGATGCTCGCCGTCCAGGGCGTCGCTGAGGAGGCGGTCGTAGGCGGAGCGCTCGTTGGGAATGTCGTTGGCCAGGAACAGTTCGACCGGTCGGCCCACGAACTCGTCGCCGGGTTCTTTCGCCATCGCCCCGATCGCCAGCACCACGTCGGGGCTGAGGCGGAAGCGGAGGTAGTTGTTGTCGTGGGCCAAGGGCTGTCCATCGTCGAACACATGCTGGGGTGGCCGGTGGAGTTCGACGCGGACCTCGGTACAGGTGGTGGGAAGTGCCTTGCCCGCTCGGATGTAGAAGGGGACGTCGGCCCAGCGCCACGAGTCGATGTGGCAGCGCAACGCGGCGAACGTCTCGACGTCGGAGTCGGGGGCGACGCCGTCCTCGTCGCGATAGCCGCGGTACTGGCCGCGTACGAGGTCGGCCGGCTCCAGGGTGCGGATCGCCCGGAAGAGCGACTCCTTCTCGTCGCGCAGAGCCCGGGCTCCCGGGCCCATCGGTGCCTCCATCGCGAGGAGCGCCACCACTTGGAGGAGATGGTTCTGCACGACGTCGCGCAACGTGCCCACCTCTTCGTAGAACTTCCCCCGGCCCTCCACGTCGAACGACTCGGCCATCGTGATCTGGATCAGGCGTACGTAGTTGCGGTTCCAGATCGGCTCGAGGAAGGAGTTGGCGAACCGGAAGTACGTGATGTTCTGGATCGCCTCCTTCCCGAGGTAGTGGTCGATGCGGAACACGCTGTCCTCGGGGAAGACGGAGTGGACCACCCGGTTGAGCTCGTGGGCGCTCGCGCCGTCGCGGCCGAACGGCTTTTCGATGATGAGGCGCGCATCCTTGGCGCAGCCGCTGGAGCCCAGACTCTCGACGACCGTGGGGAACAGGCTCGGGGGAATGGCGAGGTAATGGGCGGGACGTCGTGCGTCGCCGAGGTGACGCCGCAGGTCTGTGAACGTCCCGAAGTCGGCGTAGTCGCCCTGGACGAATTCGAGGCAGTCCGAGAGGTGAGCGAAGGCGGCTTCGTCGTGGACTCCACCCCCGTGCTCCTCGATGCTGGCCCGGGCGCGGTCGCGGAGGTCGTCGCACGTGAACTCGGTCTGGGCGACACCGACGACCGGGACCCCGAGATCGTCGCGGAGGGCCATCTGGTACAGCGCCGGGAAGATCTTCTTGTACGCCAGGTCTCCCGTCATCCCGAAGAACACGAGCGCGTCGGAGCGGGCGGTCATGGAAGGAGGATAGGGCGGCAGGGAGCGCGAGCCCGCCGGTACCATCGGTGGGTGAACCGGGTCGGCTACCTCGGGCCTCGCGGCACGTTCGCGCAGGAGGCCCTCGCCTCGCAGGCGGATCTCGTCGCGGCTGAAGCGGTCCCACTGGGATCGGTCCCCCAGGTGATCTCGGCGGTGGAGGCGGGCCAGGTGGACCTCGGTCTCGTCCCGCTGGAGAACTCCGTCGAGGGGTCGGTCACCGCCACCCTCGACACCTTGGCCTTCGACACCGACCTCCTCATCCAGCGCGAGGTCGATCTCCCCGTCTCGTTGAGCCTGGGAGTGAAGCCGGGCACGGCCCTCGCCGACATCACGGTGGTCATCTCGCACCCCAACCCGCTCGGGCAGTGCCGGCGCTGGCTCGCCGAGCGCCTCCCCGACGCCGAGACCCGGGTGGCCAGCTCCACGGCCGAGGCGGCCCGCCAGGTCGCCTACAGCCCGGTCGGTGGCGACGCGGCCATCGCCAA